>Ga0206951_1236_pt1 | contig 10327 bp, 8 predicted proteins | sample Alteio_BWOrgHeat_38_FD_152974 | JGI IMG/M metagenome (GOLD analysis project Ga0206951, IMG submission 152974) | Enriched cells from forest soil in Barre Woods Harvard Forest LTER site, Petersham, Massachusetts, United States -... | ecosystem: Environmental > Terrestrial > Soil > Temperate forest > O... | reverse complement strand
TCTCCCGCTTGTGGGAGGGTGTGAGGAAATGTTAAGCCAGACCCCTCACCCGCGGCGAAGCGCCGCGACCTCTCCCCGTCGAAGCGGGGAGAGGTGTGGCTCTTGCAATTCTATTTTGCTCCACATAATGGACAGGTTTTCACATCGCCCCGGCTCGGCGCCGAAGCGGGGTAGGTATGGCTCTTGTAAATAAACATAGCTCAACGTAATGGACAGGTTTCACCTCGCCCCGGCTCGGCGGGGAGAGGTCGCGGCGCTTCGCCGCGGGTGAGGGGTCTGGCTACCCTTCTCTCAGAGGTCCTTTACGAGCAACAGCAAATTCTCCGCCTTTTGGTTGCCCCCGCAAGGGAGTTGGGAGATACTCAGTGTCGTGTCCCACGGTATTTGCATTCTTAACAGAGCCTGGTCATGTCCTCGTATTTGATCGTGTGTGCCTCTTGTCTGATCGCTGTTCTGACGGCCAACTCCGCCTGGGCGGAGCCTCCTAAGCCGAAGGACGGTCCGCAGGGGATGAAGTTCGTGCCGTTGCCGAAGGGGACGTTCTACATGGGGTGGAATGGCAAGGAGAGTTCGGCCAAGAAGACGGAGATCAAGGAGGATTTTGAGATGGCGGTTCACGCGGTCACGCAGGGCCAGTGGCAGGCGGTGATGGGCAAGAACCCGAGCTGGTTCTCCCGCGATGGTGAGGGCAAGGACGAGGTCAAAGACATCAAGGATGAGGACTTGAAGCGCTTCCCGGTGGAGAGAGTGTCGTGGGAGGACTGCCAGGAGTTCATCAAGAGGTTGAACGAGCAGGAGAAGGGGAAGGGGTGGGTGTACCGCTTGCCGAGTGAGGTGGAATGGGAATACGCGTGCCGGGGCGGGGCCACATCGGAGGAGGAGTGTTCATACCACTTCTACTTTGCAAAGCCGACGAACGACCTGTCCTCGAAGGAGGCGAACTTCAATGGCAACTTTCCGTTCGGGAAGGCGGACAAGGGTCCGTGCCTGGGACGGACGACCAAGGTGGGTTCGTATGCATCGAACAAGCTGGGCCTGTACGACATGCACGGCAACGTGTGGCAGTGGTGCGCGGACCTGTACGATCCGAAAGGGACGGAGGTGGGGGTCTCGGACCGGGTGTTCCGGGGCAGTGGCTGGACCGACGACGGCGCGGACTGCCAAGCAGCGCTACGCATCGAGTACACGCCGTCAAACCGGAGCAGTCGCCTCGGCTTGCGTCTCGCCCGAGTTCCGTCGGCACCGGCGGGCAAGTAAAATCGGCGGAGCCGGGCCGTCCGTAGAGTAGTGGAATGGAAGGGGATGCCGGAGCGAAACGTCATATCCATTTGCTCCTTCACTATTCCTTATCCCCCGCTTTCGCCGCTTCTTTCTTCACATACTCCTTGAATGCTGCCATGTTGTACGAGATGAACATGAAGGCATGATGGAGTGACTGGTAGGTCTCATCCTCGGGGTCGTCCGCGTAGTCTTTCCGCAGGGCATAGAGTCGGGCTAGCAGTTGGTCGGCATTTGGCATTTCAATACCTCGCTTGCATTCACGTTTCGATTGGATTTATGCCGATATTCTATCTGACTTGACACTTTCTGGCCGGGAGTGCTACGTTCTCGGCACTTTCACGCATGTGAAATTAATCCAGTGTGGTCTTGCAACGCGTTTGAGATGCGTTGCAAGGGGAGCCAAATGACCAAACGCACCAGCCAGCCGCTGACAATCTGGTTTGTGGTTTGGGATTTAATCCTGACTGCTCTGGCCTGGCTCTTTTCCTATGTCGCAAGATTTTACCTTGGTCTCATTCCATTCGATCCCGAGCATCAACCGCCCCTGTCGTCATATCTGAGTAGCCTGCCTCTGATTTTGCTCTTATCGATGGTTGCTTACCGATTCACAGGTATGTACGAAGTGCACCGTCTGCGGCGTTTCCGCGAAGAACTTGTTGCTGTTGGCGGCGGCGTGGCGTTGATGGGTTTGGCAGTCATCGCCACGATTTTTTATCAGCATCAGCTTTACCATTCGCGGCTCGCGATGGGCATGTTTCTGGTGAATTGCATCTTCGGTATCCTGACCGCCCGTCGTTTATCGTGGCAGGCCCTGCGTCGATTGAGAGCCCGCGGCGTAAACCAGAGCCATGCCCTCATCATTGGCACCGGCCGGCTGGCTCGGCGGACAGTTCGCACCCTGCGAACGTTGTCGTGGTCCGGCATTCAGCCCGTGGGCTACGTTGAAGATGAATCGCACCGCGGCCCAATAGCCGATTTACCCATCGTTGGAAGTATCTCGGAGTTACCGGAATTGGTGCAAAAGTACCATATCGAACACGTTTTCATTTCACTGCCGCTGAATCGCTACACAGATGCTCGCCGCGTGTTTGCGGCTCTTTCGCAGACAGTTGTGGATGTCCAACTGGTTGCAGACCTTCCGGCTATGTCAGGTATGACTTTTCACACCGCGCAACTTCATGGCATGACAGTGGTGGGCCTCCGGGAAAATCCGCACCATGGGCTGAACGTAGTAGTAAAGCGGGTCATGGATATTTTCCTCGCCGTGATAGCACTGGCATTTTTTGCGCCCTGGATGGCCGCGATCGCGTTCCTGGTCAAGCTCACCAGTCCCGGTTCCATCCTGTACCGGCAGGAACGATGCGGTTTGAACGGCAGTGCCTTCCAGATGTTGAAATTCCGGACGATGACGCAGGATGCCGAAGCCTCCGGGCCACAGATGACCGCAGCCAACGATTCGAGACGGACTCCTATCGGGACGTTTTTGCGCGTCACGAATCTGGACGAGCTCCCACAGTTGTTCAATGTGCTCTGGGGCGACATGAGTCTTGTGGGACCGCGTCCGGAACGGCCCGTGTTCGTTCGAAAGTTTTCCAAGACCATCCCAAATTACATGGCTCGCCATGCGGTGAAAGCTGGGATGACTGGGTGGGCCCAGGTAAATGGTTGGCGAGGCAATTCGTCCCTGCGAAAACGCGTTCAATTCGATCTCTACTACATCACGCACTGGAACCCGTTCTTCGATATCAGGATCATGTTCCTCACGATTTGGCGGATGCTCTTCCAAAAGCAGAAACACAATTATTGATCTTCAAGCTTCATTTCGAACGAATGAAGAAGATTCATTGACGGCAAACGTATAATCCGCTGGCGTTGTCCCGCAGTTCGGCTGTCGCTATTCGCGGCTTGTTTTTTCCTGATAGTTTTGGAAGAGTATAGGAGCCCATTTAGCGTTCCGAACATCGCCTCGTAACCCTGGCCAAACTCGGAATTCACACATGCTCACAATCTTGATCGGTGCACTTGGGCTCGCAGCAACCCAACCTCCTCAACCTGCCGATCCTCATGAAGCGATCAATCCTCTGTATAAATCATTGCTTAGTCCAGGATATGAAGTTGGTCCGGACATCAGGGCCAAATTCCTGACTCCCTCCATGCCGGATGGACTCGATGCGGCTAAACAAAAAGCAGTGATTACCAAGTTGATCGGAAACGATTATAGCTATGCCGAGTTCACTCGAAAGTCGGGCGTGGCCCCCCAGATTCTCAAGGTCTGGAATGTGCAACCTTGCGACCCCAAGGCACCCTCTCGTGGAGTCGATGTATGGTTCCTCACCTATGGGGATCTGAAGGTACTCGATACTCCAAAGTTTCTCGACAGGCTCCTGATTGCCGGCCGCGGAGAAGGGAAAGCAATCGGGATTACCAAAGAGGACCTCGCCAAGCGAAAAATCGCTTTGGCGGATGAGAAACACGAAGGATTCGGACTCATCGAATTCGACTTTCTCGAAAAAGTTCGATTAAAGGCGACAGGCCGGGCATTTTGGAGCAGGACGAATGAGTCCGCCGTGATTGCGTGCGAGATCGATCCGCGTTTCAAGGACGATACTCAGTTCCCCAATCAATGGCATTCGTTGAATAAAACGGGTGGAGCCCAGAAGGTTGGGCCTGCAACGTCCTGGAGCGGTGCGGGTGTGTATTTGAAAATCACCAACCTCAAAGAGCCCGCCGGAGCACTGTTTATCGAGCAGCACGTCATTTTTGTCGAACCGACTGGTTGGTTCGATGGCGAAAACCTGTTAGGGTCCAAGTTGCCTTTTGCTGTACAAAGACAAGTCCGCAATATCCGGAGCGAGTGGAGCAAGGCTTCCGAGAAGTGATTATCGGACTTCTGCTTTTGAAGAGACAGCAGCCGAATCTTCGAGGACTCGCCCATCCTTCATACGGATAATCCGATCCGCTCTCTCGGCCACTTCAATGCTGTGCGTGACGATCAGCAGGGACAGCTTTCGCTCGAGGCGAAGGGTGGCCAGCAAATCGAGAACCCGTGCGGCATTATCCGAATCCAGGTTGCCAGTCGGTTCATCGGCGAGCAGAAGAGCCGGATCATTGGCAAGCGCGCGTGCCAGGGCAACACGTTGCCGCTCGCCCACGGATAACTGCGAAGAGCGATGCTGTGCCCGACCCGACAAACCCACCAATTCCAGTAACTCCTCCGCTTTTTTCTTCCGTTCGTGAGACGAAAGACGCTCTCCCTCGAACATCGGCACCTGGATGTTTTCGAGGGCAGTGAGTGTCGGCAGCAGAAAGAAAGATTGAAACACAAAGCCCATCTGCCGGGCCCGAAACGCATCCAGATTACGGTTGGTCGAGAGCGGTTCGCCGCGAAAGTAGATCTCTCCGGAATCGGGCCTGTCGAGAGCACCGAGCAGGTTGAGCAGAGTCGATTTGCCACAACCCGATGGGCCGGTGATGGCTACGAACTCGGTATCACGTACGCCCAGACTGACGCCATTGAGCGCGTGGACTCGTCCATCGGGGTAGGACTTGTGGACCCCATCGGCATAGAGCAGATATTCTTGCAGATCTTCAGTCATGGCGAATCGCTTCGGTTGGCAGGAGGCGTGCCGCACGCACGGCTGGGTAAACGCCTCCTATCAGACCGATCATAATAGTAATAGCGAATCCTTCCGCGATGACCGCAGGCGACAGTCCGCCTTCGATGAAGCCGTTCACTTTTGGCGAGAGGGTCAAGAGATACATTCCCCCCGCTGCGCCGATTGTTCCCAGTGTGGCAGCAGCCAGGGAAAAGATGGTTGCTTCTCCCAGTATCATGCGAATGACCCGAAATGGCGGCCATCCGACAGCCCTCAAAATGCCGATCTCCTGGGTCCGTTCGAGCACCGACATGGCCATTGTGTTCAATAAGCCGATCACTCCGATCACCACGGCAATGACCGAGATCAACCAGGATATGGCGCGAATCATCTTGAGATGAGTCAGCGAGGAGACGTAATCGGCGGGAGTGCGTGCCTCGAGTCCGACCGAAGGGTCTTCGGGGTCGCGGAGGGCATCGATCTTTTTTCGCACGGCATCGACTTCGGCATCGGCGGAGTCGAGTGAAGACTTGTTGACGCGGACGGAGAACGCGGTGACCTGGGAGTGAGTGAGGATGCGGGCATCCTCAAGCGGCACGATTGCGGAACCGTCCTCGAACACGATATTGCTGTGGATAATCCCGATTACTTCGTACACATTTCTTGTATCGCTGGAGAATACGATCGTGTCGCCGACTTTTTTCTTGAGGTTATCGGCGAGCGTTTTGCCGAGTATGGCTACATGCCGCTCTCCCCATCCAAATTTGCGGCCTGAAATCAGGTTGAGATCCTCGAAAGCAAAGTTATCGGGCCGCCAACCCTGGATCAGGACTTGCTCCACATTGCCGCTCTCTCTCGTCATGTCGGTGAGATTGACCACTGCCAGGTCCACTTGTTTAACCCCCGGGATTTTCCTGGCCTCATCGACGAGATACTCTCGAAAATCGCTATTAACGCCGCTCGATTTGCCCGCTTGCTGAACCACCAGGTCGATCCCTCTGCGCTCGAAGGAGGACAGTACGGAACTCAAAAGATTGGAGGTGATTCCCAACAGGGCAATCATGCTCGATACCGCAACCGTCAGGCCGAGAATCGTGAGGGCAGTTCGGGTTGGCCTGCGGGTGAGATTACGCAATATAAATGTCATGAAATGCATAAATCGTTATCCGTTTCGGACTTCCACTCCAGTCAGTCGATGTAGATGCCGCCTGACCGCCGCCGAAAAAGCAATTGTGTTTTCAACGACCGCCAGATGCTTCGCCGCTGGGATGATTTCACTCTTGCAGGCCGGTAGGTACTGCTCTAACCACGCACAGGTCGCATGGAAAGGGGAGAATTCATCGTATAGCGCAACGACCGGTTGGGAAACGGCTTTGATTTTATCGGCTGTCAATCCCGCTTCGGCCAAGACGTCGTCACCGCAAGTGGTTTCAGCAAGTTTTGGAAGTTGCCGCAACCAGCCGCGGCCCAAAACTCCGACCTTTTCTTCGAGCGTTTGCATCTGTTGAGTGGTCAAATTCGCTGCGGTCCGGAACAGCCTGGTAAAATCGACAACCGGACCAAGATCAACTCCGATTGTCTGAAACGTCTCCTTCAAATCCATCCAGACGTTCGCCTTGCCAAAGTTTGGCTCAATCTCTTTTAGCCCTGGAAAGAACGAATCCGAAAGAACGATTCCAGCCACGCACTCCGGAGCTGTCATGGCCGCGTGAATCCCCACCACACCACCAAAACTATGACCGACGATGAAGGCTGGCTGAAGTCCGAGCTTTGCGTGCAGGCAGCGAAAGTCTTCTGCCATGTCGGCCGAGGTATAACCCGTAGCCGGTCGGGCACTGAAGCCGTGTCCGCGCATATCGTATGAAGTGACGCGAAAATCCGTGGAGAGGGCATCGACCATCCCCGTGAAAACCCAAACGGCCTGATTGCTTGTGACTGCATGGATGAGCACGATATCCGGCCCGGTGCCGGATTGCTGGTAATAGATCCGCGTCCCATTCACCTCAACTTCAGGCATTAATTTGCTCGGTAGTTCGGAAACATCTCAACCGGCATGTCGAACCAGGAAGGCCACGAGTTCACCCAATTCCAGATCTTCAACATTGCGGTTTCGCAACTCCGCCAGGAATTGCCCGTAAGGCAGTCGTCTACCGTAGAACAATTCCAGTCTTTCTCCCAGGACAACCAGATCAATCGAAGCCAAACCCAGATCGGCGAAAACCTGCGTACTAGGACCAACTGAGGCAGAAAAATCGCGATCCGGAAAAGTGTTCGCCATTACGTCGCCGAGTTCGCGATAAACCTGCTCCGCTGTGCGACTGGTCATTTGTTGCCTACCTCGCACACGGTCGTTGCCACGATGAAATCCTTATCGCGGGCTGTCTTCACCTGGAGCGTTTTACCCGCGAGTGTCGGGAAACGTTCGCTGAGTGCCAGTGGAAGCATAACATTATAGAGACTTGATGCACTATCGACTCGAACTGCTTTCAAGCCATCGATCGGGATCTTCAAGGCATCGGCAATGGCCATTGTCGCGGCTTGTACTCGAAATGCCGATTCGGATTCACCCTTCGGAATTGGTAGCAGAGCGATTCCGACATGGTCGGCAAAAGCAGAAAACGCCGCAATGCGGCCATTCGCAATTGCCACCGTTACGGGTGCGTAAGGTTCTGGACCTGCAGCTCCTCTGGGCCGGCAGACAAGTCGATCGGCCACTCGTTCCGTTTCCATATCGGCTGGGAAAGTGGCTTCTCCATGCTTTTGCATCCAGGCAGCTCGCACGGCATCCTTGGCAACGAGCCGGCCGAAAAACCAAGAGTTGAGCTCTTCATCGGTCCCTTTCCAGGCTCGAAATTCAGCGAGTTCCCGCGGCGTCATCGTCACTCGTGCACCGGCCGCGCGAAGGACGGGTTGCTTGAGATCGGCTGGAGGATCGAGATAGTAGCATCGAGGGTGAAGTTTCCCGGAGTCTGTCGCTTCGGCTTCAACCCAATTCCGACTGACGTAATACTCATCCTTGGGGCCAAAGAAATTGACGTGCCCGAAGGGGAGATAGAACCGCCAATAACCCGCACCACTCATCCGCAGCCAGAGTCTGCCTTCCCGGTCGAAGACTTCCAGACCGTGCCGGAAATGTCGGGCCGACTCCTGTTCGTTGTGCCCACGGACGATGAGTTGGCTGCCTACTTCTGGCGGGGGGCAAAAAAAGTCAATCCGTTGCACCTCGTATGGCAGCAGAATGCGCCCTGTCCAGTCCGGTTGCTCGAGGTGCCAGGCACCCAAAATGTGCATGGCGGCATCCAGGAGCACGGGGTCGATCACGACCCGCGGCTCGGGATTTGAGCGGAACCAGGTCGATCGCGAGTGCACTTCAAGTGTGCCTTCGATCCCTTCCTTGCCTTGTTTTCCAAACTGGCGGATCATCTGGAACAGTGGGCCATGGAACATATTTCTGCGGAGTTCCTCGACAGTGCTTTTGCAGTCACATTCGTCGGTCAGATGAAATGGCTGTAATTCAGGCTGCTCTGGGTATCGATCGGCCAGAACCACCGTTGCCTCCGCGGCTACCTTGTTCGCCCCGTCTTTAATGAAGGAGTTGCCCAGGTCGCGGACGTCTGCTTTGACCTCGATTAACCCCGTCGACTGATCGTAAGAAGCGACTGAAGCGCGAATTTCGAGAGTCGTGGGTTCGGGATCGAAAGGGATCCAACGGAACAAGCGGATATTTCTTACGGAGACAACCACTTTTCCCGGCGCGAGCAATGTCGCTGCCTCTGCCATTCCTTCAATGCTGAAAGTCATGGGCAGCACGGGAAGGCCGTTTTGACCGGGATCGTTTCGACTAACGCCGCGACCTGCCAGGGTATGATGATCGGCATAGACATCTTCGCGTTCATCGAGAGTGCGTTGAACGACTATGGAATGGCCGGGCTCAAACTGTTCGATCCGGCCAACGAGTGCGTAAGGCGATGTGGGTTCAGTTTGCTCAACAGGGTCAGAAAGAAGCGTTTCGGATTCCGGGAATGAGAATGATTCCAGGTAGTGCGTCGAGTCTACACTGTTTTTCCCAGCGAGGAATGCCTCCATTACCGATCGCTGCACATCCAGGAACTGCTCCATGACTGCCAGGTAGCCGTTCATGACATCGACGCCGGAATTACCTTCGTTGGATGCCGTTGGAAGCTCGTTCGTTCCCGTTCCATTGCTCGATTCGCGAAAGATTTCATCCGGCAATCGACTGGTGAAATTCGAGTTTCCTGTGGGCGATTCTTCCCAAGGCACGAATTCCGTCTCTAGGTTGGCAAAAAGATGATTGACGTTGAGCGGCACCTGATGGATTGCCAGTTGAGCAACGAGATGATTGATCTGGGTCGGCCCACTCTTTCTTGGAACATTGGCGGGAATCGCTGCAAACTGTCGGCCGCGAAGAATATCTTCCGTGAAGGCCGAGAGATTGCCCCTAGGTCCCGCCTCCACGAATAAACGAATGCCGTCCGCGTGCATCGCATCGATCATCTTTGTGAATTCAACGGGTGAGACCCAATGGTTCACGGTCAGTTGGCGGACCGCATCGGGGTCGGTGGGGAATAGCTCCCCGGTCGAGCAGCAATAAATGGGCGTTTGGGGTATTTCGAAAGCCATGTCAGCGAACAGTTCGCGGTATGGCCCCATCCAAGGTTCGAACATCGGTGTGTGATAGGGCCTGCGGAAGGGTAATCGTTCGCATACCAAACCTCGCTCCAATAACGCGGCTTCCACCTTGGCGACATGCTCGGAAGGCCCAACGGCAACGCACTGGTGGGGGCAATTATCCATTGCGATGAAAACTCGATCGCGAGCGAGTTGATTAACAATATCCAGCACCACAGTTTTCCCGGCCCCAACTGCCAGCAGACTTATTTCCGGACCGCCTGTTTCATCCTCCTGCTTCTGCATCAGGTCCATGATATCTGCAAGATTTGAACCAAGAAACCTATCGGTCCCGACTGAGTTAGCCGCAAGGAGTGCTGCCAACTCTCCCGCGCTGTGGCCTGCAACTGCCGATACCGGTAACTGAAGGTTTTTCAAGATTTTGGTGATAGCCAGGTCGGCAACGAGGACGCCAAAAATGGACGGGCCCAGCCGGCGGAGTTGCGTTTCGGCTGCCAGACGCTCTTCGTCAGTGGCTTCGGGATCTATGTGGAGTATTTTGCGGAGAGATCCCTCGGGCCTATTGAGATCTGCCGCGAGTTGGTCGCACCAGGCAAAGGTCTCTTCGACTTCAGGGAATACACCGCATAGATCGGCCAACATTCCCGGGTATTGCGCGCCCTCTCCTGGAAAGAGCAAGCCGAGTTTCCCTTCGCGAAAAAGAGGTTGCGCGGAGAAGTAAGTCCCGGCATTGTCTCGGATCTGCTTGCAATTCGGATCGTTCAATCGACTGCAAGCTTTGAGTAATTTTGCTCTCAGAT
>Ga0206951_1235_pt1 | contig 10343 bp, 7 predicted proteins | sample Alteio_BWOrgHeat_38_FD_152974 | JGI IMG/M metagenome (GOLD analysis project Ga0206951, IMG submission 152974) | Enriched cells from forest soil in Barre Woods Harvard Forest LTER site, Petersham, Massachusetts, United States -... | ecosystem: Environmental > Terrestrial > Soil > Temperate forest > O... | reverse complement strand
GCGACGATTAATACCGAGTTGGCGCAGATTGAACATCTGATCTTTAAGGGTCATGAAATGGCCGGCCGACCCATTTACTTTAGCCGCGACGGCGGCACGGACTACGAGCAACTCCCGCATTGCGTGTACTCCGTCACCAAGCAAAGCGCCGGCGGAGTGGATATTTCCTGCAAACACATCTATACGCCGAGCAAGGGTGACAAACACGCGTGGGACGTGGACGTGCATTTTGTGCTGACCCGTGGCGCCACCGGCCTGTACGTCTATACCATCAATTCCCACCCGGCGAGCTACCCGGCAATGGAAGTGGGCGAATGGCGCATGGTCTGGCCCACCCCGGAACGGGGCGAACAATGGTTGCTCGAAAATGTTTACATCGACGACCTGCGCCAATGGACTTTGCCAACCGCGGGTGATTATAAAAAAATGATTCCGGTAAACGGCGCGCCCAAGGAAATCACCCAGTTCACCAGCGGCATTTGGAACGGCAAGTACGACTGCAAATATGTCTACGTCACCGAGTATTGGGACCATCCCTGCTGGGGTTACGCGAGCGACAAAAATCACCTTGGCAGCTGGCTGGTGTTTGGCAGTGATGAATTTTTTACCGACGGGCCGTTGAAGCAGGATCTCACCGCCACACTGGGTTCACTCAACCTGGTGCACCTCAACATGAATCATTTTGGCGGCACCGGACCAAACTGCCCGGCCGGCACCGCCTGGCAAAAAGTTTACGGCCCCTACCTTCTCTATATGAATGACAAGGAGACGGGCGACGCCTGCTGGCAAGATGCCAGAGAGCAGGCGAAGGCCGAGCAGGCCGCGTGGCCGTATGCCTGGATTAGCAATCCACTTTATCCCACCGCCAAGGAGCGCGGCGCGGTAACCGGAAAATTCGTGGTCACCGACGCGCTTAAGCCCAGTGTCAGCGGTGCGAATGCCTGGGTGGGACTCGCGCTGCCGGAGAGTGGGCCGGAAGGCGGCTTCCAATTCCAATCAGCGGGCTACCAATATTGGGTCCATGCCGGCAGCGACGGTCGCTTCTCCATTCCCAATGTCCGGCCCGGCGTGTATACCTTGTACGCGTTCACCAATGGAGCCGTCGGCGAATATTCCGCCAATAATGTGGCAGTAATTGCAGGCAAAACCACCAATATGGAAAATGTCGTGTGGACCGTACCGCACCCAGGTTCGAAAATTGTCTGGGAAATCGGCGTCCCCGACCGGCGCTCCACCGAATTCAAACACGGCAACGATTACTTCACCCCCATGTTGTTTACGACCAACCCGCAGGAATTTACCAATCCGCTCGAATACTACGTCGGCAAAAGCGACTCCAAAAAGGACTGGAACTACGTGCAGAGTTATTATTACGAGGGAACCAAACGCGTGCCACACCGCTGGAACATCCACTTCAACCTGGATTCGGCGCCAACCGGCACAGCAACTTTGACGCTGGCCATCGCGGGTTCTTATGGCGCGACTCTGGATGTCTATGTGAACAGCAACGCAACAGCCGTCAAGGAAGTGAAACCGAAATTTGGCAATCACGAAGGCAGCCCGCTGGTACGGGAATCCGACCATGGCAAATACGAAGTCATCTATGTGCCCATCGCCTCTGGCAAATTACATGCCGGCGAAAACATCATCACCCTGGCGCAAACCGACCTGTCGAGCGACCAGAACTGCATAAATTACGATTACCTGAATCTAGAGCTGCCCTAAGTGCGATAACAATTTGTGTTCACCCGACTAAAACGTCACGGCTGCGCGGACACCCACTATTAACGCCGTCGCCCGCGTGCCAGCATTCGCGGGGTTAAACACTACTTGAAAATCCGGCTGCACCGCGACCCAAGGTGTGACATTGATCTGGTAAGTGAATTCCACATCGGTTTCCCCTGCAGTTGTCACCCCGGGCCCATTGGCGTTGAATGCGCTGCGCGTAAAGGCGGGGCTGAAGCCAGTGTAGAGAACTGCGACCCCCGCCATATCCTTGGGCCGACAGGGCAACGGACCCGACCAGCACAAACCACATGCGCAGTCACAATCGGGTTCCGCCACACTGTCCGGCCCCGCTACTCCACCAAAAAGAAAGCCGGTCAGCACCGGTTGTGGATCTTTTCCGTTCGGGTCAGTGGCCTGGTAAAGTGTTTGATTTAGAAAACCGTAAAAACCCCAGAGCCCGTGTTGACCGACGCCCGTATCCCAATTCGTGAACTTGCCATCGTTATAATAAGCCCCCGTGGCTAGTGTGCCGGGATGCTGACTTAATTGGTAATTCCAATCTGTTTCGGCCGCGTAGATCAGTCCGTGGCCTGCGTGCCAGCCGAAACCGTGGTTGTTGCTTACATCAGAACCAGCGTCACTAAGATAAACCGCCGCCTGAGCGTAGACTGGACAATCCTTGGGATCGATTCGCGCAAAAAGTCCTGGCGCATCGAGCGGAAAATGCGGGATGGAAGGGTTCCCATTGGCCAATACCTGATTTACCAAAATAGGCTGTGCAGTCACGGCGGGATTGAGAAACAAGGCCGCGGTCGCACATTGAGCGAAATCGTCGTCCGCGCCGATTTGGCCGATTTTAATCGTCAATTGGTCGTCACCAAGTTTTTGCCTCAGGTAAAGATTGTAGAGCCGGACTTGGTCGGACGCATCGATATTGGTTGGTTCGTTAAAGGCTCCCGTATTGTGGTCCGGATGCGTGCTTTGAATCCAATTAAAGGAAACGCGAAAAGTTCCGCCTTTCCAGCCGGCCAGTTTTTCCAAATCCGCCTCGGTGCCGCCGGTGAAAAGCATATCGTCGGTCATGCCGGTGCGAATACCACCGCCAACATTGTCCCAAATTTCGCCCGTCCAGCTCGCAAACGGCTGCCAGCCCGAATTATTCAACGAGGTGCGCCAACCGCCGGGGTCGTCGAGCAGGTTGCGGCGATCCCAGAGTCCCGTGGGCTCGGCCGATGGCAAATCTTCCGCGTGCAGCACCACAAAAACCGGGCAAAGGAAGGTCCATAATATGAACCAAGTGTAATGGAGCGGGGGGTGGCAAAACTTCATCCGTCGGCAAGAATGACTGGGCCGCCGGTCTTGTCGAGAGCGGGAAACGTCATTTTTTGACGACGTTTTTTAAACATTTTCGCCATTAATTTGTTGTTGCAATAAACAAACTAATGCGAATTGTTTGCAATTATCGCCATGCACGCTTCACCAATATTTGCCGCAAGCTGGTTCCTTTTACTTACATCGATTGCTCATGCGCAATCCAGCACAAGCGCAGCAACCGCTTCACCTATCGCGCCCTCGCTGCCAAACCCCGTCCCCAATAACAATGCGGCGCCTCCCACCGATTTGGGCAACATCACCGTGGTCGGACAACTCGAGCAGGCCCGCAGCGAAATTGTACCCAGCTTGGGAGCCACCGCCTACACGGTGGATAAAGATCAAATCGAAGACGAACCGCAGGGCGCCAACGCCCCTTTTAACCAAATCTTGCTCCGCACGCCGGGCATGGCGCAAGATTCGCTCGGCCAATTGCACCTGCGCGGCGAACATGCCAACCTGCAATATCGCATCAATGACGTGCTGCTGCCGGAGGGCATCACCGGCTTTGGCCAGGAACTCGACCCGCGATTTGTGGACAGCCTGCAACTCATCACCGGCTCGCTCCCCGCGCAATATGGTTTCCGCACGGCGGGCATCGTGGATATTCAGACCAAGAGCGGTGCGTTCGCGCAGGGTGGCGAAGCCTCACTCGAGGCCGGCAGCTATAATACCTGGCGATCAAGTGTTGAATACGGCGGCGCGGAGGGGAAATTCAATTACTACTTCGATGGCAGTTTCGACCAAAATGACATTGGGATTGAAAACCCGACGCCCAGTTCGGCGCCCATCCATGACCGTACCAATCAATTTCGCGGTTTTACCTACCTGTCCTATGTCCTGAGCGATACCAGCCAGTTAAGTGCGATGGCCGGCGCGTCCTACGGTGCTTTTCAAATTCCTGATTCGCCGGGTCTCCCCACAGGCACGTCGCCCAACGGGACTCAATGGGTGCCAGGCAGTTTCAATTCTGCAACTCTGAATGAGAACCAAAACGAACAAAACTATTATGGGATTGCGGCCTATCAAAAGTCCACCGGCGATCTGAACCTCCAACTCGCGGCCTTTGGCCGCTACAGCAGCGTAAACTTCAGCCCGGATCCGGTCGGAGATCTTTTCTTTAATGGCGTGGCGGGCAGCGTCGAGCGCCGGATTTATTCAACCGGCTTGCAAAACGACCTGAGTTACCGCCTGAACGATACCCACACCCTGCGGGCAGGATTGACCGTACTGGAAGAAATCGCCCCGACGGATTCCACAACGACCGTTTTTCCCGCCGACAGTTCGGGCAACCCGACGGGACCGGCCGAAACCATTGCCCAAAGCAATACCGTCGATGCGCAGTTTTATGGATTTTATTTGCAGGATGAGTGGAAAATCACCCCCAAACTCACTCTCAACTATGGATTTCGAGCTGATTACTATGCTTCGACCGTGCGGGAAGGGCAAATTAGCCCGCGCATCAACCTGATCTATGAAGTTGATCAAGCAACCACACTCCACGCCGGCTATGCGCGTTATTTTACCCCGCCGCCGCTGGAATCGGTAAATGGGGCGAGCGAGGCGGCGTTCACCGGCACCTCCAATGCGCCAGCGGTGACGACGAACGACCCTGTGAGGTCAGAGCGTTCACATTATTTCGACGCTGGCATCACGCACAAGTTTACGCCCCAATGGCAGGTGGGGCTGGATGGCTATTTCAAAATCGCCCAAAATCAGCTAGACGACGGATTTTTCGGCCAGACGCTCATTCCCTCGGCATTCAATTACGCGCATGGCAAAATTTACGGCGTCGAGTTGACCACTAACTACGTCAATGGTGGTTTTTCCACTTACGCCAATGCCGCCTATTCGGTTGCCCAAGGTGAAACAATTACCTCGGCCCAATTTCTATTCGATCCCGCCAAGCTGGGCTACATTCAAAACAACTGGGTTTTTCTAGACCACGATCAAACGGTAACTGCCTCTGCAGGTGTAGCCTATACCTGGAAACACGATACGGGTAATACCCGGATTTTCATGGATGCGCTCGCGGGCAGTGGCCTGCGCAAAGATGAGGAACTGTCCGGCGGCGGAAGCATCCCCAATGGCGCACGCGTGCCGACGTACTGGACTTTGAACGCCGGCGTCGAACACGAATTTAAAATTGGCTCCAGCCCATTGTTAAAAGCCCGCCTGGAGGGCACAAACCTGCTCGACCGGGTTTATCAATTACGCGATGGCTCTGGCATCGGCGTCAATGCCCCGCAGTATGGGATGCGCCTGGGTATTTTTGGGACATTGAGTTGCAGTTTCTAAAATCGCCGAAATTCATTTGTTTCCACTTCACCCATGATTCAACTTTTTATCGAAGGCGGCCCGATAATGTGGCCGCTGCTGGTCTGCTCCATCGTCAGCGTTGCCACGTTCGTGGAGCGGTTGTATTTCATCTTGCGCGAGCGCAGGCGCCGCCAGCCATCGCTCATTGAAGAAATGCTTCGCCAAGTCGAACAGGGCGACGTGATGCGGGCCATTGCCGTGGGACAGAACAGCGGTGATTTCGTTGCACGCACGCTGCTTTACGCCCTGGAACATCGCGGCGAATCTTTCGCCAGCGCAGTGCTGCGGGCGGCGAATCGAGAATTGCAACGATTCAACCGTGGACTGGCCATATTAGACACCATCATCACCCTCGCGCCATTGCTTGGGTTGCTTGGCACCATCACTGGCATGATTCACGCCTTCGGCCTGCTGGGTGGCCAGGAGTTGAGCGCACCGCAGGCCATAACCGGCGGCATCGCTCAAGCGCTGATCGCTACTGCCTTCGGTCTCGGCATCGCCATTACAGCACTTATCCCCTTTAACTATCTCAATACCCGCCTTGAGGAGGCCCGGCACGAAATCCAAGACGCTGTCAGCCTGCTGGAGTTGCAATTGCCGAAACAACCCTGGGCCACATCCGGGAAAGGGGACTACCCGTGATTATCCCCTCTCCGCGGCCGCAAAAACGGGCCCGCATTGAAATTATTCCATTGATTGACGTCATCTTCTTTCTCTTGGCGACGTTCATGATGGTGTCGCTGGCGATGGTGAAGAACAAAGGCATCTCAGTCAATTTGCCTGCGGCTGCCACCAGCGCGCCGCTGGATCATTCCCAGGACACCGTCATCACGATTACCAAGGATGGCACCCTCTATTTTAACAAACAACCGCTGCGCCTCGACGAACTGCCAGCGCGGCTGCGCCAGCTCAAGACCGAACAAGCCGATCCCAAAGTTTTTATTAACGGCGATGATAAAGCATTTTTTGGAGCAGCCGTCAGTGTGCTTGATGAATTGAGGCAGGACGGTATCACAAAGGTCGCCATCGATACGCAGGCAAAAAAATGAAGGCGTCAGTGGCATACCTGGTGGCGATTCTGCTGCATGCTGCAGTGATTTTTGGCTTGGCTATGTCGAAACCGGTCCAGACGACGCCGGTGCCGAAAAAAAAATACATCGAAGTGATGCTCTCCACCGAACCACCGGCGCCCTTGCCATCGTCAGCGTCACCGCTACTACAATTGCCATCTCCTCCTCCAGAACCGCCGCCACCACCACCCTCTCCCGAACCTCCGGTATTACCGAAGCCAAAAGTCGAAAATACTTTACCCGAACTGGAACCGGAACAACCACCACAGCCCAGCCCTCCGGCCCTACCGCTGGCTGCGCCTACCCTGCCAGCCTTGACCGATTCGCCCAAGACTCAGACGGAGGCCACCACTGCTTCAGTTTTGCCTGTGCCAGGACAGTACCTCAATATTTCACAGCCATCGTTTCTCAGCCGCATTGAGCCAGAATATTCCCCGCAATCCCGCCGCCAACATCAACAAGGCGCTGTATTGCTAGGATTATACATCAATGAACTTGGCTCGCTGGACAAAGTTGAAGTCGTAAAAAGTTCGGGCTATCCCGTGCTCGACCAGGCTGCCGTTGACGCAATGAGGCAAAGCCGCTTTCGCCCGGCGTATCAGGATAAGACGCCTGTTCCTTCCCATGCGGAAGTGACGATTACATTCCGATTGCAATAATCGCTCAACGCCCGCCTAAAATACTCCAAGCGTCATGCAGGGCGTCGGGCAGGCCATAGAGGTCCAGCGCCGTGATTAACAGACATGAGGCCCAACCGGTAACCATGAGGAATTTGCCAATCCGCTGCGAACCCATGTGCCGTTTCGAGCAGGCGAAATACATCAGCGGCAACATGGCCAAAGGCAACTGCATGGCCAGCACCACCTGACTGAGCGTCAATAGATCGTTGATGCTGTTGTCGCCGCGTACAGCGATAAAGAGAATCGCGGGGGCAATGGCGCACAAGCGCGTGATGAGGCGCCGAATCCAGGGCTGGATTTTCCAGTGCATGAAACCTTCCATGACGACCTGGCCCGCCAGCGTGCCGGTGATGGTGCTGCTCTGACCGCTGGCCAGCAGGGCCACCGCAAAGAGCAGGCTGGCCAGCACCGTCCCCAACAGCGGCGCCAGCGTGAGGTAGGCCACTTGAATCCAGTCGGCATTGGCGTTAAAGCTGACCACCTGCCCCGAACCCAGGGTCACCTGGTACTTGCCAAAAAATACAATAGCCGCCAAAACCAGAATCGCCGCATTGACGAAGAAGGCCACCGAAAGGGCAACCACGGTATCCAAGGTGTTATAGTGAATCGCCTGACGGATGGCGGCGGGTTCGTCCTTCCGCAGTTGCCGTGTTTGGACCAGCGCCGAGTGAAGATACAAGTTATGCGGCATCACCGTCGCGCCAATGATTCCGATGGCGACAAACACCAGATCCTTGCTGCGGAAAAATGCGGGCAGATCGGGCGCCAACAAGCCCCGGCCCAATTCGAGAACCGCAGGCGTAGTCTGGGCCAGCCCAAAAATCTCAATCAGGTAGCAACCGGCAATCGTGGCCACAAGCACCAGAACCACCGCCTCGATCATGCGGATACCAAATCGCTGCAGCGTCAACAGCACCAACACGTCCAGCCCCGTGATGCATACGGCCAGCAAAAGCGAAATGCGGGGAAACAAAAGATGGATGGCAACCGCACTGCCCAATATCTCGGCCAGATCGCAGGCGGCAATGGCGAGCTCGCAGCTGAGGTAGTTGGGCCAGCGCGTCCAGGCCGGCAGGTAGTCACGGCAGCATTGGGCCAAATCCTTGCCCGTGGCCAGTCCCAGCCGCGCGGAAATAACCTGCAAAAAAATGGCCATGAGGCTGGAGACGCCGACAATCCACAGCAGCTGATATTTAAACTGCGCGCCGGCCTGCAAGTCCGTCGCCCAATTGCCCGGGTCCATATAGCCCACGCTGATCAGCAGGGCCGGTCCGAAAAAAGCCAGGTACTGCCGCCAGGGCGTAGCCGCCATTTCCGGCAGGCGCACCGTGCCATGCAGCCCTTCCAGCGACAGGCCGCCCGGACGGGCCGGCGGCGCGGCGGGCCCGGTATTTTGAATTCTGTCACTCATCTCTATGTATAATAGAAATTTCTATTTTGATTAGTCAAATTCAAAATAAGGTTGTCCTCAAAACCAGATTAGGCTTTCCTGACCCTCATGGCATCGAGCACGATCGAGAATTACCTCAAGGCGATCCTGCTGCGTTCGGGAGAGCCGGGAGGCATGGTGCCCACCGGGACCATTGCGGCGGCGCTGGGGGTCGTGCCCGGCACCAGCACCACCATGGTCAAATCCATGGCCAAGCAGGGCTTGGTGGAATACCATGCACGCACGGGAGTGCGCCTGACCCCCAAGGGGCGGGCGCTGGCCCTGGCGGTGTTGCGCAAACACCGCTTGATTGAGTCTTTTTTAGTCCAGGTGCTGAAAATGGACTGGGCTGATGTCCATGAAGAAGCCGAAGCGCTGGAACATGCCATCTCTGACCGCGTGCTGGAACGGCTGGACGCTTTGCTGGGCCATCCAAATGTCGATCCCCACGGCGACCCGATTCCCAATGTCAAACATCCGCGTTTTGAAACCAAGGGCGGCGTGACCCTGGCGACTTGTGCACCGGACAAATCATGGCGCGTCGTCCGCATCATCGACCAAACCTCGAGTTTTTTGGAATTTGTCCAACAAACCGGACTCAAACCAGGCGCGCGAGTGCGGGTGATTAAACGCGACCGAACCAGTGGAGTGGTACATTGCCGCTTGCGCGTGGGCGGCACCACCGCGCTGGGTTTTGCCGAAGCCAGCAAAATTGAAGTGGCCGAGGCGAGTTGAATCCAGCATGACTGGGCCACTATTGCGCCTGAATCGCCAGTCGCAGGAAAACCAAACCGTTGGCCGGAATCGCAATGCTGGCCTGATAGTGAGAAGTCTGCGCGTTCGGGTCGGCCAGTTGTGCGATGGCGGTGTTGGAAAGTTTCTGCCAGACTTGCAGATCAGAGGAAGACTGCACGAAAACCTGCAGGCCATTCAAATTTTTGCTTACGTTGTAATCCAACCGCAGATACGCCACCCCGTTGACCACCTGCACAGACAACGCCGGCAACTGACCGGCCGCGGGCACCGCGCCAATGTTCATGGCAAAACGCGCAAGATTCGGCAAGGTATCGCCAAACGGCGCGGCTGCGGGCAACAAACCATTGCCCGCGAGGTCCAAGCCAGCCGCCCATTCGGTGTATCCCGCCGGATAGACAGTGAGCAATGCCGCCGTGGACGTGGCGTTCGGGCTGATGCCATTCGTGGCTACGCAACTGAACTGCGCACCATTCAACGCTGCGGCGGCCTTTACGCTCAACGCTGAAGTGGCGGAGCCGGCAATCGTGGTATTGTCAGTCAAGCCCACCCAACTGGAAGCTCCCGCGGGCAACACCTGCCATTGATAAGTGGGAGTCGGCACACCGATGGCGGCTACATTAAACTGCGCCAGGTCACCCACGCTCACCGAAGTACTGATTGGTTCAGTAATGAAGGTAGGCGGAGATTGAACCGTGAGTGTGGAGGCAGCGCTCGTGGCATTCCCGAGGGCATTGGTGACGAGACATTGGAACCGGTCTCCATTCATAATGGCCGTGGCATTGGTGACCGTGAGATTCGCCGCACTGCTGCCAGCGTACGTGCCATCGTCAGTCAGATTGCTCCATGCGCTGGCGAGCGCGGGCATACGCTGCCACTGATAGGTGAAGGGTGCGGTGCCATTGGCCGTCACACTGAAAGTCGGCGAATCGCCAATATTGGCGGTGATATTGGCCGGCTGGGTTTGTATTTGCGGCGCAGCGGTGGCCACCG
>Ga0206951_1234_pt1 | contig 10362 bp, 7 predicted proteins | sample Alteio_BWOrgHeat_38_FD_152974 | JGI IMG/M metagenome (GOLD analysis project Ga0206951, IMG submission 152974) | Enriched cells from forest soil in Barre Woods Harvard Forest LTER site, Petersham, Massachusetts, United States -... | ecosystem: Environmental > Terrestrial > Soil > Temperate forest > O... | reverse complement strand
GCTCGAACCTCTAGCGTACGACCTCATTCGATACCTCGATGCGGACCCTAAAGTTCTTGCCGAAGTGTATTGGGGGACAAATGCGCGCCCCGTTCAGACCCGAAAGGGAAATACGGCCGCCCTGATCACGGGCGCGTGGCCCCTGAAGTACCTCGAAGAAAAGAATCCCACGGTGCGATTCCTCGAGCGCGAGGAGATGCTTGCGACGAAGGTCGCAACGTAGGCGGAACGTCCTGCTTATTCGCTCAGTTGCCGATCACCCGGCAATCAACGTCCGATCAGGTCGTGATTCCGGGGTGTCTGGCTGGCACACTCTCCTTGTAACCCAATGGGCTTGATCAAAAGCCCGCAAACAAGGAGAAACCAAAATGAATTTCAAAGTAGCAACACTCGTCGCATTTGCATCGCTTTCCCTCGGAGCATTCGCTTACGCGAGGCAGGATAAGTCGATGGACACAAATCCCATGGTTGGTGGCGCATCGATGATGAAGTCCATGGACATCGTCGGAAACGCGGTCAACTCGCCAGATCATACGACGCTCGTCGCAGCGGTGAAGGCAGCAGGATTGGTCGACGCGCTCAGGGCAAAGGGTCCGTTCACCGTTTTTGCACCCACGAACGCGGCGTTCAAGCTTTTGCCAGACGGAACGGTTGACACATTGATCAAGCCGGAGAACAAGGATACGCTCACCAAGATCCTGACCTACCACGTGGTAGCCGGACTCTACGACTCCAAGGCTCTGAAAGCGGGCATCAAGAAGGGCAACGGAACATTCATGGTCAAAGCGCTCAACGGCGGGACGCTGTGGTTCATGATGAACGGCCCAATGAACATCGTCGTTAAGGATGAAAAGGGTGGCATGGCCAGCATTTCAACCTACGACGTCTATCAGTCCAATGGCGTGATTCAGGTTGTCGACAAGGTTTTGATGCCGAACTAGACTTCGCCACGGGACACGGGACGGGCGGAAAGGGGACAGAATCGGAGATATGGAGTGGTGGAGCAATGTTGCTCAGCGAAACGTGCGATCACTACTCCGTTTCCTGCTTGCGGTTTGCCGTCAAGCTTGCAATCCGGGTTGTTGACGGAGCCCGTGCCTCGTGTTTTGTAGAACCCGGCGTCGGGCAGGCCGACGGCTACGCGGCTTCGCCGCAACCCGACTCCGATTCTGTCCCCTCAAGCGAAGCGCGTCTGCCCCGTGTCCCGCAAGAGCGTAGCGATCACGCGTAGACGGCGGGGTTCAGCTTACAGAGACGCTCGAATTGCGATAGGCTTCCGTGGATCATGAACTCTAAGGACCCTTTGGCGAAGGGCGTCTCATGGACCGTATAGATTTCTTTGTCGTACAACTCGCGGGGAGGTAGGAAGCCGTACCAACCGTTTGCGATGCTGATGGCAACGACCGCTTTTTCGACAAAATGCAGCCGAAGGTGGCGTTGCAATAGGCTGTACGGTTGACCGGGGCATCCGATGATCAACGCGTCTCCGGCTGTCCAGAGCCATACCGGAACTCTAACCGTCTCTTCGTTCCCGACCGTTCGAAGCACATGTCGCTCGCGCCGCAACCGCTCAATCATGGTTCGGTCTTCGCTGAGCCGCATCTGCTCTTCGACTTCTGCTACCGACGGCATTGCTTTCAGGGGCACTTCGACGGTGTGGATCGTTGCTTCAACGTTTTTCGCCGCTGAATCTTCGACGTAATCCCAAATCGCGAGATCGGCGTCCGATCGAATCGTCTCGCTGTGATGCATTTTGAAACCGGGAGGCATCATCGATTGAAGCGTGGAGAGCACTGCGTATCCGAGTTCTCGTCCGTTCCGGTCGGCAACCTCTGGATCGCTTGCATACTGGTCTCTCGGCGCCATCTCGCCGGAAGCTCCCTGCAGGAACATGCACAAGCCGTGCGTCTCACCTTCGACGAGCTCGCGCATTGAGCCAATGTAGTCCGGTGAAATCACCCGATTTTGCCAACCTAGCGACGTAGGAGCGCACGCATAGTTCACGATCGTTCCGATTGTCTTACCCTCGTCCGATACGATCAGACCAACCAGGAGCACGGGGTCTGCTGGGGACCTTTCATCGAATCCGGCGACGAAGCAGTTCCGCTCTGGAACCCATTGATCGCGATTCTTTGCAAGTCGACAGCGACCATAACTCCAAGCTAAGGTAGCCGGTTTGGCGTTTCGAAAAGCCTCGCGCACGACCCTTACAACGTTGTCGCGGATAAGATTTAGGTATGGTCGAATAAGGTTTCCACCCGGTTTGTCAGCGTCTTCAAGGCACGTGGACGGGCCGGAGTGAGTGTTCGTCAACGCGACGATAACCCGCGCTGAGTCGAGGTTCAATTGCTCGATCAGGTGCCCGCGAATAAACCACTCGTCTTCCTTGCGGCGCCACCAGCCGAGATCTAGCGAAAGCAGCACCAGAGGAGACGCATCCGGGCTCGTTCGCATCGTGACAGCGGTTGCGGTGAGAGGTCGATGTACGTCATCGACAATGTCATGTTCGGAGGCGCCCCAGTTCCGAGCGTAAATTCCGACAGGCGGGGTGATCTCTTCCCGTGCGATACCTATGAGTCCGTGAAATGATGGTTGTCGAAAGTCAGGCATCGATGCCCCCCTAGCCAACTTCTACCTGCGAACCGTTATCGGCGGGTTAATAATCGCCCCTTAACGCTCGCTCAGAATGTATGGACCCGGATCGACTCATTCGCATGATCGTCATCCATCCACACTTTCAGTATATTAAAGGATTCTTGCCAAGACTACCAGTCCCCTGCGCTTCCATCCGCATAAAAAGTTCTCTGGGGCAATTCCTGCTCGAAGGGATGTTTCAGCAATTCCTTCTCATTGATCTCAATTCCAAGGCCCGGCCGAGAATTTGGACGTACGACTCGACCTTTTGGATCGACTTCAAATCCTTCGGCAACCACGTCTTTGCGCCAGGGAACATCGCGATGAACTGCCTCACAAATGATGTAGGAGGGAGTTGCAAACCCAAATTCGATGGACGCGGCGGTGCTGACCGGCCCCTGCGGGTTGTGAGGAGCCATCGACACCCGGTAGCTCTCTGCCAAGGCCGCAATCTTTCGACCTTCACTTATGCCGCCGCAGTGGGTCAGATCCGGTTGAATCACGCTGCACGCTCTCTTTTCTAGTAAATCACGGAACGCGTGAATTCCCGAAAGTCGTTCTCCAGTGGCAATCGGTGTCGCAACCGACCTCTGAATGGACGCGATATCCTCCGAGACCTCGGGCCAGCACGGCTCTTCAAGCCAATACAGCCCATAGGGCTCCAAGGCCTTCGCGAACATGTGTCCCATTCTTGGCGAGGGCCGCGCGTGGCAGTCCACCATGATGTCGATATCATCCCCAACTGCGTCACGCATCGCGCTCACGCACGCTTCAGCGTATTTGACAGGACGCAGGCCCTCTAACGGCATCGTCTCCGGCACCGCCATCGTCTTGAACGCGGTAAATCCGTCTTCCACCGTTTTCTGAGCCAGGTCTGCGAAACGAGATGCATCGCCTGGAGTGGTCTCGTAAAAGTCCTCCATCTTGCCGCCTCCCAAATGGGAATACAAGCGAACGTAGTCGCGAACCGGACCTCCCCAGAGTTTGTGGCACGGGACTCCGTGTACCTTCCCGACAATGTCCCACAAAGCAATGTCGATACCGCTGATCGCGGTCGCGCGGGTGATTCCGTTACCGTGCCAGAAGTGTTGTCGATACATGATTTGCCACAGATGCTCTACGCGCGTAGGATCTTCCCCGACCAAAAGTGGCTCCAAGTCCTCGATCGAACCGAGAACTCCTCTCGTATGCCACTCGAGCGTTGCTTCGCCCCAGCCGTACAGTCCGGGCTGATCGGTCAAGACCTTCACGAAGATCCAGTTGCGCATCCTCGCGTTACAGACAAACGTTTCAATCTTTGTGATCTTCATGTCCGGACAATAGAATACTTGCGCGGGACGGCGGTATTGCGGCGTTGCTGTGTTATGGTATTACCGGATCGAAAGAGAGTTATTTTTACGATGAGGTCGTTAGGAAGTGGATTACACCAGCGGTGCGCGGGATTGATACCGCACAAGGTTCCCGGGCTTGGCCCGGTTTATCTTCGACCGCCCGAACGCACAACGCACGATTCGATGTGACAAGACAGCAAAACCGCAATACCCTAATACCGCAATACCGGCATGTCACACCGACAATGTACACCCACTGTGGTCTCGGTCGATTTGGATAGTGCTGTGGCTTATGCCGAACTCGTGAATCAGTTCGTGAGAAAGGTTGGCGACGAAATCGTCGTTGCATCCCGCTGGCATGACAAGGTGAGCGGTCAAGGCGATTTCCGTGGTGCTCATTCCCCAAATGTGTAAGTCGGCGACCGCTTGGACCCCGGCACGGGTTTCAAGATACGCACGAACGGCAGTGGGATCGACCGCGTCGGGAACCGCGTCGATGGCCAGGTCGAACGACCTGCGTAAGAGTTTCCAACTTCCCATGGCGATCAGTGCTACGATCGCAAGGCTTGAGATTGGGTCGATCCACGCGGCATGAGTCAAGTTCATTGCCAAGCCGGCCAGCACGACTCCGCCGGCGACGATCGCATCCATGAGCATGTGTAGATACGCGCCTTCAATGTTGAGATCATCCTTCCGGCCCCTTACGAACATCAGGGCGGTCCCTCCGTTGACGACAATTCCAACACCTGCAATTGCCATCACGATCGAACCTGGAACGGGAACTGGCTCAGAAAGCCGCTGTACGGCTTCCCACGCGATTGCACCAACCGCTACTAGGAGAAGGGAAGAGTTAGCGAGCGCAGCGAGGATGGAAGAACGACGGTAACCGTATGTCCGGCGAGTCGTTGGAGGGCGAGTGGCAAGGAAAGCGGCGCCCCATCCCATGAGCAGTCCGAGGACGTCGCCGACGTTGTGTCCGGCGTCTGCCAAGAGGGATAGCGACCGGGTTGCGATTCCGTAAGAAATCTCCAGAACCACGAAAATAGCATTGAGCGAGACACCTACCGCGAAAGCAGTGTTATAGTTGGCTGGCTTATGGTGGTCGCATTGAGAATGATCGTGCATCGTTTCCAGTAATAGTCTGCCCGGCCCGAATCTTAATGAAAAGACTCCACGAGTTATACGACGCCCGATCTCTGAATATTTCAGACTTCAAGGGTTGGGAACCCTATCCGTGTCCCAAAAATCCTGCCACAAAAGCGATAATGCCTGCCAAACCAACCATCATGCTCATCAGCCAGACCGGCTTAATTTTGGTAAGGGCCGAAATTGCCCCAAGTGCGATTGCCACTTGGATGAAGGCCACTGAGGTTGCAAAGCGTTCGTGAGAATGCATCAACTCACTGGCTTCTTTTTCCAAATGCTTCGCCTTATTGGATAGATCCTTTGCCTTGTCCTCCTCTTTCTTGATTTGCCCTTCGTACTCTTTGGCGCGATCGGCAGGAGATTTAGGTGACCATTTGCTACCCTTTTTGGAGCCTTGAATCTGAGCACCCGCGGTGGTCGATGCGTCGAGAATCGCATTCGTGCTTAAAGTGTAAAGGTGTGTTTTCTGGCGTGCAGACTGATACTCGTTCCAAGTATCCGACGATTTGAGCTGCGATATCATCGCTTCGTTAACAAGCGAACCAGACTGTAAGGCGCCAACAGCAGCAAATACCGCCAATAGCGCGGTCGTAAGGCTGATATACCGCGTCCACGCGGTGGCACGCTCCTGCTGCTCACGCTCTCCACGCTCTTTGTGGATTTCATCGATAGCTTCTTGAAGCTCGGTAGTTTCAACCTCTGTTTCTTCTGGCACGGTTGTTATTGTAGGCGTAGGGAGTCGAAATCCAGCCGAGTTTTTTAGCTTTACCTTGAAAGTCGGCCGCTAACCTTCTTTATGCTTCTTTGTCTTTTCGATCCTCAGTTTGGCCTGCTCAGCTATAGAATCGGGCGTCGGTTCGGCGCCCCCAGCGTCTTTGAGCATCGTCTTCGCGCGGTCGAGGGTGTTGCGAATTGCGAGGCGCCGCATCGGTCGGGTTGGATCTTTTGGTAAGTTACTCCGCGGCGTCATTTTGTTAAAGCATGAAAGGTGACATTATGACCCGTCTAATCCGTTTTGGGTTAGCTCTTCTTAAGGATGCGGGCTTTTAACAATGTTCTTCGCAATTATTGAAACATCCACCACCATTAAAGGATATAAATGCTTAATGCTTATAAAGCTTTTCCGACGATTTTTTGCTGCAAACTAGTAAGTCCCTAAGAAGATCCCACAGAGAATATGAAGAAAGCTATATTGTTTGGCGTTCCGTTTGTGTTGCTATTAGTGCTGGTCGGCTGGCGCTATATGCAGAAGACCGAGACTGTCGCCAAACTTACTCAGAGGTCGGCGCAGACCAAGAATGGTCCTGCGAATGTAGTCTTGGGACAGGCGGGCCCCCATCGGGTCGTCAAGTCGGTCGAGGCCGTTGGAACGGTCGAATCTCCTTTTGCAGTCGAATTGTCACCTAAGTTGACTGGAAAAATCGTTTATCTTCCCGATGAGATTCGAGAGGGTTACACTGTCAAAGCAGGGCAACTTCTTGTCCAGATCGATCCGGCCGAAACGATCGGCCAAGTTCTTCAGGCGAAGTCCCAATTGGCGCAAGCGCAGTCGAGTTTGGTGAGTGCCAAATACATTCAAAACCCGACCAACGTGAATGTTATATCGCAGATTGAGCAGGCTCAGGCAACGGTAAACAGCAATCGAGCCGATTATGACCAGGTTTATCAGAATTTCGAAGATCAGGTCCACCAGGCACATTCGGTGATCGTCGACGCTCAGGCCAAAGTCTTGGCTGCGAAGGCCGCTACTTACAACGCGGAAGCAAGTCTCGATAGTTCGAAAGCCAGCTTGGAAGACGCTCAGGCGAAGTTAAACAGGGAAGACACACTTTATAAGCAAGGCTTTGTCGCCGCGCAAGATCGAGACGATGCGGTGGCGGCTCAGAAGGTAGCCGCAGCGAATGTGAAGGTCGCCGATGGATTGGTCCGGTCCGCTAAGCAGGCAGAAGTTTCCGTCGAACAGCAGGAAAAAGAAGCGCAGGACGCGGAATCGATCGTGGTAAAGACTGGTAAGACCAACATCAGAGCAGCACTTGAAAAGGTGAAGCTCGCCGAGGCTGCACTCAAATATGCAAAATCAAACACGAATCAGAAGCCGGCTTACGATGCACAGCTAAAGGCGCTTCAAGCTGCGGTCGACGCAGCTGCAGGCAACGTCAATCAGGCCCAAGCGCGCCTTGCTGACTGTAATCTGGTTTCAACGATTGACGGATCCGTCAGTAAGCGGAACGCCGATCGCGGGTCGGTTGTGAATGCTGGCAATTCGATTCTGGAAATCCAATATCTTAAGTGGCTTTATGTCACTTCAGCGGTTCCTGTCGAATACACGGGCATCGTCGTTAAAGGCACACCCGTGACGATGACGATCGGTTCGTCACCCGGATTTAAGGTGTCCGGAACCGTGACAGAGTTGAGCAATGTCGCCGATCCGCAAAGCCGCCAATTCAACGCTCAAGTAAGGATTGATAACTTATCTGGAAAGTTTCGCCCTGGGATGTACGCAATGGTTCATTTTCAGGTTAGCGATGTCAATTACCCCGTAGTCGTCCCTCGAGAAGCCGTGAAGACGGCAACCGACGGCACAACGACGGCCACGCTGGTTGATTCTCAGAACGTTGCCCACATTGTGCCTGTCACGATTGGTCAGCAGGATACGAACAGCACCGTAATTACCAAGGGTCTTGAAGCGGGTGACAGGGTAGTCATCAGGAGCTACACACCAGTGAAGGACAAGCAAAAGATCGTTGAGGGCAGTAAGCCGAAAGGCGGAAAAGGTAAGTCAAAAACCACTTCGGGCGCCACTGACGCAGCCACTTCGGGTGATCAAACAACTAAACCGGATGATCAAACGTCGGGAGCCGGCGGACAAGGCGCGAACAGCGGTGGAACGGCTTCAAGCGCGAGCAGTACAACGTCGGGAACAAGTTACTAAGCCATGAGTAGTCTCGCCAAATTCTCGGTAGAACGGCCGGTAGCCGTCACGATGCGCATTGCCGCACTTGTCGTGCTTGGCGCAATCTGTCTTACCAAGCTGCCAATCGATCTTTTGCCGAAGATCACCATTCCGACGGTGGCTGTAAATACGTCATATACGAATGTCGCGCCGTCGGACATGGAAAGCATTGTTACTCGTCCGATTGAGGAAGCGGTCTCTTCCGCCCCGAACATTTACTCAGTTAGTTCTGTAAGCACATTAGGCAACTCCAGCGTCCGCGTCCAGTTTCAGTGGGGCATCGACATCGGTCAGGCTGCGGTGGACGTTCTCCAGTTGGTCGAAAGAGCGCGGGCCGGGTTCCCACTGGATCCGAACCTCCAAACTCCGATCGTATCGAAGTACGACCCCTCCCAACTGCCGATTATGATCTTTGGTGTGACGGGTATCGATAGCCCGACGCACCTCAGGGACATCCTCGACAATCAGGTCACTCCGATGTTCGATGCGGCTAACGGGGTTGCGTCTTGCGTTGCGTCAGGCGGCCTTCCGAGAGCAATCGTTGTGGATGTCGATCCCGCAAAACTGCAGGCGTACGGGATTTCGCTTTCCCAAGTGGAAAACCGCATCGTCCAAGAAAATATCGACCTCCCGGCCGGAATCGCAAAGCTCGGGGAGACGGAGTATATCGTCCGTGCCCTTGGATACTTCACGTCCCCGCTGCAGGGAGCGAATATTCCGATCGGTTTTTACAACGGCCAAATGATCAGGCTGTCGCAAGTCGCCAAAGTGACCGACAGCAATCAGGAGCAGCGGATATACACCCGTCTAAACGGGAAGCCGGCGGCGGGGATGCTGATCATCCAGCAGAGCGGCGCGAACACAATCTCAACCGCACAAGCAGTGAATGCGAAGTTAGTGCTCGTGAAGAAGCTCTATCCGCAGCTTCACTTTGATCTAGCCTATGAGCAGGCTGGCTTTATCTCGGCTTCGATTGACGACTTACGGAACACCGCATTGATTGGGGGAGCATTAGCGATCTTGATTCTAATGGCCTTTCTGCGGAATTTCCGCGCCACGATGGTTGTGGCGCTTTCGATCCCCATTTCAATCATTTCCACCTTCTCACTGCTTTATTTCGGCGGGTTCACCCTCAACACAATTTCACTCAGCGGCTTGGCGCTTTCTACGGGACTGATCGTTGACGATGCCGTTGTTGTGCTTGAAAACATATTCCGGCACATCGAGCGTGACAAGCGACGCGCGGCAGAGGCCGCGGTTACGGGAGCGCAAGAGATCATGGGCGCGGTTGTGGCATCGACTATTACCGTCATGGTCGTGTTCTTTCCGCTGCTGCTTGTTAAAGGCCAATCGGGACAAATGTTCAGCCAATTTGCGCTGGTTGTCATCTTCTCGATCGCGGTATCCCTCCTTGATGCAACGACGGTTGTGCCGATGTTGGCTTCACGCCTCATTCGGGAAGAAGAGGTTTTAGAAGAAGCTCACCCCGAGTTGCGCGATCTTCACGGAAAGAAACCTGGCCTCGTCACTAGGTTCTTCGACTGGAGTGGCAATAAGTTCAACGACTTGGACGACTCGTATCACAATGGCCTTAAATGGGCATTGCGGCACCGGTTGCTTGTCATATTCGTCGCAATAGGGATCACAGGCGCCAGCCTTCTCCTCGTTCCAATGGTCGGAACAGAAATGCTGCCACAAACCGACAGCGGAAACTTTACCGTCAACCTGAAATACCCAGTCGGAACCGCATTGTCGGTAACGAACGCCGGCATGAAAAAGGTTGAGGCGTATCTCATGAAGCAGCCCGACGTGTCGATCGTTTTTGCGGCAGCGGGAACCACTTTGAGTCTTCGCGGAACTTCGACAGCCCAGATCGGCTATCAAGGATCTTGCACTGTGCAGCTCAAGGAAAACCGGAAGCTAAGTACCCAGAACATAATCACGAAGGTTCAGAAGGATCTCGGAACGTTGATCTCCGGAGCACGGCTGGTGGTAACCCCATACGATCTTGTCACCCAGATTCTAACTGGTGGCGCCACCAACGAAGAAGTCGATATCTTTGGTCAGAACATCGATCAGGTTCAAGTTGAAGCCAAAAAAGCAATTGCAGAACTGCGCGGTGTGCCCGGACTGGAGTCGGTGGACCAGACCGCTCAGGAGGCGACTCCAGAGATGCGGTGGAAGGTTGATCGCGATAAGGCGATGACTCTCGGCGTAAATTTCACCGACATTGCCAACGCGTTGAATACCGCAACGAGCGGAGCGATCTGTACCTACTACCAAGAGAATGGTTTCCAG
>Ga0206951_1233_pt1 | contig 10385 bp, 7 predicted proteins | sample Alteio_BWOrgHeat_38_FD_152974 | JGI IMG/M metagenome (GOLD analysis project Ga0206951, IMG submission 152974) | Enriched cells from forest soil in Barre Woods Harvard Forest LTER site, Petersham, Massachusetts, United States -... | ecosystem: Environmental > Terrestrial > Soil > Temperate forest > O... | reverse complement strand
TTGTTGCGTGAGCGCCTGGTATTCGTCGTTTTTGCGCACCTCGGCCTGCTGGGTGCGGAATTTCAACATTTGCGACTCGACGGACTTTAAGCGGTTGTCGATGTCTTTGCGTTCCACTTCGAGCATCTGGACCGCTTTTCGCCGTTCATCGAAAGTCGCATTTTCCGCCGCGACGGAGCGGGCTAGTTCGGCCAACTCGACCGGAACCTGTTTCAGTTGCGTCTCCAATTGCTGGCGCGCGACATCGGCGCTCTGCAATTTCAAGGTGTTCACCAGCGCTGCATCAGGAGTGGGAGGCGTCGTCGTGCGGCCCGGCATGGATAATTTTTGACGTGGTGCTTCGGGTGCAGGCGGGGCTTCGGCACTCGGCGGCGGTGGCGCAGGAGCTTTCGGAATCGGCGGGACGGTTTCTGCTTTCGGCGCTTCGACTGGGGCTGCCTTCTTTAAAGGCATGGGAATCGGCTTGGATGCTGCTCGCGGTGCTTCTACTTCGGATGCTGGTGGAGGAGTAGTTGCCTCTGGACTGCCTGCGGCTGATGGCAACTTGCCCTCCAAGGGGTCTGGCAGAACCGGAGCGCTCTTGGCGTTACGTTTGGCAGCCATGCGGTCCCAGACTTTTATACCTCCAAAAATGAGCAGCAGGGCAACGATGACGTAGGCGTAAATGGGAATGGAAAAACCAGTATCTGCGGGTGGGGGCTCCGTTTTTGGCGGCGCCGGTTTGTTTGTCGTGGCCGAGGCAGCCGGCTTGGCGGCAGTACCAACCGCCGGGGTGCTGGCTGCGGTTGCGGCCGGCTTGGCCACGGGCGTGGAAGTGGTCGTGGCAGCAGGCGCAGCCGTAGGAGCCGTAGTGGGTGCGGCAGATGGGGTTGCCGTTGCAACAGGCATCGTAGTTGACGCAGGAGTAGTGACGGTGGGCGCACTGATGGGATTGGATGGGGCAGGCGCGACAGGAGTAGCGGGGGTTGGGGCCGCCGCCGCAGGCGCTTGCAAGAGGGCGGGGATTACTGTCGCGTGGCCGTTTTCCAAAATAATTTGCCCTTCCGGATAATTCATCAGCATCCGGGTTCCGGCGCCGAGCAGCGAGCGGGCCTGGCCCAATTTACTTTCAATTTGCTGCCGGGTGTCGCCGACTTGGATGACGGCGCGGTTGGTGGAACCGATTACCGGTGCAGCGGCAGGGGCATCGGCCGCCGTGGATTGGGCGACGCCTCCGAGAGCGGCCAAGCCGATGAGCAGAGACAGACCAAGATATTTAATCACCAGCTGCCAGCCAGAGCGTTGAGCGCGCATGGTGGCCTAGGATGCTAAGACACGGGGCGGCTGTCAATGGTGTCGCAAACCCAATCTTAAAATTTCCTGTCCGATATTTTCGCCGGCTGGTGCTATAATGCAAACCGATGAGTCCCGACCACGAATTACTGCGCAGTTACGCCGAGCAGGGCGATGAGGCCGCCTTTGCCGAGGTGGTGCGACGCCACGTCAACTGGATCTATTCGACGGCCTTGCGGTTGACGGCCGGCGACACCCACCTGGCGGAAGACGTGGTGCAAACAGTTTTTACTGATTTGGCCCGCAAAGCCCAGTCGCTCTCCCGCCATCCGGCACTGGGTGGATGGCTGCACACAGCCACCCGCTATGCGGCGGCGAAAGCCGTGGCGCGCGAAAGCGCCCGACGCGTGCGCGAACAAACCGCTTTCACCATGCAAACTTTACAAAGCGCTCCGGAGATTTCCTGGGAACAATTGCGTCCCGTACTCGACGATGCCATCGGTGGGTTGGGCGAAAATGACCGCAATATTGTGGTGCTGCGTTTTTTTGAAGGCAAAAGCCATCAGGAAGTAGGCCAACTCCTCGGCCTGAGCGAGGACACGACGCGCAAACGTACCGAACGAGCCGTGGAAAAACTACGCAGCCATTTTACGCGGCGTGGAATTGTCGTTTCCACCGCAATGCTGGCGGAGACGGTGGAGGCCTTTTCGGTGCAAGCAGCGCCGGTGGAGCTGGCCGGCAAAATTTCCAGCGCGGCGCTGGCCGGAGCTGTAACCGTTACCGGCGGTCTCGCTATTTTTTTACGTCCTTTAATATTTATGTCCACCACCACTAAAATTATCGTTGCCGTGGCCGTCTTGGCTGTGGCGGCTGTTTCCTATCAATACATGGTCCCGGCTCCGGTTGCGCAGACGACCAGCGCAGTTGAGTCGACCAACCAAGCAAAACCAGCGGCCGTTCCGCAAGTCGCCCAGCCGAAGGTGGCCGCTGCACCGGTTACGCCACCGGCGGCGACCAAAATTGCGCAGGGTTCCGCTGACACGCAGGCCACAGCCATTTCCGCCCCACCGGCTGGAACCGACCCCCAGATCCAGGATGCGATGGCGATGATGGCACAGCTAAAAAAGACCTTTAATGACATGTATACCGCACTCATGGAAACCAATGATGCCGACACCGCCTATCAGAAAATTACGGTGTTGGAATCACAGATGGATGACCTCCAGGCCAAGATCCGAGGCACGCCGCTGGAACAGCAAGTGGCTCCAGCGCTGAAACCTTTGAAAGATGTTCAGGTCATGCTCCAACATGGCGACCTGGCTGGCGCCCGAAAAGTTCTTACCGCCCTCGATTCGATGGGGAAAAAAATTCAAAACAACGTTGAGCAAACTGCAGGGATGACCATTGACCAGGCGGCCCAGAATGCGGGGCAAACCCAAAATTCGAATTAGTGCTGGATTTACATTGCCTTGGATAAGGTGTCGGCAATCAATATCGGCTGTTAAATGAACCGCACTGGTCTTTTGCTGAGTATCGACCTGGGCATGTTGCTGCTGGCGGTTGTGCTCAAGTGTTTGTCGCTGACGGGCCTGACTCTCCATGAGTGGCTCGGGTTTGCACTGTGCCCGCTGGTGCTGTTGCATGTCACCCTGCAATGGTCGTGGTTCGCCGCGCAATTCCGTCGGTTATGGTCACCGGGGGCCTGGCGTCCGCGTGTTAATGCATTTTTAAATCTTACCCTACTCTTTGTGATGGCTGGTACGCTGATTTCTGGCATCCTGGTCTCGAACCAAGTAGTTCCATTGATAGGAGAAGAGTTGGGCCGGGTCGAAGTCTGGCAGTGGGTGCACGACTGTTTAAATAACTTCCTACTGGCGTTGGTTGGGCTGCACGTGGCATTGAATTGGAATTGGCTGGTTGCGGCAATGCGTCGACGCTGTCCGATTTCTCCTGCCGAGGAGATCCTTACGCTCAAAAACAACCCGACTTTATCTGCTCTCCGCAGCACAAGCTTCGGAACATTCTTTAAGCGCAGTCTGGTGGTGTTGGTCGTTGCTGTTTTGGCCTCGGTCGCAGCGTATGCGATATTTGTGCCCTTTGCGCGTCCACCACGAAGGCACGAAATTAGCCAGCAATCGCAAGTCAATGCTGTGACTGGCGCTGGTACTTCTTCGCCAGCGCATCCACTTGCGAAAGGGCGGCCTTTTTCATTACCCCATGGCTTTACCGAGTCGGCGGGCGCGGTGCTAATGCTTTTGGTCGCCATAGTAGTCGGGCGATATATCTTTCGCCTGCGTTTATAAAATATTTGTAGTTCACTAAACTTGCTTTCATGACTCCTGAAAATCCTCGCCTGTGTATTGGCAGGGTGAGTCGAGACGCCCGCTAGTTAGGCAAAAAATATGCAATTTTGATGTCCGCTTTAGCGATAGCGCGGGTATCCTTGGGGTAAATGAACCCGGCCAATGATGGTGAACTTTTGCGGCGCCATGTAGAAAATGGCGATGAGTCGGCTTTTGCTGAAGTTGTGCGCCGCCATGTGGACTTGGTTTATTCGAGCGCCCGCCGGCTGGCTGGCGGGGATAGCCATTTAGCTGAAGATATTTCACAGCAGGTTTTTACGGTAACCGCCAGGCAGGCGAGGTTTCTGATGGGCTATGAAACTATTGCCGGCTGGCTATATGTGGTGACCCGCCATCTGGCGTGCAAAGCCATCCGCCGGGAAAACCGCCGTCGCGCCCGTGAAAGGGAATTTGCCGCCATGCCCGATATTGCTGCTTCGCCTGAAATTGTTTGGGAAAAACTACGTCCACTGATCGATAGTGTGATTGCCCGTCTGGATTGTAGGGAACGCGACGCAATTTTACTGCGCTTTTTTGAGGGTAAAAGTTACCGTGAAGTTGGCTTGGTGATAGGGCTAAACGAAGAAGCTGCCCGCAAGCGCGTAGATCGTGCGTTGGAAAAACTGCGGATATATTTTGCACGGAATGGAATTACAATATCCATCGGGGCTTTGGCGGAAACCATCAGTACCAACGCCATGGAGACTGCGCCAGTGGCTTTTGCGACTGAAGTTGCCAGTGCATCACTGGCTGACGCTGGGGCAGCATCCAACGCTTTTTTAGCCTGGTTTGACTCTTTTGTTTTCATGTCCACAACCACCAAAATTCTCCTTGTGGCCACGGTCATCATCGTGGCGGTCGTTTCCATTCACTACCTTACGCAATTACCGGCAACACCAGTGGCGAAAGTGGTTGCAGCCGCTGGCCAAATACAGCCACCTGTTCCAGCTCAGGTCGTCATTCCCAAGCAAGCCCCCGCGCCGGTGTCACAAGAAATTGCGCCCGCCACTCAAACTTCACCGGTGGGCAATGCTGATACTGTACCTGTCGTGGAAAGCCCGCCACCACTCCCGACTGACAAAGCAATGCAGGAAGCACTCGTCCTGATGGTACCGCTTTCGCAGACTTATAACGATTTTGTCACGGCATTAACGAAAGCCAACGATCCCGATATGGCATTACAAAAAGTCAACTTGATGGAAACGCAGTTTGAAGAAATTCTGGCCAAGGTAAAAGGAACGCCGTTGGAACAACAAGTGGCCCCGGAGATTAAGACGTTGAAGGCATTGCAAGACGCGCTGTTGCATGGCGATTTGGCAAGTGCGCGAAAAATCATTCAAGCACTCAATGCAATGGGGCCCAAACTGCAGGGTCAAATTGAACAAACCGCCGGTATGACCATCGACCAGGCCGCGAGGAGTGCGAGCCAAACGAAAACGCCCGGCCAAAACTAACATCTACGCTTCCTGAAAATCCTCGCCGGTATGTTGGCGGCTGAGCGGGGTGTATTCCTGCAGTTCGATGAGGTTGCCATCGGGGTCGCGCACCCAGGCCTGTTTGGAATTGTCGTTGCCAGTTTTACGGCCGGTGACAGTCACGCCGCGTTGCTCGAGGAGGGAGACGTAGTCGTCGAGGCCTTCCACCTGCAGGCAAAAATGGTTGAAACGGGCCAGCCAGGGGTCGCGGGGGTCTTCGAGCGGCTCAAAGGGTTTGGCGGATTTGCTGCGGCGGTGGGCATCAGCATGGTCGAAAACTTCGATGAACGACATTTCACCAAAAGCAAAATAGTAGCCGATGGGCGTGCCGTCTTTGCGCCGGTAACGGAATTTCACACTCGCGCCCAATTGGTCGCGGTAGAAGACGGCCATTTCTTCGAGCCGGCTGGTTTTGAGGCAGAGGTGGGCGAGGCGGGTGAGCATGGGGTGAGAAGCCCACTTTGTAAGTTTGGCGCGGGCTGTTCAACCCTTGACTTGCCGGCGAAAAAGTCCAGAATTTCCAGCCTTTGCGAAATCCTTCAAACATCGGAATGCTGTGCGAGTCCCGCACGGCATTTTTACTGGGGCGATTTTACCTTTTTCCCATATCATTTTTTAACCGCGCGGCGAAATCATGCAATTAAAGGACACGCTCAACCTGCCGCAGACCAGCTTCCCCATGCGGGCCAGCCTGACCACGCGCGAGCCCGCCCGGCTGGAGCATTGGAAGAAAATCGGCCTCTACCGGCGCGGTCAGGAGCAGAACGCGGCGAAGCCCACTTTTATTTTGCACGACGGTCCGCCCTTTACCAATGGCGATGTCCATATCGGCACCGCGCTGAACAAATTGCTCAAGGACACGGTGCTGCGCTACAAGACCCAGCGCGGTTATCGCACGCCCTATGTGCCGGGCTGGGATTGCCATGGGTTGCCCATCGAACACAAAGTTTCCAAGGAACTGCGCGAAGCGAAGAAGGAACTGACTACGGCGGAACTGCGCGCGGAGTGCGCCGGGTTTTCCGCGCGTTTCATGGAAAAGCAGCGGGCGCAATTTCAACGCCTCGGCGTGCAGGCGGACTGGGAACACGAATATAAAACGATGGACCCGGGCTATGAAGCGGCGGAGTTGCGCGCGTTTGCGCAGTTTGTGGAGCGCGGGCTGGTCTATCGCAGCAAGAAGCCGGTGTATTGGTCCATTCCCTGCGAAACGGCGCTAGCCGAAGCGGAGATCGAATATAAAGACCACGTCAGCCCGTCAATCTACGTGAAATTTCCGGTGCCAGCGGAAGAGGCCAAGAAGTTTGGCCTGCCGACCGATTTGCCGCTTTCGATTCTCATTTGGACGACGACGCCGTGGACGCTGCCAGCGAATCTGGCGATAGCCGTGCATCCGCAGGTGGCCTACCGTGTTTTGCAAGCCGGAGGAGAATATCTGTTCGTTGCCGAACCGCTGATCGAAACCGTTCTCAAAGTTTGCAAAATAGAGGCAACGCCGGTCGGGGATTCTTTTAAGGGTCAGAAATTTGAACATCTCCAAGCCCGCCATCCATTTATTGACCGCGCCAGTCCCGTTGTTTTGGCTGAATACGTTACCACCGACACCGGCACGGGGGCAGTACATACAGCACCAGGGCACGGGTTGGATGACTATCAGACGGGGCTGAAGTACGGGTTGGAAATTTATTGCCCGTTGGATGACAAGGGCCGCTACGTCAACGATGGCAAGATTCCGGCGGAGTTGGTCGGCGTGACTGTGCTGGAATCCAAAGGCAAGTGCCCGGCCAACGATAAAGTGCTGGAGATTTTGAAGCAGAAGGGCGCGTTGCTGCACCTAGAAAGCTTTTCGCATTCCTATCCGCATTGCTGGCGCTCGAAGACCCCGGTGGTGTTTCGCGCGATGGACCAGTGGTTTATCGCGCTGGACAAGCCGTTCACGGATGCGAAAGGCCGCGCGCAAAATTCCATGCGCGAACTGGCCAAGGCGAGCATCGGCGCGGTGAAATGGATTCCCGAAGGCGGGGAAAACCGCATACGAGGCGCGGTGGAAACACGTCCGGACTGGTGTATTTCGCGCCAACGCGCCTGGGGTGTGCCGATTCCGGCATTTTTTGGCGAAGACGGCGCCGCGCATCTGGATGCCAACGTGATTCGCGCGCTCGCGGACAAATTTGAAAAGCAGGGAAGTAATGCGTGGTTTGAACAGGACGCGGAGAAATTACTCGAAGGCATCCCGGCGGCGAAAAACTGGCCGCGCCCGCTGAAAAAAAGCACCGACACATTGGACGTGTGGATTGACTCGGGCTGCTCGCATGCGGCGGTGCTCAAGCGCGACCCGCAACTGACCTGGCCGGCGGATTTGTACTTGGAAGGCTCGGATCAACACCGCGGCTGGTTCCAAAGTTCGCTGTGGACGGCGCTGGCGACAGACGCCGCGCCGCCGTACCGCAGTGTGCTCACGCACGGTTTCGTCGTCGATGAAAGCGGGCGCAAACTTTCCAAGAGCGATGGCAAGCCGCAGACGGCGGACGATTACGTGAAAAAATACGGGGCGGATCTGATTCACCTATGGATTGCGTCGGAGGATTTTCGCCACGACATCACGTTGTCTGAAAACATTTTCACGCAGGTTTCCAATACTTATCGGGGCATTCGCAATACGCTGATGTACCAGCTGGGCAATCTCGCGGATTTTGACGCCGCGCGAGACACGGTCAGCCCCGAGCATTTTACTCCCCTGGACCAATGGGCGTTGAACAAGCTGGCGACGCTCATCACGGAAGTCACGCGGGAATTTGACGCATATAATTTTCATTTGGGTTTGAAGGCGATTGACCAATTTGTCTCGGTGACGTTGTCGCGGCAGTATCACGATATTTGGAAAGACCGACTGTACACGTTTGCGCCCAACTGGCCGGAGCGCCGCGCGGCCCAGACGGCGATGCACGCCATCTTGCGCGCGTTGTTGGGCATGCTGGCGCCCATGCTGCCGTTTACAACAGACGAAGGCTGGAGCCATCTGGCGGCGGGCACAGATTTTGCCGAAGACTCCATCCACCTCCAACCCTGGCCGCAGGTGGACCCCGTTTGGTTGTCGCCCGCGTTTGCACAGGCGGGAACCGAGATTGAAGCGATTTTGAAATTCCGGGAACGGGTTTATGAAAAACTCGAGGCCCTGCGGCAGGAAAAGAAAATCGGTAAATTCCTGGACGCGCAGGTGACTTTGACCGCCGCCAACGCCACGGAGCCGATGCCTTTGCTGCGCCGCCACGTCGACAGTTTGCCGGAACTTTTCATTGTTTCCCGGGTTCAGCTCGTAAGCGGTGCGAATGCCGAAATGGAAATCGCAGTCGCGCCAGCCGACGGGGTGCGCTGCCCGCGCAGTTGGCGTTGGGTGCCTGAGTTGGTGGCAGCCGACGGCTTTGAGGAAAAAGTCTCGCCGCGTGACCAGGCCGCTTTGCTGGCCAAGTATGCCCTTCAAAAAAATTAACCCAAATTTAAATTCACTTTACCATGACGAAACCTAAAAAAATTCCTGCCAAGACCGCTGCCAAATCGCCGACCAAGCCGGCGGAAAAAGCTCCGGCCAAACTTTCCTCAACGGCCAAAGCGCCGGTCAAAGCACCGGCCAAGTCTCCGGCCAAAGGACAAGCTAAGGGCGGCGAAAAAGCACCGGCGAAGCACGCCGTGGCCCCGGCAAACCCGGAAGCCGAAGCCGCCGCCAAGGCCATCATGCTCAATGCACGCAAACGCAAAAGCACGCCGGCGATTTTCAAAATCAAATCGCGGCGCAACACACCCATTGTTTTTACCTTGGACGACGTGCAGGAGCTGATTAAAACGCGGAAGAACGAAAAGGAAAAACCGGTCAAGAAGAGTGATACCAAGGCGGCCTTTTTGGCCGCCAAGCAGATTGCCGAAAAAGCCACACCAGCCAAAGGCAAAACGCCGTCGCCCCTGCCCAAAATTAAAAATCGCGTGCTGGGTGCTGCTTCGCTCGCGGAAATCCTCGGCGTAACCACCCCGCCCAAGACGCAGAAAGCCATTTCAATTGCACAGATGATGGAAAATGAAAACATCGTGCCGAAATACCGCCGTTACTACCGGCAGCTGGTGGAGATGCGTGAACAAATCCGCCAGGGGCTGGATCTGCACACTTCGGAAACGCTGAAGCGTTCCTCCAAGGAAGATTCCGGCGACCTGTCGGGCTACAGCCAGCACATGGCCGACGCGGGAACGGATACCTTTGACCGCGATTTTGCGCTCAGCCTGGTGTCGAGCGAACAAGAATTGCTGTATGAGATTGAGGAAGCGCTCAAACGCATCCGGAGTGGCAACTACGGGGTATGCGAAATAACCAGTCAGACCATTTCGGCGGACCGTCTCGCAGCCGTGCCTTTTACCCGCTATTCGCTCGATGGACAAAAGGAGTTGGAAAAACAGCGTCGTTACGGGGTGCAGCGCAATAATGCGGTGGGCTTGTTTGGCGAAGCCACGAGCGAAGACGCCGCCGCGCTGGCCGAAGACGATTCGGATTCGGCATGAGCGCAGGCGTGAAGAGGATAGAGCCCGCGCCCGCCCGAGGCCTGCGCGCTTACCGGCGCTTCTGGGTGACACTGGTTGCGCTACTGGTGGCGGATCAGGTCAGCAAGGCCTGGGTGCTTAGTCATATTGAGCTGAACACTTATTTCAGCCCGGAACCGATTCCGGTCATTCCTGGGTTTTTCTATTTCGTCAATGTCACAAACACCGGGGCGGCGTGGGGAATGTTTTCAAACTACACGCCCTGGCTGGCCTGGCTCGGGGTGGCCGCGTTGGCCGGGATTTTCTTTTTTCGCCGCCAACTAGAATTGCCGAAACCGCTGCTGCAATACACCTTTGGCCTGCTGTGCGGCGGCATCATTGGCAACATGATCGACCGTCTGTGTTATGGCCGTGTGGTGGATTTTTTGGATTTTCATCTGCCGGGCTACCGCTATCCGGCATTTAACGTGGCCGACTCCGGCATCACGGTTGGGGTCACAATTTATTTAATCTATTCATGTCGGGACTGGTGGCCGGGAAGACGGGTGGCGGTCCCGCCCACAGCGCCTGCGGCCAGAGGGTCGGCAGAAAGCGCGTCCAGAACATCGTCTGACACAGCCAAAAAACCAGCAGCAAACTGATCCAAAGGTGGGCCAGGGGCAGGCCGGCCAAATCAATCCAGAAGGGGGCGAGGACAGTGGCCGGCAACAACAGGGGCAGCAGCAAGGGCGGCCCGCCCGGGCGATAACTCTCACGCAAGGCTCGACCCGCGATG
>Ga0206951_1198_pt1 | contig 10393 bp, 14 predicted proteins | sample Alteio_BWOrgHeat_38_FD_152974 | JGI IMG/M metagenome (GOLD analysis project Ga0206951, IMG submission 152974) | Enriched cells from forest soil in Barre Woods Harvard Forest LTER site, Petersham, Massachusetts, United States -... | ecosystem: Environmental > Terrestrial > Soil > Temperate forest >... | reverse complement strand
GAAAAAACATTAAAAAAAACAATTTTAAATGCAACAGTACGAAACAGTGATCATTCTTACCCCGTTGTTGTCGGTAGAAACTGCGAAAGAGGCCGTGGCCAAATTCACCAAGATTCTGACCGATAACGGAGCCGAAATTATCCAGGAGGATAATTGGGGTTTGAGAAAACTTGCGTACCCTATTGAAAAGAAAACAACAGGGTATTATCACCTAACTGAATTTAAGGCACCGGGTGACTTAATTAACAAATTGGAAGTTGAATACCGCCGCGATGAGCGCGTAATGCGTTTTCTGACGATATCGTTAGACAAACATGCTACCGCTTATAACGACAAAAAACGCAGCGGTGCTTTTAACCAGAAAAAAACTAAAACCGAGGAGGTAGCAGCATAATGGCAAAAGATCAGATCCAATACGTTACTGCCCCCAAAGTGGAGGATAACCGTAAAAAATACTGCCGTTTTAAAAAGAACGGGATCAAGTATATTGATTACAAAGACGCTAACTTTTTATTGAAGTTTATTAACGACCAGGGTAAATTATTACCACGCCGCTTAACAGGTACTTCGTTAAAATTCCAGCGCAAAGTGGCACAAGCTGTTAAACGCTCACGCCATATTGGTTTATTACCTTATGTTACAGATTCGTTAAAATAAGCAGGAGGATAAACACATGGAAGTTATTTTAAAACAAGATATCAAAAACCTCGGCGAAAAAGACGATGTAGTAAAAGTAAAGCCGGGTTACGGCCGTAACTTTTTGATCCCCCAAGGGTTTGCTACACTGGCTACTGTATCTGCCCGTAAGGTATTAGCCGAGAACCTGAAACAGGCTCAGTTCAAACAAGAAAAAATACGCAAAGATGCCGACGCTATCGCGGCACGTTTAGAAGGTGTTGTACTTTCTATCGGTGCAAAAGCAGGCGAGACCGGTAAAATTTTCGGTGCCATCAACACTATCCAGATAGCTGATGCATTGAAGAAAGAAGGTTTTGATGTTGACCGTCGCCGTATCACTTTTGACGCAGAGCCTAAATTTGTTGGTGATTATACCGCGAATTTAAACCTGCACAAAGAAGTGAAAGTTAAAGTTCCGTTTACTGTAGTGGCTGAATAAGGCCCCGGAAACAGGTTTATAAATTATATAAGGTGTTTAGCGAAAGCTAAGCACCTTTTTTTATTTTTGTTGCTCAACTATGGCAAAATCAAAACGGTCGGGGGTATGGACGCTGATACTCCGCATACTTAAATACGCAGTATTGCTTTTTTTGGGATTGAGCGTTTTTGGCGTGATATTGCTCCGTTTTGTAAACCCGCCCTTTACCTGGCTGATGGTGATACGCGGCTTTGAACGCAAAAGCGATGGCAAGGATTGGAAGATCGATAAAAAATGGATCAGCTTTGATGACATTGCCGACCCGATGAAGCGCGCAGCCGTTGCCGCCGAAGACCAGACCTTTTTAGAGAACCACGGCTTTGATTTTAAGGCCATGGAAAAAGCCATCGACAAGAACCAGCACAGCCATAAACTGGTGGGCGGCAGCACCATTACCCAGCAAACCGCCAAAAATGTTTTCCTCTGGCCGGGGCGAAATATTGTACGCAAAGCTTTTGAAGCCTGGTTTACGTTACTGATAGATATATTTTGGAGCAAACAGCGTGTAATGGAAGTTTACCTGAACGAGATAGAGATGGGCGACGGCATTTATGGTGTGGAGGCTGCATCGCAGGCTTATTTTCATAAATCGGCGGCACAATTGAACAATACGCAGGCAGCGTTGATAGCCGCTTGCTGGCCTAATCCACGCAAGTGGTCGCCGGCCAACCCCTCGGATTATATCCAGCACCGCAAATACCTCATCATGAAAAATATGCGTAGGCTGGGGCCGATGGATTTTTAGCCCTCGGTTTGCGGATAATTAAAATGGACCACCCTTTCGGCAATCCCACCAGTCGCGTGGTAAAATTCAATGGCGTGTGCATCCACCACATCGGCTTGCACAAAAAACTCCCGGTAATTATTCTTTTCACAATGATCACTTAAAGCGGACAAAAGCTTTTTCCCTATCCCTTTGCGTTGAAATTTTGTTTCGACAGCAAGGTCGTACAAATACACTTCGGATGATTCGAAATAATAGGACGGCAATACATGGGCAGTCAAACCACCCACAACCTGGTTTTGATGTGTCGCGACATAAACGATAAACCCTTCCCTGGTTAGTAAATTTTGCAGGTACGGTTCGGGTGGCATGGTAAAGTCCTGCATTTCGAAAACCCGCTCAAAAAGCCGGACCAAATGGATAAAATCATCAATATCATCAGGCCTTAGTTGTTTAAGCGTTATCTTCACAAGTTTAACTTTGTTATGATTGATACTTCCAATGCCTGCTCTTCCCTTCACTTACCCATTCCAATGCCTGTTCCATACGTTTTTGCTTGGTTGCTTCGCTTTTGGCATCAACAAACCACTCTATGTACTCCTTTTTCTTTGAGGGGCTAAATTCCTCGAAGTGCATTTTTGCCATGGAGTTACCTTCGAGCATGGTGTTGAACTCGGGCGGCATTACCAGGGCCGGTTTTGCCACTGCCGGTTTTGGGTTAACACGCAATGTTACTTTAACGCCGTTTTCATTCAGCACAACGGCTTCTTTGATGTAGGCGATGAGTATTTCATCCGATGGCAGGTCGGCGAGTGTATATATTTTACCCAGGCTACAGGCTGCCGCGTCATCTCCTTTGGCAATAACTTTATGTTCGTCCTTTAGCATAGCGGCTTTCCAAAAGCCAAAACTGGCATGCTCTTTAAAAGCCGCCATATTGCAAAGTGTGCCTTTATAATCAAAGAACGGGAAGCCCCATTTTATAGTTTCGGTTACGCCGGGACAAGCCTCGTGCATCAGTTTGCGCAGGTGCGTTAAAATGGGTTTTGCAAAATCGCCCGACTTGGCGATATAAGCATCAATACGTGGGTCGGTATTTTCCATTAAGCTAAATTAGTAATTAGCTTAAAAAGAAAAAAGTGTATTCGGGGTCAGGCGGTAACCAACCCGCCAAATACCTGTGCGTGCCAGCTATCTTTAAAAGGCACCTCCCATTTGGTTTCCAGGTCGGTTAAAGTACTTACCAGGTTGTTAAATACTATCGTATCGGGGGTAACCACACCTCGTTTAATGAGTTCTTCAAACTCAAAACGGCCAACCGACTTAATAACATCTCCATCGCGGTAAGCGATGTTAAACCTGTCGAACAGGTTGATACTGAACTCCTGCTCCAGCAGTTTCATCATGTTGACCGATTTATCGATAGAGCATCCGCTGGCACCGGCCTGGCTTTCATCCACCACCAAAATAATAAAACGGTTATATTTTACAATGGCTTTTGCCTTTAGTTGGTGGTTGTGCGCCGTCCAACCGATGGTAAACTTGTCGAGAATAGTTTCGACACTTTGTACTTCAAAATCGTTTAGCTCACGGTTGGATTGGTACACCCAGATGCGTGAATTTTCTGAAAAGTTCATGCGCAAATTTATGAATTATTAATTAAGTGTTAGTATATTGCACCGTCATGTTAATATCAGTTATTAAACGATGTAAACGTGCAGCCATTATAATGTCCCCGATTATAATTTCGTTGCCGTTGCTATGCTTTAAAAAAGCAGAGGATACCTCGTTGCTGGTTAACTGGGCCAACCGTTGCTTAGCCGAAAGCTTTGATGCCCATAGCGACCCCAAACTAAAAAAGTGGGAAATAAGCGTTACGCCTGATTTTTTTGTGCGCCTCCGTAAAACTTATGCCAAAGGTAAGCAGGAATATTATTCGTTTAGCCTGGGCCGGTTTAAGGATATGTATTATTTGGGAACTACCAATGTGGGTACACTCGACCTGGTTACCACCGACGACGACATCATCAGCCAAACTTATAACGACCGCAAAGGCGACACCGACAATATGGTGGGTTTATTAAGCCTGCCCGTAAAAAACATGCAAGCCGAACGCCTCGACAGCCTGCGCAATATATTAATGCACTTAAAGGATGAGGCCAATATCCCGGCCCAATAAAAAGCCCCCTGCTGTTAACCAGTCAGGAGGCTACTCAATCAAACAAACTCTCTTTATAAACCGTTGGCACGCGCCGTAATTTCGGCAATGTCGAGCACCTGTATCTCTTTTTCTTTGTCAAAATGTTTTACGCCGTCGCTCAGCATGGTCATGCAAAAAGGGCATGCAGCGGCTACTACAGTGGCGTTAGTTTCAATGGCATCGCCAATACGTTCGATATTGATGTCTTTGTTGCCTTTTTCGGGTTCTTTAAACATTTGCCCGCCGCCCGCACCGCAGCATAGTCCGTTGCTTTTGCATCGTTTCATTTCCACCAGTTCGGTATCCAGTATTTCGAGGGCTTTACGCGGGGCTTCGTACACACCATTTGCGCGGCCCAGGTAGCAAGGGTCGTGGTAGGTTATCTTTTTGCCTTTAAAACTTTCGCCACCTTCGGCTTTCAGTTTGCCCTCGTCGATGAGTTGCTGGATGAGTTGGGTATGGTGTATCACTTCGTAGGTGCCGCCCAAACCCGGATATTCGTTTTTGATGGTATTGAAACAATGCGGGCAGCCGGTCACAATTTTTTTGATGTTATAGCCGTTCAGCACCTGGATATTGGTCATGGCCTGCATCTGGAACAAAAACTCGTTACCCGAACGCTTTGCCGGGTCGCCGGTGCAGCTTTCTTCGGTACCTAAAACAGCGTAGCTCAGGCCCACATGCTGTAATATCTTGCAGATGTCGCGGGTTATTTTTTGTGCGCGCTCATCGAAACTGCCGGCACATCCCACCCAAAACAGTATTTCGGGTTCTTTGCCGGCAGCGACCATTTCGGCCATGGTGGGAACCTGTAGCTGATTCATTGGTTCATTGGTCATTAGTTCATTTGTCATTGAGGCATTGGGTCATAAAGTCATTTGCATATTTACTCATTCGCACATCTGCACATTATTCAGTTTTCGCCCAATTCAACCGGTCGGCGTTGCTGTATTTCCAGGGGGCACCGTTGTTTTCCACATTGCCAAACATGCTGTTGAGGCTGGCCGGGGCCTGGCTTTCTTCCATCACAATGTACTGGCGTAGTTCCACAATAATTTCGAGCGGGTTAATGTTTACCGGGCAGGCCTCGGTACAGGCATTGCAGGTGGTACAGGCCCATATCTCCTCGCGACTGATATAATTATCCAAAAGCGATCTATCATCCTTAAAATCCTTCCCCTGCGCGTCGATGCCTTTGCCTACTTCGGTAATGCGGTCGCGGGTGTCCATCATAATTTTGCGCGGTGACAGCAATTTACCCGTTTGGTTGGCCGGGCAAACCGATGTGCAGCGCCCGCATTCGGTACAGGTATAAGCTTCCATCAGGCTTTTCCAGGTAAGGTCGGTAACATCTTTGGCGCCAAAGCGGCTTAATTCGGCCGCAGGCGGCGTGAACGCCGGGTCGAGCATGGCCTTTACCTCGTTGGTAACCGAAGGCATATTTTCGAACTTACCTTTGGGGTTCAGGTTGGAGTAGTACGTATTTGGGAAAGCCAGCAAAATGTGGAAATGCTTGGAATAAGGCAAATAATTTAAAAAGGCCAGTATGCCGATGATGTGGAACCACCAGCAGCCCCGCTCTATCATTTCCAGGAAACCGGCACTATCGGGCAGCAGCGGGGCTAAAAGGCTGCTAATAGGGAAGCCTCCCGCATGGATATAATGCCCTACGCCCAAAGCCTGCAGTTTACCATCGGCGGCGTTCATGGTAAGGAAGGCCGACATCAGCAATATCTCGATAATGAGTATATAATTGGCGTCGGATTTGGGCCAGGTGGTCATCTCCACCCCGTTGAAACGTTTGAGGTGGGCGATATTCCTGCGGCTTAAAAAGCCGATACAGGCCACCAGCACTAACAAAGCCAATATTTCGAACGAGCCGATGAGCACATTATATAAGCCGCCCAGCGGGGCCGAAAAGATGCGGTGTGTGCCGAAGACGCCGTCGATGAGTATCTCCAGTACCTCGATATTGATGATGATGAAGCCCACATAAATAAAAAAGTGCAGTATGGCGGCTACCGGCCGTTTTACCATTTTGGTTTGGCCGAGGGCTATTTTGGCCATGGTTTTCCAACGCAGGGCAGGGTTATCACTGCGGTCGGCGGGGCGGCCCAGCAGTATGTTGCGCCTTATTTTGCCAACGTTTTTACTGAACAGATAAATGGCCGCGGCCAGTATGATGATGAATAAGGCTTGTGATATCATTATGCATGCATAGTATTTAAAATCTAAATTAGATAAATGATCGGAATTGCAAAAGGTTTTTTAAAATTAGATTTTGTTGAAAACAAGGGTGTTTCGGGTGGCAGGGGTTATTTTTGAAAAAAAGTTTCGATAAATAAAAAAACACGCTACATTTGCAGTCCCCAAACGGGCGGTATCATAGCTCAGTTGGTAGAGCAAAGGACTGAAAATCCTTGTGTCGCTGGTTCGATCCCAGCTGATACCACTTTTAGAAAGCAAAAAGCCTTTAGTCGTAAGTCTAAAGGCTTTTTTTGGTTTTGAGGGCAAAGGACTGAAAATCCATGTATCGCTGTCCCGATAGCTATCGGGACGATCCCAGCTGATACCACTTTTAGAAAGCAAAAAGCCTTTAGTCGTAAGTCTAAAGGCTTTTTTTGGTTTTGAGAGCAAAGGACTGAAAATCCATGTATCGCTGTCCCGATCCCGATAGCTATCGGGACTATCGGGACGATCCCAGCTGATACCACTTTTTAGAGCAAAAAAGCCTTTAGTCGAAAGATTAAAGGCTTTTTTTGATTTTGAGGGCAAAGGACTGAAAATCCATGTATCGCTGTCCCGATCCCGATAGCTATCGGGACTATCGGGACGATCCCAGCTGATACCACAGTTTAGAGCAAAAAGCCTTTAGCGTAAAGCTGAAGGCTTTTTTTGTTTTATGTATATGCAGCTAACGCGACATTAGTTAACACCACCCGATATGATAACATACGATAATTTTTTAGTAAATTTGGGTTAACCGAAAACAAGACATGAAAGTTAACAGAAAGATAGCTATGGTAGTTAACCATGTAAAAATGGAAGATGAAGATGTGCTTGATATTGCTTTTTGGTTGGCACAAACACCATTATCAAGGCTGGCTGAAGTTGCCCGGTTACGCAGAAACTACTTTAGCTGGGCCGATGGTTCCTTTCCTGAAAAAATGGACAAAGTGATCAGTCAAAGAAAGATGTAATGTTTGAGCAAGATTTTATTGATTTTATTGAACTTTTAAATCAACACCTGGTAGAATACCTGGTAGTTGGGGCGCATGCCCTGGCTTTTCACGGCCGACCAAGACATACCGGCGACCTCGACATCTGGATAAAACCGAGCCCAACAAATGCTGCTAAACTGGTCAATGTATTAAATGATTTTGGGTTTGGCTCTTTAGGGTTAACTGAATTTGATTTTCTGAAAGAAAACTACGTTACCCAGTTGGGATATCCGCCCTTGCGGATAGATATTTTAAATACGATATCGGGGGTTGAATTTGATGAAGCATACACAAACAAGATAGATGGTGATGTAGATGGGCTTGATGTGAAGTTTATTAACTTTACCGAGTTTATCAAAAATAAAGAAGCTTCGGGGAGGCAAAAAGACTTAAGCGATATTGCTTCGCTCAAAAAGAAGAGATAGTTGAAACGAGGATTATGTGTCGCTGTCCCGATAGCCATTGGGACGATCCCAGCTGATACCACAAGAAAGTCAAAATTAAAAAGTCAAAAGCCTTCGGATCATCTCTGAGGGCTTTTTTTTATTCAAACTGCAATTCCCATTTACCTTCTCCGCAGTCGACAATACGAAAGATCGTTTTTTCTGTAATTTGGCTGCCGTCGGGCGAGCTTAGGCGTACGGTTTCATGATCGTGAAACTCTTCGGTTTCTTTAGGCACCATAATGGCACGCATTGAATGCGGATCGCCGGGGACTGTTAAGGTTTTCATGGTATGGAGGTTTTATAGGTTAACAATGGGGAGGGGAATAAGTTTTGGGGTGGGTAGCTCTGTAGTCGGAGACTACGAGCATAGGCGTCCGAAGTTGGAAACTTCGGATAGCGCGTTGGTCGGTTAGTGTGGATACTTCATAAACTTATCGGCCCATTGGATGAAGTATTTGACGTTGGGGGCATCGGTGTGGCCGCCGTCGTGCTGGCGCCAGGCCAGTTGGCCATCGAGCAGGCCGGTGTTTACGGGCGGCATTTTTTCGGTATGGTAATCGTTGGATACGCCGAGGTCTTTCGCGCCAAGCAGCTTGAACACGGGGCCGGCGGCTATGGTGGCCATGTAACTGCCCTGGTGGTCGAGCCATTTGGCGTCGCCTTGCTCGGGAACGCCATAGCTGATAAAGGTTAGCCGCGGGGCGCACATGGCGATGAGTTCGTGCGAGTCGACGGGCAGGTCGGCGGCGGTTTTGCTGCCAAATGTCGCGTCAGACGCGCCATATTTGATAAAATTGCCGGCCATCCAATAGTACTCGCCGCCGGTAAGGCTCTCCACAGCTTCGCCCCAGTTGCGGCGGTTCAGTTTGGCACCGCCCTCGCCCGATGAGCCCACCAGCACCATGCCAAAGCGCTGCTCGAAGGCCATGGTAACCAAGGCTGCCTTGCCGTAGCGCGATACGCCTTCGATGCCTACGTGCTTGGCATCAACCATGGGTTCAGTTTCGAGGTAGTCGAGGCCGCGGGCAGCGCCCCAGGCCCAGGCACGCAAGGCACCCCAATCGTCGGGTTTACGGTGCTGGCCTTTGTTCACCAGGCCGATGATGCCTTTAGTTAGCCCGGCGCCGTTATCGGCCTGGAAGCTGGTCGGGTCTATCATGACATAGCCCCAGCCGGCGGCTATCAGTTGTTGTACAGTGGGCGGATCGCCGGGTGTGCGCGGCGCTCCAAAGCCAAAAGGCGAAGCTTGCGCCACTAAAGGCGCATAGGCCGGGTAGCGCTCAAATATGGGTTTGAGTTCGGGATGGTCTTTTTCCAGCAGGTCTTTGATGGCGTTGTTGATCTTTTCGAGGCTTTCGGGATCGGGCTGAGCGGGCGCGGGCAGGGCGCTGCGGCCAAACATCATCAACACGGGCACGGGGCCTTTGGCGTTGGCCGGCAGTACGAGTGTCATGGCGATATTGACATCGAGCAGCGGGTAGGCCGAATTATCGACATGGCCGATGAGTTGTTTGGCAATTACGGGGGTAAAGCCAAAAAACTCGTGGTCGGTAACTTTAACCGTCCAGGTTACTTTGGGAACGTTTTTTGGGATGCGGCCATATACTTCGCGCTCCATGTCTTCCACAATTTCGGGGCGGCGCTGGTCCCACCATTGGGCAGGGGTAGTTACTTTTTGGCCGTTTTTGAGCGTGAGCACATCGGGCAGGTTTGGGTACGGGTTGGCCAAAGCTTCATTATAATTGGCATGGTTTGCGTCGGCTTCGTTACCACTGGGGCCGGGCCTGAGGGCTTTGATACCGAGCTGGTCCATCATGTTCTTATGGTCCTGGTCGGCAGTAAAGTTTACCGGTTGCGGGTATTGGCTTTGCGCATGCGCTTTTATAAACAGGAGCGCAAAAATAACGAGGGCTATCTTTTTCATTTTGCTAACGGGATATAAATTGGTTGGAGTAAATATCAGTTAAAAAAAGAAGTTTTGCAATCGATTGCTAAAATATTTCCGTTATCTTAACGTTAAGGGTTCGCCGTTTTAAAAGCCCGAAAGATATTAGTATATTGGTACTCTTTTTAACACAAACTATTTTGAAAACAACCGCCCAAACATTGAACAGGACAGGGATAGCCTTCCTGTTGTTCATAGCGATAGCAACTTCGGCATTTAGCCAAAAATTAAACGCCGTGCAGGAAGGCAGTGTATGGGCGCCGCTTGGTGTGAAGATAGATGGCAAACTGAACGAATGGGGCGATACCTTCCAGGCTTATAACAATGCCACGGATATTTTCTATACTATAGCTAATGACGATGCTAACCTGTATTTGGTTATCAAATCGGTAAACCAGGCCAATAACAATAAGATATTAGGGGGCGGTATAGATATAACCGTTAACACTGCCGGTAAAAAGAAAGAAAAGGATGCTTTTGTGATCGGCTTCCCGGTGGTTGATGTGGCCAGCTTGCGGGCACAAGTGATGCAGGGCATGCGCAACATGCGTAGCGGGCCGGGCGGGCAACCGCAACAGCCTGATTCGGCAGCTATTGCCGCTATGCGTAAAAGCGCGGTGAGTGCTGCCAAACAAATTAAACTATGGGGCTTTGTTAAAGATGTGCCCGACAGTATCGTATCGATATATAACGAATATGGT
>Ga0206951_1181_pt1 | contig 10408 bp, 9 predicted proteins | sample Alteio_BWOrgHeat_38_FD_152974 | JGI IMG/M metagenome (GOLD analysis project Ga0206951, IMG submission 152974) | Enriched cells from forest soil in Barre Woods Harvard Forest LTER site, Petersham, Massachusetts, United States -... | ecosystem: Environmental > Terrestrial > Soil > Temperate forest > O... | reverse complement strand
AGCGGGCGGTTCCGGATTTGCGGGTGATCGATTCGGCGGAAGCGACAGCGATGCAGGTGGCGGCTGCGCTCAGCGACAGGGCTGGCGACGGCGCCGGGCTGCGCCGGTTTTATGCAACGGATTCTGTAGATAAATTTCGCCGTTTAGGATCGAGATTTCTTGGCGAGGAAATCGCCGGAGTCGAGTTAGTAGACCTCGGCGGCTGATATGCTTACGTGTTTGGAGGGATGAAGTTCCATGTTGAATCTTGAAGGACGGGTAGCCGTCGTATTTGGAGTTGCCAATAAACGCAGCATTGCCTGGGCGATTGTGCAGAAGCTGCATGAAGCAGGCGCGAAACTGGCCATTGGCTATCAGAACGAACGCCTTAAGGCAGAGGCCGAAAGCCTGATCGCAGATCTGCCGGGAGCTGAGGCTTTTCAGTGCGACGTATCGAATGACGGCGAAATTACGCAAGTTTTTGAGCAGTTAAAAGAACGCTACGGCAAGCTGCATGTGCTGGTGCACTCCGTGGCCTTTGCGCCTGCCGATGAGTTGAAAAACGACTTTGTGCAGACTTCGCGCGAAGGCTTCCGTATAGCGCATGACATTAGCGTCTATTCGCTGATTGCGCTCAGCCGCGCGGCGGCTCCCTTGATGACCGAGGGCGGCAGTATTATGACGCTGACATACTTTGGCGCAGAGAAGGTGGTTCCACACTACAACGTGATGGGCGTAGCCAAGGCCGCGCTCGAAGCTACGGTGCGTTATCTCGCAGCTGATCTTGGCAGAAAGAATATTCGCGTGAATGCCATCTCCGCAGGACCGATCAAAACGCTGGCCGCGCGCGGTATCGGCGGCCTCAGCGATATGCTCAAAGCCCACGCTGACCGCGCACCCCTGCACCGCAATGTCGAACAGGCGGAAGTTGGCGGCACCGCGCTCTTTCTTGCATCTGATTTAGCAAGCGGCATAACCGGCGAAACGGTCTATGTCGATTGCGGTTACAACATCATGGGCTTCTGATTTTTCATCGCCCTGCAATCGGCCATGCGTACGGTTACAGCTTTCGGAGTATTCAGTGCCTATTTACGAATACAGCGTGCTCAAGGGCGATCCTCAGTCCGGCAACCTATCGCCCGACTCGCAGCCGCATTACCTTATCAATGTGGCTGCGGGTGGGAAAACCTATCAAATCGCGGTGAACATCGAATCGACCGACGGCTCGCAGGTTCTCTATTTCATTAATGAGAACTTCACGCCGCCCGATGCCTCTCTGCTCGACGCTCTCGCCGTTGGCATGACGCGGCTGACGATGCAGGGTAATCCCGCAGTGGATTTTGTGCGCAGCACAGCAAATGGTCAGCCGATCGTTACGTTGAGCCAGATGCAACTGCTGCCGCTGCCCGGAAAGACCGAGTCTTCAAATCTGAAGAACGCCGTGATCCAGTTTTTGAACCAGGCGATTGCCGATGACAACGGCACCGTTTACGCCTTCGGCAGCCAATACACCGACGGCACGGGCATTCACGATATTCATATGAACCAGGGAAATCCGCCGGGAAGCTTTGAGAAGGACAACGGCATCTGGCAGGATGGGTTGCTGGTTTTTGAGCTTCCTGCGACGAAGACGTGGGCTGCGATCTTTATCGCGTTTCAGACTGAATCGTGGACGACGGATAACAGCGGCAATCCTGTCTAAGGTCAATTGTCAGGAAAGACGCAGCTGATCGCTTTCGTCTTTGAGGGCGACGCCGGAGTGTCCGATTTTGCGCGCAGCAAGCATCAAGTGATGCAGCTTGTGCGCTGCGGCCTCGTAGCTCAATCCCTCCGGACGCACGTTGGAGATGCAGTTCCTGTCGGCATCGGTGCGACCTACACGCGGATCGTAAGTGAGGTAGATGCCCAGACTATCGGGCGAACTGAGTCCGGGGCGCTCTCCGATCAACATCACCGTCGTCTTTGCTTTCAGCAGTTCGCCGATCTCATCGCCGAGCGCGACACGGGCCTGCGTTGCAATGATGACAGGAGCGATCTGCCAACCATCCAGCATGTACTTCATTTGTTGCAGCATCGGGATGGCGTGACGCTCGGGCGCAATCGCGGAAAGGCCATCGGCGACGATAAAAACCAAATCGCATTTGGAGAACGAGCCCAATCGAGAGCGACTCTCAGCGTTCAGCTTACGCCCCAGATCCGGTCGGCGCAGGTATTCAGCCCGGTCTTGCGCGGCGCTCTGCACTGTGATCGATTCAAGACCCTGCGCAGCCATGTCGCGGATAAGAGCTTCAGCATTGAGTGCGTGATGCACGGCATCTCGCGCCTGCGCATGCGCCAAACCGAACTCAAGAACTTCGCGTGTCGGCAGGCTGTCTCCTGCGCGGCCTAAGGCAAGGCGCGCGCCGGTAAAGCTGCGCAGCCGCGTCCACGGATTCTCGATGATTTCGCTCATGCGCTTTCGAGCAATCGTGCAGCCCCAGGCAGCAGGCGTTCAGAGAGGCTGCCATCCTGGCTGGTGATGCCCATTTTCTCCAGCCACGCCTCAAATTCCGGCGCTCGTTTCAGTCCGAGAACGCGACGGACATACAGCGCATCATGAAAGGACGTGCTCTGGTAGTTGAGCATGATGTCGTCGGCTCCGGGCACTCCCATAATGAAGTTCACGCCTGCGACGGCCAGCAACGTGAGCAGCGTGTCCATATCATCCTGATCGGCCTCGGCGTGGTTGGTGTAGCAGATGTCGCAGCCCATGGGCAGTCCGAGTAGCTTGCCGCAGAAGTGATCTTCCAATCCCGCGCGCGTGATCTGCTTGCCGTCATACAGATATTCAGGTCCGATAAATCCGACTACTGTGTTTACCAGCAGCGGACTGAAGGCACGCGCAACAGCATAGGCGCGTGCTTCGCAGGTCTGCTGATCGACGCCGTGGTGCGCATCGGCAGAGAGCGCGCTTCCCTGCCCCGTTTCAAAATACATGACATTGTCGCCGACGGTTCCGCGACCTAAAGACAATCCTGCTTCGTGCGCTTCCTTGAGCAGGGTCAAATTGACGCCAAAGCTGGCATTTGCTTTTTCTGTTCCGGCGATAGATTGAAAGACAAGATCGACGGGTGCGCCCTGTTCGATGGCCTGTATCGTCGTCGTCACATGCGTGAGGACGCATGACTGCGTTGGCACTTCATACCGTTCGCGGAATTTGTCGAGCATATCGAGCAGCGTTATTACAGCGCTCAAGCTGTCGCTGGCTGGGTTGATGCCGATGACGGCATCGCCGCAGCCATAGAGCAATCCGTCGAGCATCGATGCCGCGATGCCTTTAGCGTCGTCAGTTGGATGATTCGGCTGCAGGCGTACCGACATGTGCCCTGGCAGGCCGATGGTGTTACGAAAACGCGTGACGACGCGGCATTTCTGCGCGACGAGAATCAGATCCTGGTTGCGCATCAACTTGGAAACAGCTGCGGCCATCTCCGGCGTAATGGCTGGTGCGATGCGCGTGAGCGTCTCAGTGTCGGTTGCGTGGCTGAGCAGCCAGTTGCGAAAATCGCCCACCGTGAGATGACCGATTTCGGAGAAGGCTCCGGCATCATGCGTATCGAAAATAAGCCGCGTGACTTCATCGAATTCATAGGAAATTACAGCTTCTTCGAGGAAACGCTTCAGCGGAATATCGGCCAATGCCATGCGCGCAGCCATGCGTTCTTCTTCGCTTTCCGCTGCGACACCGGCCAGCTCGTCGCCGGAGCGTGCAGGGCTCGCCTTGGCAAGCAGCGTCTTCAGGTCGTTGAAGCGCCAGATTCGGCTACCGATGGTGTGCGTGTAGGCCATGCTGATGTCACAGATAGTGTAAGGCTTTGCATTCATGCCGATCGAAGCAAACTCGAGATCCTTTTCGACTTCAGCGTGTTCGACTTCAGTGTGCTCCGTTCAGGACGATGACACTGGTGTTGAGTCGGCTGCATGTTCGCGCTGGCGGCGAGTAAGCAGGAAGTAGATGAATCCCGCGGCCAGTAGTCCGAGAAAGACCAGCGCGACAAGACGATTGTAGTAAAGCATCGTCCCCATGCAGAGAATGGAGCAAATCAGCGCAAACGCAGGAAAGAATGGATAGAGCGGCGCTTTATAGCTGCGATGCAAATCGGGACGCGTCGTGCGCAGGCGAAAGAGGGCCAGCATGCTGAGGATATACATCAGGATGGCGCCGAAGACCGACATGGTGACGATGTTCGCCGTCAGCGTCTGGCCGCCGAAGGTGATGAGCTGATCGCTGTAGATGGCGGCGATGCCAACTGCTCCTCCGGCGAGAATGGCAAGCCAGGGCGTCTTGAAGCGCGGATGGATACTCGCGAGAAAACGCGGCAGGTAGCCAGCTCGCGCGAGGGCGAATATCTGCCGCGAATAGCCAAGGATGATGCCGTGAAACGAGGCGATCAGCCCAAAGAGTCCGAGCCAGACCAGCATGTGCAGCCATCCGCTCCGCGCTCCGACGACTATCTTCATCGCCTGCGGCAGCGGATCGTTAATATTGGCGAGCTTGGTCCAATCGCCTGCGGAACCGGCGAAAATCATCACGCCTAATGCAAGTACCAACAGCGTGAGGATGCCTGCGATGTATGCAATTGGAATCGATCTCTTCGGGTCCTTCGCTTCTTCGGCGGCCATGGCGACACCTTCAATCGCGAGAAAGAACCAGATCGCAAACGGGATCGCCGCAAAGATTCCGGGCACTGCATGCAAAGTCAGATGATCGCCACCTGCCCATCCACCGCGAAGAAAATTGGCGAAGTGAAAACCGGGTGTGACGACTGCCATGAAGACCAACAGCTCGAAAATCGCCAGCAGGGTGACGAGAAGCTCAAAGGCGGCGGCTATCTGCACGCCGATGATGTTGAGCGCCATGAAAACCAGATAGGCGCCGAGCGCAGCGTGTTTTGGAGCCAGGGCCGGAAATTGCACATTGAGGTAAGCACCGATTGCCAATGCGATGGCCGGCGGCGCGAAGACAAACTCTACCAGAGTGGCCGCGCCTGCAAAGTATCCGCCGATAGGCCCGAAGGCAGCACGCGCATAAGCAAAAGGGCCTCCAGCGTGTGGGATAGAACAGGTCAATTCAGTGAAGCTGAAGATGAATGTCGCATACATGGCCGCGATCACCAGCGACGTTACAAGGAAGCCGAGCGTGCCCGCGCTTGCCCATCCATAGCTCCAGCCGAAGTATTCGCCGGAGATGACGAGACCGACGGCGATGCCCCAAAGCTGCCAAGTGCCGAGCGTCTGTTTCAGATCATGATGTGCGGCGATAGAAGGCGTTTCGATGGCTTGCGACACGCTTGCGGGTTTCATCCTTTATAAGATTGTGGATGATAAGGGCTGTGGGCACCAGAGAAAAAGATCTCTCTTCGTGATAACGCGTCTCGTCACCCGATGGGAATACCACATCGACAACTTCCTCGGATTCTTCCAACTCGCTGAATCCACATAATGCTCAAACGTTTATGATAGGAGCGGTATTACTTGACTAAGCAAGTAGATTTCTCCATTGTGTGCCCAACATCAGCACCAGTAGCTCGCGATGTCTGTCGAGGACAGAACTCCGCTCTGGCGAGATTTGATACTCAGCCATGATCACCATTCGTCCGATTCAGCTGCCCGTACCCGGCATGGAACAACTGCAAGTAGAGGCACTCCAGGAAGGGTTTCTCTTCATCGAAAAGTTGTGGAAGGAATGGCAGAACGACACGAATCGCTTCACCGCGCCAGGAGAAAAGCTATACGGGTGTATGGACCAAGCGGCATTAGTCGCAATCGGCGGCCTAAACCAAGATCCATTTGATGGGCGAAGAGGCATTGGTCGCATCAGGCGGGTATATGTTAGACGAGCTTGGCGAAATAAAGGCATCGGGGAGGCCCTTGTTCATACTCTCGTTGAGAATGCTCGAACAAACTTCACTGCCCTTCACCTTCGCACCGATAATCCCACGGCAGCCCGGCTTTATGAGCGTATTGGCTTTTCACGCAGTCTGGCTTTGAATGCAACACACGTTTTGAATTTCGACCAAACTGCTAGGCAGCTTGAATAGCCAAGCCCGCGACAACGAACTCTGGGATGAGTCAGTAGCTGATACCTTTATAAAACCGCTTCTAGTCTTTCAGGGTCAGCGTGATTTTGCGCGAATCGCCGCCAGTAGTCTTCATCACAATATCGCCATTGCTGCGCTTGGCTACACTTGGAAATTTATCCCCCCATTCGACGAGCACGATGCTGTCAGGCGTCGCAATTTCGTCAAGTCCGAGCGAATCGAGTTGGCGCTCCTGCTCGATGCGATAGAGATCGAGATGGTAGAGCATGACCGGCTCGTCTTTGCCGTGCTCATGCCTCGTCCCTTCATATTCATGGATGAGCGTGAAGGTTGGGCTCGTGACTTCATCCGGATCGGCGGCATCGAGTGCTTCGGCGATGCCTTTGACGAGCGTAGTCTTGCCCGCGCCGAGATCACCCTTCAGGATGAGAAACTTTGGCGGCATGAGCAATTTCGCGATTTCGTGGCCTGCACGAATCGTGTCGGCGGCGTTGTTTGTCTCGAACTCGTGGACTTTAGTGCCTGTCGCCTGTGTCATCGTGGCATCCCCTGTATCCAAACATACCCGCCTTTGTCCTCGGAGCGAAAGCGAAAAGCGGTTGAAAGATGCGCAATGGTATCGGTGGCCAGCAAAGTGTGCTCATCCTGTTCACGTACGGCAAAGTCGGCAGCGAGGCCGTGGAGGTAGACTGCGGCGTTCACTGCTTCTCCCGCAAGGTGGGGATATTGCGCCAGCATCGCAGCGACGATGCCGGTGAGAATATCTCCGCTGCCGCCTTTAGCCATGCCGGGATTTCCAGTGGTGTTGATGGCGATGCTGCCATCAGGATGTGCGATTAAGGTACGCCAACCTTTGAGCACGAGCGTGACGCGATGTTTCATCGCAAATTCACGGGCCAGCGGCTCTCGGTTGGCCTGGACTTCGTTGGTGCTGATGCCGGCGAGTCGCGCCATCTCTCCCGGATGAGGTGTCAACACCAGCAATCTATCGCGGCCATCGATCTTTTCTTTGTGTTTGGCGAGGATGTTGAGAGCGTCTGCATCGAGAACAGTGGGAAGATTTGTTTTCTCGAGCAATCCGAGAAGAAAGGCTTCGGTTTCAGGCGATTGCCCAAGACCGGGGCCTATAGCGAGCACGGTTTTCTTGTCGAGGAGTTCTTTCAGAGTGTCGGCGTCGAGATTGCTGCTGCTGATCTCGCCCTGACTACCTGCTCGAAGAGGAATTGTCATCAGCTCTGGAGTGATACGCGCGACAGCGTCGAGAATGGGCTGGGCAACTGCTGCGGTGACTAAGCCAGCGCCGGTGCGTAACGCGGCCAGCGAAGCCATGGAAGGCGCGCCTGCTTTGCCGTAAGAGCCACCGATTACCAGCACGTGGCCATATTTACCTTTATTGCTCTCAGCAGGACGCGGTGTCTCTGTCACGCGCTTCGAGGCTCCGGCCCATGTGAGGTTCAGTTCGGAAGTGACCGCCGCGTCCGGTGAACCGATCGGCGCAACAACGATCGGCTTATGCGCGCTGTCTGTCAGATTGCCGCAAACGTGGGCGAGCTTCGGGGCGGTGAAGGTCACGACAGCATCAGCGCGGTATGCGCCCTCGACCAGATACTCGCGGGAATCTGCGTCCCAGCCCGATGGCAGATCGACGGCCACGACAGGGGCAACAAGGCCGTTGATGCGATTGCGCAACGCCAGTGCCACTCCCTTGAGCGGAGGCTTGAAACCCGTACCTACAACCGCGTCGAGAAACAGATCCGACTCGTTCAACAGATCGATGATCTGGGCGGAGTCCAGTGCAGCTTCGTCCGGCGCGAGTACGGGCGCCAATTCCATGCGCTCGAACATCTCTTTCGCATCGCCCTTCAGATCTGCTGGATAGCCGAGCAGCAGCACCTTTACCTTGCGTCCGGCTGCGGCGAGTGCACGCGCCGCTACGAATCCATCTCCACCGTTATTGCCCTTACCGCAGAGGACGGTAATCCCCACAGCCTCGGAGAATTCGCCCAGCACAAAGCGGGCGACCGCGTGCCCGGCATGTTCCATCAGCTCAAGGGAAGGCACTGCGTAACGGTCTGTGGTTACGCGGTCGGCGGCGCGCATCTCGTCTGCGGTGAGAATTTTCATGACCTAAAAATAGTAACTGAATAAAAACGGCCTCCGATGTGGAGGCCGTTCTGTCGTAAATCGAGATGCGTTATTCGCTGACGCCGGAAGCCGTCTTCGCTGTCGTTGTTTCCGCAGACTGCTTGGCTGCGAAGTAGCTCTTATCCCACAGGTTGCGGTAGAAAAGACCGGTGAGTTCAGCGGCCTTTGGTCCGAAGGTCGGACGGCCGCCTTCGAGGAAGAAGACGGTGACGATGCGGCCGTATTGCGTATCGGCATAAGAGGCGAACCAGCCAAAGCGGGTGCCGTTATCGGAGCAGGTACCGGTCTTACCCATCACCGGAAACTGATTGAAGTTGGCCTTCAGCGAACGCGCAGTTCCGTATTGAACGGCTGCGTGCATCCCGTCCTGAATTTCGGGAATGATTTTACCGATGTCTAGAGTGCGCTTGATGCGCGGCTGATAATTGGTGACTTCATCTACGGTGGTTGGGTGCTGCAGATAATACAGAGTCCCACCGTTGGCGACAGCGGAGACCAGCGCACCGAGTTGCAGCGGCGTCATCGAAACGCTCTCGCCGAAAGAGCACATACGGCCTACGCCGCCCTTGCTTTCCGGCAATTCCTGGTCGGGGTAGATACCAAGCTGCTCGTTGGGTATGTTGTAACCGGCCAGTTCACCCAGGCCGAACTGGTTGGCGTAGTGGCGAACGCGCTCAAAACCAAGCCGGCGGCCCAGCGTCTCAAAATAGAGGTTGTTGGAATGTGCGAGGGCCTCGGTCAGGTTCATATGATAGGAACCGCCAAGATTCACCGGCGTGTCCTTGGTGATGATGCCTTCTTCGAGAGCGGCCAGCGCAACTGAGACTTTAATGGTAGAGCAGGGTTCGGCGCCGCTCGCAAGGGCCAGCTTCTGGTTGACCATCGCGAGGACGCGGCCATTGCTGGGGTCAATGGCGACTACGGTGCCGTTCATATTTCCCAGCGCGTCGATAGCCGCCTGCCGAACTACGGGATCTTCTCCGCCGATCAGATCGCCGTTCGTAACATCGATATCGGTAAACGAGTTCCCAGTAAACCGTTCATAGGAGCGGTGATGCCTGCTTGTCAGGCTGGCGTGGCGAACATGACCATGGCTCACCGCGGCCGTAGATGCCGCCCGGCGGCTGTGCTGAAGATGCGAGATATGCTGGGTCGCATTTGCAGATTCCTGGACATGCGCGCGCGAGTGGCGGGTCGAATGATGCGGGGTCGTGTTGGTATCCCCGGCATAGAGCGATCCTGGCAGCGCGGCCAGTCCTAACAGGAGAGCGAAATTTGCTATGCGTTTCATCTATAGATCCATCCTGAGCTCAGCTACTCTGAATTGCATCGTACGCACAGAAACAGCCTGAACTTCCTACAAAACTACCAACCTACCCTGATGGTTCCGAAATGGGCTATCTCGTTTCCACTCCGGGAAATACGCTCATTTAGAAATGATGGATGGGGCTCGGTCGAGCGATGTCCCTAATATACCCATCCATCTCTATTTTACAAACCCCCGCGGCGCATAAATGCAGGAATATCCAGATTTTCGCCAGATTCTTCCTCATGCGCGATCCCGAAAACGTCAATTGGCGGAAAAGCCTCGGCCACAGCGATCGCCGCTACCGGCTCCGCGACATGCACAGGCTCGGGAATATGGACCGGTTCTTGCACTGGCGCCACGGTCACCGGGATTTTACGGCGAGGGGTTTCGTGCTCGTCCTCGCTCATAAAGCGTGGCGTTTCTACCGCACCTTCTCCGCGAGTTTCGACGTGGACGCGGGGTGAAGACGCCGTTCGCAATGCGGCAGTCAGCATGCGCTCACGACGCTCCGGCATATCCTGACGGAAGCCGGTGGCGATGACGGTGATCTTCACATCGTCGCCCATCGATTCATCGAGCACTGCGCCGAAGATGATGTTCGCATCTTCATGGGCCGCGTTCTGGATCAGTGTCGAAGCCTCATTCACTTCGCTCAGCTTCAGTGAGCTGGATCCGCTGATGTTGATCAGGATGCCCTTAGCTCCGTCGATGGCTCCATCTTCAAGCAGCGGCGACGCCATAGCAGCCTGGGCGGCTTCGATCGCGCGGTTTTCGCCTCCGCGCATCGCCGTACCCATGACTGCGTAACCCATGCCTGCCATCGTGGTTTTTACATCGGCAAAATCGCGGTTGATGATACCCGGAATCGTAATAATGTCCGAAATGCCCTGAACGC
>Ga0206951_1023_pt2 | contig 10481 bp, 10 predicted proteins | sample Alteio_BWOrgHeat_38_FD_152974 | JGI IMG/M metagenome (GOLD analysis project Ga0206951, IMG submission 152974) | Enriched cells from forest soil in Barre Woods Harvard Forest LTER site, Petersham, Massachusetts, United States -... | ecosystem: Environmental > Terrestrial > Soil > Temperate forest >... | reverse complement strand
GCAACAAAGTGCACTAGGCGTATTTGCTCAATTTATTCGCGGCATTTTTGGTTTGAAACAACAGCGATGCGGCTTCGTGCCTAAGCGTTATCGCTGGCTTGCCTCACCTGCGCGAACCCGCTGATTGAACACTTCCGATTGGCGGCGCGGCACGCTCAGACACTTCCAGTCACTGCCCTTGAAGTGCTTCGCCAGAAAAACAATCTGTCCGCAGTGGTAGGCATAATGTGCCACCTGCCGATTGATCGCCTGCATTACCGAGTGCGCTTCGCCTCGAATGGTAATAGTGCGCGGCAGATCTTCGTCCGTAAGCGACTCCAGCGCCGAAAAGAGCCGACCCCAGCCTTCTTCCCAAAGGCGCATGATCTCCTCGCGCGTTGCCGGTGGCTCTTCGAATTCACTGTCACGATTGCGGTCCGGCTTTTCGCCATCGCTGGTGAGAAAATCCGTCCAGCGCGAACGCATATTCCCGGCCATGTGCTTCACAATGACCGCAAGTGAATTGCTTTCAGAATCGATGGCAGCCAGCAACTGCTCCTCGCTTGCTTGTGCCAACGCCGCCTCCGCCAGACGTTTGAACTGGCGAAAGAGCGCCAAAGTGTCTTTTACGTAAGAGGTTGTAAATTCGAGGGCCATGATTTCTTCGATTCACAAGTCGTTCTTTTGCGTCTAAAATTTTATTCAGCCTGCACCGTCGTAGCCTTGTCGTGCTGGAAGCTGATCGACCATTTCTTTCCGCCCGCATCGTAGGTCACAGTGCGGTCGCCATAGCTTGAAGAATCCGATTGTTGCATCACGCCAAGCGCCATGGCGGTCTGCAGTTCGTTCATGCCAGTCTTAGGCTGATGTTGATCGACTGCCTGCCACACATCGTCGGGCCAATGTTTGTACAACTGATGCGGATCATCGTAGTAGAAAACGTCATCGCAATAATATGTCGAGTCAGAACCCTGCTCGTATCCAATGGCGGTCGCATACTGCTTCGCATCGCCCGGCATGGTGAACACGGCGTAAACCTGTTTGTCTCCATGCGGCACGCGGCTGACAAGGCCCGCAGGCGCTTTCGCAAGAACGACATCTTTGATGTCCATTGCCTGAATGCTCGGCAGAACGCCGGCCTTATGAATAAAGACGACGCTATGCCCCGAGTACGGGTAATAGTCGAGCTCATAGCCGGCCTGAATCCAGATCGTCTTGCCGATTAATGTCTTTGCCGATTTCAAATCGTCGATATAAAGCTTGCGCGGTTGCACCACGTCATCGTCGGTCAGCGGACGATCCTGCCGCTGATTTTTCACCACAACAGGTTCGTGGCGTGCTTTCCAAACAAAATAAACGCGGATACCAAAAATCGCGGCGACGAGCAGCGTAGCCACACTGATTTTTTGCCATAGTTTCATATGATTCGGTCCTTGCTCTGAACTCTTTGCTTGGATGCAATAACGTCTGCGGCGTTACAACTGGCGCACTTGCTGTGCAGATTGCGCGCGATCCAATTCCAGAAGCGCTTCTGGAGTAAGCTGGTCAGCGCGCCGCAATTTCGGGAACATCAGGCTCCACGCACCTGTGACGATAAGTGAGCCGATTCCGCCAATGACCACAGCTCGCACCGCTCCCAACCAGGAGGCGGTGACGCCGCTTTCAAATTCTCCCAGTTCGTTCGACGCTCCCACAAAGAGCTGGTACACGGCGCTGACACGGCCCCGCATCTCCTGCGGCGTGGCCAACTGCAAGATGGCCGACCGGATCACCACGCTGACCATATCCGACGCACCCACCAGCAGGAGAGCGAACATCGAGAGCAGGACATTCCTCGAGACTCCAAACAGGATGGTAGCCACGCTGAAGATACCCACGCATACAAACATCTGCGCCCCTGCACGGCGCTGAATAGGCCGCCAGGTCAGCCACATGGAGACGATTAACGCACCGATCGCAGGTGCGGCGCGTAGCAGGCCCAGCCCGCGCGGTCCGGTGTGGAGCACATCCTGAGCAAAGATCGGCATCAGTGCAACCGCGCCACCCAGCAGGACTGCGAAGAGGTCCAGCGAGATAGAGCCGAGCAGAATCTGCGTATTCCAGACGTAGCGAAGACCAGCCAGAATTACATCTGCCGAGGCAGCACGGTGCTCCATGCGCCCGGGCCTGACTTTCAATGAGAGGACAAGAAAAAGAAAGATAAACAGGGTGACAAGCGCGAAGAGAAAAACGATGCCGGCTCCAGCCAAACGCCCGCGCAAGGGCAGCGTATAAAGTATGCCTCCCAGCGAAGGGCCGGCAACGTTGGCGATCTGGAATGCCGTCGCTCCCCACGTCACCGCATTTACAAAATGTTCTTTCGGTACAAGGTGCGGAATTAGCGCCGAGCTGGCAGGCCCACTGAATGCTCGTCCACACCCCACCACAAAAAGTATCGAGTAGATTGGCCAGACGGTGTGCAGTCCATGCCACGCAAAAAGAAACAGAGCAGTGGTGCAGAAGACCTGCAATGTGTAGCAGACCAGGATCACCAGCCGCCGATCAAAGCGGTCGGCTACATGCCCGGCGGGCAGCATGAAGAAAAATCCGGGAAGAAAGAGAAGAAGTCCAGTGTAGCCGAGATACAGCGCGCTGTGAGTGATTTGATAAACGAGCCACGCCACTGCCAGCGCCTGCGCCTCGGCTCCAATAATCACGAGCGTACGCGCCAGTTGATAGCGGCGAAAATCTCGAGAAAGAAATGCTGCTGCGCCTGAGCTGAAAGATCGGTCTGGCATTCGTATTCGTGTCTGCCCCTATGATACGCGTGGGGCCGGATCGAAATTCTTTAGACAGGCAGCGAAGCAGGCAGCTTTTCCGGATTGGCCACCAGGAAGATATTTTGGATCTTCTCTTGTTCGCCAGCCTGGAGTGTGAGGATGTGGGAGAGCTGGCCGTTGGTGTAGATCAAGGCGCCCAACTCTCCATTGACCTCAGCTATGCGCAGAAAGCGCTGGTCTGTGGGATGTTTCCGGAGGATTCCCGCGAAGAAGCGGCCGATGCGGTCGGCTCCATAGATCGGATTAAGCGCCGCGCGTACTTTGCCGCCGCCGTCTGAGTAGAGCACGGCATCCTGTTCGAGGGTAGCCACCAGTTTCGACGGATCGCCCGAGGCGCAGGCCGCAAGAAAACCTTCGAGCATCTGTCGATGGCGATCGCGATCGACAACAAAACGCCTGCGGCGATCGCGGATGCTTTTGCGTGCGCGGGTGACAAGCTGGCGGCAGTTTGTCTCGCTCATTTCAAGCACAGCGCTGATCTCCAGATAGGGCATCTCGAATATTTCGCGTAGCAGAAAAGCTGCCCGCTCAGAGGGCGTGAGCGATTCAAGCAGGTGAAGAAATGCAATGGAGAGCGACTGCGCCATTTCATAGGAGTGGGCAAAGTTGTCTGCCAGAGGCTCAACGATGGGCTCGGGCAGCCATGGTCCGACGTAAACTTCGCGCTTCCTATGCGCGGCTTTGAGCGCATCAAGCGAAAGCCGCGCGACGATGGTTGTCAGATATGCCCTGGGCGAGCGTATCTCATCGTCTGCCGCCTGTTGCCAGCGCAGATAGGCCTCCTGCACGGCGTCCTCAGCATCGGCACGCGTGCCAAGCATGCGATAGGCAAGCGAAAAGAGCAACGGGCGGAACTCGAGAAACACTGTCTCTCGATTTTGATTCATGCCACCAGCACCTCTCGTTTTTGTATCACCTGTGCGGCCCGCAGTGCGCTGGCGACGGCAGCATCAGCCAGCATCCCCTCCGGTCCAACCCAGTCTCCTGCGATGACGACATTTTCGAGATTCGGAAAATCAACGTCCGGGCGACCTTCAGAAGCTGGCGCCATGGGCGTGACGAGCAGGTTTGGGAGAAACCGCGTAACCTGCGCGTAGCGTCTCCAGTCAGGGATGAGGAGGGTGGCAAAGTCCTCGAGTTCTTCGCGTAGCGCCGCCGCATCCGGCTCCGAGTCTCCGAGATACTTCGCTACATGGATCATGGCGCTGCCCTCCGGCGCCAATCGTGCAGATTCAGAATGCACTGAGAAATACAACGGCTTGTCCAATCCGAAGGCAACTCTTGCTGCGTTCTCCGGCAATTTTTCGAGTCCAAGATCGAGCGTTGCCATGTATAGCGGATTTCTTTTCGGCAGTGCAATCCCGGTCAACTTCTCGACGCTTGCCGGTCCAACGGCCAACATAATGCCGTCGGCATCAATTTCATCCACGTGCCGAACCAGTCGCTCGCAGCGGATCTGAACGCCAAGCGAAATCGCTCGTGCACGCAAGCCCTCGACCAAGGTCTGCCATCCTCCATCCAGATAGAGAACCTTATGTTTCAACGCGAGGCAGACCTGCCGCAGTGCTGCCGCTGCATTCAGCCGAGTCATATCGATTGCATAAGTAGCGGTGCGTATGGCCGAAACCGCAAAGTCGTACACGTGCTGAGACGAGATGCGCTGCTTCAGCCAATCGTGCAAGGTCTGGTACGGATCGTCAGCTTGCTCTGCCATCAGTTGACTGAGGAACCGTCCTGCTTCCAGTTTTTCACGTACGCCGAAGAGCCTTGTCATCGCTAATCCACCGATGTCCCGCACGAGCGGATAAAGCTTTTCCTCCCGCACAAAATACGACAGAGACCCGGTAGGCGGAAAATTGCCGGTAAAAGGAATCTGCCATGTGCGGAAGGTTTCAAAGGCCACGCCGCCGCAATAGAGGGCATGCGGGCCCAGGTTCATGGAATACCCAAATTGTTGCTGCGTCTGCGCACGTCCACCCAGATGCTTCGATTGCTCCATCAATGCCACCTCATGGCCCTCTCCCGCGAGCGCATTTGCCGCCGTCAATCCCGCCAGTCCGCCGCCGATGACTACATAAGTACGCATAAAGCTTCTTCCTCCGCCGCTAAGACGAGACAGGTTTTTGCTTTGTGACAGGCGGAGAAGAAATTTGTACGGTCAATCAAGACGCTGTGCTGCATCTCAATGTTGTGACTTTGAAAAGAAAGCGAGAGAAGCCTTGCCCGAAGAAAATAAATTGCCAGATTCAATTCTGATTGCGCACGTCACAGTGCATCTGCTCAGCGGCGACTCATTTGAGCTTTTACCTTTTGAGAGCGCCGAAGATGTGAAGAGCAAAGTCAATGATTTGATGGAGAGCTGGGCGAAATCCGGTTTCCTGCTCCGTGGGCGCTACATTTATCCCTGGCACCAGGTGCGGCGCATTGAGGTGACGTCAGTCGAAGAGTTATCGCGCCAGGAATCTGAGCAGCAGCTTATCGATTGGGAGATCAACGATCAGTTTCGTCTGCAACAGGGTTTCTGGAAGACGAAGAAACAGCGCGAGAACAAGGAAGAACAAAAGGAGTCCAGCGGAGGTCCACCGCACGCCGGCTGATTACATCTGGATGTTGATCAATCCTGACGCTGCTCCCGGCGTTGTGCTCGAATGCTGCGGAGCGCGCCAGTGGTCTATGTGCGACACCTGGTGCACGCAGCTGATGGTGCAGTGCGGTGCGCAGGTTTTTTCTGTGGTGAACTCGCGCTTCAGGTCGGCCTTGGTATATTCGGCCAGCGGCACTCCGGGGAAGCCGCGCTGCTGCGAACAGTAATGCACCAACCCGTTTTCGCAAATATAGAGATAGCGCGAGCCGGCGCGACAACGCCAATCGTTAGGTTGCGCGTTGGCAATTGCTTCCTGGAATTGATTGAACTGTGAGTAATTCTTCTTCTTCCAGCTGCGCATTTCAGTCCACACGCTGCGCTCTTCGCCGCCCAGAGGCTTTAGCTGGCCGTCGCCGTCGTGGATGATGCCGATCGTCGAAGTAAATCCAAGCTCAATGGCGCGACGCCCAATCGTAAGCGCATCCTGTGGATTCTTGATACCGCCACCCACCACGGAATTGATATTCACATGGAATTCGGCATGTTCTGAGAGCCACTGCAGTTTTTTATCCAGAACCTTCAGGCTCTTCTTCGAAATCTCATCCGGTTGCACGTTGTCTATAGAAATCTGCAGGTGATCGAGCCCGGCCTTGTTAAGTCGCTGAATCCGTTCGGGAACCAGCAGGTAGCCGTTTGTGATCATGCCCGCCATGCGGCCATGGTGGCGGATGCGGGCGATAACCTGATCGAGCTCCGGATGCAGGAGCGGCTCGCCGCCCGAAATCGTAATAATGCTGGTGCCCAGGCGCGCCAGATGGTCGATGCGGCGCAGCATCTCGTCAATCGGCACTGGCTTCGAAACGTCGTCATACTCGTTGCAATAAGCGCAAGTCAGGTTGCAGCGGCGCATCGGCACAATCTGCGCCATCACCGGATGCCGCGTGGAAGCAAGCGCATGGCCCACCAGGGCCAGCTCGCGCACTTTGCGGTTGGCAGCCTTCATGCGGCGGCCTGCGGTTTGTGGACGGACAGCAGACATACTCTTCTTATTGAACCACATACAAGCGCTGAGGGCGAGGCGAGGCCGCCCTGCGGAGGCTTTATCCATTGAATGGGGAATTACCCCATGCGAACGGGGCACAGGCCGTCTATTTCACGCTCGTCTCGTTCCATAGAAACGCCAGCTCATCTGCTTCATCCTCAACGAGTTGCGTCAGAGAAACCCCGGAGCTGTGCCCGCCCTTCAGACTGTAGTGCAGCAGGATCGGGCGACTCCCTCCATTCGCCGCCTGGACCCGCGCCGCCATCTTGCGGGCATGCAGCGGAGCCACACGGGTATCGCTGTCGCCCGTAAAGAACATGATGGCCGGATACTTCGTGCCCGGCTTCACATTCTGGTAGGGCGAATATTTGAGCAGATAGGGAAAATCTTTCGCGTTGCCAGCATTACCGTATTCGGTCGTCCAGAGTCGCCCGAACAAGAAATTCTGGTAGCGCAACATATCGAGCAGCGGATAGCCGCACCAGATCGCCCCAAAAAGCTCGGGCCGCTGTGTGATAGAAGCGCCCATCAGCAAGCCGCCATTCGAACGGCCTCGAATCGCGAAGCGTTCAGGCTTTGTGTAATGGTTCTGAACCAGATATTCGGCGGCCGCAAACCAGTCATCGAATACATTCTGCTTCTTCTCAAACATGGCTGCCTTGTGCCACGGCTCACCATATTCGTCGCCGCCACGCAAGTTCGGCTCGGCAAAATAGCCGCCCTGCTGCATCCACCACGCATATTCCGGATTCCACGTAGCCAGCATCGGAAGCTGAAACCCGCCGTAGCCAGTCATCAGCAGGCGCTCGCTGCCGTCTTGTTTCAAGCCTTTTTTCCCGGCGATGAACATCGGAACACGTGTGCCGTCTTTCGATGTGTAGAAGACCTGCTTCATCTCGTACTGCGATGAAGCGAACGGCACCTTAGGCTGGAAGAAAATATCGGATTTTCCGGTTTTCGTGTCATAGCGGTAAATCGTTGGCGGAAGAATGAAGGACTGAAAGACGTAGTAGCCGGTGTCTTTTTCCGGCCTTCCCATAATGTCCGATCCCGATCCAATACCCGGATACGTGACCTGTCCGATCTGTTTTCCATCGAGGGAATAGATGGTGGTCTCGGTTTTCACATCATGCAGTCGCCGCACAAAGAGCTTGCCACCGACGATGCTGAATCCGTCGATCACGTCCTTACCTTCAGCGATGACCGTCTTCCATGCTTCCGGCGACTCGCCCGGCGTTGCTTCCACAATGCGCTTGTTCGAAGCCTTGTAATCGGTGCCGAGAAAGAAGCGATCACCAATATTGGAAACGGATGTTTGTGCCTCAATCCCATACACCAGCGGCACGATATCGCTGTTCGGCTTGCGCAGGTCTTTTACCAGAATATCCACGCGCGTAGCTGGAACACCGCGGCTGATGTTGATGACTAGATAGTGGCCGTTGTCGGTAACGCTCACGCCAACTAATTCCATTTCTCCCAGCTTCTCGCCACGATATTCCTTGCCAAAAAGTATCGCGTCGGTGGCGGCTGGTGTGCCAAATTTATGGAAGTAGATCGTCGTACCCTCGTGCGTAAATCGTGCGTAATAGAGGCCCTGCTTGTCCGGACTGAGACTCATTCCAAAGTAGCGGCCGCTGGGCAATGTATCCGCCAGTTCCTGCCTCGTATCCACGTTCAGCACGTGCACCGATTCTTCATCCGCGCCACCCTGTCGAATGCCATAGACAATCAGCTTGCCATCGACAGAAATATCGTTGATGGAAACCGAAGTATTCTGGTCAGCGCTGAGCTTTGTCGCATCCACCAGGCGAATATCCTCACCCTGCAGCCCTTCGCGCATGTAAATGGATGACTGATTCTCGTCTGCCAGCCTTTTCTCAAAAAAGATTTTTCCGCCATACTCCGCTGGCACCGAATAGACATCGACGCGCTGCAGCTTCGTCAGGTCGCTGACAATCTGTGGGCGCACCTTCACCTGCGAAAGATATTCGTCGGTGTACTTCATCTGTGCGGCAAGCCATTCCCGTGTCTGCGAGCTATCGCCATCTTCGAGCCAGCGATAAGGGTCGGCAACTTCCGTGCCGTGCAGGTTGTCAACCACCGTATCCTTTGCGGTTGGCGGCGGCGCAGGCAGCATAATCCCATTGCGGCCTTCAATAGCCGTTTCGCTTCTGGCCGCCACTCCCAGGGTCGTGAGCAGGCAGAGTGCTGAAGTGAAACGAACAGCGTGCGACAGGCGTTCTTTCATGGGAGTCGGCATGGCATCATCGTAAAACGAATCGGCTCTGAAATAAGTTCTTTATTCTGTGTGGCGTGCCGATAGGGGGTTGACATGATTCCGCAGCCCGAATATCGTCAATCACAGATGCAGATTCACCTTCACCATCGTCATCACCACCATCATCATGTGACGAGCGTGTCGGCGAATCCTTACGGCTTAGAGTAAAAAGCTAGAATCAAGGACTAGGAAGCCCGCCGATGCGCTAAGCGCAGGCGGGCTTTTTGCATCTGCCACCTGCACTGTCTCCGCAAAAACGGGCTGAATCGAAAAGGAACGAGTCATGACGGATAAAGCAATTGATTTCGCAAAGATGGACGGGCTGGTGCCGGCGATCGTACAGGACGCGGTAACCGGACAGGTGCTGATGGTTGGCTTCCAGAACGAAGTCAGCTATCAGAAGACACTCGAAACAGGGTTTGTAACCTTCTGGAGCCGCACGCGCCAGAAGCTGTGGATGAAAGGCGAATCGAGCGGCAATCGCCTGCGCATTGTGGATGCTGCGACCGACTGCGACAACGACACACTTCTTTATCGTGTACAGGTCGAAGGCGACGGTCTCGTCTGCCACGAAGGAACCGTCAGCTGCTTCACAAGGCCGATCGCAATCAATGCAACCGCGGAGGTGCGCTAGTGGCAAACAAACTGAAGCTCGGTATTCCCAAGGGCAGCCTTCAAGATGCGACCATCGCACTCTTTCAACGCGCAGGTTGGAATATTTACGCCAATGGCCGTTCGTATTTTCCTTCCATCGATGACAGCGAAATCGAATGTACTCTGATTCGCGCGCAGGAGATGGCACGCTACGTCGATCACGGCGCGCTCGACGCAGGACTGACCGGCATCGACTGGGTCGTCGAAAGCGGTCGTGAAGTGAAAAGCGTTACCAGCCTTGTCTACGCCAAGCAGAGCCGCCAGCGTGTTCGCTGGGTGCTGGCCGTGCCGGAAGATTCGCCATTCCAGAAGGCCGAAGACCTAGCCAATAAAACCATTGCGACCGAACTGGTGGAAGTAACGAAGCGTTACTTTGCCGAAAAGAATGTGCCAGTGAAGGTTGAGTTCAGCTGGGGCGCGACAGAGGTAAAGCCTCCCACACTGGCCGATGCAATCGTAGAAGTAACCGAGACAGGCAGCTCACTCAAAGCCAATCGACTGCGCATTATCGATACCGTCATGGCGAGTGAAACGCACGTTATCGCCAATCCGGCAGCCTACGCAGACCCGTGGAAGAAAAATAAGATCGACAACATCGCCCTGATGCTGCAGGCTGCCATCGCCGCACAGGGACAGGTTGGCTTGATGCTGAATGTGCAGAAGGCAAACCTCGCCTCGGTGCTCTCCGTATTGCCGGCGTTGAATTCGCCGACAGTCTCTGCATTAAGCGACCCGTCATGGGTAGCGGTGAATACCATCCTCGAAGAGACCGTTGTCCGCGACGTAATTCCGAAACTCAAGGCAGCCAAAGCCACCGGCATCGTCGAATATCCACTGAGCAAGGTGGTCCTGTAAATGCGCATATTGCGTACAACAGGACGCACCATAAAACAGGCTCAGGCTCTGATCGCCGAGCTGGAGCGTCGTCGCAATTCGGTAGACGAACGCGCTGTGCCTGTAGCGCGGCGCATCGTCGACGCCGTCCGGATTGGCGGCCACGCAGCCCTGCGCCGTTACGCTATCCGCTTTGACGGCGTCACGGAACAATCACAGTTGCAAATCTCATCCGACGAAATGAAGCAGGCTTGGCGTGACGCCTCGCCTGCCTTTCGTTCGGCTGTTCAG
>Ga0206951_1232_pt1 | contig 10482 bp, 8 predicted proteins | sample Alteio_BWOrgHeat_38_FD_152974 | JGI IMG/M metagenome (GOLD analysis project Ga0206951, IMG submission 152974) | Enriched cells from forest soil in Barre Woods Harvard Forest LTER site, Petersham, Massachusetts, United States -... | ecosystem: Environmental > Terrestrial > Soil > Temperate forest > O... | reverse complement strand
GAGAGGCAGACGGCGGCTTGGTAGGCGGCTTGGTCGTTGATGCCGCCGAAGTCGGCGCCCATCGCTCCGGTTCCTTTTATCTTGGCGGCGGCTAGGAATTTCTGCCGACTGGCTTCGTAGTCGTGGGACTGGGCGTCGAGGTAGGCGAGGCGCATTTCGGCGGTGCCGACTTTGTCTTGCGACTCCGGCTTCGGATCGTTCTTGAGCGCGGCGACGACTTGCTCGTTATCGCGCTTGCGCTCGGCGACGCTCGGCATCGGCAGGTTTGGCTTTCGCACCACGCTTGGAGTCAAGTGCTTGGGCCGGGGCCATAGGCCGATGGTTAGGAGCGCAACGGCGCCTACGGACATGAATATTGCGGCGGAATGTTTTTGGTTCATGTTTAGCTCGGCGCCGTCCAGTTCGTCGGAGTGCCGACCAGCCCAACCCACCAGACTCTTGGCCGGGAGTCGGTGCCCGGGAAAGTCGTGGCGATCGATGTGTAAGGCATGGAGCCGAAGTAGTGCCAAGAAGGACCGGTGGTTTCGTCGGTCAGCGCGAAAGCCATGTGGTTGAACACACTGCTCGGAATGACGTACCCAGAGCCGTATGTGTCAGCGATGATCCAGTTCAAGTAATCGGTGGTGTTGGTCGCCGACAGCGTCAGCGTCGAAACGGGCGTCTGCCAGTAATTGACAGGAGACGACCTTCCGGATGAAGGAGTGATCGTCCAAGCGCCCGTCCATGTAAGGGCGCCAGGGCCGGAGCCCAAATTTGGATCGCTTGAACTTGGAATGTAGATTCCGACCGTCTCAGCCCCGGTGGGCGTAGTGCGCGAACCCATATCCAGTAAGCTGGCGGTCGCGGCAAGGCATGTGCCGGATCCCCCAGTGCCGCCCCAGAATTGCATGCGTGCGAGGCCGCTCTCGTCGGTAGTAGATCCCGCCGGCATCGAGCCTACGAATTGCCCTCCCGAATACGTCCAGCTGGTGAAGTCGACGGCCCTAGCAGGTGCGTTCGGATCGGCGGGGAGCTCTCCCGCGAGGTTCGGCTGGCCGAAGGCGCGGCGGGTGTCGATCGCGCTGCCGCTCTGCAACAGTTCCATGAGGTTGAGACTGTAGTTGGTATACACCCCGCTGGATGTATTCACCCGGCTCCCCGTGTTGGGATCGGTGTAGTGGGCGGAGATATGGAATCCTACGTTCACTCCAAGTGTCGCGTTGATCGTTGGAGAGAATGGTCCGGTCGCCGAGACCTGGATTGGGACTTCACCATAAGCGGAAAGCGCAACGCTGACCCCTGGGGACGTGTTGAAGTTGCCTGGGATCGGAGTCGATGACCATGAGGTTGGGATGTTCGTCGCCGCCGGAGTGGCAGGACCGCCCGAAATCACGACCCCCTCCTGCCCAGGAGAGAGCGCGCCGATCGTGTAACTATAATTATCCAGAGTCCAAGGTATTGCGGTAGGCACTCCGCTTACCGTCACGGTCGTGTATCCGGGCGGACTTGTTGGCGGGCCCGCTACCTGCAGGATCATCCGGGCAACGTGCATGTTCGAGAGGGTTTGGGTCGTGCCTCCGCTAATGTTGTAGGAAGTTTGTGCTTTCCATTCCTCTACTCTCTCGATTCTCATGAGCCCTTGCCACGGGGCATTGCCTGGTGGAAGTCCTCCAGTCGTACCGCCAGTTGTTGCGCCGGTACCCCCAGTCGTCAACCCGGTGGTCGAACCGGTGGTCGCTCCGGTAAGGGCGGTGCTCCCGGAACCGTTTCCCGTACCGGTACTTCGGCCAGAGAAGCCCAACAGGGCCGCAAGAGTTGCGACTAAAAGAACGCCAAAAATCGGTTTCATGTTATGTGACTGCGCGTGCCAATTACTGGCTCAGATGCCACATTACGATAAATTGCGCATGCAATACGAGAGCGTAGCTAAATTGCGCAGCTAATAGCATTTAAAGGCAACATTGACTTTGTAAATTCCTACACAAAAAAACAAGCGACGGACAATAAAATAACGAAAATTTTGGAGCGAATCTAACACTTTTCGAGATTATTTTTCACTTATTTTTGCGACGAATGTCTACCAGTCGGAGATTTTCGGTGGGCGGGTAGCGAAGTTCCGACCACCGTATGAGCCTTCCTGAAGCGTTCGAGCGTGGATCGGAGTGTTGGGGTATTGGGTGTTGCGGCATTTGGGAGAAGTGAAGGCCTCCGCATGCCTTAACACTCGGCTAACCTTCTTCGCGTAAAACAACGCCACATGAGGCTATTTCGATTGCTCGCGATTGCAGGTTTGTTTTTGACTGTCGCGGCGTGGGCGTCCGCCGACTCTTGGAAGTTCATCGTGACCGGAGACGATCGGTCTGGGAAGGGGCGGCCGGAGGATCACAACGGAGTCAATACGGTGATCCTGGCTGAGATCGCAAAAGCGATGATTGCTGAGAAGCCAAAGCTAGTGCTCATGTCAGGCGATCTTATCAATGGACCGAAGTCGGACGCCGAGATGGAATCCCAACTTGCGACGTGGCTTGAAGTGATGAAGCCCGTGTACGACGCCGGGATCAAGGTGTACAACATCCGCGGCAACCATGAAATGCACGTTCCGCATCCGGAGGATGTATGGACCAAGATGTTTTCCGGTCCCTACGCGATGCCGTCGAACGGTCCGCAGGGCGAAGTGGGGATGAGCTTTACTGTGAGCTACGGCGGCGCGCTGATTGTCGGGCTCGATGAATTTCAATCGAAGGACATCCATATCAACCAGGCCTGGCTCGACGGCGTCCTCAAGAACAAAACCGAGAAGCATCTGTTTGTGTTCTCGCATAAGATGGCCTTTCGCAGTGGCAACCATGACGACGGGCTCGAAACGAATCCGCCTGCACGCGATGCTCTGATTAAGAGCCTTATCGCCGCTGGTGGCCGCACCGCTTTCTTCGGCCACGACCACCTATACGATCATAAGGCTTTCACGGCGCCGGGCGACCCGGCGAGTAGGACCCTTCACCAGTTCGTCATCGGAACAGCCGGCGCTCCTCTCGTCCACGGAAACGACGATCCAGGCAACAACGGCGACTGGAAGGTCCAAAAGATTTCGCACATCGAGGATAAATACGGATACGCGGTCGTGGAAATCGACGGTTCGAAGGTAACGATCACGTTCAAGGCTCGGACTGCCCCCGGCGTCTTCGAACCAGCCGACTCGTTTTCGTACACCGTGCAAGCACGGTAGTATTACGGTATTGGGGTGTATTTCTGCGATACGATGAGGACTTGAACGCGCACTCTCGCTCACTAGAACCTCTATTCCCAAAACCCCAGACCCTAACGCCCCAGGCCCCACCCCCACTTCAAGCCTTGATTTTCATTTTCTGGCGATACTCTTCCAGCTCTTTCTTTCTTGCGACTCCGATCTCCTTTAGGTGATCGTGCCAGGATTGCTTGTAGGGTTTAAGGGCGGATTCCAAGGCTTCCATGATTGCTAGGTCTCGAAACCACTTATGGTTTGCGGGAACGATGTGCCAAGGAGCGCATTCGGTGCTGCAGTTTTCGATGGCGTCGGTGAAAGCCTTTTGGTAGTCCTTCCACAGTTCGCGCTCGGTCCAGTCGCCGACGGAAAGCTTCCACGACTTGTCGGAGTCTTTTTCACGATCAAGGAGCCTCTGTTCTTGCTCCTCCTTGCTGATGTGAAGGAAGAATTTGACGATGATCGTTCCTGAATCGCAGAGTAATTCTTCAAATTGATTTATTTGGTCAAAACGCTTCTTCCAAACCTGCTTCGGCACAATATCGTGCACTCGAACAACGATGACGTCTTCGTAATGAGACCGATTGAAGATCGTCATTCCACCCAACGCGGGAGCTTGAGCGTGAACACGCCACAGAAAGTCATGGGCTTGCTCGATGTACGTTGGCTGCTTAAAGCTCGCAACGCGGCAGCTCTGGACATTGACATAGGTGAGGATGCTCTTGATCGACCCATCTTTCCCGCTGGTGTCGCAGCCCTGAAGGACGATGAGGAGCGAGTTTTTACCTGCCGCGTACATAAGCTCCTGCATCTCTTCGACCTTTTGACCCATCTCATGCCGGCGGAAATCCGCCTCTTCCCTATCCAACCCCCCATGGTCGCCCGGATCAAGGTCCTTCAACTTAACAGATGAGCCAGGTTTGACAAGGTGGGCATATGGCATAGTGGCGGCAGTTTACTCTTACAGGGTCTGGAGGCTTACTCGGGGCGAGGGGTGCGGACAGATAGGGTCCGGTCACTACGCTTCTGTCCCGTAACGTGCGTCCGTACACGGGCCTTATAAAACTTATGGGACGGATAGGACCTATTCTTCCGGAGAAACCCTTTCCGATCCCCACCCTATACCCTCGCCCCACGACCCTCGACCCTTTGCTTCGCCCCTCGAAGTGGTACCCTTTAGCTCCCAATGATCGAACGATATACGACTCCGGCGATGAATGGTATTTGGGCCCGACAGGCCAAATATGAGGTGTGGCGGGATGTGGAGATTGCGATCGTGGAGGCACACTGCGAACTCGGAGCGGTGTCGAGCGGGGCGCTTGAGAGTATTCGCTCCAACGCTAAATTCGATCTGGACCGGTGTGATGAAATCGAGCTGGAAACGCGCCACGATCTAATGGCGTTTGTTCGGAATTTGTCGGAAAACGTCGGAGAAGACGGACGCTATATCCACCTTGGGGTCACCAGCTACGACGTCATCGACACTGCGCTTGGGATCATGCTGCGCGACTCGTGCGATATTCTGATCGCAAGCGCACATGCGCTCGCAGACCAAATTCGACGATTGGCGATCGAGAACGAACACACGGTCGAGATCGGGCGTACTCACGGCATTCACGCTGAGCCGATTACCTTTGGATTCAAGTGCGCAAACTGGTACGCCGAGCTGGATCGCAACATCGAACGTCTGCGGCAAGCAAGGGTTGAGGTTTCGGTTGGAAAGGTCTCCGGGGCGGTGGGAGTCCATGCGATAACGTCGCCGGAAATGGAGGCGATCGTCTGCGCGAAACTAGGTCTATCGCCCGATCCAGCTTCCACGCAGATCATTAATCGAGATAGGCATGCAAACTTCTTAAACGCCCTTGCCTTGCTTGGCGCGGGCTTGGAACGGATCGCGACCGAATTGCGCAACCTTCAGCGCACGGAAATACTTGAAGTACAAGAGGCGTTCGCGACAGGTCAAACCGGAAGCAGCGCCATGCCACATAAACGAAATCCTTGGAACTCGGAGACGATTTGCGGCCTCGCCCGACTCCTGCGCGCCAACGCCCACGCGATGCTAGAGAGCGTGGCGACCTGGCATGAGCGCGATCTTACCAACTCGTCGCTTGAGCGAATTGTTTTTCCCGATTCCTGCAACCTTGCCGATTTCATGCTGAAAAGCCTGGCAAAAATCTTGACCGGGCTTCAGGTTTTCCCCGAGACGATGGAGCGAAATCTTCGAATACGTGGGGACCTCGTGTTTAGCGAGCACGTTATGATTGCGTTGATTCACGCGGGCATGACGAGGGAGGCAGCTTACAAGGTCGCGCAGCGTAACGCCGCAAAGGCATGGGACGGGTCGGACTTTAAAACGATCGTCGCCGAGGATCCCGACGTCAAGGAAAGGTTGACTCCGGACGAAGTCGAGGAGATATTTAGCCTCAAACATCACCTGCGGAATGTCGGGCACACACTGGAAGCAGTTGGCATCCGACAAGCCGCGCTAGCGTCAAATTGAACCTTAGCCGGGACTTTTGGCCAATGTCCAATTTGAATGAAACAATCAGAAATCTTTGTTCGCCCTAGAAATGTTGCGCTTGGTATTAACCAGGCTAATTAACAAGAAGGGAGAAAATAGATGTATAAGACAATGTTGCTTGCCGCCTTAGCAGTGGTTTCAGTGAGTGCATTCGCACAGGATAAAGTTTGGCATGACCGAGATCGGTATGACGTGGACGACGCCGGCAAAACCCAGTACGGTATGGAGAGGTTCGTTAAGCGCCAGTGCGCGGACCTTATGGGACCCGACAGCTATACGTTTGAAACGATGCTCAACCGAATGCCTGCAAATGAAGAAAACGCTTTGCTTAAGGGAATTTTCTGCGCCCATCGTGAGGCCGTCAAAGAAAGAGAGCACATGATCGCTATGCGATTCCCGGACAATACAGAAGTCGTGCTGTCGACAAACACAAACGACGAAGTTGGAAATCGCCCGATGCGAATGGTCATGGAGGCTCCTGGTCCTCGAGACATCGACTATCGAACGGCTCTTGATATCTTGACTTCAAGCGTCAATGCAACCGAAGGTAGTTGGATCCAGGATTGGTGGGACACCGCCATCGACACGCAAAAGGACGTAGTCGTTCGCTTGCTGAAGCGAAGCGCAAACAAAGCCGACGAACCAATTTATGCGTCGCTTTACGTCCACCACACGTACGATTGGATCACGACAACCGGTCAGTAAGGTCGGTCGCAAGTAATGGTCTCGAGTGTTACGGTATTGCGGTATTGAGGTATTGCGGTATTTCTCTCTCGAGATCCTAGCTTCAATTCCGGTGCGCGCCCAATTCCTAACGAATTGGGCGCGCGTTACGTTTGAAGGACTTGAACTTTCCGTCGGTCGTAAATCTCCGGAAGTCCGACGGCAGTTAGTGGACCGCCGAATCCGGCGCCTGTGTCGATGCCTATCTTATTCCACCGCATGAGGGGCATTCCATCGCTTGTCGGGGTGTGGCCAAATACGATCACTTTCCCTCCGAAATCGGACTCGGATACGTGGAAAACATCTCTGATCCAGAGCCTTGGATCGGCAGCAAAGCCATCCATATTCCACCTCTTTCCGGGAGGCAAAACGCCCGCATGTACAAAGCGGTAGGCGCCCTCCTCATATTCAAGCTGCGTAGAATGAAGAAACTGCCAATGCTCATCGGGAACTAAGTTTGACCAGTGACGCCCCGCTCTGGCACCGTACGACTGTAGAGTCTCGGTTCCGCCCTCCGCGAACCAGAAGACTCCGGATTCGCAATTGCCAGCCGGATTATCGCAGTCGAACGATGGGTCAAATTTCTGTCTTGCGTCAAGCATCATCTGCTCATGATTTCCTCGCAAGAACGTGGTGTTTGGACGAGTCGACCTTAGATCTATCAGCCGTCGCAAGACTCCGGCCGTATCCGGGCCGCGATCGACATAGTCCCCAAGGAAGACCAATCTGTGCTCGTGATTCAAGCCGGCGTCATCAAGAAGCTTCAACAAACCATCGAGCTTCGTAAGTTGTCCGTGAATGTCCCCAACTGCGTAGATCATGCTCGGTTACTGCCTTTATTAAAACCAGGACGCGAATCGGAACGGCGCGATCGACGATGGCGTCTCATTCCATAGTAATCAATTTAGATCAAGGCGGCACCAAATCGGCCGTTTTTGGGTTAGGCTAATTAGGTATGAACGCATCAAAGTATTTTGTCGCGCCAGTGGTGGTTGCGTTAGGAATAACGCTAACCGGATGCGGTGGAACCCAGACCGGCGATATGTCCGGTTACAACACCGGTTCGAGATCGCTTGACACGTCGACGGTCTCGCCCGCGACTTCTTTGAGTGCGGCAACTTTAGGTTCCAAACTGCTTCCACTACTCGCCGGGAAGGCGGGCTTTGTTGCAGGCGTCAATGTGGCGAGTTTCGGCGGCCAACCCGATAGAGATCTCGGCAAGAACCCGTTCAACGCCGACGCGGAGATTTGGTACAACCCCAAAGCGGTCAACTCAACCCTACAGGACATCGCGGGGTTGGGCGGCAGCGTAGTGCGTGTGAGGCTGTTTCAAAAGCTAAGCGGTCTAAAGATCGACTCGAACGGTCTGGTTACCGGGCTTGACGACGCTTTTCAAAAGAATCTCACGGACCTATTGGACAAGGCTGAAGGCACCAAAGTACAAATTTACGTTTGCATTTCTACCCCTTGGAGCGAGATGTCTTCGGTAAAGAATCCACTAACGGATACGAGCGCCCGAAACGCATTTTTCAAGAAGGCAATCACTCCTCTTGCAGCCAGACTAAAAGGACGCGGAAGCGTTTTCGCGATCGACGCTTTCAATGAGATAGAGTCGGAGGTCGCCGGAAAGGACGGGAACTCGACCGACAAAGGAGCAACCTGGGATCAAGCTAGAAACTTCATTAAGTCCACGATCGATGTGATTAAGTCCGTCGATCCGCAGCGGTTAGTGAGTGCGAGTTCGGGTTTGCACGGTTGGGACAATGTCAAGGCCGGCAAATTCTCAAAGCTCAATCTCGATTTTTACGACATTCACGTTTACGACGACAAGGGCTTGTTACCGCCCACAAAAGAGTTAAAAGTCGATCGTCCGGTCCTCGTAGGATCTTGCGGCCAATCGTCGAAATCGGCGGACGCGGATGTTCAGGCAAAGGCCGATGTCGCGTTCCTAGAAAGCGCGCTCAAGCAGGGATACGCCGGAGCTCTCATCTCCGATTTCGGAAAGAGCACCGACAACGCACTGAGCTTGTTGGATAAAGACGGAAAGCACCGCCCCGTCCTCACGCAGTTCCAAACGTTCGTTGCCTCAATGTCACAACCGGTCGCGACCGCGACGGGTCTCGGGAAGTAAATCCAGCCTGAAAATATAGGACCAATATTTTGGGTTGCTACCCACTCACCACTTCGTTTCGACCGTATACACAATCTTCTTAACCTCGTTTGGCTTGAGGCTGACTGTGAACTGGGCGGTATTGGAGTCGAGCTTTGTGAAATCTTGGCTCTTTTTCGTGATCTTCCAATCTTCCCAATGCCGTTCGAGAACGAATACGGTTTCGGGCACTTCCTTTCGGTTGCGGACCTCAATTTGAAAAGTTTCGCGAACGGCTCGGTCGCTTAAGCGAGTGAAGTTTGTTCTCTTCCGGCTCGATACGACATCGAACGATCGACCGACGACGAGTGACAGGTGTTCGTTTCGTGGCGTATGGTCGATCTGGTCCTCTCCGAGTAGCTGAACCGACCCATACTGATCCTTCTGATACACCCTGACTTTCCCTTTCGGAAGAGGCATGCCTAATCCGCTCGCCTTGTCATTTACGAATTCGAGGCGAACCTGCGGCTTGACGTCTCCGGTTCCAACTTCACCCTCGCCAGGGTAATAAGAGCTGCCGATCGAATCGACGACTAGCTTTTTTGTGATGGGAACATCATGGCCTTCGAGGAGCGACAGCTGCTTTGCCTCGTTATTGCGAACCGTCGCAGGACGTTCTAGTGTGTATAGGTGGTACTCGAACAACGTCTCCTCGACAAACCCAGATTCGTTCTTAGTCTTAGACGCATCTAGAGCCAATGCAGTTGTCACCACTCGATTTTGCGGCTGCATTGTGTGTACATCTCCAGCAAGAAGCTTTAGCTTGGCGTTTTCCCACGTAGCGCCACTTGAATTGTTTAGAGTAACCCAACCTTGGATATCACCCTTGCCCTTGCCATCGATCGTGACGACATAATCGGCACTCCAATTTAAGCCCTGGCTGATATAGCTTAGTTCGACCGAATCCTCACCAGACTGGCGGGCGTCCAGGTCCCACAACAGAGTTGGCCTGCTGATGAGTCCGGCGGGAACGCTCGAGACTTCGACCTCGCCCGTGGGATCCAACACGATCCGGTTATCGTCTGTGCGAATCACCATTCCGTTGTAGGTCTGCTGGCTTGAGCCCTCAGCGGTCGCGACAATTGCGGTAGGAGCGCTAAGAAGCGTTCCGGTGAGAACGTCCCTGCGGTCTCCTAGCGTACGAATGAATCTAATTCTCTGGCCGACCGACTTGTTGAGAATAGCCTGAGGGCTAATGAGGTCGTATTGGTAGTTCTGTTCTAGGATCGAGAAGGCGTCTTTACTTCCCAGGCTATGGAAGCTCACGCTTGTAGGGTCGATCCTTGAGGCAACATCTTCGATTGCGATGCTTTGTCGACCTTGCCTTAGCCTAACTTGCCTAACCTCCTTCACTAAACCAAAGCCCTGATTGTAGATTGTCAGTTCGGTCTGGTCGGTCGTTGACGCCAGGGCCACGGTTGCGCAAAACGCGGTCAGAATCACCATTTGGTTTCCACCGTGTAGATCACTTTCTTAACTTCGTTTGGCTTGAGATTTACAATAAACTGGGCGGTATTCGCATCGAGCTTTGTAAAGTCTTGGTTCTTTTCCGTGAACTTCCAATCTCCCCAATGCCTCTCAAGGACGTACACAGACTCGGCAGTTTCCTTTCGATTCCGAACCTCAATTTCAAAGCTCTCGCGCACTTCCCGGTCGCTCACCCGCGTAAAGTTAGTCCGCTTCCGACTTGCAACTACATCGAATGAGCGCCCGACGACGAGCGAGACTCGTTCGTTGCGCGGCGTATGGTCAATTTCATCTTCTCCGAGGAGCTGAACAGATCCAGACTGATCGCGCTGGTAGACCCTCATCTTTCCCTTTGGTAGTGGCATCCCCAATCCACTTTCTTTGTCGTTTATAAACTCGAGA
>Ga0206951_1231_pt1 | contig 10503 bp, 11 predicted proteins | sample Alteio_BWOrgHeat_38_FD_152974 | JGI IMG/M metagenome (GOLD analysis project Ga0206951, IMG submission 152974) | Enriched cells from forest soil in Barre Woods Harvard Forest LTER site, Petersham, Massachusetts, United States -... | ecosystem: Environmental > Terrestrial > Soil > Temperate forest >... | reverse complement strand
AAAGGTTCCCGAAGGCCATGTTCCAAGCCCTCGCGACCTTCCACTTTCGGATAAGCCCATGGTCGATAAAGGTCCCTTCTCAACCGCTCAGCGCGATGCTTTCCTGCGAGGCGAGTCGGGTGGAACAAAACTGAGCCCGCATCATCGGCAACAGATTCCCACGAGAGATGGGGGCGTAATAGACGAATTACCTGGGCCGGGTCACAGTTCTGGGAATTCTCACACCGCAGGATCGCCTACGCGTCATCCGAGTGGTTCTGTATTTCGCGCGGAACCAGGAGGGGAAGCGTTGCGGAAGACAGAGATTCAATCGCATTGGAAAGCTAAGGGTGCAAGGCTTGTCGAAACCAGCCCTGGGGTCTGGGAAGATTCAGGATTTTAGAGGAAAATAAATGGACGAAAAACTATTGAATTCATTCGTTGCTGACCTTAGCAAAGTGTCTTGGCTGTCCCACGCGGGAGAGCCTTTCAAGCCTCTTCGCACAGTAGAAAGCTTACAGGCTGGCTGGGATAGCGAAGGTAGACAGATGCTAACCATTTGGGAGCCTCAAACCCACATTCTCGAAACCCAAGCAAGAATTTCACTTGACGAAGCAGGAATTGATCATGTCTTTTCAACAATCTCCAATGCGATACACGACTCACTCTACAATGGTATATGCCGCTGCATAAACAAAATCTATGCAAACAATGCAGATGAAGCTGGGCGGCAGCAACGTTCCGTAGATGAAAGTCTCTATTCGGAAGTCATGGACTCGATAAAGCGTGACGTCTGCTGGGCAGCGGTTGAGTACTTGCTTCAAGTCGATGGTTTCTTCAGCGGTTTGTTGTGTTTGTATCGAAAGGGCAGATGGCCATGCTCGTGGGATGGACAGTTCCCGGAAGGACAACCCGTTGTTTTTTAGGAAAGTATCCAGAGATATTCAGCGATGAGCGAATGCAAGCGGACTGCCGCAGACAATCCATCGAAAGTGGCATGGAGAGCTTCATTCAGTTAGAGTTAGTCAAATTATTTGTCAAGTGTGGAGCAGACTTATCCGCCACTTTCGGCCCAAGACCCAAGATCGATGTCATCCGCTTCGCCACGGAAAACGGTTCGCAGGAAATCCTTCAGTTTCTCAAAGAACATCTGGAGAAAAACAACTAGAATGCTCCGCAACATGCGCGAAGTCGCAGCTATACAAACGGCCATCGCCTGGGTCAGCCAGCAACAATTACTTATGGCCCAGTCCGAATATCCGCCACTTTCTTTTTCCTCCCACTTCTGCTTCACGGAATAGAACGGATTCCCGGTGGAATTGCCTCACTGCCGACGAGAGCGCCAAACAAATGCATGCCGACAATGAAATTACAACCGCGGGAAGATGCTGCCAGGGAAACGGATCGGGACGGACTGCCAACAACCATTGTTGCAAGAGAAGCGCGTTCGTGATTGGAATCCAACAGGTCGTGGCGTTGAGCTCCATGCCGGGACTCATGCTCAAGTAAGAGAGCGGCAGGGCCACGAAAAACATCGGCACCATGTAGTAGTTGCCTTCCTTCGTGCTGCGAGCGAAGACGCCGAGTGTGAGACCGCACGCCGCAATCATCATCGCCAGCGGCAGAGCGGCAATCACGCAGGCACCCAGGCCCACAAATGAGAGGAGCGATCGTTCTCCAATTGCCGGGGCCAGGAAAGGTGCGATTGTCACGGCAAGCAGCATCAACAAGACATTCCAACAAGCAGTGCCAAATGCCATGGCAACAACGGCTGTAAACTTTCCAAACACAATTTCGGATCTCTCCGCGGGACTGATCAGCAGCGTTTCCATTGTCCCACGCTCTTTTTCGCCAGCGGTCATATCGATGGCGGGGTAAATTGCACCGGTGAGCATCCACATCATCAAGAGAAAAGGGATAATCTTCACCAGCCCATCCCGGAGTTCATCGATCACTTTTCTGGCAAGTGGTTTATCCGAGTTGGGATCTCTGATCGCGATGGGGGAATCAAAATCGGCCGCAAGTCCTTTCCGAGCGAACCGGGCCTCCTTTATACTCTCCGCCCACCTTCGGAGCACCTGAACGAGCCTTCGCACCGCAAGCTTCGAGTTTTCTTCTCCTTCTCGCTCAATGACCCTCACGATCGGTCGCTCTTGACGCTCCAGTTTGGCCAGAAAATCGGGCTCGATCACCAGCAAGACATCAGCCTGGCGACTGGTCAGCACTTCTTCATCCGCTTTTTCCACGCTCTTCACGATCAAAGTCACTCCCTCCGGGTCATCGGCAAGAAAGTGATCGGAAAACTTCCCGTTCACGATCAAGGGAGGAAATGCACGACTTTTTGAATAGATGAAACCTGCCGGAACGCCGCCAAGGGCCGAGGCAGTTGGTGAGACCTCCGACCTGGGCGGCGGCAGGAATTCGGCTCCGACCACGCCAACGACCAGTTTCTTTTCCTTGAGCGCGGCAACAAATAGGATCCCGACTCCCACAAATAGCGGATACATCAGGACGGGCAATCCGAGGATTAAAAAGATCGTCCGACGATCTCTGAATTGATCTCTCATTTCTCTCGCGGAAATCAGGCGGACTACTGACCATCGCATAAAGGATTCCGTGAAAGAATGAGTTTTGGTGTGTTGTTATACGTGTCTGAACGTGTTGTGGATTGTTTAAGTTGATTAAGCGCTGTATTTTGAACAAAAATGGCGATTTGTGTTAGAGATGCCCCGTTGCGGGTCTACCAACGGAATGGGTATCTTGTGTGTTAGAAAGTAATTGGGGAAGAGTCACCCGAGGATCCAACATGTTTATCCGAATGCTCGCAGTAATCCTTCTCTCTGCTCTCCTCACGGCAACAGCAGTCAGTCAACCCGTTGCCAAAGATCCATCAAAGGACAAGGAGACATCGAAGGAACCAAAATGGCCGAAAGAGATCGGCAAAAAATCGTTAGCGGAATGGTTGAAAATCGCACGCGAGGATAAAGATGCCGCTGCTCGAGCAGATGCACTTTTGACGATCCCGAATTTCTCACCTGTTGAAGTTCGGAAAGAGTGCACGAAGGCTCTGTGCAAACGTCTTGAATCCGGCGGCGAACCCGACTCGGGTGTCAAGCTTTTCGTGATGGATCTCATAGGGGCGATTGGTATTGAAGATCCCGGTGACACCAAAGAAGCACTCCGCGTTCTGAATATCTATGCAAGCGGCGAACACGGAAGTGTTTCCAGAATGCACGCTCTCAAGGCGATTGCGAAATTTGGGCCCAAGGCGCACGGCCTATCCCGCGGCTTGGCTAACAGCACTCTGGTGTACAAAGACCCTTCGTTCGAAGTTCGCCGCATTGTTGCTCAGACTCTCGGTCAGATAGCGAAGACCGAGGCTTTGGGACCCGATTACTCCGTTTTGAAGTCGCTCGCGACAAATATGGCTAATGCCAATGCGGATAAAGAATCCTGTGTTCTGGTGCGATTGGCCGCTCTTGAATCACTTTTCATCCTGGGTCCCCCACTCGATCTCACGAAACCTGCCCAAAAGGGAATGCCGCCAACAATCGATACGAAAGCAGCCGAGGAGATCATCGACATAGTCAAGAAGCGCATCGCTGGGGCGAAACCGGTGGAAACCAACAAACAAGCCGAGTTATGGAGCCGTCTCGTCGTTGTCCGATTCGGTACAGTGGACGACATGCACGAACAACTGAATGCAATCGCCGAGAATTTAACCAACAATGATGAGAGTGTGAAATATCAAACGATTGTCACACTTGGTTTCCTGGGAGAAAACGCTGAGCCAAAAATTAACCAAATCGTCGCCATCCTCAATTCAACGAAAACGAATCCTCAAGGCCACACCCTCCGGGAAGCCGCTTTGATGACACTTGGATCGATTGGAGAGAAAGCCATCGAACCGATCAGACAGGTTATTGAAGATACCGCGGAAGAACCCGAGATGCGAATTGCCGCCCTCAAGGCTCTGGCGATGATGGGTGAAAAAGCTGGTAGGGTTCGTGGCAGTGTCGTGGCAATCGTCCAAGATCCTCTCACTCTGGAAGAACCTTCGAAGACGAGGATTGCCCTTCTCGAACAGGCACTTCTCACTTTGGCGGGAATGGGAGTGAAGGCCAAGTCCGAGGTGCCCTCTCTTCAGACATTGTCGAAAAAGTTGGTTGCGGTCAAGGAAAAGCGCATGAGAGGTGAAGAATATCAAAAGTGGCTCAAAAGTCCTGAAACACAGAGATGGTTGAAGAGCATGAAAAAAGAAGAGGCCGATGAAATCCTCAACAATCAGAATCCAGAGGATCAACTCAAGAGGTTTATCGATGACGCGGTCGTGTACATCAATAAATCGGAAGAAGGCCACCCGGGTGGAGCACCAAAGAAATAGTTGAGAGTTGAAAGTGAAGAGTTGAGAGTGAGGTGCTAGAACACTCAACTCTTCACTGGCTAATAGATCCTGCTGATGATGCACTTCAAGTAGCTAGACTGCGGGCAAGTGATCGCAACCGGATGATCTGGAGCTGAACCGCGGCGTTCCAATATCTGCAGGTCCCTTCTTTGATCGACCGACACCTGGCCGATGATGTCTTCCAATTCCTGCAGAGTTACGAGTCCCGTGCAACAACAGGAGACGAGTAGCCCATCCCTGGCCAACAATTTGAGCGCGAGCTGGTGCAAACGCCGATAGCCCTTCAGTGCTTCCGGCACCGCAGCCCGATTCCGTGCAAACTTCGGCGGATCGAGCACAATGACATCGAACTGCCTTCCAGCTGAGGCAAGGTCCGCCATGTGACGGAAGACATCAGCGCACTCAAAGGTAGCATTAGCGATTCCATTTGCCGCGGCATTTCGACGGGCCAGTTCCAAAGCCACCTCGGATGCATCCACTCCCAACACCTCCGTCGCCCCGGCCTTGGCTGAGTGAAGCGAAAATCCTCCGGAATAGCAAAACGCATCGAGAACGCGTTTCCCCACGGTGAGCCTGGCAACCGCCAATCGATTGTCGCGCTGGTCGAGGTAATAACCGGTCTTCTGACCTTCCGCGAGATCGATGAAGAAGCGAAGGCCGTTCTCGGCAATCGCCAGATCGGGAGGCGGAGCTTCACCCCAGAGTAGTCCATCGTGAAGTTCGACGCCCTCCAGCTTTCCGATACCTTTCTCGGTGCGAAGGTAGATACCGCGCGGCTTCAGCAATTCGCAAAGCACATCAACGATCATTTCCCGACGTTTCGCGAGCCCGAGCGCGGTGAACTGAACCGTCAACCAGTCGCCGTAGCGGTCCACCACAAGGCCTGAAAGGAAATCGGCCTCGCTGAATACAACGCGGTAGCCGGCATCCTGACCATTCACCTTCAGAATGTCGTGCCTAAGATGGACCGCGCGTTCGAGTCGATCGCGAAAAAAAGCTCGGTCGAGTTCGACTCCCTGTTCCCAGGAGTAGAGTCGTACGTGGATTTTACTCTGGCTATTGAACAACCCGCGAGCAACGAAGTTATCCGCGTTGGAAACGAGATCGACCTCATCGCCATCGCTCGTCTGGCCATCCACTCTGTCGATGGCACCCGCATAGACCCACGGATGCCTTCCAAAGAAAGGCTGGGCGCGCTTGGGTTTCAGGATCACTTTGGTCATTTTTATAAGAGTGTTCAGTTTTCAGTGTTCAGATTAAATCGCGAATCTCGTATCTTTTCAAAATACTGAAAACCGCCATTAGGATTCTTAACATTCCTCGTAAACAGCCTCATGTCTTTTCTGAACACTGAACACTTGACTTAAAGCCCCTGTTGAACCCGGCCAATATAGGCAATTGTCCGTTCCAACTCGTTTGGCTGGCTGCGGCTCTCGAGTAACGCTTTGACTCGGAGCAACAATTCCGTCTTGTTGATCGGCTTGGTAATGAAATCGTCGGTGCCGACTTCAACGGCCGTTTCGACATCGGTGGCCTGGTCGAGTGCGGTGACCATCAGTACCGCAATATCGCGCGTGGAGGGGTCGGCGCGCAAGCGTCGACAAACCTCGAAGCCACTCAGTTTCGGCATCATGATATCGAGCAGGATGAGTGCCGGTTTCCAAGATCGCGCAGCCGCAAGTGTGTCTTCGCCGTTGAAAACCACTTTCGTTTCGTACCCGGTCCCATCCAGGTGAGCTTCCAGGAGATCGGCATTGGGAGCATTGTCATCGGCTATCAGGATTCGCGGCATGGCATCCTCGAGAATCGGGTGAAGGGTATTGTACGAGATGATTCGCTCCGCGACGCGGAGCCGTGCCATTGCTACATTCAATATCATGCGTGTGATCCAGAACTCAAAACACGAGTTGCATGCCCCGCCCGCGGAAGTCGAGAACGGGGCCGCAATACCGTGCTACGAGTCCCCTGCCCGATTGACGGCAATTCGATCTGCCTTGGAGAGTGCTGGGGGTTACACATTTGAAGAGCCTCCGATCGCCGCGGAGGAAGCAATTGCGACAGTGCACGATCCCGCGTACATCGCCTATATTCGCGAAACCAGTGCCGAATTGCGGCGAGCGCGCGGCAGCACAGCCAAAGCGCAGTGGCCAACTGTTTTTCCCTACGGACCCAACCCACGAGCTACCGGCAATCGAGCCCTTCGCGGACAATTCTGCTTCGATACCTACACACCGCTACTCGGCGGAACCTTTGCGGCAGCTTTGGGTGGTGCATCGGCTGCATTACGAGCCGCCGAACTGCTGGCCGCGGGAACGGAGCAACGCGTTTACGTTCTTACGCGGCCTCCAGGCCACCACGCTGAACGGGATCGTTGTGGCGGCTATTGCTATTTCAACAACAGTGCTCTTGCGGCGGAACGACTGGCAAAGCTCGGCAAGGTCGCCATTCTGGACCTGGATGTTCACCACGGAAACGGCACGCAACACATCTTCTACAACCGCTACGATGTCCTGACTGTCTCCATTCACGGCGACCCTGCCGGACTCTATCCGTTCTTCTCAGGCTACGCGGATGAGACGGGTACCGGGCCGGGCCTCGGGTTTAATGTCAATCTTCCACTTCCGCCCGGGACTGGTCCCAAGGAGTATCGACCTGCCTTGGAAAAGGCGATCGAAGCCGTCTCAAAGCTCCAGCCGGCTTTTCTCGTGCTGGCATTTGGTGCCGATACGCACGAAGCCGATCCAATTGGAGGGTTCAAACTGCCAACAGGCTTTTACCGCGAGATAGGCTTACAAGTCCGAGAACTCAAACTTCCCACGGCAATCGTCCAGGAAGGTGGTTATTCGCTGGAATCACTGGGCGTATGCGTTGCGAACCTGCTTTCCGAGCTATCTTGATTCTCGCCATAGTTGATATTTCATCTCTTAGCGACAATGCTCGCGAAATATGAGAATACATTGGTTTTTTGTTCTAGAGTCGATTGTCGCGCGATTGAATTCGCTTCAACATTCTTCTTGAACACGAGTTGCCCATGCGGTACACCTTCGCCCTCGCAGCAATTTGCAGCCTGGCCATGTTTACAGGTACTGGTTGTAACGGTACAACCCCTCCTCAAATCGTTTCAGTCGACCCGGCGGACAAACCGAAGGAGATTGAAATCAAGGATTTCGATGGAACCTGGGTTCTCAAGTCAGGCGCGATGTCTACCGAGCAAGGTGTCTATCCGGTAAAAACGGGTGATGGTGGAGGTGTGGCCCTCCGAATTAAAGATGGCGTTGCCGAAATCCGCAAGGGAAATGGGCCCTGGACGAAATACGGCACGTTCTCTCTGGGTAAGGAAACAAACTGCCTGCAAAGTTCAAAAACAGATGCGTATGGACAACAGAGAGTTATGAAGCTTCGATACAAACTCGAAGGGAATACTTTGACCACCATTCAAGACAATCATTTCCCCGATATTCTTCCCGATTCATACGACATGGCGGCTGGCTCCGACCGCCAACGGCAGTCCAACACTTACGAAAAAACCGATCGATAACCTTCAACTTCTCACTCATGTCCTTCTGATTCCCCGTGGCTTGGTGCGTCTGAAGCTAATCCATTCTTTAGTCGATTTGTTGAAATATCAAAAAGAAATAAAGACGTTGACATAACAAACAAGGGTTATGTAGTATCCCGCGCCCCACGGTAGGGATGCTAAGGGGATACTACACATTTCATGGAGCGCAAGGATGCGGACTCTTTTTCGGCCGGTCGTTTTTTTCGCGTTGTTGGCCATATTCGCGGCGGTGGTGCAGTCGCAGGAAGGAAATGGAACGGGAGGAGAATCAGATGGACCGGGGACGAACTTCTTGCTGTTTTCGCCGGGTTCCCCGAGCGCTACAACAGGTGGTGTGAACGTAAGTATATCTATCCAGCCCACCACGGGCTATACCTGCACGAGCGTCACCATTTCAGCCGTCAATCAAAGCGGCACGACTCTCGCGACCGCAACGATAAAAAACCCGGGTGAGACAGCGACCCAAAACTTCACGGGTCTTGGGAGCAACGTGAACGTCACGATCGTCGTGAATTCCGTGTTTCAAAACGGCGGGCAGTTCGACTACCCTTATCTGGAAGCCAATGTCACCACGAAGTGAATGTCCGTATCGTATCGGTTTACCTGTCAGTCATAGGCAACGCCAGGTAAACCACGAATCCGTGGAGGCAGCGATGATTCGCATTTCACGTCTCGCATTCCGCCGAGGTCTTTCATTGATCGAATTGCTCGTACTAATCTCGATCACGACAATCCTGATTGGCCTGCTTTTGTCGGCCCTGCAGAAATCCCGAGAGCTGGCCTTACGGACGCAATCGCAAAACAAACTTCGGCAAATCGGCATCGGGCTGCACAACTTTGCCGACAATCGCGGACACCTTCCTGGGTTCGTTCATCCGCTACAACCCGATTCGGGAGACGATCCGCCGCTTTTCGCCATTTTGCCGTTTCTCGAAACCCAGCCGAGCGATCGAATTCAACTCTATGTCGATCCATCCGATCCGACGAGCAACATTCAGCTTGGCCACACCAAGCGTCGTCTACCGCGCGGGAACAGCGGCTACGCGATCAACAAGGTAGCCTTCGATGGCCTCCCGGACTTTGCGAGCGGCTTTCCGGACGGCACATCGAATACCGTCGCCGTGGCCGAACATTATTCGCGCTGCGGACCGAGTGCCCGGTTTAACTTCATCTATTCCCTGCACTACAGCACCGCCCAATCGAGCGATTCCGAGACGATCAACGAATACAGACGGGCGACATTTGCCGATGCCTACTATGGCGATGTCGTTCCCATTTCAGATGGATCGGGCTCGGCCAAACCTTCGCGGGAAGGGGCAACCTTCCAGCTTCACCCAACTCCCGACCAGTGCGATCCATCGATTCCGCAGACGGCCTATTCCAGTGGAATGCCGGTGCTGCTATTCGACTGCTCGGTCCGAACTCTTCCAAGTGGCATCACTCCCACGGTCTTCTGGTCAGCCGTAACTCGCGATGGCGGCGAAGTCATCGGCCTCGATTGACTTTTGGCGAGCCCCAAATCGAATGCACCCCCACTGGGGCCAGAGTAGTTTCCGCATTCGGTACTGCTCAATTATGGCCCAGGGTGGCGTTCTTTCGAATATTCAATTGCTGCCACTGCACGCGTGAAACCACTGTCTCTGACCTGTTCGCCTATCGTCAACTCTTTAACGTCCGTAGGGGCATTTTTTGTAAAGGAGAAATAACGAAATGGCAAAACACGCCGATGAATTGTCCCATCTTCAAACTTGATCGTCGCAATGTCGAATTCCTTTATGTTATCCTCCCTTAGCATCTCTAAAAAAGCACGTAAGTTGGGGGCGACGTGCGTAGTCGTATTTCCTGTTATTTCTCGATCATGATCCCAAAATAGAACTTGATTACCGGCTCCCCATTGCTGTGAGATCAGCAAGAGATTGTCGAACTCATCGATTGCAATCAGGAAATTCTTCTCAGGTATTCGCCCTGCATATTGTTCTAAAATAAAACGCAAGTCGAAGGATCGCGGACAATTGACTCCCAAGAATGATCGAAGGACCGAATCCTGATAAGTTTTATCCCCAAAAGTGAAATTTCGTCTTTTTGGCGATCCACCGTTCTGATATCCAAGAAAGCGTCGATAATCTGGAGGAATCCTCAGGTTTGTTTCGCGTTCAAAAAGGTCTATTTCTTCTTCGGAAACCCCGGTTTGAGGAGTCACCAAGTCGATTCGGAAGCAGCTTGGCTTAGTCACGATATTTTACTCCTGTCGCAATCTGGTACTGAGAAACGCCACCGGAATGACCAACTGCTTGATGCACATCTGTTTTGACTAACACCATCGTCCCAGTTTGCGTGGCCGGATCGTAACCATTCGTCTCGCACGCGTAGAATAGAGTGGACAATTCCTACTCTGCATGCAGGGGTCGATCATGCCATTCGATGCCGCCAAGTTAGCTCGCGATGTTGAAGTGTTCTGCCAGGAAATCCGGCCGGTCGAAGAGCTGTGTTACGCCGAGCGCAAGTTCAACGACCAGGTTGTGACTCTTGCCAGAAAATACGATTTGCTGGGGATGAATCT
>Ga0206951_1230_pt1 | contig 10545 bp, 10 predicted proteins | sample Alteio_BWOrgHeat_38_FD_152974 | JGI IMG/M metagenome (GOLD analysis project Ga0206951, IMG submission 152974) | Enriched cells from forest soil in Barre Woods Harvard Forest LTER site, Petersham, Massachusetts, United States -... | ecosystem: Environmental > Terrestrial > Soil > Temperate forest >... | reverse complement strand
TACATGGGTAAATATGGGTGTTCTTCAAAACATCTTCCTCCCGATAGCTATCGGGATCCCATCTCCCAATTACACCCTAACAAACCCATTCATCGACGTATTATCCCTATACTGCTGCCTGCGTTCCTTCATCAATTCTTTGCTCAACAGCTTGCCCCCACCATAAAGCGGATCGGTAAACTTGTTTGCCTGCTCGTTTATCGGCTCCGGGCCTTGGCTTGTATTTTCTTTCTCCTTCCGCAAAACCTCCTCCATTTCCTCCGCGTTTCTGCATGCAATGCCACCTATTATGGCGTAGGTTTCCGCCCAGGTCAGTTTTCGTTCAAGGCTCGGTTCGCCTACATCACCCCGATAGCCCCGATAGCTATCGGGGTCGGGGCCAGGCTCCGGGTTGCCCCCAACAACCACCCCAAGCCTCTTCAGGTGCTCTTCTTTTTGTTTAAGCTCCCGCTCCTTCAAATATAATTCCGTTTCCTTCTCTTCTATCTGGTCCTCCCTGTCGCTTAGCTCCTTGTCCAGCTCATCAACACTGTCGTCTTCAAAGCGGTCGTCTTCGTTCAGGTCCTCTTTGTCCACGTAAACAATCTCCTGTTCAGGCTCCTTTTCCTCAGGTTCGTAAAACCTGATGTGCCTGGCAATTTTCTCTATTGCCGCCAGTTTGTTATGCAGCCGCAACTGCACGGTGGTACCATACTTGCCCTCGCTCACCTTCATGCTCCATATGGCCGCTTTTTTATCGGCATCAATTTCGTGCAAGGGCTTCACCCGGCCATCATCGCCAAAATAATCGCCCATATTGGCAAAAGCGACTTTAACCAGTTCGCCCAGCAGCGTTTCGTGGTCAATTTGCAGTTTTTGGCTGGCCTGCGCCGTCCGTTCCTTCAAATAAGCCTGTATCTTGGATAGCTCCATCAATTGCCCGTTCATGGCCGTGGCCTGCGTATACCCCGCCCGCAAGGCCGCCCGCGTAGCGTTCATGTCAATTAAATACTCATCGCAAAAGCGTTGTTGTCATGCCTTTTTCCCGATACCAAAAAACGGTACTAAAACCGCCCGTAAAGCAGCTTTCCCGTCGGGGAAGGTATTCGCAAAAGGCGAAGTGATGGTGCCGAAAGCATTAGCTGCTGTTCCTTTGATGGTGACAGTAGCCATACCGCTCAATTGAGCGGTATTTTTTTATGTGCCAGTTATACCTTTCTTCATACTGACGCAATAAATCAAGTGAAAGTTGTTGCAATTGAAAAAATATATTCTCTACTTTTATGTCAATTAACCAATCAATCACCTTAATCCTTATCGTTATGAGAGACGAATTTATCGGCCAACTGCTTCTTTATTTCATCGTTTTGTTCGGGCTGTTTCTTGTCAGCCTCTACATCTTCCGGTCAGTATTCAACATCCCGACCTTTTTGAAATACCAAAGGGCGCAAATCAAGTTATTGGAAGAACTTGCTAAAAAACAGGGCGTTGACGACAGCAAAGTCACCAGCATTATTTCTGAGAGCATCGGCTGGGCAGACCAGCGGTAATAAAAGAAATTTCAACGCACTCATCTTTTCTTATTGGCGTTGATGATGCTTTGCAGCAAATCTTGACGGGAAGCGTTGGACTCGTAATTGACCTTCACCCGGTATCCTTTGATGACGGTCTCTGTTGATGTTACCGGTGCTTCGCCTTCAAACAGGGATTGCAGGTCATTGCTTGAAATGGCCTGCACTTTTGTTTGTTCCTCCTTGCTCAATCCCGAACCAATTAGCGCATTGATCTGTTTGAGTTTGGCGGGTTGCGAGGCGCAGACTACGACCCGATTATATCCAGCCGCCAGGCATTTGCGAATATTGTGCAATTCCCATTCGGGGGTCGTGGTGACCGATATTTCAACGGCCAAAGTCTGCCCGCCTTTTTCGAGCAATACATCAACCTGCCCTTGGCCGTCAGGGGTCGGCACTTCGATGCTGGCCTTATACCCCTGCGCTTCGGCCATCGCCTTGACGAACATTTGCAGGTATCGGTGTTCCCGCACCGTTTCGGATGGAACTGTGACCGGTTCATCTTCTGGTATGGGTACTGATACAATAGGTTCTTGCGGTGGCCGCACTGCGATTGGTTCAGGCTCGGGCGTAGCAGGAATGATAGGCTGAGAGGGAACGGGCACACTATATTGTTCACGAGAGTATTCGATAATATCCTCCTTAAAGCCCACGTCATCTTCAGACACATGGGGTACGATAGTCAAATTGAAATCGTTGTCCGCCGTGTTGACCCGTACTATGGCTTCGCCAGTAGAGAGGTTTTGGAGGTCTGCGACGGTAAAGGAACTAAAGCCTTCCTCTAACCGCCTCGCGTCCGTATCGCCCAAACGGAAACATATCCTTGTGCCTGCATTGGAAAGGACACTGCTGGCAATCTCAATATCATATTTGGCCACCTGCTGCATGTCCTGGTGCGACAGTACCAGGCCCAAGCCGTATTTTCTTGCACCAGACAAGATGGACGCCATCGAGGGGGTGATGAAATGCTGAAACTCGTCGATGTAGCAAAAAAACGGGATGCGGTCTTTTGCCCCTTGCGCTTGGCGCGATAGCGCGGTTTGCTGCAATTTGGACACGATGAACGCGCCCAAAAGATAACTATTCTCAGTCCCCAACAAACCTTGCGACAGTTTCACCAGGACAATCTTGTTGGTATCCATCAATTGGGCGAAGTCGAGTGATTTCTTTTGGCAGACCATATTACGGATGACTTTCGGTCGCAAAAACGAATCCAGCCTGGTTAAAATTGAACCAACGGAACTGCCTTTCAGTATCGGGAACTCATGCTGCCAATAGTATATGACTTCCGAATCGGTGACGGTGGATAATATTGCGGCACGGTATGGCGCTTCAATCAAAAACCTTCGCAAGTCCCCCAGATGGTATTGCCGGCTATTATACATAAAGGCCAAAATTGCATTGGCAAATACACTGTTCATCTGGTCGCCCCAAGAAGTACTGAAGCGCCTGAACACCGCCACCAGATCCGATGCCAACAATTCCTTTTCGATATCCGAATGCGCTACCAGGATATTGAGCGCAATGGGAAACTCGGCATCATGGGGGTCAATGAGTACGACATCTTGTATCCTGTCCTCGGGAATATGCTGCAATAGATCTTCAATCAAATCCCCATGCGGGTCCAGGCACATGAGACCAACCCCGGCATGGATGTCCTGCATGATAAGCGATTTTAACAAGGTCGATTTGCCGGTGCCGGTGGCACCCATGATATGGATATGACTAAGGCGTTGGGCAATGGGGATACCCACCGGTAGTGTGGTTCCCCGATGTTCGTTGATGCCCAGGCAATACGGATGGTTGACCAAATGTTCGGGCACCTGTTTGGTATTGCGGTTCGCGATACTCAGTTTCGCATTTGGTATGGCGGGGAAATGCACCAAAGTAGCCAGCTCCTTGCTGTTGAGTAACATGCCAACCCGGTGTGATTGCCGCAGCAAGATGTCCACCATGCGTTCATTGATGGTATATCCCGCGTCCGAAAGCGGCAGCAGGGAATTGAAAGCCCCCTTTGAGGCATGGACTATTGCGGTTGCCACATGCGGCAACAATGCCCCCGCTTCCTCAACGCTTTCCGCCACCGTCATTGCCCGCACCGTTACCCCAAAAAGCGGCCGGGATGTTTTCTCCCTCGCCAAAGCTGGCATTTCCGGTGCATCCCAAAAAAAAGATTGCTTGCCGGAACTATCGTGTACCGCGGTGAGTATGCTTTCCGCCCAGGCATTGTGCGTGCCACTAAAGAGGATTTGTACGATGACATATTCATCGGCATGTAATCGTGCAAGGATGCCAAAAAGCGGCGTATAGGGGTCATGTTCAGTTGAGGAAAATAAGGAAATGGGCCGCATGAATTCTTCCTCCAATCCGAAATCCACCGTGTACAAGGGCAGTTCCGTCTGAAACACGTCCAACACTTTGTCCGCATCGGGTTCCAACACGGTGCAGTCGGGGAAAAAGGCCTGTATCTGAGTATGGACAAAAGCGGCATCATATTCCCGGCAGCCCCACAGTAACGTTACCTCATCGCATGACGCAACGATCTCAAAGCTCATGGCACTTTTTCGATAAGAGAGCATGATAAGCAATTGCTCGATGCGCTCCGCATGTTGTTTGAAGTTCCTGGGCAAGATGATTGAATAGAGGCTTAACGGGGCGTCATCATGGCTGGCATAGGCAGGCTTATAGTGTTCAGCTATCAGGGTTTCATTCGTGGCATCCGATGATTTCATTGAGGCGACCAGGCTGCTTAACCAAGTGTGGCGTTTGCCGTCGTCAATGATGCCTTGCTCCAAAAAGTGACCAAAAAAGGGCGTAAAGTTGGGTTCAAGGTCGACCAGAAAATCCGCCTTATGCCAGCCCCGGCCGAGCCGTTCCCATGCGTAGAATTGGCGGGTGAGTGACTGTGCAGTGGACACCATTATTCGACAGGGGCAGGTATCTCTTTCCGATGGCCGTGGTCGGCTTTGACCTTCTCCACCGCCATTTTGATGAGCGAATTAATGCTTGAAGTGAACATCAGTTCCGTATCGACTTCGTAATAGGTTTTGCTTTCCATACGCTGCGCCACCGCTTTCCCGAACCAGGGGATTTTCCCCGCCAGGTTCGCTGACGTGTGGGCCTCTTCTTTTAGCCACCAGCTGATAAAGAAGCTTTTGCCAAAAGGACTGGCGCAGACATAATAGTGATAGCGTTGTTTGGAAATGCGCAGATATTCCCGCTTAGAAGAAAACAGTCCGCCTTCGCTCAACGTTACCGGCGTGCAAGTGACATCAGGGTATTGGTATGATTCGATCATCTTTTTCAGGAGGTCGTAAAAGTCTTTCGCGGAAAGCTGCAAATCCTCAAAATGTTGGGAATTGTGCGCATGCACGGTGGTTTGGCTGGCCATGGCAGTACGGATAAAGGTTATGGTGTTCAATTGGTTAGTTAAAAGTATAAAGAGGATCTGAAAGATGCAAGTGTTAATATTTATTACCTATTGATAATAGTTTGTGTATAGAACACTCATCTTTGCTCGGCACTTAATCAGATACCTCGTTTTTAATACGTTCGACCCATACTCTATACCCACTGGCGTTGACGTGAATGCCGTCAACGGAGTATATGCCCGGGAAGATGAACCCGCTGTACAGATCGATGTAATGCACTCGGTACTTGGCACACAGTGAACGAACGCGCTTGTTCAAGAACTGCACGCTTGGATTTAATGACGCCTTGGCGTTGAAAAACGGCAGGAGAGACTGCACGTAAATGATTGTCTGTGGGCTTGTCCTTTGGCAACAGGAAAGTATATTCTGATAATAATGTAGTGTAGTATCGGCAGGGATACCCATTAAGATGTCATTAACTCCGCCCTCAATAAAGAGTTTCTTGGGGTGCGCTTGTAGTATAGCATCTATGCGGTAGTTGATGTTCTTGACGGTGTTACCTTCCACGCCTCGGTTCTTGATGGGAATTGAGTGGAATAGTTCGTTCAGCGGAAACAATGCTGTTAGGCTCGTTCCGACAAATACGATGTCATGAGCAGTTACCGGGTAGAGATCATACACGCCATTGCGCACGGTGTCCCAGCCGCTATGCACGCTATAGCTTTCCTTTTGTACTGATTGTTGAAATTGTTGGCGGTGGACGAAGTATGCAATAATGAATGCCACAAAAAGCACATTGATGCACAGAGAAAAAGTGAACAAGCGTCGCTTCATGAAAATCGGCTAAGGCAGTGATGATTTGTTTTTCAATATTAAGGCAAATTTGCCTTAATTCAAAATGTAAAATAAATTAAACTTAGCTGTGTGGCACAGCTAAGGAATTTAGGGGCGATGAGGATCCTCGCCAAAAATGTAAGGAAGTACCGTATAGAGAAAAACTTGTCTCAAGAGGCACTGGCAAATCTTGCAGGTATTGAATACAGCCAGATCAGCCGCCTGGAGAGAGGTATATTGAATACGAGCGTGTCAGTGATATTTGTAGTTGCCCAGGCACTAGAAATGCCGCCTTCAAAATTGTTAGAGTAGGTTATACTACGGCCGACCGTTTCCTTCACCGTCAATGGCAAATCACCAATATTTTTATCCCATCTTAATAGCCTGCGTTTTACTAACCTTTACAATCTTGCTTTTACAATGCGCTAACCCTCCATTAATAACTGTGATACGCATAAGAAGATTTGCTTTTGCAGATCAATACTGAATCTACTTTGGTTGTAACGTTGGCAACGGGTGCAGCATTCGCTCCTACCATGCTCAAACACAAGACTAAAATCAGTATGATTTTTTTCATGATGTTGTCGCTTTATTTATTAAAGCTACTTTTTATTTAGCAATAAATTTGTGAACTTTAATATCCAATAATTAATTTAATTACTGTCATAAAATAATAAGTAGTCAGGACGAATTAACAAATAATCCAAGTTTATAGACTTTTGTAAAGAATCAATCCCTGAATGCTTTCTAGTAAATCCATTAACCCATAACGGCAGGGCGACTTATTATCGTCTCAAGGTAAGACCTAAAGGATGATTTAATCCTTGCCGTTAAATTTACCACTATGGCAACCTTATTGTTGAAAAAGTACACCTACTTTATTGGAATTGATATTTCTAAAAACGAGCTGGATTTTGCTGTAATGCAAGGAGATAAGTTCTTATTTCATCGCGAGATAAAAAATGACCTTAATGATATCTATGTATTAATACAAGAAATTAAGCATTTACCTAAATTCACAATGACTAAGGCCATTTTTTGTATGGAAAATACAGGCATTTATGGTAACCATTTGGTCAATGCATTAAAAAAATACAAGGCAAATGTTGTTATTGAACACCCTGCACAGATCAAAGGGTCTTTAGGTAACATCAGAGGTAAAAATGATAAAGCAGATGCGATACGAATTGCTGAATATGCCTATAGGTCAAAGCATAAATTAAGGCTATTTGTTGCAAAGCGGCCCATTTTAAAACAACTCGCTGAACTTAACGCGCTTAAAAACAGGTTAAGCATTTTACTTTTGAGTTTGAAAAAACCCCTAAAAGAGCAATCATCATTTGTCAGTAAAGGAATAGTAAAACAAAATGTGAAATTATGTAAGAGAAGCACTGATGCAATAGAAAATGATTTAATGGCTATTGAACAACGCATACAAGAGATTATTCAAAGCGATGAAGCATTAAACAGATTAATGAAAATAATTACTTCTGTGTCTGGCATAGGGCCTGTTACCGCTTTGCAAATCATCCTTTGTACTAATGAATTTAAAGACATTAAAGACCCTAAAAAATTCGCGTGTTATTCAGGTGTTGCTCCATTTTTAAAGTCTTCTGGTATTGTTACGGGCAAATCAAAGGTATCACACCTTGCAAATAAGAAAATGAAAACGTTATTGCATTTATGTGCGAGAAATGCAAGAAGATGTGTGCCGGAGTTAAAAAGCTATTTTGAACGTAAAACATCAGTAGAGGGTAAAAACAAAATGCTTGTTTTCAATGCCATCAGATACAAACTGATATTAAGGGTTTTTGCCTGTGTAAACCAGGGCAGGTTATATCAAAGTACGTATCAGCGGCCCGCACCCGAATATGCATAATCTTGCACTTATCCATAGGAGCGTAATTATTGAGAGGGTTCAGAAACATACTCGTGTTTCCCCGATTTGCTTGGGAAATACCTCTCACGAATATTGATCAGTGGGTACTCGATCAATTTGCTGATGATAATGCCACCAACAATCGAAGTCGATAAATATGCCACATAATAAGCAATCCCTCCGCCTTTAAATATATGTATGGATACTGCCATAAAAAGGGTATGGAACAAATAAACAGAATAAGAGTATTTTCCGATATAGGCCAATGGTGAAATAAACTTGATAAATATGTGGTTTGTATAAGCGATGCAATTGATTAGAATATATCCGAAACAGATGGGGTTCAGCGAAAGGTTCAACACGGAAACAAACCGATAGTCCTCCCGGTTGAAAATAAAATTAGTCGCGATAAAAGCGAAGCTGAGGGTCAGAAAAATAACCTTGGCTTTGTGGGAAAGCAGCCGATCAATAATGTCTTTCCTGTAGTGGGCGATATAAGAGAGCAGCACTCCAAAAAACAGTGCATCAAAGCGCAAATGGCTCCGCATATAATCCCTGGCAAAATCATAGTTCGTGTATGCCAGGTAGTTGTATAACCTGCATCCAAAACCTACGGCAAACACCACGGCATAACTATATACAAATACCTTAAGTTCAACTTTTTTGAATTTTATCAGCAGAAAGAATAGTATGGTCAATAAAAAATAAAAATGTTCCTCGACGCTGATCGACCAGGTATGCTGGTTGTTGAAATTCAAATAATTCGACACAAAGATCGCTTCATGAAATAAACCGCTTTTAGTTTGTGGGTCTTTGGTGAAATAGGTAAAAAAGAAATACGCAATGACCAAGAAGATATAATAGGATGGATAAATCTTAAACCCCCGTCTGATCAGAAACCGCTTAGGACTGAATGACTGGTGAAGTTGGTACTCCTTCATGATCAGGCCCGAGACCAAATAACCGCTTAGCACAAAAAACAAATCAACCCCAATCCAGCCCCCGGTTTTTATCACGGTCAATAACTGGTCAAGAGCGGAGTGGTGCAAGATCAGGATGTGGTTGATCATGACTAAAAACACCCCGCAAAATCTAAGAAAGTCAATTTGTAGATTTCTGTTCATACATCAAAAATATAATTAATATGCCTAATCTATAGGCGCATAAACAAATTACAATTAAATTAACCTATGATTATTTTTTTAGCCCGAACCAATGAAACAATCAATCAATATTTAACCCCGGCAGCAAATGCGTTTAACCTTTATTATATTTCAATAATAATGTTAAAAATCTTTGTTTTTTACAAAAAAATAATTATATATTTATAAAAGCAAAACAGCACACCGAAAACTGTTATTCGAAATGGGTGTTGGCCATTCCCCTGGTCTGACACAAAATACTAAGTACGCATTCAGGACGTATTCTAATACTTTTTAAATGAAAAAAATATTCATTATGGCCGTGCTATGCGCATTGGCCAACTGCTTAAAAGCGCAAAACAATACCTTTCCGCCAACCGGGAATGTGGGTGTTCGTGATACCACTCCCGCGAGTGCGCTGTCAAATGTATCCGCATTGCCGACTGATAACAATGGCTATACAGTCAACCCATTGGGCATATCATGGAAAGTGACCAGTGGCAGCAATGACCAATATGTGCTTTCCCTTGAAAATACTGGTCCATGGGGTAACGGATTGTTAATTAAAAACGCCCCGGCCGGTCACCGATACATTAACGTAGTCGATGCCTCAAACAATGTCCAATTCTATGTCGGCGATGGCGGCGTGTATTCAGGGGGAACACTAACGAGTGCAGGCAAATATGTTATGGGCCTGGACCTGGCGGCCCTCCCTATTTCCAATGCTGAAAGTATGATCAGCTCGTACCACGGTTTGATGCTGGTTGGGAACCGTCTGACTTCCTTTACTACTCCGCTTGCTACGATTAGCAATGCTGCAAATGTTTATGTGCCTGCCCAGGACTCCTCTGCAATAGGTTTTCTTGTACGGGGCGCAACGCACCAGGTCAAGGATGTATTTCAAGTACAAACCAGCGGGACCAATACCTTATTTAATGTTACTCCGTCCGGGAATGTTGGCATCGGCACGACAATGCCTGCGGGACCGCTTTCTATTAATGAACCTACTGCCGGAGTCGGGACGATCTCCGTCAGCGCAAGTTCAGGTACGGTTACAGGGACATCAACCAATTTCCTCTCTGACTTCAATATCGGGGATGTCATAACTGCCAATTCTGAAACACGCACGATTACAGCAATCACTTCTGCTACCAGTATGACGACCGACAATTGGGCCAACACGTTCAACGGTTCGTATGCTACTACGAACGCCAATAGATTTCAATTCACCGGTAAGGGAGCTATATTGGCCGGTGCAACAGCCTTGAGTAGTGACGGTTTTTTTACCGGGAATAGAACCTTCGTTAACTCATCAAGTAAAATTGGTGTTAGAAGTTTACTCGCGATGGCACAGACCAGCGCACCCTTTACTGGATTTGCTCTGGGGACTCAAAGTGTTGCTGCTGTAGATGCTGCAAACACCCAAAATTGGACGGGAAGTACCGGCGCTATAGGTGGGGTTTTTATTTCAAGGGCAAACTCCGGTGCGTCAGGAACGATAACTGGTATGGAAGGAGTATCTATTTTGATAGGTAATAATTCTGGCTCTGCAACAATAACCAATGCTTACCCCATCCAGGCCAGTACCGGAGTTACAAATTCCGGCGTCATTACCAATGGCATCGATGCAGCATTATTCGGTCTTGGGGCGGCCAATAACAACACCGGCATTTATCTTTCCACGAGTTCAACAGCTCCGATAGCTGCTACGGGTAACTATGGTATCTATGACGCGACAGGGTATCAAGGATATTTTGCAGGTAATATAT
>Ga0206951_1229_pt1 | contig 10640 bp, 7 predicted proteins | sample Alteio_BWOrgHeat_38_FD_152974 | JGI IMG/M metagenome (GOLD analysis project Ga0206951, IMG submission 152974) | Enriched cells from forest soil in Barre Woods Harvard Forest LTER site, Petersham, Massachusetts, United States -... | ecosystem: Environmental > Terrestrial > Soil > Temperate forest > O... | reverse complement strand
TGGTGGTCCCGGAATCGGCGCCGATCTGCTGGTGATTGAAACCATGTCAGCGCTGAATGAGGCGGAGCAAGCTCTTCGGGCGGCGCGTGCTATCGCGCCTGATGTCCCGGTGATCGCGCTGGTTACGGTCGATGAAGAGGCGCACTGCCTGGATGGGGCAACTCCGGAAGTAGCGGCTGCGAAGCTGACGACCTGGGGCGCGGATGCGATCGGCGTGAACTGCAGCACCGGACCGGCGACCGTTTTGACGGCCATCGAATGCATGGCCGCGGAAAGCAGCCTTCCATTAGTGGTGATGCCGAATGCCGGCATGCCTCGCGCTGTAGACGGCCGCAATATTTATCTGTGCTCGCCGGAATACCTGGCGAGCTTTGCCAAGAAATTCATAAAGGCAGGCGTACAGTTGATCGGCGGCTGTTGCGGCACCACGCCGAATCATATTCGTGCGATGAAGTCAGCAACACGGGCCGTGGATGCGCAGAAGATCAACCACGCTCACCATACGCGCGCTCCAATTGTGACGGAAACGCCGCCGCCTCCGATCGAGGGACGCTCGCGGCTGGGACGTCTTATCCATGACGGCAAGTTTGTGGCGATGGTCGAGATTGTGCCTCCGAAAGGCATAGATTGTTCCAAGGAACTTGCAGGTGCGGCGCTTCTCGCAGAGCTGGGCATCGACGTGATTAACGTTCCCGACTCGCCGCGTGCCTCGGCTCGCATGAGCGCGCAGAGCCTCTGCATCCAGATCCAGCAGAAGACGGGAATCGAAACGATACTGCACTACACCTGCCGCGATCGCAATGTCTTGAGCATTCAAAGCGATCTTCTGGGCGCGTCTTCGATTGGCCTCAAAAATATTCTGTGCCTCACGGGCGATCCACCCAAGCTGGGCAATTATCCGGATGCAACGGCGGTTTTCGATGTGGATGCCATTGGCCTGGTGAATATCGTCAACCGTCTTAATCATGGGCTGGACATCGGCGGCAACCCTATCGGTGTTTCCACGGGTGTAACCATTGCCTGCGCGGCTAACCCGGGAGTGCCGGATATTGATAACGAGGTGCGCCGCTTTGCCTACAAGGTGGAAGCCGGAGCGGAGTACGCGATTACACAGCCGGTTTTCGATATGCGCGTACTAGAGAGTTTTTTGAAGCGCATCGAGGGATTTCGGATTCCGGTGATTGCGGGTATCTGGCCGCTGACCAGCGTGCGGAACGCCGAGTTTATGAAGAATGATTTGCGCGTGTCTGTACCGGATAGCGTGATGCTGCGCATGCAGCAGGCTACATCACCTGAAGGCGCGCGAGCTGAGGGCATCCGCATAGCCCAGGAGATGCTGGAAACGGCCCGCCCCATGGTGCAGGGTGTGCAAGTGAGCGCTCCCTTTGGAAGGTATACCGCCGCTGCCGAGGTGTTGGCTGGCGTGCTACCCGGCCGGGACGCAAAACAAGAGACGATTGAAGGGACAGGCGTTGGCAAACTTTGAAGAATCTCTCAAAAGACTGGAAAAAATTGTAGAGCAGATGGAGCGCGGCGACCTGCCGCTAGAAGACTCCATCAAGCTGTTTGAAGAAGGAATGCAGCTTTCCGCTGAGTGCAAGACGCAGCTCGAAGAGGCCGAAGGCAAAGTTCAGATTCTGATGAAGCAGCGTGACGGGTCTATGAAAGCAGAACCGTTCCCACCGCTTAAATAATGTCGCAACGTGACTGAGCCGGATCGCGGCTTTTCATTAGGTCACGAGTTGTTTGATTCCATGCACTTCGATTCGTGTTTTCCACCTTACTACTGCAACTATAAAAGCTGAGACGAGTCCGATATAGAAACAATGGCCGCCCGAAGAAATGGAGCAGCCTGGCGCGAAAGATCACCACGAGAGGCTGTCATCGGAGCCATGAATCCTGTCTGTATCAGTCGCATCGCAACAGCGACACCGCCGCATGACATGCACGCGCCCTTTCTTGCGTATGCTTCGGGCATGCTTAACGATCCTCGTGCTCGCTTGCTGCTGGAGCGAATGGCGCAGCGCTCAGGCATCGATCATCGCTACTCGTATCTCTGCGCGGAGGCTGAGACACCTGTCCATTCCATAGATGGAAACGCTCTTTTCCGTCGAGGCCATTTCCCAACGACTGCCAAGCGCATGGAAATCTTTGAGCGAATTGCTCCTCATCTTCTGCGTTGTGCGCTGGACCGGCTATCGCTTAGCGACGAAGAGCGGCATAGTATTGGCCACGTTATCGTTACCTGCTGCACCGGCCTGTACGCTCCGGGACTGGATTTTGTAGCACTGGAGCACCTGGGGCTCGATCCGGGTACAGAGCGCACGATGGTGGGTTTTATGGGCTGCTATGCCGCCATCAACGGCCTCAAGCTGGCACGGCATATCGTTCGGTCACAACCCGAGTCGAGCGTGTTGATGATTAATCTTGAGCTTTGCTCGCTGCACTTTCAGGAGACGCAGGATCTCCAGAGCATGCTGTCATTTTTAATTTTCGCAGACGGCTGCGCGGCCAGCCTGATCCGCACGGACGATCGCGGATTGGCGTTGGACAGTTTTCAGGCCATCCTGATTCCGGAGACGACCGAGCTGATCCAATGGCGCATCGGTGATGCGGGATTTGATATGGAATTGTCCGGCGAGGTGCCGACACAACTGCGTCGCGTACTTCGCGAATCTCCCGATATGCTGGATCCCGCGCATGACATTGAGCTGTGGGCGGTACATCCGGGTGGACGTACGATTCTTGATGCGGTGGAAAATGGCCTCGGACTCGCGAGCGACAAGCTTGCAATTTCTCGCAGCATTCTAAGGCGTTTTGGCAACATGAGTTCGGCTACGATTATGTTTGTGCTGGAAGAGATGATGCGATCGGCAAAAGGCGGCCAGCGAGGTTGCGCCATGTCGTTTGGGCCCGGACTTACCGCAGAAACGATGAAATTCCATGTCCTTTGAGACAGCATCGCGAGCACCGGAAGCAGAGCAGGATAAAGACATCATCGATTTTTCGGTCCGCGCGCATCTCTCGGAGATGATGGACGAACCGTGTTCTTATCAAGAACTGCGTGATTGCCTTCGCGGTCTATCACAGGTCAATCGCGTTACGTTTGCGCATCGTCCAACTTTGCAATGGCTACAGCAATTCGCGAATTCATCATCGGCTTCGCGCCCTCTTCATATTGTGGATGTGGGTTGCGGCGGCGGAGATATGCTGCGCCGCATTGAACAATGGGCTATGCGCAGACGCATGGTTGTTCGGTTAACGGGAATAGATCTGAATCCTCATGCCATACGCGTAGCGCGTGAGTTCACTCCGCGAGAAAGCCGCATACAGTGGGTCACGGGAATGGCGCAGTCCTTTGACGTTGCCAATGATCCTGTGGATCTAGTGATCAGCTCGCTCTTTACGCATCACCTGCATGACGATGAGATTGCTGCGTTTCTCGCGTGGATGGAGAGCGTGGCACGGCGCGGCTGGTTCATCAATGATCTTTACCGGAGTCAGAATGCTTATCGAGCATTCGGAATCCTCTCAGCCTTAATGCGCTGGCACCCCTTCGTTCGACACGATGGACCGGTTTCGATTCGGCGGGCATTCAGACAAAATGATTGGCAGAAATATCTGACCGCATCGGGGCTTTCGCCGGACGCGGCCAGCATTGAAGCGCATTGGCCCGCACGCCTTTGCGTTGCGCGGATAAAGTCGCAATGATTGCGCCGCTCTCAAGCGAAGCGCTGGTAGTCGGTGGCGGTCCCGCCGGATCGGCGCTGGCCATTGCGCTCGCAGAAGCTGGACTTTCGGTTGTCCTTGTAGAGAAAAGCAAAGAGGCACAACATAAAGTTTGTGGAGAGTTTCTGAGCCCGGAAAGTCTGCCGCTGCTTCACCAGCTCGGCATTAGCCCCGATCATCTGGGCGCTCAAACGATCCACTCGACCCGTCTTGTCACGCGTGAAGTGCTCGCGGAAGTTCGATTCCCTGCACCGGCGTTCTCGTTAACACGGCGAGCATTAGACGAAGCATTGCTTCAGCGAGCCCAACAGGTTGGCGTAAATGTGCATCGCGGCTGGACGGCGGAGAGGCTTGATTACTTAGAAGGTTCGAATCGATGGCAGGCGCACGTGTCTGACGACGGCGAATTGGCGGTCATTGAAGGAGAGTCTGCCTTTCTCGCAACCGGCAAACACGGACTGCGAGGTTGGGCACGTGTAACGAAGGGCACACACAATAATCTGGTTGCCTTCAAAATGTATTTTGCGCTTTCATCGGAACAGCAGAAGCAGTTAGCTGGATATGTAGAACTGATTCTCTTTCCCGGTGGATACGCGGGCCTACAGATGGTTGGAGGGGGCTGCGCAAATTTATGCGCTGTCGTCACGAGGGAAAAGCTTCAGCAACCTGGTGCAGGCTGGGATAGTCTGCTCGATTACATGCTGCGGCATTCCGATCACCTGGCTCGCCGTCTGAATGGCTCCATACCTACGCTTGAACGTCCGCTGGCTCTCTCAGCAATTCCTTACGGATATTGCATGAACGGACCGATCGAGATACTTTCCCCGTGGCGAATTGGCGATCAGGCTGCCGTGATTCCGTCGTTCAGTGGCGACGGAATGGCAATCGCACTTTATACAGCGCGACGAGCCGCTCAACTCTATCTTGGCGGGTATGCCGCTGCTGACTTTCATCGAGAGATCCGAAAGCAATTCCAGCGCTCTCTCTACTGCGGGTCTTTGCTTTCGCGATTGGTTACTGCTCTGCCTTCGCTGGGGCAGGTGGCCAGAATATGGCCTTCGGTACTGTTGGGAATTTTCAGCGCTACGAGAGTGCCGGACACTGCGCCCGTTTCATAAGAGCAAATCGTTAATAGCGCACACAACGAAAGCCAATGTTGGAAGCAGAACTATCGGGCGTATTCGATGTTCGGGCCGCGACACGATAGCGATTGCAGTACGAGGCGTGGCAGAGAAAGGATCCACCCTTCATGACCATGCTTTCGCCATCTGAAGGTCCAACTGGGTCGTGAACGATAGCGTCAGAGAGCGATGGGCGGTCGAACCAGTCGGCACACCACTCCCACACATTTCCGGTGACGGAGTAAATTCCATAACCGTTTGGAGAAAACGCGTCGACAGGAGACGTGCCTGCATAACCATCCTCAGCTGTGTCCTGTACGGGAAATTCTCCCTGCCAGATATTGCATCGGTGCTGACCATCAGGCGTGAGGTCGTCGCCCCAGGGGTACAGTTTCTGCTCCAAACCACCTCGTGCCGCGTATTCCCATTGTGCTTCTGTGGGCAACTTCTTCCCTGCCCATTTCGCATAGGCGTTTGCGTCATTCAATGAAACATGTACGACCGGATGCGTAAGTCTCTCGCCGATGCCGGAGCCAGGTCCTTCAGGCTGCTTCCAAAAAGAACCGGGCACTTTACACCACCACGGCGCAGCCGCCGCAGTATCTTCGACTAGTTCCTGATAGCGCTCCCGTGGAATATGTGACCAGAAAACGAACGACCATCCGAAGTTTTCCGCCTCTGTACGATATCCAGTCGCATCGATGAACGCCGCGAAATCCGCATTCGTGACGGGATATGTGTCGATATGAAATGAGGAAAGAGATACGGGACGGACTGGGCCTTCTCCATCAGCAGGAAATCCGCCAGCGTAGTCCGTGCCCATGAGAAATGTGCCACCGGGAAGCGAAATCATTGAGCGCGTTGTGTCTGCTGCACTGGCTGTGCCTGGATTTATCTCGCTCTGTTGAACTATGACTGGCCGGGAATTCACCGGAGACGTGCAGCAGGAAGTTACGTGATCTTTGTCCGTCATGTTTTCGTTCAACTTATTTTCCGACATGAGATCTTCGTAATTCCCTGCCACAGCATTACGCTGTTGCTGCGATTTTCTTCTTCTCCGGAATTTGCGCCTGCAACTTGTCGAGACGACTCAAGAGATCCTGCTGAATGGATTGATATTGAGGCTTACCGTAAAGATTCTGCGTCTCTCCAGGATCACTGACAAGATCGTACAACTCAAACTCCTGCGGCTCCAAAACATAGTGAATCAGCTTGTAGCGCTCTGTGCGAATACCGCGATGCGGACGTACTGCTTCAGGATTGGGCCACTCGAAATATTCGTAGTACCATTCCTGACGAAAGGAAGGATCAGCGGTTTTCGCAAGCGGAAGAACGCTCTTGCCTTGCATGTGCTGCGGAATAGGCAGACCTGCCAGATCGAGGAATGTTGGGGCGAGATCAGTATCCAGAACCATCTCATCACGAACGGTCCCGGCTTGAATCCTCTTTGGATATCGGATCATCAGAGGCACACGAATCGACGGCTCATGCATCAGGCGCTTATCGAAGAGGCGCCATTCTCCGAGGAAGAAGCCATGATCGGAGCCTTGGACGATCGCCGTGTCATCAAGAATATTCTTCTTCTCCAGATAGTTGAAGACACGTCCAATATTGTCATCGACGGCAACGAGTCCGGCGTAATAATCCTTGACGATTCCTTCGTGCGATCCGCAGGCAACATGCGTTGGCGTGGTTCCAATTTTATTTTCAGCGTCGACAAAACCTTTTGGCTTACCGGGATAGCCTTTCAGGTCATCGTCAAAAGTTGCCGGCTTTGAAATCACCGCGTCACGATAAAGATCGAAGTGGCGGCGGGCCCGGAAGAAAGGCTCGTGAGGCGCGACAAACCAGACGAGCAGGCAAAAGGGCTTATCACCGCGATCTTCTTCGAGCCACGCGAGCGCGCGGTCTACCGTAAGGTCATCGGGATAGACGTTGTGATACTGCTTCTCGGGTCCGATCTTGCCCTTTCGTCCTTCCTTGAAAAATGGATTGGCATAGTTATTTCCAGGATTGTTATGGCCGAAGTAATAGTCCCAATAGCGATCTTCCACGCCGTTATGAATATGCACCTTACCTAGAATGGCGACTTCGTAGCCGGCGTCGTGGAGAAGATCGGTGAAGATAGGGATATCGTTTGGCAGCGGAACATTAAGGTGCTCGTTCGAGAGCGCTCCGGTGGAACGCGAGTACATGCCTGTAAGGGTCGTGGCGCGGGCCGGAGCGCAAAGTGCGTTGGTGCAAAAGGCATTGCGGAAGCGAATTCCCTCTTGGCCGATACGGTCATGATTGGGAGTCTTGAGGATCGGATTTCCTGCGATGGATAGCGCATCGGCACGCTGCCCTTCGCCGAAGAAAAAGACGAGATTCGGCCTCTTTGGTTTTGCTTCGGCTGACGCCTTCGTACCCGTCACCTGCGAGGCCAGCAAAGTGCCTGCTACTGCGAGCGAGCCCTGTAGGAACTCCCGTCGCGTCTGCTCTGGCTTTTGATTGTCTAATGGATCGAGCCCGGTTTCATACGACATTATTTATCTCCTGTTTGTCGCTCACAGTTTGAGTTAGAAAGAAAACTTCAATTTGAAATTGATATTTCGTGGATCGAGCGCTGAGGTGATCGTTCCAAATGCGGCGCTGCCATAGGTGGTGCCGATTCCGTTATATGCCGGGTGGTTGAAAGGATTGAAAAACTCAGCCTCGAATTTCGCGGTCACCGGCGTTTCCGAGAAGACATGAAACGTCTGCTTCTTTGAAAGATTGAATTGCGTACTGTTCAGTCCTGGCATGCGAACCACGTTCAACCCTTCATTTCCAAATGTTCCAAGCGCGGGCAGAGCAAATGCCGTGGTGTCGAAATAGCCGTTGATATTTCCAGGGTGGATTTTGTAGGGGCCGACGACGTTGGGCCGCTGCCCGGTATTGCCCACACCGGCGCGATCGGTCGAGGTTGTAATCGTGGTCGGCAGGCCGGACTGGAACGTCGTCACTCCGCTCGCCTCCCATCCTCCGAGAAGAACAGCAGCCGGAGAATGTTCACCTCGGAAAAATGGGAGGTCGTAAACGTAATTCAAAGTAAGGACCTGCGGGCGATCGTAGGTAGTAGGTCCATTTTCATTGACAAACTGGCTTTGTCCGACTTGTGCTCCCAATGCTTTTGAGTAAGTGTATGCGACCTCAAACAAAAGCCCATTTTTGAATTGACGACGCGCGTCGGCCTGCAGCGCGTTGTAATTCGCCGAAGCTGAACGGAGGTCATAGTTGATTGCCGCATAGCCAAGATAGGGGCGCACAGTATTTACATTCGTCGTTCCTTTCGCGACGCCGATGTTGGGTTGCACCTGATTGATGTTCGGAGCTTGATCGAGATGCTTTGCCTGATTGCCAACATAGCTGACAGCGAGGACGGTCGAAAATGGCAACTGTCTCTCTACAGTAAGGCTCCATTGCTGAACTGCCGGATATAGCTTCCTGGTATCGAAGGCTGCAACTGTTGGCGGGAAAGCAGTCTGAGTCCCCGAGACAAATCCACTCAACGTGGTGTTGTAAATCGTGGCTGATTGAGAGAACGGCGGATTGCTGCTGAGGCTTTCGTGGTTGTCATTATCCCAGTGATAGAAGATGCCGTAGCCGCCGCGTATGGCGGTAGTTGTTGATCCGAACGGCGCCCATGCAAAACCTACCCTCGGACCGATGTTGTTGCGGGCTGGAGTGAGGCTGCGCGGCAGATCAAGTCCCTTCTGGTTGCCGGGAGTAATAATTCCGTTCTCGGGATCACCTGTACCAGCGACCAGCGCGCCGGAAGCCGTGACCTGCGGAGCCTTGGTGGGATCATAGAGCGATGGAACGAAGTCGCTGATGTTGTCGTATTTCTCATAGCCGTTGGGTGCGCCCTGAAAGACGGTGTCACGCACGCCCAGGTTCAACGTTAGATCATGCAGAATCTTCCAGTCGTCCTGAACATAAAATTCGAATGCGTTGGCGAAGAGGTAGTCCTGCGGTACCGCGCTCTGCTCGGTATAGCTGTAAGCATTGCCGAGCAGGAAGTCGGCGACGGCATTTCCGGTCGCGCTGCCGGTAAAACTAAATGAGCCGGCCTGGCCGGAGTATGGATAGCGATCGAATTTCTGAATGCGAAGAATATTCAAGCCAGCTTTCAATGAGTGGGACTCCAACTGCTTGGTGAAATCATCGCGCCACGTGTAGACATTGTTCGTGTTGTTGGTAAGGCCCTGTGCGCCAATCGACGAATATCCGCTGAGGCTGACGGTCGGAACCAGGTTGTAGCCGTTCGAGTTATAGAGCGACGGTATCGTCAATGAGGACGGGCGCTGTCCGGCGGCGTCAGGCGTCTGGGTAATGGCGTTTCGCGAATAACCTATCGTGGCCTGGTTGAGGGTCGTGGGCGTAAAAATGTGCGTCCACTGCAGCACCAGGTTTTGTCCGGGCTTGCCAAAGAAGCCGCCGATGGTAGGAAAAGACTGATTTGAAGGCTTGAGAATCGCCTGGTCCTGGCTCCAGCTATCGTGGGCATAACGCGCCATCAGGCTGTCATGTTCTCCCATCGTCGAGTCGACGCGAATCAGTTCCTCGCGCCAGTTGGTGCTGCTCTTTGGGCTCACCGCATAGTTGGTTGAGCCGGCACGGTTCGGAAGCGGGAAATAGGTACTGAGCAGAAGACTGGCGTTAGGATCGATGCGAGATGTGGGAATGACATTTCCGGGAAAAGGCAGTCCGGTAGCTGGATCGATAATCGGATTTGTTAATTCCTGGAAATTACCGGTACGCAGCGCCGCATCGGGAGTGGTAGCGGTGAATGTGCTTTGCGGTGGCGAGGTGAAGCTGACAAGTTCCGGACCGATTCTCTTATCCCATGCCTCAGACCAGAAGAAGAACAATCCCTTCTTGAAATTGTGTCGGATACGGTCTGTCTCGGAAGCTTGAAGAAGCAAGGCTAGGATGAGCTATCTTCATTGAAAATGCCATTACATTCTCATGATTTTGTGATTGTGCTATAACGTTGTAATAGTCATATGCAAGTCTTTCGCTCACTTGTGTGCTCCTGTTGTCCCCGCGGCTGTTGACCCTTATCGTGGTCCAGACTTATCGGGGATGGCTCCTATTTGCAAATTGAAATAGCAAATCGACGTTCTGCTTAATGTAGAGCGATTGAGCTTAGACCTCAGCGTAATTTGCAGGTTTCGCAGTTGACTTCGCTCTGACGTCCTACTTCGTCCCGATAAGACTTTTCCTTTGCCGAATCCTACAGAGATTCGTCAACCCCTACATTTCAAGAAAAATTTTCAGGAGAGGTCTCTACATGTATTCCCGTTTACTCTTGCGCATTTTTGTTGCGATTGTATTTTTCCTTGTGCTGTCTGCTGGTCTCGTTGCTCAGACAACCGGAACTGGAAGGATTACCGGTACCATCACTGACGCGTCAGGAGCTACGGTGGCAAATGCAAGCATCGTTCTTCTGCAACTCGCAACTGGTTTGAACCGCTCTCTTACGACAAATGACAAAGGCGTTTACACGGCATCTGCTCTGCGTGCCGGTGAATACCAACTTCGCGTCGAAGCTCCGGGCTTTCAGTCGTTTGAGCAGAACGGTATCACGCTGGAAGCTGATTCGACGCGCTCGATCGATATTCGTCTGAATGTCGGAAAAGTCTCTGAAACTGCAAACGTAACGACAGCCGCCCCGGCCATCGAAACTTCAAATGGCGGCGTAAGCACGCTCGTTTCCGGAACACAATTAACCGAACTCGCATTGAATGGCCGCAACTTCACGCAGTT
>Ga0206951_1227_pt1 | contig 10825 bp, 8 predicted proteins | sample Alteio_BWOrgHeat_38_FD_152974 | JGI IMG/M metagenome (GOLD analysis project Ga0206951, IMG submission 152974) | Enriched cells from forest soil in Barre Woods Harvard Forest LTER site, Petersham, Massachusetts, United States -... | ecosystem: Environmental > Terrestrial > Soil > Temperate forest > O... | reverse complement strand
GGTGGCCGCCGGCATGGCGTGACACCGCGATAATATGCATAGCCACCGAGATCGCCCAAAAGGCTCGTGTGCGTGCGCATACGGGCCTTTTTCTTTTTCGAGGCACACTGCTTTGTCTTCAAGTTCATTCGCCGGAGGAGACCGGCTAGGGAGTTAGGGACATGGCAATGCACGAAGTACTGGTTCTCAACAGCAACTACGAGCCGCTCAACGTTTGCAATATGCGTCGAGCCGTCTCGCTGCTGTTACTTGGTAAGGCGGAGGTGCTCCAGCATCGGACGCACCCAATGGCTACGGTGAGCGGACCCTATCGAGCACCATCGGTTCTGAAGATGAGGTACCAAGTCCGACGCCCGATGCCTCAGCTTCGATTGTCGCGACACTCCGTTCTTGCTCGCGACGCTTACACCTGCCAATACTGCGGTATTCGAGGGAAGGACTTGACGATCGATCACGTGCTGCCTAAATGGGCTGGCGGGCCGCATACCTGGGACAACCTCGTGGCTTGCTGCCGTAAGTGCAACCTGAAGAAAGCGGACAAGACACCACAGCAGGCTCATATGAAGTTGGCCCGGAAACCGAAGCGGCCCCATTTCGTTCCGTACCTTTCTCTCCCGTTATATTTGAAGGCACAAGGTAAAGACGAATGGAGAATGTTTCTTCCGTACTTCGCTGAGTTTGCTGATGACTCTTATCTAGAGCAATCGGCCTAACCGGGCTGAGATAAGGCGAAATACCTAGTAATATTACTGGAACACGCACCTCGTTAGGTTCGTCTAGAAGCGGTAAACTTGGCATTCTCGTCCAAACCCTATACACTAAAGGTGTTTGAACCAGCCACGGACGGAGGGTTGTAATGAGTACATACCATATTAGAGGCGGCAGGAAGCTGCACGGAGAAGTTGATGTTGCGGGATCTAAGAATGCCGCGCTGGCAATTATGTCGGCGGTGGTGCTCGCGGAGGGGACGACGATCCTGCATAACGTCCCCAATGTGTCCGATACACGGACAAAAGCCAAGCTGCTTGAAGTTTTTGGAGCTAAAGTTCAATGGAGAGAAGGATCTCTGCTCATTGACTGCAGTCGGCTTCATGACGGCGATGCGGACGAAGAGATGGTCCGCTCGATCAGAACGTCTTTTTATCTACTGGGGCCACTTGTTGCGCGCATAGGGTATGTGACATTACCGGCGCCTGGCGGCTGCAAGATCGGGGCGCGGCCAGTTGACTTGCACGTTAAGGGACTTTTAGCTTTAGGTGCGGAACTCGATTTGTCGGAAGGCCGATACACTGTTCGAGCTAAGCAACTTAGAGGGTGCGAGATTTACCTGGACGTACCAAGTGCCGGCGCGACTCAACATTTGATGGCAACTGCGACGCTGGCAACGGGAATTACGGTGATTCAAAACGCAGCAATCGAGCCTGAAGTGACTGCTCTGGCCGAATTTCTGAATCGGATGGGGGCGAACGTCGAAGGCGCCGGAACCAGTACGATCACGATCCAGGGCAGCAATAAGCTTAAGCCGTGCGGATTTACGATTCCTCCCGATCGTCTTCAGGCCGGAACTTATTTACTGGCTGGGGCAATCACTGGTGGCGACGTTACAGTTCGCGGCATCATTCCCGATAACCAAACCGCTGTCATCAATAAGCTAAGAGAAGTAGGAGCTGAGGTCACGGAAGGTCCCGACTGGCTTCGCGTTAGAGCAGGCGCTGGGTTACGGGGTGTTCGTATTAAGACGATGCCGTATCCTGGATTTCCAACCGATATGCAGCAGCCCATGTCTGCGCTCCTGACGGTTTGCGAAGGGATGAGCGTCGTTGAAGAAACGATTTACGAAAGCAGGATAGGTCATGTTCAAGAGTTGAACCGAATGGGGGCCAGCATTCTTCAAGAAGGTCGAACGTCGATCATTAACGGCGTGAGCAGACTAAAGGGTGCGACCGTCTCATCAAGCGACTTACGGGCAGGGGCCGCGTTGGTTCTGGCTGGATTGGCGGCCGACGGGGAATCGTTCGTACAAAACATTCACTTCATCGATCGGGGATATGACGATCTTGAGGGAACGATTCAAGCCCTGGGCGGCGATATCAAGCGGGTTCAGATTCAAGAAAAGCGCGGCAAGGTGGGCGACTCGATTCATTGAGATTTGTTCCTGAGATCGGTATCGACCTCGGCACGGCCAACATCCTCGTCTATAGACGAGGAAAGGGCATCGTACTATCCGAACCGACGGTCGTAGCGATCAACTCAAGCAACGGAAAGGTATTGGCCGTAGGCAACGAGGCGCGCGACATGTTGGGTCGCACGCCAGGAAACATTACGGCCATCCGACCGCTCAGGGACGGCGTCATAGCGGATTACACGACGACCCTCAAAATGTTGGAATACATCATCCAACGAACATGTGGAACTCGGTTCCCGATTCGTCTCAAGCCCACAACGCTGGTTTGCGTTCCGAGCGGCGTGACGAACGTCGAGCGACGGGCGGTCATTCAGGCGGCAAAAGAAGCAGGCGCGGGAACGGCTATGACGATCGAAGAACCAATGGCGGCCGCGATTGGAGCCGGGTTGCCTATTTCTACACCCGGCGGAAACATGGTTGTAGATATCGGTGGCGGAACCAGCGATATCGCAGTGATCTCTCTAGGAGGAATCGTCGTTTCCCATAGTCTTCGTGTAGGCGGCAACAAGCTCGACGAGGCAATTATTCGCCATATTCGAAATGCATACAACCTGATGATCGGTGACCCAACCGCCGAGGAGATTAAGATCAAGATCGGATCGGCATTTCCACTTGCTCAGGAGCTTCGGATGGAGATTCGAGGTCGAGACCTTGTAGCTGGTCTTCCGAAAACCGTCGAAATTACAAGCGAGGAGGTTCGCGAGTCTCTAAGCGAGCCGGTTCGTCAAATCGCTGAAAAACTTTGCTCGGTCCTAGAAGAGACTCCTCCAGAACTTGGCAGCGACGTCATCGAGCGGGGAATTACCTTGACCGGCGGAGGCGCGCTTTTGAGAGGCTTGGACAAGCTATTGCAAAGCGTAACCGATATTCCAGTTAGAGTGGCCGATAACGCGCTACACTGTGTTGCAATCGGAACTGGCCGAGCGTTAGAGGAACTGGACGCGATTCGGCAAAGCGGAGCGGTCAGTACAATATGAGAACGCATTTTTCGGGAATCGTAGCAACACTGATGTTGGCGTCTTTGGGGTTCTCGCAAAGCCAAGACACCCTTAAAAAACACACCCATATACCTGTTTCCGCGGCGCCCGGACCGGTCACGAATGCTGAGGCAGCCGCCACCTTTGGCCGCGTGGCAGGTCTTTTTAGAACCATCCTCCACGTTTCGATCCCTCCCCATGGTCGAGTATCTTCCCCCGATGCGCCGATCACTCGTTCCGATGTTATTGAGGAGTTGACTCGATACTACAAATATGCGGTACCGGCTTTTACGATCACTCTCAAGAGCGTAAAAGTTGATTATCCTCGGCTCAGGCTCGATAAACCTGCGTTAAGAAGCGATCTGGTGCTGCTGATCGAGAAGGGTTGTGTTTCTAAGTACGGCGTACTTGCAACTGGATCTGTGAAAACGATCGGTGTGCATGATTTTGGGGATACAGTTGGTTTCTTTCTTGCCCGTATCGCGGAGATGACGCACACTCCAAGCACCAAATGGACACCGTATCTCCACGGCGACCAGGCATAAATCCGAAGCCGTCCTTGCTAAGAGTTTTGGTGAGACCGGTGCGGTCCTATTCTGCGTAGCCCTGTTAGCTTAACCGTGGCCAGGTGTCAAGTTCAGGAGTATCCGCTAAACTTGGATAATTTTTTTTACGCCCGGCACAAGCTCGCGGAGTTGCAATTCAATCCCGTGCTTTAGGGTGAGTCCCGACATAGGGCACCCCTTGCAGGCGCCAGAGAGTCTGATTTTGACATCCCCGTCGTCATTGACTCCCAGCAAACTAATCTCGCCGCCATGGGAACGAGCGTAAGCTTGAACATTCTCCATCGCCGCCTTGACCTGCCCGAATAACGGCCCCATTTCGACCGGCTCTGGTTTGCCAAGGCGTAGGATGTTGCGTATCAGGGACATGGTGAAGCCTTTGATACAGTTTACTATGGAATCGTAGATGATCTTTGAGCCGCCAGAAGCTAAATTGAATGGGATGCGGCGGCAAGCTTGTCCGTAGCCGCATTCTTGAACCTACGATCGCTAGACCGAGTCGGATGCGAGCGGTGCCTACTACCAGGGGTCTGCGAAACCCTGTCTATTTTCCAAATCGCATCCGGCGTCGGATCGCACCGAAATCAACTTAGTTGTGGTATTTATCCCTTCCTGACCCAAACTTGCATGTTGTTTGGTCCCCTGTTGTTCCATGCGTAGTAGGGGATGAATTTTGCTCTTGCTTCCTTGGTTTCGGCAGTTCCTTCCGGTGAGTAGAGTTCGTCGCAGTCTGACTCGACTTCGGCTACTCCGTCCACGGACAGCAGGTTGATCCCTTCCAAAAGCTTGGACTTGAAGATTTCCACCGGAGACTCGGTGAGGGCGGTGAAGAGTTGGGGTGCGAATCCCAAATCGTGTTGCTCGAGGGCATAGACGAGCGGGCCGTTGGCGAGAGCGATTCGGCCCAAGTTGTCGCGGACCTTCGGGTCTGCTTCGACCCACCGTGGCACCATGCCCAGGTCGACGCTCAAGACATCGCCCGCCTTCCAAATGCGGTCAAAGACTGCGTACCCGGCTTCGTAGCCCGCCGGCTCCTCAGCGCCAGGCAGATCAGTCTCCATCTCCTCTGACCAATCGGGAATCCGGACGTTCAACTTAAATTGAACCGGTCGTTCAGGAGTAACGTGAACTTTGTATGATCCGGACCAAGGATAGTCCGACTCAACTTTGATCCCTACCTTCGTGCCATTGATCGATGCAGATGCGTCAACTCCTACCGGAATGTGAATGTAGAATGCGTCCGACGAGGAACTGACGACGTACTGGGCTAACGAGCCGATGAGTCTAGCAATGTTGGGTGGACAACACGCACAGGTGAACCAGGGAGTTCGTGCGTGCGTGCCTCGACTTTCAAGCGGATTTGCGTAGAAGTACTGATCGCCGGAGAGCGAAATGCCGCTTAGCACGCCGTTATAGATTGCACGCTCAATGATCTCCGCGTATTCGCTGTTGGCCGTAAGCTCAAGCATCTTTTGACCCCAAAAAACGAGGCCGCAAGAGGCGCAAGTCTCAGCGTAGGCGCTCAAATTGGGCAAGTCGAAGTCGGCAGTAAATCCTTCATTTGAGGCGCTGGGCCCGATACCTCCGGTAACGTACATTCTCTTGCGAGTCAGGTTGTTCCAGATTCTTTCTAGTGCGGCATCCATCGCATCGTCACGCTTACCGTCGGACAATTCCGCGGCCGCAATGTAAAAATACATTGCTCTGACTGCATGTCCAACAATCTCGGTGTGTTCGCGGATAGGAGCGTGATCTTGGGAATATTCACCGATGTACTTGCCGTCCTTCATAAGCTGCGAGCCATGAGGCCACAGGGTCGTGGCGTCCGGATCGGTTAATTCTGCTTCGAGCGGGCTTGGGGAGTGACCACGAGCTTCGACCATCCAGTTCGCCAAGTCCGCGTGCTTCCGATCGCCGGTGACCCGGCTGAGCTTTATGAGGGCGAGTTCGATTTCTTCGTGACCGCAGAACCCAAGTCTCTTTTCAGGCCCAAAGATGGATCCGACATGGTCGGCAAATCGGATCGAAACATCGAGTAGTCGACGATCGCCAAGGCATTCGTAGACCGCGACGCCCGCTTCGATGAGGTGTCCTCCGCAGTACATCTCATGCATCATGTGCAGATTGCGCCACTTCAAGTTCGGATGCTTAAGCTGGAAGAAAGTGTTGATGTACCCGTTGGGTTCTTGAGCGGCTTGGATGATTCGTATCACCAGGTCTAGATGCTGCCGTACCGTTGGATCGTCTCGGATTGTTAGGGCGTAGGCGCTGGCCTCCGCAAACTTATACGCGTCGCTGTCGTTAAACCACAGTCCCTCGAATTCGCCAGATTTCGCCGCCGCCTTCTCGAAATTCGCGATTCGGCCAGTGCTCATTAACTGCTCATACTGAGTTGGTAGGGTAACGTCGATTAGGACGTTTTGCCAGCGGCTCCAAAAAGAGTCGGTCAGTTTTATGTCGGAAAGTGGCAAGCTGCGCATTCGACGCTGAAGGGACATACGAAGAGTGTATCTCGTCTCAATTCCTAGTGCCTGCCCTGACCAGTCGGCGCGGCGGCGACATGCTCGGATTGTCCACGTCAACTTCAGTTGGACGCCCAGCTAGCGGGGTTCCTATCCCTCCAACCATTGGATTTAACGGCTGGTATCCGGATCCTTTCCACACCGCTGTGCCGATGTGGCGATCGGCGGCTAGATGATGCAATGGCAGGACTAATGTCTTAGAAGAGATTTTAACCGGAGTGCTTACGAGAACGCCGATCTTGATTTCGCGGATGTTCGTCAATGGCGTTTGGCTTATGGCGCCGGACGGTCTGATATCTTCTCCACAGAGCGAGCCCAGACCTGAGTCCACTACTCGAATCTTTAATAGATCCAATCCAAGGGAATCGACAGGAGGGTAAATACTGGCCAATGACGCTCTCGGGCCATATTTGACATCCGACTGAAGTTTCCGCTCTATGTGGATGGTCAACGAACCAACCGCCAGAGCGTGGGATCCTCTTGGAACCGGCACGGGAAGGAGTTTCCGGATGAGCGCTTTGGCATTCGCAAAGAATCCTACATCTTGGGTGGTCGGGAGACGCAGAGTTCGTACTCCGTTTACAAGCGCTAGCTGTGGGTTTTTATAAACCAAGTAAGTCATTTTGTCGATGACTTTGTAGCGGTCGACACAAACTCTGACGGTGTCTGTTTCGTTGAAGTAGAATTCCGGTTCAAAGATTCCTTCAGGGCAATACGAGGAACTCAAGATTCTGAAGTCCTGAAACTCGTGGCGGTCATACAGGTCTTTCTCTGTCGGGTTGATTTCTTCGAATTGAACGGCCGACCGGCCACCAGGAAAATCATTGCAATCAGCCTTCAGAATTGACTCTGACGCGGCTGTTTCAGGTTGGCTCGCCCTTGGCACACATCGTGCAGGATCGGCAAAATGGGTCAGTTGGACGGTCTTGATCGTAGGATGAGATTCCCATGTTTGAAGCCCGTCGTATAGCTTAAACGAGATGCTTTTTGGTTTCGAAGCGTATCCTTTGGGGAAGACGATCCGAATGAGCGGGCCCTTCTCAAAGCGGGTGAACGGGAATGGCCGGTGATCCTCGTCGGTTGCCACCGGTTCATCGGGTGCGATCCTTTCGACCCAGGGGCCGGCTCTCTTGAATCGCATACCGCCCCCGCGTTCCTTGTAGGCATCGTCAAAGAACCAGGCAACCTCGGCGTCTTGGGAAGTGCATGTGTAGCTTCCGACGATGCGACCATCTTTGACGGCGCGAACGATCTTCCCCGGTGCGGCGGCTTCCTCGTTAAGCAAGGAAATGTCGTAGGTTCGCGCCGCCCAGTGCATTGGTCCACCTAACACTTCGAGAAATTGCTGACGTCTTGGTTGCGGAGCCGTCTTAGCAACACCGCTGACCCTCACGGTTTTGCCTAGCGCGATGATCGCGACCAGCACGACAAACGCAGTGGCCAACTTTTGGATATTGGAAAATGAATTTCGCATTCAGATGGTCTACACGACGTCCAATTACTCTATGAGACGTTGACGCAATCTAAATCGTTACTTTGGAGTCGTTCGGGCCCCGACTGTGATTGGTGGGAAAAAAGCGTCAGGATTTCGGACCGATTGATGTTTGGATGCCTCTGCCCGGCAGGGCAGAGGCAGGGAGGCGCAGAGGCAAAGCTTAGACGCGATCAGTCCTTATAGGGATCGTAGGTGTCCGAACCGGCCATCGCGACGCCGACCGGGCGAAGACGATGGAGAATTTTAATCGTGCCCTCGTGAAATCCTAGAACCTCATCGAGTTTCTTATATGCTCCGGGCGCCTCGTCCGCCCCTGCCCCTCTCAGTTCGATCCCTTTACCTGCAATTTCGGTTTGGACTTTCTCCCAATCGATTAAGCCCGTTCCGACGCGAGTGGGACGCCCTTTGATCCACTTCATCTTTCCAGCGGCTTGAGTTCGACTCATGATACGTCCAGCGCCATGAACGGTCGAATACAATCCTTCGGCTGAGTCGGTTGACTCAACCCCCTCAAGAATTACGGACGAATCGCCCATCGTTGCTCCCACAAACCCCTTTTGGCTCGGGAATGCCGGAGTGCAACCCTTTCGGACCACCCAGACTTCCTCTCCCATGTGGGTTTCACGCCAGGCAAAATTGTGATGATTGTGGACGGACTCAATTTGACGAGCACCCATGATTTCCATGACTTTCGCGCAAACCATATCGCGTCCTGCATAGGCATAGTCTCCGGCGACGTGCATAGCTGCCAAGTAGTCTTCACCAAGCGGGGTATGCACATCTAGCAAGACGGGAGGGGAATCCATTTCGCCCTCGCCGGCTCGATCCTCGAATGACTTTCCCTTCGCCAGTGCGAGAAAACCGGACGCAGTTTTATGCCCGAATCCTCTCGACCCGAAGTGAACTCCGATCCAAATCCGATCAGACTCGTCAGCGAACAAGTCCACGTAGTGGTTCCCCGATCCGACGGTTCCGAGTTGTTGGCGGGCCATCGCCACGAGTTGGCGCTGAGGTTCAAACGGCGAATTCTCGATCGTTTCAAACACCTCGTGGTCGACGGGGTCTGGGTTTGGGCGTCCGACTCCAAACCCGATCAAGCGGACGATGTCATCCATGATCTCGGCTACGTCGATATCGCTGAGATAGGCGTCAGTAAGTACGGCCTTGTTACCGCAGGCGATGTCGTAGCCGACTCCGCTCGGAGAAATAAAGTTCTTGTATGCAACCGCGCCGCCGATCGGCTGGCTGTAACCCGGGTGGTGGTCCGCGCACAGCACCGCGAATTCCGCGCCGGTCGCGCAGCGCTGCAATTGTTCTAATGCCCGTTCATCGACGGGACCAAAGGTCTTTAGTGTCATGGTCGTGTACCTTCATACGCAGCACGAGCATCCTGCTCGCGTCGAGAGGGCCCGAAAAACGGACCCGGAACTACTCGGTGAGCGGGGAAGACCGGTGTAGGAATCCGCCCGCTCCTATTGAGGAGAAGGCGGTGGAGGATTCTTAGTCCTCTAGCGCCGTCCCTTCAAGGGATAGGATTCAATTGGCAATCGAGAGCCGAGATACCGCGAGGCCAGGATGTCGGTGCTTCTTTGGCATATCTCAGTTGTTATTTCGTTATTGCTTCTCATGGCTTTTGCCTTCGCGTCTGATTCGGCTTGCGGTAAAGATGGGGATCGCCTTAGTTTCCCGCTATCCCTCTCTTGAAGAGAGGACTATTGTGGCACAACGATTTTGAAGATTTGCAATGTCGATGTGCTGAATTAACAAATGTTATGAGGAGATTGACCTGGTTTCACGAATGAAAGCAGGAAGATCCACCGATTTACCTAACGTGAAGTGCGTCAACCACCTAGTTGGGGGCGGTCCGTCGGTGGTGGTGGCGAGCAGGGCGTTGGTGGATTTTCAGAGTTAGTGCCTTTGAGGAAATTAACTTGAACTCATTTACCAGAACTCCGATCTCGAGATTAGGAATTGAAGATGGTAATGTCGCTAGATCGGGCTGCCCGGAGTTCACTGGTTGATCAAATCCCGTGATTCGTGTGTTGCCGTTTATTTTGATTCTGAGTGTACGAAATCCAAGCTTTCCGATCAGTGGTTTGACGCTAGCAAGGGACAGCGTAGATGCTAATAGCGAACTTTTCGTGAGGGGCATCACTTTTACGCCGGACACATGCTCGTGGTCGATAAACATATGCACATGAGGCTCTTCGTGGTGAGAGGTTTCGCTTGGAACGGGCATATATTTTGAGACGAACACTGGATATCCGGACAAAACCCCCACTTGTTGTTTGGTTGGAAAACGCAGCGTCCTTACACCGTTAACTATCACTGTTTGAGCGTTTTTGTATGAGAAGACATGAGTAGATTGAGCTTGCTTGAACACATTCAATCTGATTTCAGCAACCTCTGCCGAGCTCCAAAAATATGCGGATTGCATTCCGCCCGGACTGTACCGCGATCGAATAACCTCGCTCTCTAGCGCCTCATCCCTTGGAAGACGCCGATTCAGTCGAACCGTTATGTCGTCCTCTCCGCCAAAGTGTTCAACTACCACTTCAGCATTGCTTGAGTCATTTGTGTGAAGATCCCCGGCGCTGAGGAAACTCTTTGGCTCGGCAAGTTTTGTGATCCTAAATTCAGCCTGCTGCATCGAGGGGTCTGGAATACCAAACTGCACTTTGACTGTGAGATAAGGGGGCCTCTTTGGATAGCCTCGTTCGATCCGCAACAAATACGCCAGCGTTCTTTGTTCTCCTCTCGAGTCAAAGTTGTGCCCTTCGGCGTCAAGTGTCTGCTGGGTCACTGCTCCTTCGGATAAATGTTCTTTCCCATCGACGAATGCGATCCAAACGATGCAAGCATCTTCGGGCAGGCATGTGTAGCTCGCTAGGCGCTTACCTTTGAATTCTGCGTAGGTGACCTTGCCCGGCGTTGCTTCCTGCTCGCTCAAAACGACCATGAACAGCTTCGGGTTCTTAATTCGATGTCCTTCCGGAGGACTATCAAAGGCTTTAAAGCTTCTGATAAGCGTCGCAACCGAGGCCAATGCTACAAATCCTATCGCGAGAAACGTAACGATTGAC
>Ga0206951_1223_pt2 | contig 10828 bp, 10 predicted proteins | sample Alteio_BWOrgHeat_38_FD_152974 | JGI IMG/M metagenome (GOLD analysis project Ga0206951, IMG submission 152974) | Enriched cells from forest soil in Barre Woods Harvard Forest LTER site, Petersham, Massachusetts, United States -... | ecosystem: Environmental > Terrestrial > Soil > Temperate forest >... | reverse complement strand
ATCTTTACGTCGTTCTTCAAGTGGCAAGCGACAAGCGGTTTCAGCGTCATGGCCAATCGCTCTATACACTCCTGGACGCCACGTTCGCTCAAGCGGCTCTCGGAGACCGACTCGAGATCGAAGGCGTCGACGAAAACTTTGAATTGACCGTTCCGTCGGGGACCCAACCTGGCACGCAAATCTCGATCCGCGGAGGTGGTCTGCCGCCGCTTCATGGAGGACGTCGAGGCGATTTGGTGGTTCAGGTGAATGTTAAGGTTCCCCAAAGGCTCAACGACACGGAAGCAAAACTCATCCGGGAGTTCGCCGAATTGCGGGGTGAAGAGGTGCCGAAGGGAGATGAGAAAGGCGGAATCCTCGGCGGCCTATTCAACAAAAAGCGATGACTTGGATCGAAGTCAAAGCAGGGTTTCAGTCCGGACAAGACTTATCGCCCTTTGTGGACATTTTTGGCGATTTTGGAATAGAAAACACGCTCGAAGAAGGCCCCTCTCTGACCGGCTGCTTGGTGAACGTCGATGGCTCACCCGAGCGCATCGAAGAATTAACTTCCGCTCTGAAAAATGCAGGAGCTCTCTTCGTCGAATCACGCGACTTAGTCGAGGAGAATTGGGAACTTGCCTGGCGTCAGTTCTTCAAGCCTCGCCGCATCGGAACTCGCTTCGTCGTTCGCCCAACCTGGGAGGAATTTGGTTCGTCTCCCGGCGATTTGGTGATCGTTCTCGATCCAGGCCAAGCATTTGGAACTGGCGATCATCCTACGACGCGCCTGTGCCTGGAGCTGCTTGAATCCGCCGATATCACGGGCAAACGAGTATTGGACGTGGGCTGTGGTAGTGGAATTCTGTCTGTCGGAGCATGCCTTCTCGGAGCGATTGACGTTCTCGCGATCGATATTGATCCCATCGCTGTTGAGGTGGCCAAGGAAAATCGGGCGCTGAACAATGTGTCGTTTGAAGCGGTTGTGGGAGAAGGGGTACTCGTTTACGAGACCAAATGGGACGTGGTTGTGAGCAACATCATTAGCGCAACGTTGATTCGATTGGCCGCTGATATTCGACGCTTGATCGTCGACAATGGCCGGTGGATCGTAAGCGGAGTGATCGTTGATAATTGGCCGGACGTCTTGCGGGCTGCGGAAGCGGCTGGCTTTTTCCTCGTTGAGCGTAAAAACGAAGACGGCTGGGTTGCCGCCTCATTCAAATGCTGATTCTCCGCTCGCTCCCACGGGTCTTCATCCCCGACGCCAGCCCAGATGGACCCATCGATTTGCCCCCTGAAGAGCTTACAAAACTCCGCAAGGTGTTGAGGTTGTCGCCCGGGGCAGACATAGCGGTTTTGCCGGGTGATGGAACCATGATCCATTGTCGATTGCTTGCAACGACTGCTGAACCACTTGAGGTTCACATTCCAAACACGGAGCCGACGCTTCATTTGACGCTTGCGCAAGCGTTGCCAAAAGGCGATAAGATGGACGAGATTGTTCGCGCATGCACCGAGATCGGCGTCTCGCATTTTATACTCTTCCCGAGCGATCGAACAGTTGTTAGGTGGGATGAAAAAAAGACGAACGATCGCGTGAAGAGGCTCCAAGCCATTGCGCGCGAAGCAGCCGAAGTCTGCTTCCGTACCAAGCTTCCCACGTTTGAAGTCGCAGGCAGCTTAACTGAAGTGATGCAAAATCGACCCGATGCGATCGTGCTTTCGGAAGTTGAAGGAGAGGTGTCGTCGCTGCCAAAAGCATCGAGTCCAATGACAATCGTGGTCGGACCTGAAGGAGGTTGGTCAAGAACTGAGTTAAGGACAATAGGCGGCAGAGGCGTCACGCTCGGACCTCGCGTGCTGCGCGTTGACCATGCTGGGCCAGCCGCGGCGGCCATTCTCCTATTGGCGGAGATTCCTGTCTAAAATGTAGCCGGCCAGGTTTTCTTTGCTCGATTCTTTGTCATATGGTCGATAGAATCCTGCATTTCTCACTCGAATGAAAAGTTTTGGGTGTACTATTAAGAAGTTAGCTAATTTAACCGATTAAATGATTGTCCGCGAGAAAAAGACTTTTAGGTCCAACATATGATCGAAGCAAGAATTGATACATACACCGAACACCTCCTTTTCGTCGAAGAGCCGGCTAAGAATAAGCCGATTGAAGGAGCTGCTTGTATGGCTTGCGGTACAGAAGAAATTGTCAGCCTCTCAAGTTTTGATCCGGACGAGCTTGACGATCGCATGGTGGGCCCAACTGGATTGGCCTTGGCGACCGGAGCGATCGGGGCATCTTGGTTTCAATCGCCCGGCGGGGCGGGCACGCTAAGGACTGACCAGCGTTCGAAAAGCCTTCCGCTTGATCAGATCATCTTAGGTGCGACAACCGTCATCATGCTCGGGACCATCACATTTATTCTTGGGTGGGACATTGGACTAATAGCGGCGGCTGTATGGGGCGCAAAGTCCTACCGGGAACGTCTTTACAAGTCTCACATTCAGTTGGCAAAGTCGGACCGAGATCGACAAAGGCTTTGGGACAAGTATTCCGAGAACGAAGTTCTTGAGAAACGTAGAACACTGTGGACTCACTTGGGCTACTGCAAACAATGCGGCACTGTTCACGATCTAATTCGGCGTAAATGCACCTCCTGGTACAACATGCTCGAACTGTACGACGACATCAAATCCAAGTCAGCCTAATCGCCGACATAAAAACAGGACGTCGCCATGTGAGAAAGTGGTGTTAGACTAGTACCATGTCGACGCTCGCCAAAGTCATCCCGCTCTTCTTGGCCTGCGTTCTGGGAGGCGTCATCTTCTATATGCTGGGCGGTGACCCGTCCCATATGACCAAGAAGGATTTGCAGAAGCTTCAAGCGCGCAATCCAAAAATGCAGGTGGCTCGAACGGAGCAGGGAACCTACCTCCAATTCGAAGCTTACGGCAAACCAGCGGACCACAAATTCCGCGTACAGGCGATTCAGCCCGGGACCGCAACTTTCTTCGACTCAGACGGTAAGGAGATCATGAAGCTTTTCATGGAAACCGGCGATGTCCTGGTGACAATCCCAAAGCAAAAGACCGTTGACGTAATCGCCTTCGAACCCTTCGAATGGGTCGACTAGCACTAGTAGCGAATCAGCGACATGTAGTTACAGGAGCACCCGTAGTCATCGGTTCCGTGCCGACGTTTTGCTGGTAACCGAATCCAAATTTGACAATCAGTCTACGTTTGCGGGCGGCTCCGCCGAGACTTCGGCTAGTACCGAGCGCAGGCTCGTGGGTGATTGCCTTCAGCCCTTGTAGAAGCCGTCGGTTCCAAGCCGACATGCCTGCATGAATCGTGTCTGAAGCCTCCTAACCGGATTGAATAAATTGCCTTAACCCTAAGTTGCTTGCGTACGAACAGAGACAGGTCGTAAATTCTTCCGCCTTATCTAACGCAATCTCCAGCATTAGCTCATGATAGTCACATGAAATCTTTCGGGAATCGGAGCACGATCTCGGCACACCACGGCGGCGCCGCCTGGGAGAATTCACGGCTTCAACCCGATCCGAGAGTCATTGATGCCGATGTCCTTGACGCGTGGTTCGACCCAGCTCCCGGCGTCGTCCTAGCGTTGAGCCAAAACACAGGATGGATGGCTCGAACTTCGCCACCCGCAAACTGTTCGTTGATGCTGGATTCAATCGCCAAGGCCAAGAACCTCGACCCGGCAACACTGGTACCCGGCGCTGGATCCTCAGATCTCATTTACCGCATATTGCTCCGTAAGGCCAGCCCCGCCGATCGCGTACTTATCGTCGATCCGTCGTACAGCGAGTACCGGCATATCTTCGAGAATGTGATCGGGTGCTCTGTTCACATACATCCGCTTCAAGAAGAGTCAGCATTTAGGATCGATCTAAACCTACTCGCCAAGGAGGCGCAGGGCTGTCGATGGGTGATCCTTGTAAACCCGAACAATCCAGTTGGCAAGTGCTTTTCGCGACTGGAACTGCTCGAATTCCAACATGAACTTCCGCCTGAAACTTGGCTTTGGGTAGATGAAGCGTACTTGGACTACGTGGACCGGCCCGAATCTTTAGAACACGATGTTGAGGGAAGAAACATGATCGTTCTTCAATCACTTTCCAAGACGCTTGCGTTGAGTGGCCTAAGGGCAGCCTACGCCGTCGTGCCCCGGGAGAGCGCCCGAGACATACAGTCAATAACGCCCCCCTGGCTCGTGAGTTTGCCGGCGCAAATCGCCGTCCGCCAGGCGCTTCGGGATCCAGAATACTACCAAGCACGATATTGCGAGACGAGAGACTTGCGAGCACTCTTGGCCAACAAAATTGGCGAGCTAAACGCGTTCCACGTTTTCGAAGGAGCCGCCAATTGGATTCTGCTCTTGGAAGCCGGAGGAGTTCTTGGCGCCGAGGAGTTGTGTCGTCGATGTGCCGAACAAGGCTTGCTGCTCCGCAATGCCTCGTTGACTTCGACAACGCTCATTGATTCGGCAATTCGAGTTGCAGTGAAAGACTCCGCGATCAATGAACAGATTGTCGAACGGCTGCAACGTGTCCTCAGCACATAATCTGTCCCTGGATCATCGAACTGGCGCATTCAGACGACAACTGAACACGAAACCCACACGGAGAAGAGGAGAACTCGGCGGGATCCATGCAAACCCAGATCGGTCCTATAAGTCCCATATGTCCTATCGTCGGATTTCCCAGAGGAGTGGAACCCAAACAATCACGAACAGAATCTCGATTTCGTTTGAAGGAACCGCAATCAAACCGCCTCTTAATAGCTAGTCATGGCTATCGTGCTGCACTCGCAATTCAAAACTGAAGCCTCCCTGATTCGGGATCAGGCGAAGGCTGACGCCGATCCTGCAAACTATCGCGAGTTCGTCTTCCGCTGCGCGCTTGCGATTTGTTGTGAACCGGAGTCAGCGGAGGACGTTGCTCAGGAAGTCTTACTCATCCTGTTTAAAACCCGAAAAACGCTTTTGCAAACCGACAATCCGACTGCTTGGGTACGACGCGTCACTGTCCGTTGCGCAACCAAGTATCTCAAACGAAACCGGCCTACCGATCAGTTGTCGGAAAATATGCACTCGCCGGAGGCGCCACCGGACGCCCTGGCAGTCTATGAAGTCCTTCGGCAGTTACCACCCGAGCAGCGCGCAATCCTCGGCATGGCCCTAAAGCAAGGATTGTCCTATCGGGAAATTGCGGAGGCGCTCGATATTCCAGAGGGAACGGTTGGGTCCCGATTGAATGCGGCAAAAAAAGAATTTCAAAGGAAGTGGGAGCAATGAACAACAAAGAACCCTTCGAAAACCTAGCCCAGTTTTACGATGCCTTGGATTCGATTCCAACCCCGCCGCTTGCTGTAAAGCCACGGAGGACTTGGAGTCTGTGGAGTATTGCGATCGCCCCGTTTGGAGCCGCTGTTTTTGCATATGGATTCGTTTCGTTATGCGCCGTAGGGCCGACGGATTCAAACGCGACGGTTCCGTTTAGACTGTCAATCGATCGGTATGCACTTGACGAAATCAAGTCAGTCCCTCCGACCCACCGCACTAATTCTCACGTATCTGACGAGGCCTTCTCTGAGGTCTTAGCATGAGAGCGGTCATTACAAGCGTTTTGATTGCAATTGCCGTCGTCGCCACTGTGGCACTTATGCCAGTTTCGAGTTGGGTTTTTCGAAACCAGGTGGATTTGTTCTCTCGCTTTGGTTCCCGCCCGTTTGCGTCCAGCGAGGACGATCTTAGTACATTCATGCCTTCGTGGTTGAATGACCCAGCGACTTACTCTGGAGCAGATCCTTCGCAAGAACTTGCACACGCGATGTACCTGCCACTCCAAAAAAGAAACGCAGCTCTCGAAAAGTTTTTGACGAGCCATCCTAAGGATCCCCTTGGTTGGGCTGTTTTGGTTCGAATGATCTGCGTCACGGGTTCTCGCGCTCCTGACGACCTGCCATCCAAGGATCCTGCCAGTGATCGAACGGGGGACTCCATCTTCAAAATGGGCCGAGAAGCATGCGTGAGGGGCGAGATTCTCGAACCTGATAACGCCTATTTTCCGCTGATGCGCGCCACGTTCGACATGAACCTGAACATGGTTGACGACATTTCGAGAGCGCTTAGCGCGGCTGCCAGTAAGTCCACTTACGACAATCACCTGAGCGATGAAGCTTTAGCGCTTGAGAAAGCTCAGGTGAGTGCCAAAGGCTATCGCGGGGAGTTGGTGCGAACCGGAATGGATGCATCCATGTGGCTTCCTGACTATTCTCACATGAAGTCGTTGGCAAGGTATCTAAATCGCAAGGGAACGCTAACCGAAAAGCGCGATTTGATTCGAACGGAATACACTTCCGCCCGACGGGAGCAAACCGCTATTGGAATGCTCGTGGCATTTGCCGATGTACGAATTGTCCTGGAGTCTCCGGTTCCCTTGAACACAAAAACTAAGGTTGTGACATCGGATAGCGAATGGTTGCGCCTCGCATCGGAATTTGATGCACGGCTAAAAGCGTCGAACATTGTCCCCCCAACTCCCGGAACACTGGAGACCTATAACACTCTTAACCGGCTGGTAGCTGCGACCAAGAAATACCTCGACACCCGGTGGTCTTCGTTCCAGGAAGCAGGGAACAATGAAGGCGCCCTTCGGTTGGTTGTCATCCAAACAGTCGGCCCTTTCGTCGCTCTCGCCGCAGTCGTTTTCTCGCTGGTTTTTGCTGCCATGGCTTGGGGCTTGAATCGCATCCAGTCCGACACGTTCAGAACAATGGCTCCCCACGTGCTGTGTTTGCCGGTTTGGCTCGCAACGATATGGCTAAACGATCCATGCATAAACTGCTCGGACCTGCCCACTGCCGGCCTAGTATTTGGTATAGCCCAATTGTCTTTGGCGTTCTTACGATTAGAAAGACGCGCCGCAATTATGCTTACGAGTGCAACGGCCGTTGCTCTGCTGATCGCTGTCACTAGATTTGCGTTGATCTTGAGCGATCTTGCTTGGCCAATCGGAATTTCATGTGTCGCGTTTGCAGTGTTTCCTTGGTTCGTTGACCTCAAGTACCGGACCCAGATCGCGACGATCTGTGGCGTCGTTTTGGCCGCCGTCCCATTCATCATCTTCTCGCACATCGCCGACGGCTCGGCAACCTTCGGAGGAGCTGCCTACGTAATCGCGGTTTTTGCGTTATGGAAGAATCGGTCACAGCAAACTCCAAAACTTGCTAATTGGGGAACTGGTTTGGTTCTGCTGCTTGCGAGTGTGGGAGCTGCCGCCAAAATCACCTGGGACGAGATGAACTTTGTAACTCCAGGCATGAATATTGCCGGGCTTGCTATCGTTGGCCTTTGTGCCGCGATGCTGTTCGCCTGCAAGGACGTCAAAACCGTAAGAACGGCGACTTGCACGTGCCTGGTGCTTTTCAGCGTTCTCTACCTGGGAATGGTCGGATTCGAGATCCGGGAGAACCATCGAGAGAGTCTCGCAAACATGAACCTCTTCAACGAAGCAAAGAACATAAGAAAGCTCGCCGGCATCGGTTGAGCGCGGTGCCTATTGCTCCCAAGCCAAGCGGGCGAAATGTTCCCTCCTTGGCTTCCCGCGAACGGTCAGCCCCCCTCTACCTTCCCTTTCTACTTTCCTCTTTCAACTCTCCCCCTTTCAAATCTCTCCCCTTTCTACTTTCCACTCTCCACTCGCTCCTCTTCACTCGCTCCTCTCCACTCGCAACATTCCGCGAATGTATAATCCCGCCGGGATGAAACTTTCAGTTCAGTGCTATACCGTGCGACAAGCCTTGTCGCAAGACCTCTGGGGAACGTTCAGGGCTCTCCAGGCAATGGGCCTAAACTACGTTGAGGTCGGCGGTGACTACGGAGTTTCCGCTTCCGAGTTGAAGCAAGGCCTCGATGAAATCGGTTTGAAAGTAAGCGCCAGCCATGCGAGCATGGATGAAATAGAAAACGGTTTCGACAAGGTTGTCGAAGAAAATCGCATCTATGGCTGCAAGTGTGTTGTGCTTTCTTCCGTCAACAAATCCAAATATAGCCAGGGCTGGGACGTTGTTGCCAAACAGTTAGAGGAGATAGGAGCACGATTTCGCGACGAGGGATTTCTCTTTGGATATCACAATCACTCGTTCGAATTCAGACTCCAGGACGGCAAGCCCGGCTTGGACACTCTGTACGAGAACTCCGATCCAAAGTTGCTCCAAGCCCAACTCGACACGTACTGGGTCGCTTTTGGAAATGCCGATCCCGTCGAATACATTAGGAAGCTAAAAGGCCGTGTGTCGTACCTCCATTTCAAGGACGGCAAACTCGGAGTCGAGGAACCTCATTTCCTTGAAGTCGGACAAGGCGACCTCAAGTGGGATGAGATTCTCGAAGCGTGCCACGAGTCCGAAGTCGAATATGCCGCCATCGAACAAGACACCTGCGAACGCCCCGAACTCGAGTCGGTGAAAATGAGCGTTGATTTCCTAAGGTCGAAGGGAGTGTCGGACTAGGAAGCGGCGATCACGTCGTAAATCTCGGCTTCTAACCGATCGATGCTAGGCTCGACTCCCCAGTCTCTCAAAGCCCGTTCCTGGCCCTGTTTCCCTAACTTCGATCGCAACGGCACGTCGTCAATCAGCTTGACGATTGCCGCTGCGAAAACAGTCGGGTCGTGATCGACCAGCAATCCGTTCACCCCATCGACAACCGTTTCACGAACGCCGCCTTCGGCAACTGCCAACACGGGCAGTCCACACAGATTAGCCTCGAGAGGCGCAAACCCGAACGGCTCAAGCCGCGGTGCATACACCATAAGAAGCGCCCGATTAAGCAAGGAAACAAGCTCATCGTCCGAAATCAGACTGCGAGGAGTGAACACAACCCCCAACTCCGCGGCTCGAGCCACACAGGCGTCTCGATAAGGCGGATCCGTCATGTTGGCAACCCAAACAAGCTCGGGCCGGATTTCTGCCGGAACCTTTCCAAGGGCCTCAATGACAAGCAGAACGTTCTTGGTAGGGCCAAGTGTGCCAATCCCCATGACGAAATTCTCTTTTGGCAAATCCAAGTTTCTAAACATCCCTTGGTTGATCCCCAAGTAGCAAACCTTGGAGTTAAGGCCATAGGCGCGAAGCAACGCTTCCCGGCTAAAGAATGAGTTGACCAAGATTCGGTCGTAACTCCTTGCGTTCAGCAACTCTTCACGACCGCGAACAGATGCCGATCGCGCGTCAATCCAGTGTCTGAGACGTTGTCTCAACTCCTTCAAGCCAGACGAAGACCCGTGTTCTCGGGCAATCCAAGGCAGTCGAGGCATCGGTTCATACAAGGGTCGATCCGGCTCTTGAAGGTAAAGCACCTTCGGAAGTTCAACGTATCGTCCTAAAAAAGGCGAATGACAGTACATGCAGCTGTTGGCAAAAAGGAGATCATACTGGCCCTTCTTGATCTCGTCCGCGACCAACCTGGCGTGTTTATCAGCACTATCCAAAAAGAGGAAAACATCTTCGATTTGGTTCTTAATCTTCGAAGGAGGGAACCACGTTGCCTTTTGCCAGTGCGGCCATGGAACCTCTGTTTCTCGGTCCACAACATTCTCGATTGCCATGAACTGGATGTCTTGGACCGGCGGGCGGAACGCGTCAATCTCGTGTCCTCTCTGCTTAAGTCCAGCCAAGTGGTTGTAGAGCGCACGCTTGGCGCCACCGCTTGGCAAGTTGTACCAAACCGCAATTCGAAGAGGACGGGATAACATCGTTGTACGGTCAGGGCCTATAATACATCAGTATTGAGCTTCGGGTCTGGGGTCGGAAGCGTGCGATGCAGAGGAAAGGCAGCAATAAACTAGAATCGGTCATGCGTGCTTGATTTCGAACGTTGATATCTGGCTTGGCTTGTAGCATTATCATTCTAGCCCGAGACCCGAGACCCGAGACCTGAACCTCGAGAACCGCAACGGAGTTCCGACCCCAAACCCTAGACCCCAGACAAAATGCCTAACTTCATTACCCAGCGCTTACGGCTCTTTCTAAGAAGCGAACTAGATCTTCAAAAGGATCGGCTCATTCAAGAGCTGAAAGGCGAAAAGCTCTTGCAACGAGAAGAAGAAAGGATTCATGTCGATAAGGCTTTGACCGCCTTGGCTGAAAGTCGGGGGTTAACGCTCAGTCAAGTTAAGCGGCCTTTCATATCCGAAGCGTTTGCACATCTGGAACGCCTTGTAAACAATCTCGGCGCAAAGCTCAACGTCCTAGAGGATGGACGGCTTGAAGTCCGCATTGGGTCGGCCGCCTTCGTTCCAGAGACCGCTCAAGAAATCCGAATTTTGAACGAGATCTTCGAAGATGAGGTGTATCTGGTCGAGTCACACGCGCCCCTATATGTGTGGGACATCGGCGCCAATGTCGCGACCGCATCCATTTACTTCGCTGCGGTGCATGGATGGGATGTGTCTGCATACGAGCTTTTTCCGCAGACTGCTCAAGCCGCAAAGGGAAATATCGAGCGCAGCGCGCTCTCAAACCGAATTGAGTTGAAGGCCTTCGGAGTTGGAAGAAAAACCGAAACCTTGTCCCTCAAATACAACGAACAATCGAGAGGAAGCAACGGCTTGTTCGGTAACACCGATCCATGGGTATCCGGCGAGGAAACTTCGATCGACGTTAAAGTCGTGGATGCATCGGAGGAAATCCAAAATGTGATTCAGCGTGCCGGCAACCGCCCGATCCTCGCAAAGCTCGATTGCGAAGGAGCCGAATACGAAATCATCCCCCGCCTCATCGAAACCGGTCACCTCCGTACGGTCTCAGCAATCGTAATGGAAG
>Ga0206951_1226_pt1 | contig 10865 bp, 8 predicted proteins | sample Alteio_BWOrgHeat_38_FD_152974 | JGI IMG/M metagenome (GOLD analysis project Ga0206951, IMG submission 152974) | Enriched cells from forest soil in Barre Woods Harvard Forest LTER site, Petersham, Massachusetts, United States -... | ecosystem: Environmental > Terrestrial > Soil > Temperate forest > O... | reverse complement strand
TAGCTGCACCGCCGCCTGCTCCGCCCGCTGCCGTTTTAGGATTCACGACCGCATTGCCTTTGGTGTCATGCTCGGTAGTAGACGCCTGGGGCTCTGCGGAGCCGCAACCGATTGCGGCCAGCAAAACTAGACTGGACACGATAAGGAGTAACCCCTTTTTCATTGGACTCCGTAGTAGTGCTCGATCGCTATGTTGTTGATAAGAACCTGCGTAGCAGTCTGAGCTGGGATGCCGCCGTTGAGACCGCCATTATAGGTCGTTCCAGCTGCCAATACGCCAGGAGCCAAAGATTTGGCATGGCCGTCGCAGAAGGAAACCGTCATGAGCGTCGGGCCTCGAAGCGAACCGCCACCGGTCCAAGCGCCAGCTGCCTGAACGCCTTTGAGCTCGTTCTCGCCGCCAGGGCCACCATAGAAGCCGTTCGCGGATCCCCAGCCGGAGGCGCAGTAGTAGAGGTTGCCTGGCTCGGAGCAGTCAGGCGGATCTGCCGATTCGGTGATGAAGTAAGTACCGCCGCCGAACCACCAACCGCCGTAAAACACGTCGGTTACCGTCTCAGAATCGGAATACTTCTGGGTGAAGTTGACGATGTCTGCAGGTCGGCTGACCGAAGTGTAGGTCTTGGGAGTGAGCGTGTCGCCAGCTGGATTCAACGGATAGGTCGCCGTCGAGATCAGATAAGGATTGATGCCGTACATCGGTCCGTACAACCGGTTGGCAAGAGGATTGAAGCCGGCAAAAACAGGCGGCTGTGGCGGAGCCTGTGGGTCATTCATGATGTCCGCATTCTTTGTATACGGATATACGAGCATCGACCAGGGAAGGCAGCCCTGATTGCCGAAGTAAACCATAGCGCCGTTGTTGACGCCAGGAGCGCCCCATACAGTCACGTCGACGATCACGTCGTCGGCATCGCCGCTATACATAATGGCGGCAAGCTGGTTTTGCTTTAGATTGGAAAGAGAAGCCGTCTTCTTGGCGGCAGCCTTCGCCTGGGCAAAGACTGGGAATAGAATGGCAGCGAGGATCGCAATAATGGCGATGACAACTAAAAGTTCAATAAGCGTGAAAGCTTTTCGGTTCACAGTGTAAAACACCTCAATGGACAAATATACAAGCAGCCCCAGTATATACCCTATATCCGGGTATTCGGGACGTTTGACCACTGATGCGTATTCGTGTGTTTTATTTCGCCGTTCTTAACAACATATCTCCTCTTAACTGCAAACCTGGCTGAAACCGACCTCGCCGGCATGGCGCCAGCGAGGTCTTCCCTAGATTATCGGGCTTTATTTCGGCCCAGATGCAGGTGCTGGAGCTTGTGACGCACCACCCCCGACAGCTGGGACCTTAGGATTCGCGACAGCAGGACCCTTAGCGTCGTGCTCCGTAGAGGACGCTTGGGGCTCACCCGAGCCGCAACCAATCACTGCCATCGCAGCGACCGCCGTTACGAAAAGGAATATCCCTTTTCTCACTGGACTCCGTAGTAGTGCTCAATAGACAAGTTGTTCATAAGCACCTGCGACGCAGTTTGCGCCGGGATGCCGCCGTTGAGACCGCCGTTATAGGTGGTTCCAGCTCCCAAGATTCCGGGCGCCATTGATTTGGCGTGGCCGTCACAGAAGGATACTGTCATGAGCGTTGGGCCTCGAAGGGAACCGCCGCCCGTCCACGCGCCAGCAGCCTGCACACCGGAGAGCATGTTAACGCCGCCTGGGCCACCGTAGTAGTTGTTTGCTGAGCCCCAACCGCCGGCGCAGTAATACAAGTTACCTGGCTCAGAGCAGTCAGGAGGATCTGCTGCAAGGGTTAGGAAGTAAGTGCCTGCGCCAAACCAATAAGCTCCGTAGAAATTGTTGAACGGGGCTTTCTGCTCGGAGTTAGAGTACTTCTGGGTGAAATTGACAATGTCGGCTGGGCGGCTAACTGATGTGTATGTCTTCGGCGTGAGTGTATCACCGGCCGGATTCAACGGGTAGGTCGCCGTCGAGATCAGGTAAGGGTTGATGCCGTACATTGGACCGTAGAGCCTGTTTGCCAACGGGTTGAAACCTGCAAGCACGGCCGGCTGGGGTGGAGCTTGCGGGTCGTTCATGATATCCGCGTTCTTAGTGTACGGATAGGTGAGCATCGGCCACGGAAGATCGCCTTGATTGTTGAAGTACACCATCGCGCCGTTATTAACGCCTGGAGGGCCCCAAACGGTCACATCGACAATCACGTCGTCGGCATCGCCGCTATACATGATCGCAGCAAGCTGGTTCTGCTTTAGGTTGGAGAGAGAAGCCGTCTTCTTGGCTGCAGCCTTCGCCTGGGCAAAGACTGGGAAGAGGATAGCGGCAAGGATCGCAATAATGGCGATAACGACGAGAAGTTCAATTAAAGTAAAAGCTTTTCTGTACAAAAGAAACTCCTATATGCAAATCTTTTGATATGGATGATGACGTTGCGCCAACAAGCAGGCTTGATAAGCCGTGTTTAGCACTTCCGAGCATAGGATACCATTTTCCATACGGCCATGTACACTAAAATGTTCCAACGTATTCGGAAATATGTACACCAACTATTGGGGCAAATCCTAGCCATCACCACGCTAATTTGAAAGCGCTGGCTGGTTCGAAAATCCTGGTGGTGTCAGGTCAATCCGCGAGACCGATAACGCAGACTGTTGTTCCAATTGTGCGATGATCGCCGTAAGCTACACTACTTCGCTTTGAAGTAGTTCCCCGAACGGACCTAACCAAGGCTCGTACTGCTTCCAACGCGCTTGCGAGTCCGTATTGATCGGCTGCCTGACTTGGTACACGCTCGGTGTGCGGACCGTTCGCGGATTCTTCTCGGGACTAAAGCATGCTGACTCGACGTTAAGATTCAGAAAACCAAGAATGCGCTCGATCGTTGGCACCGGATTCGAAGTGATGTCCTCGTACGAAAACGTCGCAAATCGATCCGCCGGCAACACTTCTTGCATATAAGAGGCTAAACGTTTGTATTCGCGATAAGCAAACACGAGATCCTCCCGATTCGAAATATATTGGAGGCCGGTTTTTGTCGGCGTCATCCAGATCGAAAGAAGATTATCTACCGGATGGCGCATCGTATGGATCATTTTTGCATTGCGGAACACGCTGAGCAGCGCCGTTCCCACCAGCACGTTCAACGGATTTTTGTCGATTACGTACTGCGCGTCCGATCCACTCGATCCCAGAATCTTCAAATACTCCTTACCCAGACGCCTTGCAGTTGCGGAGTCGAACCGGCCCGTTCGTTGGTCTACGAGCTCTCCATGATGATCGCCCCAAAATGTAACCTCTCCCCCATCTTGGATCTTGGTATGGCAACTCAAGATTTGTTCGCAAAGCGTAGTGCCCGACCGGATCATTCCGACGACAAATAACGGCTTTGAACTCTCGATCCCTTCGTTCGACAACGCGGCGATACGCTCCTTCGTAAAGAATCTCATTCGCATATCTATGTTTGACTTCCAATCCTCACGATCAAATCTCAGCTTGCGAGGGGTCAATTCGCCCCTCAACCGATTGGCGTCGTCATAAAATGAAATGGCCTTTTCAAAATCTCCAAGGTCGTGAAAGGATTTCCCGAGTGCGAAATCAAGAGCGTGTTCCTCCTCCGTGTTCAAGGCCCCATTACCGAGAAGCTGCTCCATTTGTTGAATCAGCGGTGCATCGGCGCTCGTCAGTTTTGTGATCTGAGCGAGGAGGCTAAATAGCTCGGTTGATTTCGGGTCGTTTTCCAACCCCGCCCGGAGCAACTCTTCCGCAACGCGAAGCCGCCCGCTAGACATCTCAGATTTCGCTCGCACCGCAAGCAATCCAGTCCGGTCAGTAGAGAAATCGATTGCCGAACTCCAATGCTTCGCTGCTTCCTCGAATCTCTGGCCTTCAGTGTAAGCCCGACCGATCAACGCGTTGGGCCTGAATTCTACTGGGATATCATCCGTATACTTCTCAAGAAGCGCAATGGCCTCCTGAACTTGGTTTTCCTCCATTAGGATCTCCGCAAGCTCAGTGGCGATTTGAGGCGCCGGACCCATTTCGAGAGCCTTTCGATACCAATATATCGCCGAGCTATTCTGATGGAGCTTCGAGAGTAACTGCGCCTTTCCAACGACGTAATCGGGATTTGCAGGTTGCAGAGCCAACGATCCGTCAATGGCCTTAAGGGCGTCAAGCCATTGGCCCAATAAAGTTAGCGCGATCGAGAGAAAAAAATACGCCCGGTCGTTTTCCGGCTGGAGCCGCGTAAGCCTCCTCGCGAACGATTCGGTCTGCGTCGGTATCCGTAAACTTAAGCTGACGTGAACTGCCCAAGCAAGAACATCCGCATTATTCGGTTCGTATCGAAGAGCTTGAGTAAATGAGGCCAAAGCTTCCGATTGGCGGTCGACTGCCATCAAAAAGGTGCCTTTGCTGAAATGCGCCGCCACGCAATCCGGGTTCTTCCTTAAGACGGCGTCGGCCTTCCTGATGGCGTTCGTAAGGTCGCCATTGGCATACAGCTCACCCGCGAGTCTAAGTTCAAGCTCAACCTCGCTCTTAGGAAGCTTCTTCATGACGCCACCAGTACACTCAGCGCGAATCCGACGAACGCCCCAATTCTATCCCTGAGCGTAAACCATTGACTCATTGTGTCGCCAACATCAAGTTCAAAATCATCGCTTTTGACCACATTCGTAGTCGCATTAAAACACAATTATGATAGTGGACCATAGACTAACTTCGATAAATTGTACGTCAGCGAATTAAGGCACAGAATAGGAAAAACTATCCATTGGCTCGTAGCGCCCTGGGGCGGTACGCCCCTTAAACGTGATCCTAGCGTTTCTGCCATCGATTTCGACCAGTAGGTATCCATACGTACCATCGATATGCTTCATCCTCGCAAGTTTCCAGCCTGTGTTGTTCCCGGCGTAATCGCCCTGCTTGTAAAAGGGAGCTCCCGCCGTTCCAGCCGTGAATTGATGCATTTCGGTAGCCGGAGTTCCGCTGGCTTTCGTGATAACCATGTGGTCGTAAAAGTGATCGTGGCCGCAGAAGAAAGTCCTTGCCCCCGCATTCATCAGGCTGGTCCACATGGCGTCTCGTTTCTCAGGCGAGGCGTCCATCGTGTCTTTGTGCGCACCATCCATAAAGGCGGGCTCATGCCCCATCGCGAAAATGAATGGCTTCTTGTGTCTGGAGAGCACTTCATCTAGCCAGGGCTGATTGACCGCTTCTCCCTTCTGCTGGTATTGGTCCAGCCCGATTGCCAGCACCGGACCGCGCGTGAAGTAGAACGTCAGGTTTTTCTCTCCCGCTGGGCCGTTATTGGGTAAGGCGTATTTCCCCGTAAACACCTTATCCCAACGTGCCCAAGCGTCCGTGCTGCTCGCGTCGTGGTTTCCGCGACAGGCCAGCACCGGAATGTGCTTCGAGTAAAGCGGCTCCATAATTTCTCTCCATGATCGAAGCTGCTTTTCAAACTCATCTGGATCTTTGGCATATCCGTAGACCAAGTCGCCGGTCCACATCAGGAACTTCGCCTTTTCCGCGAACACCGCGTCTCGAATCTCACTTGTGATCAACGTGTTGATTCCGTTATTGTCCTCAGGTCTGTGTGCTTTGGGATCCGCGCGCCCATCACCTGCGACGATGAAACACCACTTCTCTGCGTGAACGGCGACAGACGTTGCGAAGAGAAGGACAAACGAAGAGGCCAGCAAAAGGCCGGAGTGAAAACGCATTTAGCGATTATACGGGACCAAGGGGCGGTCAGTCCGGGAGCTAGATTGGGAGCTGTCGCCAATGTAAATCAATGTTCCAGCGCTCCGACCCCATCCCCCAGACCCTAAACCTCAGACCCCGTAAATCACCCTTGCAATATCGCAAACCATCTTGTATCATTGAATTAATACAATGACTCGTCATTTTCTTGGGGGTGCATGCAACTCCACATAACGACCAGCGATGGAGTGCCGATCTACTTACAGATTGTCAACCAGATCAAATACCTCGTTGCATCGGGGCGCCTAGCGACAGGCGACGAGCTGCCACCTATTCGCGCAATGGCGGAACAGCTAGTAGTGAATCCCAATACGGTGGCTCGCGCCTATCGCGAATTGGAGTTGGCGGGCGTCGTCGAGAAGCGGCGAACAGCCGGCACGTACATCTCGAGCGGCGGATCTCCTCTCGCCAGAGGTGAGCAAGAACGAATTCTGACTGAACGCATCGATGCCCTCCTCACCGATGCCCAACAAATGAGTTTCTCAACCGACGAGGTCATCCATATGATTCATGACCGCGCCGACAACCTGAAAACAGCAACGGACCCAAGCAAGGAAAAACGTTAATGACCCCTATCGTCGATATTCAAAATGTGACTCGAAGCTTCGGCAGCAAAAAGGCGCTCGACAATGTGACCCTGACTCAAGAGAAGGGCACCGTCGTGGGCTTGGTTGGGGAGAATGGCTCCGGTAAAACCACGCTCATCAAGCATGTCCTCGGACTCCTGAAGCCTGACGCTGGAACTGTAAACGTGTTCGGTATGAACCCTGTAACCGATCCCGTACCCGTGCTCGCTCAAATCGGATATCTATCGGAGGAAGACATCCTTCCCGCATGGATGAAGATTCACGAATTGCAGCGGTACATGCAAGGCTTCTATCCTACGTGGGACCAGGAGTATGCCGACCAGCTTGTACAAGAATTTGGTCTCGATAGAACCGCAAAACTGCTCACGCTTTCCAAAGGCCAACGGGCTCGGGCCGGCCTCATGGCCGCGCTCGCCTACAAACCGGCGCTTTTGCTTCTTGATGAACCTTCGTCCGGCTTGGATCCGATCGTTCGCCGCGACATTTTAGGCGCCATTGTCCGAACTATCGCCGATGAAGGGCGAACCGTGCTCTTTTCCTCCCACCTACTGGGAGAAGTCGACCGGGTCGCGGACAGGGTTGCGATGATCAAAAACGGAAAGATCGTGTTCTGCGAGAACCTGGATGATCTCAAAGAAACTCACCTTGAACTCACGCTAGTATTTGCCAACTCGCGACCGGTCCCTCCTCGCTTCGACCGCGCGATCGCCGCTGAAGGCAGCGGAAAGGAGTGGTCAATTGTGTTCAAAGGCACAACCGACGAAGCAATAGCGGCGGCCCAAGCCATCGACGCCACGATCGCCGAGCATCGATGGGCCAGCCTCGACGAGATCTTCGTAGCCTACTCACGGCCAACCGGAGGGTCCGAGTGACCAGGGCAGTTCCATTTCGAATGACCTTTCATGCATTTTTGTGGCCACTTTGGGAACGCAACAAACTGGGTTATAAGATCGCTGCCTGCGTCCTGTTCGGACTGACGATTGCGGTTTATTTGCCGATGTCGGATGTGACCAGGCAGTTCCTGTCGAGCGTTTACTCTTTGATTTGCGTTTTCCTCACGTTTACAGTCGTTGGATTTGTGCCGTACGGAATGGGAATTCAGGCGGCGGCTCAAACGAGCTCCACATACGCGAAAGTCATATTCACACTGCCCGTGAGCAACGAAGATTTCGTATTCATTCCGATCTTAATAGCAATCGGTGGATTTACTTTCCTCTGGCTATTATTTGTCGCCGCTTCGATTGTTCCACTCCACTTCTACTTTCCGGTCGAACTACCGATCATCCAAGCCGCTGCGATGGTTGGCCTGACTCAGTGCTGCTGGCTCCTAAGCGTTTGGAAGCGCAGCCTAGTTGCCCTGTCGATGCTGTCCGTCACGGTCGTTGGATTCCTGCAATTTGAGGTGATGTTCGGCCTGTTGTTCGAGGGCACTGCTCCCGTTGCTCGTTACGGCACAGCAATACCAGGAGGTCTGTTTTTCCGATCCGATGAAGAGCTAGTGCTTGGAGTAGTCGCGATTCTGTCTATCTTGATGGCAATGGCTGTCGCTCCGTATGCACGCCATCAGGCTTCATTGAGTCGTTGGAAACTTCCACAGCGTCGACGAATCTTGGCCACGTCAAATCCTGCACCCGTTGTTCTGAAACCTAAGCTTGGTTCGGCATTAAGTGCCCAGACATGGTTCGAGGGGTCTCGCAGATTCATACTCTTGGTTCCGAGCGCCACTGTTGGCACAGCCTTTGCTTTCCTCGGGCTAGCGTCGCTATTGGAGTCTCGTGAAGCTTCGATGGCGTCACTTCACTACATGGGACCGAGCTACCTTTTGTCTCCGTGGATGCCGTTGCCATTGTTGCTTTTGGCAGGTCTTTATTTTGCGGTCTTGTTCGGGCCTACCTCGCCTACGGCGGCATCAATGAAGGGTCGAAATCACTTCAAGGAACCGGGCATAAACGCATTTGTAGCTATTCGACCCATTAGTAGCGCGCAACTCGTTACGGCGCGACTGTTCATGGCTGCCAAGAGCAGTGTCATAGCTGGGGTAGCGCTCGCAGTATTTTTCGCCCTTTGGCCGATTGGAGCAGTCGGAACCGGCGGTAACAATGCAACAGTGCTGAGCCATCTAGTATCACTCCCGACCATTCAGAACTTGCTACTTGCCGCCGTGATCTTGATCTCCCTTCCGCTGCTTCTGTGGTGCTTTCAGGTCGGAAACGTGTTTATGGACCTGTTTGGAGTAAAAGGTTGGCTGATAGGTATTGGGTGTGCGGGTCCGCCTCTCATTTATTTGGTCCTCCAATTCATGGACGGGACTTTGTACAAACTTGACTTCCTTCGTAAGGGTGCGTCGGTAAACACCGGCCTCCTAGAGCATCCGGATGTGTTAGCAAAGCTAATTGGTGAGTTGACGATTGCCGGCGTGGTTCTTATCGGGATTAAAGCTGTCCTGCTGGTAATTTCGGTAATCCGTATTCGCCGCCGCAAACTGGTGGAGGATCGTAACTTGATCGCCTACGGAGGCATCTGGATAGCGACGGCTACTGCGCTGGTTGGCGGCTTCTACGCCCTGCTGCCGCCTGGGATGCTTTCCGCGCCCTACCTGGCGCTGATCGTCGCCTTAGTTCTGCCCTTGAATCGCATCCTCATGCAAATCGTAACCGTCGACTCGAACCGACATCGCTGATCGCCATGAATCAGAACTCTCCTCGATCTAAGTCCGGCCAAAGCAGGAAAGCTATGCCTCGTCTGAACTATCTAACGAGCCGCCTACTCCTCGGTCGAACTGTAGGCGTGGGATGGTTCTTGCCCACGCAGCCAATTTGCGCCAAGAACCTAATTCCGAATCTGCAAACGTTCCGTTACGTGGGCAAGAACCATCCAACGACTGCGGCAACTCCAGAATTCCCAGCCAGCCCGATCCTCGAAAGACACATTGCCTATAGTCGGAGGAAGCCACGGTGAGGGTGTCGAACTCGTTAGCCCGAACGACAGCAGCGTTCGCGTACCCCCTTTGGCGGCACCAGAGGATCAATTGTCTCTATGCTGGTATCGCGTGGTTCTTGATATCGGGCTCTGCATACTCGCTCTCGACCTTCGATTCGTCTCATGCGGTTAGTAGGATCCTTCAATACATAATCGGCGGCTCACTTCTAGCTGTGTTCTTCATGTGGTCGACGACGACAAGCGGGATCCTCAGTCCGACGTTGGCTCGCAGAGACGGGTTATGCATACAGAGTTTATTCGTGCTTCCGATAAGGACGGAAGACTTAGTTCTGGCGCCGATGTTCATTTGCATCCTCATAGCGGTTCTTCCGTGCCTCCTTTTTTGGGTCGCTGTGGTCGTGCCACTCGGCTTCAATATCCCAATCTTATTGCCCCTGCTTTTGTTGACTCTGGTCGTAACTTCCACCCACGCAGGCAACTGGCTCACCGCGTCGAAAAGTAAGGCTGGTCGGCTTCTCTCGATTGTCGCTGGAGCGCCGATCTTAATCGTCTTTGGGTGGATCAAGCAGATGCCCGAGCCCGCCTTATGCGTCCTAGCTTTTGCGTTGATTGGGCTATCCGTATATGCGTCACTAGAGTTCGCTCCTTTCGTTCGCCATTCGATTGCGCGGCACCGCAATTCAACGGCTGCCCGAACCTCATCGGCTAAACCATCAGTGGAACTGATCCCAAACGAGCCTCCACTGCAGGGACCGCTTAATACCCAGATTTGGTATGAGTCGGTGCGCAAGCTCTACGTGGTCATGCCGATTCTAACCGGCATGGGAGCCGTCAGTTTACTCTGCTTTAAATTATTCAGCAGCAACAGCAAAATGACATCGCTGGTTGGCGACATAGGGGTCAGCAGTTCAGCGGGTGAATTCTTCATGTTGGTCCCTCTCGTCTTGCTGGGTGCATTTCTTTTTGCATCTAATTCAAGAATCCAGAATGTCACCGCCAATCCCCAGTCCCTTAAGGATTCGGCTCTCGAATTGTTCGTCGCGATAAGACCGATATCGACGTCGTCGATCGTTGGATCAAAGCTTCGTATCAATATCAGGGGCGCCCTACTGACCAGTGGTGTAGTCCTGATCGGTTTCTTTCTGTGGTCGCTATTGCCGGCTCAATCCCCGTCCGAACATGGGACCATTCTCGGCCTTCTGTTGACACACGCCCGGCCGCGCCTGTGGCGATTTATCGGCTTATCCACCATTAGCCTCCCATTTTTGATCTGGAGCAACTTGGCGGGCGAACCGTTCCAAGCGATTCTTGGAAGTTCAAAGAACATTGCTAAGTACGGGCCGTACGTGTTGACGATCTCAACGATTATTATCGCCATTGGCTTTATGGTAGCAACGTCAGGCTTGCCTATTCAGGACGTAACCCGAACCGAGGGAGCCTTTGCGAGCGTGGGCGTCGGCATATGGCTTCTTTTAAAAGTGGGATTTGCGGCTGGTGGAATGGTGCGCCTGCGACAGAAAAACCTAGTTAACGGTTGGAGCCTTGCGCAAG
>Ga0206951_1225_pt1 | contig 10906 bp, 3 predicted proteins | sample Alteio_BWOrgHeat_38_FD_152974 | JGI IMG/M metagenome (GOLD analysis project Ga0206951, IMG submission 152974) | Enriched cells from forest soil in Barre Woods Harvard Forest LTER site, Petersham, Massachusetts, United States -... | ecosystem: Environmental > Terrestrial > Soil > Temperate forest > O... | reverse complement strand
CCGACTCGATCATGAGGTTTACCTTTAACCTGACGAACGAGTTTTTGTCGGATGATAAGCGTTATTTGAAAGTACAAATCAGGACGTTATTAGCCGTATCCGATGATAAATGTAAGGACCTTGACAACCCGGCTATGTGGGTGAAGGTGAAATCGAACTCTTATTTATCGCTGATAAAATCGAACACAAACTTTTTTAACAACGTTAACATATCCAACTGCTTTGATACAAAAACGGCCATAGTTTATCCCGCAAATCCATCACTTACCGATTTGAAAGCCGTAGGATGGGTTTATGCCAGGTTAAAAAAATCGCAATTAAAACCAATAGGCGTTTACGAGGCTGATAAAGTGCCCGATAGTTTAACCAATTATGTGGTTGTGGGCAATTGGGCCAATTTACCCGATAACAAAAAACAATTTATAAGTGTTACGCCCGAAGAAGGCCAGGGATTGCTTTACCTTCATAAAACAGTGATTCAAAAGATTGATACCATGGTGCGAGACCAGTTTATCAATAACCGGGTTGTTTTTACAAAAACGGCGGTGATGCGCCCCGTGCCATCTGAGATCTTATTTATTACGGGCAGCAACGAAGATGGTTATACCAATACCATCACCACATTAGCCAACAGTAACGTTCTAAATTCGAGCTATGGCGATTATCTCATTATCAATAAAGCGGAAAACACGGATGCTAAAACCATTGACGAAAGCCGGTCGAAACTTACTTTAAAGGATATGGGTGGTTTGACCACTTTTATGGAGGGCATTGGCGCGTTAAAAACGGTTTACCAGTTTAAGAACAGCGATTTTAGTTTTACCCCGAAAGAAATTGAGGTTAGAATTGTAGGTAACTACAGCAACCTGAACGTAACCGACAGGGGATTTTTCAATATTTACCTGAATGGGATATTGATCAGTACCGAAAAACTCGACCCTACAGGCAAACTCAATACATCGGCATTAATTAACCGGTACGAGTTGCAAAAATTTAACACACTGGAGTGCGAGTTCAGGTTTTACCCTGGCAGCGGCAATTGCGAAAACAGTTTTATCAATTACTTTGGCGAGATAAACGTAAGCCAATCGTATTTACAAACCAAAATACCATTTATTGTAAACAACTTAAGCTTTTATCAGTACCCCGAAGCTTTTAATACCGGTAAAACCACCATTGTGCTAAGCCGGAAAACCGCGCCTTATGCTGCGGCTACGGTGGGCGAAATAATTTACGAGTTGAATAATAATATCCACGCCGATAACTTCCCTGATTTTGTTTATTCGGACAAGTTGGATAAATCGTTGTTGAAGAAAAATAACATTATTGCTTTGTTGTCAAAAGACGATGACCTGATGTCGGAGTTCCCCGATGCACCTATTAAATTCAACAAAGCTTTCAGGCTGTATAACAACGAAAACAATAAAGTAGTTTATGAACTGAACGACACCGTATCGGCCGGTTTGGCGCAAATATTTTATGGCCGCGGTAACAACGGTACTTTAATCATTACAGGTACAGGTACCCATTTGAACGATGCTTTTTTATCGGCAGCTAAGTCGATAACAGATCAGTTATCAACCTTGTCAAGTAATATCTGTATATCTGATGCCAACAACAAATACCTGTTCAACATCAGTAAAGACAGTGATAATTTAGAGTACACAGATTCAAAAAGCGGCTTTGCTAAATTTTGGGAAGCTTATAACTTATACATCCTGTTGGTGATACTCGTATTGATCCTGGTATCATTCCTGTACGTAAGATCGCGAGTGCAAAAATCGCAGGAATCGTTTAATGAATAATCTTAAAGAATATAAACGGATGTATGTAGTCCATTAGGGGTTGCATACATCTGTTAACTTAAAAATCTGACTCAACCCGGTAAATATGTCGTTTAATAATATCCTGGATACTGCCCCGGTTTATGATATCCTGGTAAACGATAAGTTTATCACAACGAACGACCTGGCCAAGATCAACGACTTTTCGCAGAGGTCTGAGCTTTCATTTATCAAAATAGCTTTAACCTTCGGTTACATTTCGCGAAAAAATTATGAGCGTTCGTTAATAAACGCCGGTTACCAGTTTAGCACCAACGTTCGGGATGAAGCTTTTGACCAGGATGTATTAGATAAACTGGACCTAAAGTACGTATGTAATTTTTTTGCATTACCGCTGCGGATAGAAAACAACCAGGTGGTAACCCTGATGGCCGACCCTACGGATATGGAGTTTATCAATTTTGTACGGGAGACCTACAGGATGGAGCCTCGTATCATACTGGGCTCCGACCTGGATATTTGCTGGATGAGCCATAAATTATTGGGCGACGATTATGTAAAATCGGCAGTGTTCGCGTTAAGACAAAGCGACCCGGCAAACTCGGCTTCAACTACCTTTACCACACAGCAACTAATATTTTTGTTTGTTGGCATGGGTGTTACGGTAGTTTTTCTTTTTTACAACTTTGTGCCGGTATCTATTTTTTTAAACGTGATCGTCAGTTCGTTTTTCCTGATCGCCATCATGTTTAAACTTTTCCTGGCCATGATGGGCTCGCGTTTCGAAATGCACCAGGCTGTAAGCCGCGAAGAAGTGAGGGATGTTGTTGACGATGACCTGCCAATATATACCATTCAACTACCGGTTTATAAAGAAGACAAACTGATAAAAAAACTGATATGGAACCTGCAAAGTTTGGATTACCCACGCGAAAGGCTTGATATTAAACTGCTGATAGAAGAAGACGATAGCAAAACGTTGAATGCTGTTAAGGATCTTAATTTCCCGGCCATATTTGATGTGGTGGTGGTACCCTTCCATATGCCCAAAACAAAACCGAAAGCATGTAACTACGGGCTTTACTTTTCGCGCGGCAAATACCTAACCATTTACGATGCCGAAGATATACCGGATACGGACCAGCTTAAAAAAGTGATCACCCTATTCGAGAAACTGCCCGATAATTATATCTGCATACAATGCGCTTTAAATTACTTTAACCGGAATGAAAACTTTTTGACCCGTATGTTTACCCTCGAATATTCGTACTGGTTTGATTATATGCTGCCGGGCCTGGATACTTTGGATATCCCGATACCCCTGGGTGGTACCAGTAACCACTTTAAGTTAGATAAGCTGCTTGAATTGGGTGGTTGGGACCCTTTTAACGTTACTGAAGATGCCGACCTTGGTTTACGTGCCTACTCAAAGGGATACAAGGTTTCTATTGTTAATTCTACTACTTATGAAGAGGCCAATAATGAGCCGTTTAACTGGATAAGACAACGCTCTCGTTGGATAAAGGGGTACATGCAAACCTATTTGGTACATATGCGTAACCCGGTAAAACTGATCAAAAAAGTTGGTTTAAAGGGTTTTTTAGGATTCAACTTTTTTATTGGTGCTACACCCTTAACATTTTTGATATACCCTGTGCTGTTGTTCATCTTTTTTACCTATGTGGTATTCGATTTCTCGTTTATCAGTCAGCTTTTTCCGAACTGGGTTTTGTTTATAGCGATATTTAACCTCATTATAGGTAACGTACTAATGGTTTACATCAATATGATGGCCGTATTTAAACGGAGGTATTACGAGTTGATCCTGTTCTCGCTGGCCAATCCCGTTTACTGGATAATGCACTCCATAGCGGCTTATAAAGGGTTGTACCAGTTAGTCGTAAACCCGTTTTTTTGGGAAAAAACCAATCATGGCCTTAGTAAAACCAACCAAACAGGCAGTGCAAATCCAACAACTACACTATAGGCCAGGCAGATGAAAAAAAGCAGCCTCATATATTTAACTTTTCTCAGTATTATTTTAGCTGTGTATTATTTGGTGCTTGGCATTGACATGCACAACAATGGCTACTATAACCACGAGTCTTTGTTTTATATGGAAAAGGCCCGCATTGTATTTGAAGGGCTCGGAAACCGATTAAAAGTAATTGGGTTAACCTCACCAATTTTGCCGTTTTATGGTATGATGCCTTTTACAGCGTTTAATAATTATGCATTTGCCCCGCTTATAGCATCAGCACTGGGTACAGCTTTGTTATTTTTAATAATGGGCATATGTGTACAAAAAACTACGAAAGACCCGTTTTTTATGTTTGTTTTATTGGCGCTTTTTGTGTTCCACCCGGGTATTCTTTTTGTGGCATGTTCGGGCAAAAGCATCTACATTATCCTGATCTTTTTCTTCCTCTTTTTCTATAACATATTTCGCTTTTATCATTCGAACACTACGTTCCATATTTCCATGTCCAGTATCTTGCTGGTAGCATTATTATTTTGCGACTATAAGTTTATTTGGATGACCCTGTTTTTTGTACCGCTGGTTATATCCATAGCTATACAGAGTTTAAACCTTGCCGAAAAGCAATCAATATTCAGGTTGTTCATCAGCTTCAACAACCCTTCACTCAGGCGTAAACTGGTAAACAAAACATTTGCGATATACATTATCATCTTCATTTTACCCATTATAGCGGTAATGTGTTACCGTATTTTGAACCAAACACACGCTAACGATTTTAACTATTTTTTGGATAACCCCTATTCAACCTGGAATGTATTGATCACCAAGCTTGAAAGTTCGATAACACCCGCCATTGATAACTACAGGTTGCCCGAGGTTAGTTTTTTGACCACTATCCGCATAATTATTTACTGCCCGCTTATTGTTTTGGCGGCCTTTTTACTACGGAATAACATACAACATTTTATAACCATCCTTATCCCGCTGGCCTTGGTCGAGTTTTTAAAGATCGAGTTCCCGGATGTGTTTTTAGCACAACAGTATTACCTTATCTTCATCATCATCTCGTTTATGGCATTGCTGTTTAAAAGTACTGTCGTATCACAAAATAACATTTATAAGTTCCTGATCAGTGCCTGTATAGTGGTCGAAATATTTTCGGGGTATGTTTACCTCAACAATTCATTTATCGAGAGTGAACAAAGTTTTATAACCATTGCTACACAGCCAAGACTAAGACAGGCTGATGATGGCTTTACGTCAACCCGTTATGATGAGTATATTGATGTGGCGCAGTATATTAATAGCATGCCCCGCAACTCAAAAGTATTGGTTGACGATGCAAATGCCTACCCTATTGCCGCCTATGTTAAAAATATCCATAAGTTAACATTGCCTTACCAGGATATATTTTTGAGTGCTATTGAGAACCCGGCGCCTTATGTTAACTATGTTTTGGTGGCAACCGGTACAAACACCGTGGGCGGCTATACACAGCTTAACGAGAAATATAAAGCCATAATGGAGGTTAAAAACAACATTATGATGGATAAAACCTACGAAACGGATAACTGGATCATCTACAAGATTAGGGAAAGGGATGCTTCGTTTGCAGCTAATTAATATTTCGCTAACTTTCTTACCGCTCTATTAGTTCTTATTCTATCGTATTTTGCTCAAGCAAGAGGACTGTGTGCCATTGTGTTTTATTGTCATGTTATTTTTATACCATTTGGTATATTCTTATTGGTTAATTGCCAGATAATAACTACTCATTGTAAATGGTTTGTGCTGACCATAGCAAAGGAGTGATGCAAAGAGTAATAGCTTCTTCATACGATGATTGATAAACCTTACCAAAGTAGCTAATATTTAGGATGTAAGTTAGGTATGGAGCCTGCCTGCACTTTCAGGCACAAAAAAGCCCCGAAAGCTTGTTAGCTCCGGGGCTGATTTAAGATTGGGCACCGACCTACTCTCCCACGTATTACCGCAGTACCATCGGCTCTGGCGGGCTTGACTTCTCTGTTCGGAATGGGAAGAGGTAGACACCGCCGATATAGGCACCTGAATGTTTTTTGTTGAATGGTTGATTGAGTTAAGTGGTGAGTGGTTGCCCGCTTCGTCACTGTTCAATGTTCGTATCAACGATACTTTATTAGTTGTTGGTTGATTGGGCTAAGTAGTTGATTTGTTAGTTTATAGTTTTACAACCATTCACTTTATCAACTTAATCCAACTTATTCAACCCATAAACTAAGACAAAATTGAAAGAAGTAAGTTTCAGAGAAAACAACAGTATTAGTGTTCGCATAGCGCTTTGCGCTGAGCGCGTGGCGCTATGCTTAGTTACCTGCTATGAGAAAGCTTCGGGTTATTAGTATTACTCGGCTATGATGTCGCCACCTTTACACCTGTAACCTATCAACGTAGTAGTCTGCTACGACCCTCAATGGAAGTCTCATCTTGTGGCTAGTTTCGCACTTAGATGCTTTCAGCGCTTATCTATCCCGAACGTAGCTACTCTGCAATACAGCTGGCGCCATAACAGATTCACTAGGGGTTCGTCCAACCCGGTCCTCTCGTACTAAGGTCAGCCCCACTCAAACTTCCAACGCCCACAACAGATAGGGACCGAACTGTCTCGCGACGTTCTGAACCCAGCTCGCGTGCCACTTTAATGAGCGAACAGCTCAACCCTTGGGACCTTCTCCAGCCCCAGGATGTGACGAGCCGACATCGAGGTGCCAAACCTCCCCGTCGATATGAGCTCTTGGGGGAGATCAGCCTGTTATCCCCAGCGTACCTTTTATCCTTTGAGCGATGGCCCTTCCATGCAGAACCACCGGATCACTATATCCGTCTTTCGACCCAGCTCGGCTTGTCTGCCTCACTGTCAAGCAAGCTTATGCTATTGCACTCCGCGTACGGTTACCAAGCGTACTGAGCTTACCTTTGAAAGCCTCCGTTACCTTTTTGGAGGCGACCACCCCAGTCAAACTACCCGCCAAACAATGTCCTCCGCATTGCGGAGTTAGACACCAAATACAGAAAGGGTGGTATTTCAACGTTGACTAACCGACTCCTGGCGAAGCCGGATCACAGTCTCCCACCTATCCTACACATCCTGTATCCGATATCAATGTTAAGTTGTAGTGAAGGTGCATGGGGTCTTTCCGTCCCGTTGCGGGTAACCGGCGTCTTCACCGATACCACAATTTCACCGAGCTCATGGCTGAGACAGCGCCCAGATCGTTACACCATTCGTGCAGGTCGGAACTTACCCGACAAGGAATTTCGCTACCTTAGGACCGTTATAGTTACGGCCGCCGTTTACCGGGGCTTCGATTCAATGCTTCGCCTTGCGACTAACATCCCCTCTTAACCTTCCGGCACCGGGCAGGTGTCAGGCCATATACGTCATCTCTCGATTTTGCATAGCCATGTGTTTTTGTTAAACAGTCGCCTGGGCCTTTTCACTGCGGCTGATATTGCTATCAGCGCCCCTTCTCCCGAAGTTACAGGGCCATTTTGCCGAGTTCCTTAGCCATGATTCACTCGAGCACCTTAGGATTCTCTCCTCGACTACCTGTGTCGGTTTACGGTACGGGGTTTTATAACCTGAAGCTTAGCAGGTTTTCTTGGAAGTCTGATTACCTGAACTATCCCGTCCCCCGAAGGTTCTGGGTACTATCGATTTTCAGCAAAGTCTGCGTACTTAACTACAAACCCTATACCTACAATCTTTAACGAACTATTCCGTCAGTTCGCGTCAGTTTCACTACTCCGTCACTGCATCGCAGTTATAAAACGTACTGGAATATTAACCAGTTATCCATCGGCTACGCCATTCGGCTTCACCTTAGGCCCCGACTAACCCTGATCCGATTAGCGTTGATCAGGAAACCTTAGTCTTTCGGTGGGCGGGTTTCTCTCCCGCCTTATCGTTACTTATGCCTACATTTGCTTTTCTACACCCTCCACAGTAACTTACGTACCTGCTTCGCCGGAAGTAGAATGCTCCCCTACCAGATCAATTTTCATTGAAATCCATAGCTTCGGTATACCACTTGATGCCCGTTTATTATCCATGCCCGATCGCTCGACTAGTGAGCTGTTACGCACTCTTTAAATGAATGGCTGCTTCCAAGCCAACATCCTAGCTGTCTGTGCAATCGGACCTCGTTAGTTCAACTTAGTGGTAATTTAGGGACCTTAGCTGATGGTCTGGGTTCTTTCCCTCTCGGCCCTGGACCTTAGCACCCAGAGCCTCACTCCAGCGTATATTATATAGCATTCGGAGTTTATCTGGATTTGGTAGGATTTGACTCCCCCGCACCCAATTAGTAGCTCTACCTCTATATAACTCAACCGCCAGGCTGTTCCTAAAAACATTTCGGGGAGTACGAGCTATTTCCCAGTTTGATTAGCCTTTCACCCCTACCCACAGATCATCCGGAAACTTTTCAACGTTTATCGGTTCGGTCCTCCAGTACCTGTTACGGCACCTTCAACCTGTCCATGGGTAGATCACAAGGTTTCGCGTCTACCCCCTCTGACTGCACGCCCTATTCAGACTCGCTTTCGCTTCGGCTGCGCGGCTTAACCGCTTAACCTTGCCAGAGAGGAGTAACTCGTAGGCTCATTATGCAAAAGGCACGCCGTCACACCACTTGGATGCTCCGACCGCTTGTAAGTACACGGTTTCAGGTTCTATTTCACTCCCCTGTTCGGGGTTCTTTTCACCTTTCCCTCACGGTACTGGTTCACTATCGGTCTCTCAGGAGTATTTAGCCTTACCGGATGGTGCCGGCAGATTCCCACAAGGCGTCTCCGACCTCGCGGTACTCAGGAACTTACTAGGTTATTATTACTTACACTTACGCAGCTCTCATGCTCTATGGCCAGGTTTCCCACCCTGTTCAGTTTCATTTTAATATACCACATTGTAGTCCTACAACCCCCACTATGCCGTAACATAGTAGGTTTGGGCTTCTTCCCTTTCGCTCGCCACTACTCAGGAAATCACTATTGTTTTCTCTTCCTCTGCTTACTTAGATGTTTCAGTTCAGCAGGTTCGCGCATTGTATGCATCCATTCTTCAAATGGATAGGTTTCCCCATTCGGAAATCTGCGGATCAATTCATATTTGCTGATCCCCGCAGCTTATCGCAGCTTATCACGTCCTTCATCGCCTCTGAGAGCCAAGGCATCCCCCGTGTACCCTTTCTTACTTTCTTCTACTATACCGCCTTTTGCCCGGTATGTATGCTTTTTGTTCCGTCGTCCGTTCATCGGTTCACTGGTTCATTAGTTCATCGGTATTGCTACCGATGCCTATCTGTACTCGTAAACCTTTAAAGCCTGACAACTTCCCTACTGTTGTTTTCTCTTTATTTACTTCTTCCAATATGTCAAAGAACGTTCGATTAGATTTGAGTATTGAGATTTGAGTATTGAGACTTTCGTCTAATATCTCATATCTAACATCTCACATCTTATCTGGTGGAGAATAACGGATTCGAACCGTTGACCCCCTGCGTGCAAGGCAGGTGCTCTAGCCAGCTGAGCTAATCCCCCTAAAGTCAAGTTTCCTTTTGTTCATTCGTTCACTGGTCATTTGTTCATTGGTGCCTGCTGACAGGACTAATGAACCACTGAACTGATGAACCAATAAACTAAAGCGTAGTCCGGAGCAGATTTGAACTGCTGACCCCTACATTATCAGTGTAGTGCTCTAACCAAACTGAGCTACCGGACTATTTTTCTGTCAGTCATTAGTTCATTGGTCATTAGTTCATTGGTCATTGGTTTTCCGGTTAGCGCGCTTTTGCTAACTAACTTTTTGACTTCTGACTTCCGACTGCTGACTTCCGACTTCTTAACTGCCAAAGTTGTCCTGTATACCTGTTATAGTTACAGCCACCAATTGGCTTGTCTTTTTGGGTGTTTTTATTATAGATGTGAGTAGTGAGATGTGAGTATTGAGACTTTTGCTCCCGCATTTATCTCATATCTAACATCTAACATCTCATATCTAAAAAAAGAAATAGACATGTGCGTAGCGGGCCATTATGCCCCTGATAAGAAAATGTGTTGCTATAGATAGGGTACCTGCTCCAGAAAGGAGGTATTCCAGCCGCACCTTCCGGTACGGCTACCTTGTTACGACTTAGCCCCAGTTACCGACTTTACCCTAGGACGCTCCTTGCGGTTACGCACTTCAGGTACTTCCAGCTTCCATGGCTTGACGGGCGGTGTGTACAAGGCCCGGGAACGTATTCACCGCGTCATTGCTGATACGCGATTACTAGCGAATCCAACTTCACGGGGTCGAGTTGCAGACCCCGATCCGAACTGTGATCAGCTTTATGAGATTTGCATCCTGTTGCCAGGTAGCTGCCCTCTGTACTGACCATTGTAGCACGTGTGTAGCCCCGGACGTAAGGGCCATGATGACTTGACGTCGTCCCCTCCTTCCTCTCTACTTGCGTAGGCAGTCTGTTTAGAGTCCCCACCTTAACGTGCTGGCAACTAAACATAGGGGTTGCGCTCGTTGCGGGACTTAACCCAACACCTCACGGCACGAGCTGACGACAGCCATGCAGCACCTAGTTTCGTGTCCCGAAGGACTGGGACGTCTCTGTCCCATTCACTAACTTTCAAGCCCGGGTAAGGTTCCTCGCGTATCATCGAATTAAACCACATGCTCCACCGCTTGTGCGGGCCCCCGTCAATTCCTTTGAGTTTCACCCTTGCGGGCGTACTCCCCAGGTGGAACACTTAACGCTTTCGCTTAGACGCTAACTGTATATCGCTAACATCGAGTGTTCATCGTTTAGGGCGTGGACTACCAGGGTATCTAATCCTGTTTGATCCCCACGCTTTCGTGCCTCAGCGTCAATTGCACCATAGTAAGCTGCCTTCGCAATTGGTGTTCTGTGACATATCTATGCATTTCACCGCTACTTGTCACATTCCGCCTACCTCTAGTGTATTCAAGCCCATCAGTATCAAAGGCACTGCGATAGTTAAGCTACCGTCTTTCACCCCTGACTTAATAGGCCGCCTACGCACCCTTTAAACCCAATAAATCCGGATAACGCTTGGATCCTCCGTATTACCGCGGCTGCTGGCACGG
>Ga0206951_1224_pt1 | contig 10935 bp, 8 predicted proteins | sample Alteio_BWOrgHeat_38_FD_152974 | JGI IMG/M metagenome (GOLD analysis project Ga0206951, IMG submission 152974) | Enriched cells from forest soil in Barre Woods Harvard Forest LTER site, Petersham, Massachusetts, United States -... | ecosystem: Environmental > Terrestrial > Soil > Temperate forest > O... | reverse complement strand
TGTCGCCGGTGTGAAGATTAAAGCGTCGAATCTGGCTCGGAGAGACGTAGATATCGTCGGGTCCGGCGAGGTAGGAGCCTTCGGCGGAGCGCAGGAAGCCAAAGCCATCAGGCAGAATTTCCAGGACGCCATCGCCATGAATATCTTCCCCGCGTTTGGAATGCGCTTTGAGGATGGAGAAGATGATATCTTGCTTGCGTGAGCGGGCCATGTTTTCCAGCTCATATTGTTGTTCGGCAAGATTAACGAGGTCCGGAACTGCTTTTTTCTTTAATTCAGTTAAATTCATAGTTATACCTTTTTTCTGATGGCAACAGCGCTTGGGTTAAAAAAACACCTCTGCTTAGTAAGATATGCACTTGGTTCTTCCCTCTGAGCGTGATTTGGTTCAGGACGGAATTTGATAGATATCTCACTTGGAAATCGATAGATAGATATGAGGCTGACTAATTTATATCATTATTGAGGTTGATTTTCCAGTCCCCTGGAAGCCCGTCTTGATTTTTTATCGGGGACTGGACAGGCCCTAGGCGTGGGTGTCGATAAATTGCTGTAATTCCGCTTTGGTTAACAAGCCGACCTGGGTGGCTTTTACCTGACCATCCTTGAATAAAATCAGGGTGGGAATGCCGCGAATTCCAAATTTGGGTGGCGTGGCCGGGTTGCTGTCGACGTCGAGTTTGACAAACTTTACCTTGCCCGTATAGTTTCTCGCGACATCCTCAATGATGGGGGCCAGTGCCTTGCAATGACCGCACCATTGGGCCCAAAAATCAACGAGAACTGGAATCTTGGATGAGACCACATCGGCTTCGAAAGAATCGTCTGTAATTGCTTGTAAATTGCTCATGAAATCACCTTTGAAGAAAAACAATCACCCAATTTTACCTCTTTGACCTGAATTTGCAATTCTTACCCGCCATAAGAGCAGCCAGCCGAAGATAAAGAAAATTAGGATGGTGGCTACGCCGGCGCGCTGGCTTTGGAAGTGCAGTGTGACCAGTCCCAGGATCCAAGGGCCTAAGAAGGCGGTAATTCGGCCGGTGAGGGCATATAAACCGAAGAGTTCAGAGGTTTTGTTTGGCGGGGTCAGATGGGCCATTAAAGAGCGGCTGGCGGCTTGCACTGGGCCGATAAAGAGAGCGAGTCCGCAGGCCGTCAGCCAGAACCAAAACCGACCTTGGGTTAACAAGAGGACCACGCTAAAGAGGATGAGCATGGTCAGCGAGACTAAAATAGTCGGCTTGGAGCCTAGCCAGTCGTCCAGCCAGGCGAGTGTGAGTGCGCCGAGGCCCGCCAGGGTGTTCAGTGTGATGCCAAAAAGGAGGATATCAGTAAAAGTAAAATGGAAGGTGCCGGCGGCGAAAATACCGCCGAAGGCGAAGAGGGTGTTGAGACCGTCGTTATAAATCATGCGCGCCAGCAGATAGATCAGGATGTTTTTTTCCTGAAACAACATTTTGACGGTGGTCCCTAACCGGCGAAAACCGGCGCGTACGGTTTTGCCGAGGCTTTGCCGCGTCGGTGGCGTATTTGGCACAAAGAGGAAGAGAGGCAGAGAAAAGAGCGCGAACCAGACAGCGGAAAAAGGCCCGACAATGCGAATCTGCTCGAAGGTTTTCGGGTCGAGCCACGGGACGGGGTGGAGCGCAGAAATTTCGAGAATAATGGCGAGGGCCAGGATGCCTCCGAGGTAGCCCATACCCCAACCCCAGCCTGAAATCCGGCCAAAATACGCCTGAGGCGCTAGAAAGAGTAAAAAGGAATTGTAGAAAATACCGGCGATTTCCAGACAGATTGTGGCCAGGATAAAGAGCGCCAGGGAGGAATGCACGTAGTGCGGGGAGGGGTAGGCAAACCAGAGTAAGCTGGTGCAAATAATGCAGCAGAATGTGAAAAAGGCGAGCCAGGCTTTGTGATTGCCGCCTTGGTCGGCGAGGGCGCCAAAGACCGGGCCGCCAAAGGCGATGAACAAGCCAGCGATCGCGCTGGCGTTGGCCCATTGATAGGTGCCGATGATTTTGTCGACGGCGATATGGTTAATAAAATAGGTTGAAAAAACAAAGGTGGTGATGAGCACCGGAAAAGTATCGCTGGCCCAGCCATAAATACACCAGCTAATCAGGGGTAGTTTACCCTTCAAGCCGGCCGAAATTTGAACTGCTTTCATGGCGCTCCTTAGCTCAGGCTAAAATCCAGCGAATGCTCCCCGCAATGTGCCGCGATAAAGCTTCTGACCTTGTTTTTTAACTGAATAATCTTCTGCCATTCATCGCCCTCGGGATTAAGCGGTTCGCCAATGATGACCTTAATTCGGCCAGGGCGCATGAGATAATAATCGCCCCGCAAGATCCGGCGTGTTCCCTGAATGGCGAGGGGGCAAACCGGCGTTTGGGTTTCCGCGGCAATCTTGAAGGCTCCCAGTTTGAAAGGACGCAGGCCAGCAGCGTAACTGAAGGTCCCTTCTGGAAAAATAAAGATAGAGCTGCCACTTTGCAGCGTGGCCTCGATTTTCACAGTTTGTTCCAAGCCTTTTTGGAAATCAAGACGGTCTATGGGGATATGGCGCAGCTTGCGCAGCACGTCGCGCAGCAGTGGCCAGGAGAAGGCTTCCTTTTTGGCGATGAAGCGCGTGCCGGCTGGGGCTATGGCAGCCGCTACCAGGCCGTCAATATAGCTCGCGTGGTTGGCTGCGAAAATAAGGGGTTGAGCCGCGGTCAAAAACTTTCCGCCCTCGATCGAAATCGGGCAGCCGAAAGCCAGGCATAATAAACGGGCGGCTTGCCGGCAAAGGTTTCCTGCTTGTTTTTCGGGCAGCAGTTTAATGCTGAGCCAGAGTGGGAGTGCGGCCAGGCCGAGGAGTAGCACCACATAGAGAGTGTAGATCAGCTTCAGGCTTTTAATCAGAGTGGCCCTGCTTTTCAGCGCGAAAGACTTCAGGCCCAGCTTCGCCATTTGTACCCAGGCCGGGGCCGGTCGGAGTTTGCCTTCCAAGTACAGATTTTTGCAGGCCGAGCGCTGCAATTTTCCGCTGGAGGTTTTTGGCACGGTTCGTGGGGCGACGAAAATAATCTGGTCCGGCGTCAGATCCAGGGCGTTGACCAGGGCATCGGTGATGGCGTTACGCAAAGCGGTTCTCTTGGACTTATTTTTTTCCGAGGTCTCGGCGACCAAAATAATGTTTTCCGTCCCCGTTTCTTTGTCATTCACGCTAAAGGCGATGGCGCAGCCGCGGCGTACGCCGGGAACGTCGCTGACGATTTCTTCGAGCACGGACGGATAGATATTACGGCCGGCCTTAATAATAAGATCTTTTTGACGGCCGGTAATGAAGATTTCCCCGTCAGCCAGATAAGCGAAATCACCTGTATTATACCAATTACCGCGGTGCGCCAGGGCGGTTGCAGCGGGGTTGTTGTAATAACCCCGCATGCTGGAGGGGCCTTGAAATTGCAACTGGCCGATGCGGCGTTCAGGCAGGGGTTGAAACTGTTCATCCACGATGCGGACAAAATGACCGGGTAACGGTTGGCCGCAGGACATGATTTCCAGTTTCTCTTGGGCGGCGTGAGGATCAAGGGGGATGGCTTGTTTGTCGTTCTCGAAGGCGATGCGGTCAATCGTGTCGACGCGCGGCGGGCGGTTCAAAGGCGAGACGGCGAGTCCGACAGTGGATTCAGCCAGTCCGTAAACCGGGAAAAAGGATTCAGCCTTGAAGCCATAGGGCTTGAATTTCTCGACGAAGCGTTCGTAGGTCTTGGGATAAATGGTTTCCGCGCCGTTGGCGGCCATGCGCCAGGAGCGGAGGTCGAGGCCCTCGATTGTTTCCGGCGCGATTTTGCGAACGCAGAGTTCATAGGCGAAATTGGGCGCTGCGGACAGGGTGCCGCGATGCAAGTGAATGGCCCAGAGCCATTTTTCCGGATGTGACAGAAAGGCCAGCGGCGAGAAGAGCACCAGGGGGCAGCCGTAGTAAAGCGTGCCTAGAACGAGTCCGATCAAGCCAAAGTCATGATAAAGCGGCAGCCAGCTGACGGCGATATCGTCGGGAGTGATTTGCACGGCTTTGCCGAAGGCGCGAATATTGGAGAGTAGGTTGTTGTTGGTGAGAACCACACCTTTGGGGGCGCTGGTACTGCCGGAAGTGTATTGAATTAAGCCGACGTCGTCTTGTTTCGCCGTGAGCGGCAAGAGCAGGCTGCTGCCGCTCTTCAATAAATCGTCGACGGTAAGCACTTCCTGCAGACTGGGAATAAAGCCTTGCAGGAAACGGCTGAGCAATTCCGCTTGTTCAAAGGTGACCAGAAAACGGATTTCGGCGTTGTTTAAAATTTTGGCTTCTTGTTTGGCGTAGCTCTCGAGCTGGTGAGGGCGTAGCGGTGGATAAATGGGCACCGGGATGCCCGAGGCCAGAAGAACGCCGAAAAAGGTATAAAAAAAGCCGAGCTGGGTTGGTTGCATGATGGCGACGGTTTCACCTGGGCTCAAGCCGCGTTTTTGCAGGGCGTTCGCGACTTTGAATGAGTTGGACAGCAGCTGGCCATAAGTCAGTATTTCTTCGCCGCCCTTGTCATTTTGCAGATAAATGTACGGTCGGTCCGGCGTTTTTTGCGCGTGTTCCATCAAGACTTCGACCAGGGAGTCGGCGCGTGAAACATCGGCAATTTTTTGCGAGTGATGTTTTTCATAGCGTTCGGCTTTTTCGGTCCTGCCGACCCGATTTTCATTCTGCAGGACGGCGGGCCGGGCGGTCTGGATGGCGGCCAGGAGATCGCCCAGGGTTTCTGCTTCTACCAGCAGGCGGTCCGGCAATTCCACTTTCCACTGTTTTTCGATGCGGCGGAATAATTCCGCGCGTCCCAGACTGTCCAGGCCCAGGTGATACTGCAAGGAGGATTGGAGCGTGAGCTCACGGCTTAGATGGGCATCGGTGGTTTCCGCCAGCAAGGCGCGGGCGAGGGTGATGAGTTCTTTTTCCATTTTTAGCTTGTCAACCATTGTATACTTTCCATCGCCATCCGGCGGCCGAGTTTTTTCTTTATGGGAGGACAGAGATCCAGGCCTACCATGCCAAGTTGTCGGGCAAAATTGCTGCCCCAAAAGCCAGCTGCAAAGATCTGACTGAGGTAATGCGAAAATAACAGATTCATTTTCGGCTGGAAACGACTGAGGTTTTCAGCCAGGCCGGCGCCGAGCGGCTCTTGTTCCCGCAGATTGCGCAGGAGCAGCTGGCTGAGATGGGCGATTTCATATAAAGCGAGGTTCAAACCCTGGGCCGCGATGGGATGAATCGTGTGGGCGGCGTTGCCGATTAGGAGCACGTTTCCCTGCAGGGGGTTTTTGACTTGAATCAACTGCAAAGGAAAGACCGCGCGTCGGTTAATGCCTGTCAAGCGGCCGAGCCGATAGCCGAACTGGGTCTGCAGGGCCTGCAAAAAGGCGGGTTCCTCGAGGCTTTGCAGCGCGGCAATGGCTGGGGTGCCGGCGGTCCAGATCGTGGCGCACAAGCGATCCTGTGTTTCTTTATCCTTCAAGGGCAGCATGGCCAGGGCGCCCTCGTCCAGAAAGCGTTCATAGGCCCGGTTTTCATGCGGGCGGCCCAGGCGGGTGGTTGTGACCAGGGCGCTTTGCTGATAATCGACTGTGTGAGTGTCAAAGCTCAATAAGCGCCGGATAGTCGAATGGCTGCCATCAGCGGCGATAATGAGGTTGCCGGTCAAGCGGCTTTCCACACCCTGGTATTCCAGGGTCAGCGTGGATTTTTTTTCATGCAGCGTCAGCGTCGTGACACGGGCCGGACGCCATTCCGTGAATTGGCCAGGGTTCCTTGCTTGGGAGAGTGTCTCGTCCAGGGCTTGATTGATATCGCTGGCGCGCAGCACGGAACCCAGGGTAGGCAAGTGCGCTGTTTGCGCGCTGAGGCGCGTCGCGCCAAAGCGCCCACGATGGGAGACATGGACTTCGTGAATGGGGGTGCTGAGGGGGGCCAGGCAGGGCCAAAGGCCGAGCTTTTCCAGGAAATGGACGCTGCCATAATTCAGGGCGATTAAGCGCGGGTCGGGCAGATTCTGCTCGTTGGCGTCAATCAAGGCAATTTTTAAAGGCGCTTGGCTCAGGGCGCAAGCCAGACTTCTACCGACTAAGCCGCCGCCTATTATAATAAGGTCGTAATGCATTTTATCAGGCCATCAAGGCTTCTATTTCAGCAACCGTTTTAGGTACTTTTCGGGAGAGCACTTCGCAACCTTTAGAGGTCACAAGCACGTCGTCCTCGATGCGCACGCCAATGTTATGCCAGCGTGCGGGCACGTTTTTAAGCTCACTGGAAATGTAAATTCCAGGTTCCACGGTGAGCACCATGCCGGCTTGTAATTTACGCCATTTGCCCTGAATAGCATAGTGTCCCACATCATGCACGTCTAATCCTAGCCAATGTCCGGTGCGGTGCATGTAAAAGGGTAGATAAGCCTGCTTGGCGAGGAGCTCGTTAACATTGCCACGTAAGAGGCCCAGGCCGACCAAACCCTTGGTTAAAACTCGCAGGGCTGTTTCGTGCATTTTTTCCCAGGGTAGGCCGGCTTTGATGATTTTGATCACGGCCAGCTGAGCTTCCAGAACGACATTATAAACAGCGCGCTGTTCTGGCGAGAATTTGCCATTGGCCGGAAAGGTGCGGGTGATGTCCGAGGCGTAGTAGTGATATTCGGCGCCGGCATCGATCAAGACCAGGGAGCCGTTCCGGATGATTTGATTGTTGGCGTTATAGTGCAAAATGCAGCTGTTGGCGCCGCTGCCGACGATGGAGGTATAGGCTGGATAACGGGCACCGTTGCGCTGGAATTCATAGAGCAATTCGGCCTCCAGCTGATACTCCGGGATGCCTGGCTTGCAGGCCTTCATCGCACGGACATGAGCGGCGGCGGCGATTTCAGCCGCCTTGCGCATGGTTTTAATTTCCGAGGTGCTTTTGATAAGACGCATTTCGTGGAGCAGATCGCCGATGTCGATCAGGGCGCCGGGGTAGGAAAGACCGTTGCGAATGCGACCGCGGACTTTGTTCGCCGCTGCGAATAAGATTTCGTCGAAGCGGGGGTTGATGCCAAGCAGGCAATAAATTTCTTTTCGGCCAATCAAGAGGTTCGGTAATTTTTCCGCGAATTCCTCAATGGAAAAAGCCTGATTGGCACCATAAAGTTTGCGCGCGCCCGCCTGGCCGGCGCGTGGCCCTTCCCAGATTTCTTTTTCACGGTGTCGGGGGCGGTTAAATAAAATAAACGCGCCTTCCGCGCGCTTGGGCGCAAGCACGGCGATGGCTTCCGGTTCTTCAAAGCCAGTCAAATAGTAAAAATCGCTGTTGGGCCGAAAGGGATATTCATATTCGCCGTTGCGCATGGCGATGGGAGCGGTGGGAATAATAACCAGGGCCTGCGGGTGGATTTTTTTTAAAAGGGCAGTCCGCCGTTTTTGAAATTCTTTGTGTCCGTTCATAAGATAGGGCCAATTTGTTAGCAAGAATCAATAGCATGGTACAAGAATTGCGGGTGCGAGTATAGGGTGTATATAACTTGCTCTCAATCTAAGACTCGAGTAAGCTTTTCGGGAATTGAAACCTGACTTAAGGGAGTAGGGCGATGGCTAGTCGATCACCGATGGAGAGTCAAGTGCAAGGTAGCTTGGTTCCCGACCAGAAAGATATTTTCCGTATGAAAAGTTTTAACTGCCCTCTTACCCATCAGCGTTTTACAGATCCTGTCGTTGCTTCAGATGGCTACACTTATAATCATATCGCGCTTCAACAATGGCTGGTTAAGTACCCGCAAGCGACTAGCCCCAAGACAGGCAGACTTTTGATATCACGGATAATCAAAGATAATATCACCATTAAAGAAGCGGTAAAAGAATATGAGCGGGAAGTTGTTCCCCGACTAGAGCGTTTAAAAGCGTTAGAGAGTCTAGAAGCGCAATACACGCTTGTTACAACCGGGCAAGAGGCAAAAGAACAAGAGTTTAAGCGTCAGCAGCAAAAAGTGGAACAATTGAGATTGGCTTTGGATCAGGCAGTTCAAAGAGAGATGGCGCTCAGAAGCATGCTGGAGAGTCAAAATCAGGAACTCCAACAGCTCCGGCCACCTCGACCGTCAGCTCCACCAGCCCCAGCCGCAACTTCAGTCTTAGCTCCAGGGCATTATTCCACGGACCATGCTTTATCCGCGCTGCTAGATCACGCTTTGGGTTCTGTCCCTCCTTTGCCAGCGAGTGCTGGGTCACCGAGGGCGGGGGGCGGTGTGAGGGTTCATGATTCGAGGGGATATTATATTTTGCCATCGAGTTCTTCTGCTTTAGTCTTAGCGCCAGATTCCGAGCCTGTTGTTCGATCCCAGTCTCGTTCTCGTTCTCGGTCTCGCTCTCGCTCTCGTTCTCGGTCTCGATATGATGTACCTCGATCTCGAGTCGATGTTCTCGGTCCGACTTCTTTTCCTCCTCTGCCCACGAGTGACGGCCTTGCTCTCGTTCCTGAACATCAAGCAGCAGACGCTTTAGTATCGCCACCCGAAATTGCCTTCTCTTCCCTCCATTTCCATTATCGGCCAGCGGCGGCTAGCCATGTTCCTGCTCCGCCAGGCGGTCCTGTTAGTTCCCTGTCGCATGCTTCTGAGGCGACTTCGGCCCAAAGGCGGTCGCGCGTTCAAGCGGCTAGTAGTCTACCTCGCTCTCAGTCCGATGCTGCAATTCCAGACCCTTATCCTCCAACCGCTGTTTTACCCATGTCGTCAGATAGCCCGGGTTTTTTCTCCCGTAGTAATGTCAGATCTATTCCTTCGGATAGTAAAAAACCGCCAGCGTCCACAGAACCAGGCCTTTCGATAATGGCGAACGAGCTCTTGAAAGAGGCTATTGAGAAGGGGCAGGCGACAAATGTGTTAGTGGCTTTGGCTGCCGGGGCCAGTGAGAATGTTCAGTATGTGCCGCATAATGAAACGCCGATGATCTTGGCAGTTCGACACTATTCCAAGTATCCTCCTGAGACGATGCAAAAAATCATGATGAAGCTTCGAGATGGTGGCGCTGACCTGAGCCTTGCGGATGACAAGGGAAATACTGCTTTACACTGGGCAGCAGAGGCCAATCTGACTTGGGTGATCGAATTTCTGTTGCGAAATAAGGCTAACCCTCTTCTCGTCAATCGGGAGTTTCAAAAGCCAATTGCAAAACTGCTTAAGCAACCGCATTTTGACAAAGTGAGTGTAGAACTCTTGTTGGAATACGAAAGGAATTTCAAGCCAGTCTCTCGTCGAGGATCTGATTCCCAACTGGGTGAACGGTCGGCTCTGCCAGTAGATTCTGTTCCCCTACCGGGTGCGCCACCGGCACCACGCAGAGATTCTTACCACCGGCAGGATGAACCGTCGGCTCCGCCAGCAGATTATGAGCTCGAGCCGGGTGCGCCATCGGTTCTGCATAGAGAGATTTCTCCCTCCCCTCCTCCCCCTCCCTCTCTTTCTCCACGGGTGGGACGCTAGGGTTTCATTGAAGTAAGGGGAAGAAAGGATGCTTATTTCAGCGATCGTAGCGATGGCGGAAAACCGCGTTATCGGGAAAGATAATCAGCTGCCTTGGCGTTTGCCAGCGGATTTGCGGCATTTTAAGGCGCTGACCCTGGGGAAGCCAGTCTTGATGGGACGCAAGACGCATGAGTCTATTGGCAGGGCGTTGCCCGGGCGGCGGAATATCATTTTGACTCGGAATTCAGGCTTTCAGGCAGCGGAGGGAGCGGAGGTGGTGTCTTCCATTGATGTGGCGATGGAGAGCCTGAAAGCGACCGATGAATTGATGCTGATCGGCGGCGCCGAGCTTTACCGCGAGCTGCTACCCCGGGTGCAAAGAATTTATCTGACCGTTGTGCATGCCCAGGTTGAAGGAGACTGCTATTTCCCGGAGCTGAATTTGACGGAATGGCGGCAGACGAGCTGTGAGGACCATGCGGCGGACGAAGAGAATCGTTATTCTTATAGCTTTATGGTGTGGGAGAGAGTTTAACCTTGTTTGCTTCCCTTCCATGCGCAACAGCTTAAGCGGGTTAAAACAAGGCATTCCCGATGAAGCCTGGAAAACGCTGAACATCGATCCGCAAAAGCGCGCTGAAAACCTCACTGTTGAAGAGTTTGTCAACCTAAGCAACTACACCTCTTAAAGATTGAGAGACTTTAGTCATGCCTACTTATGCTATTGGCGATGTTCAAGGATGTTTTATCGCGCTGCAGAAATTATTAAAACACATCCAATTTGACCCCGAGCGGGACCAACTCTGGTTCACCGGCGACCTGGTCAACCGCGGCTCACACTCCCTCGAAGTGTTGCGCTTGGTGAAGGGACTGGGGAAAAGCCAGAAAACCGTTCTCGGCAACCACGATTTGCATCTTTTGGCCTGCGCCTATCAACAACATCCCGGCTGGAAAGAAGACACCTTCTCCGATATTTTAGCTGCGCCCGACCGCGAGGAACTGATCGACTGGCTGCGTCATCAAGCTCTGTTTCATTATGATCCCAGCCTGGGCTACGCCCTGGTTCATGCAGGCCTGGCTCCCTCCTGGGACGCTCAGAAAGCCCTGACCCTCTCACAAGAAGTCGAGACCGTATTGCAAAGCGGACAGATAGCCGAATTTCTTGGCCAAATGTACGGCGACCAACCTGATACCTGGGACGAGACCCTGAACGGCTGGGACCGGCTGCGAGCCATCACCAATTACTTCACCCGGGTGCGTTTTTGCTATCCCGACGGACGCCTGGAATTATCTGATAAAGGCCCGGCAGACTCGCCACAATCCCGCATTCTCCCCTGGTTTCGCCTGCCGGAGCGTGCCAATGAAGACTTGCGAATTATCTTCGGCCACTGGGCAGCCCTTGGCGGCATTACGCACACACCCAAGGTTTACT
>Ga0206951_1162_pt3 | contig 10998 bp, 13 predicted proteins | sample Alteio_BWOrgHeat_38_FD_152974 | JGI IMG/M metagenome (GOLD analysis project Ga0206951, IMG submission 152974) | Enriched cells from forest soil in Barre Woods Harvard Forest LTER site, Petersham, Massachusetts, United States -... | ecosystem: Environmental > Terrestrial > Soil > Temperate forest >... | reverse complement strand
ATTTGCGTAATGTTCCGCCTGAAATGTCCCTGCAGGTCATGGAAGAGTTCTTCGACATGCTCGAGACGCAACGGTATATGATGCATGGCGGTCTTGATTACGCCACTAAATTACTGGTGGAATCTTTCGGTAAACAAAGAGCAGAGGACCTGCTGGCGCTGGTCAAACGCGCCCAGGAAGCGAGCCAGGGTGACTTGGCCATGCTGCAAAAAGTGGATCCGCAGCAACTGGGAAAATTTCTTGATGGTGAGCATCCGCAGACCGCCGCGCTGGTGCTCGCGCATCTCGATCCCAAACGGGCCTCCTTGGTGCTTAACAGTTTAAGCGAGGAACAAAAGGTCGCTGTCGTCAGACGCCTCGCAGAGATGCGTCAGTTCTCACCCGAGATGGCTCAGAAGGTAGCGGTGATTCTACATAAGCGATTGGAGACGGTCGGTGATACGGGACGCAAAGCCTATGCCGGCTTCAAGGCGGTGGCTGATCTGCTGAATCGCCTGGATGCAGAGCAGGCCAAGAAGATACTGGAAGAAATTGAAGAGGAAGAGCCTGAGGTAGCTATCAATATTCGGAATCTGATGTTTACCTTTGAAGATCTGGTGACTGTACCCTCAGCCAGTATGCGTGATCTGGTCGCGGCGATTGATAAAGCGATCCTCGCCATGGCGCTCAAGGGTGCGCGTGAAGATGTCCGGGCACATATCTTCCGCGCCATGTCCTCTCGCGCTGTCGAAATGCTCAAGGAAGACATGGAAGTGCTGGGCCCGGTGCGTACACGCGAAGTCACAGCCGCGCAGCACGAAATTCTCAACCTTGCGCGGAAGCTCGAAGGCGAAGGCAAGATCATCCTGAAAATAGAACAGGGTGATGATCTGCTGGTTTAGTATCGCGACCTTTTTGGAGAAAGAATGCTACACAAAATCGAACCAAAAGTTCAACGCATGGAATATCGGGTTGCCTTCGCTCCCGTGACGCTCGTGCAATCTGAAGTTGAATCCAGCCACGCGATGAACGGCAAAAATGAAGAGATAGTGGCTTTAGTTGAGCGTATTCAGGAGTTTGAACGAGAAGCCGAGGAGCGAGAGCGCGCCTTCGCTGCACGGCTCGAAAAAGAAACGGGTGCAGCCTTCGCTCGTGGCCGCGCCGAAGAAGAAGTGAACCACACAGCTCTGTTCAGAAAAACCGCGCAGGCTGTGGAGCGATCGATCAAGGAATTTACCGCCGCTCGCGATGCTTATTTCTCGAAGGCAGAGCATGAAGTGGTCGGGCTGGCATTGAGTATTGCCGAGCGCATTCTGCATCGTGAAGCGCAGATGGATCCGCTCCTGCTTTCTGGAGCCGTGCGCGTGGCCCTCGGTCAACTCTCGGATACGACCGAAGTACGGCTGCGTGTTCCAGTCGCCGAGCTTACGTTCTGGAGCGAGATGGTTCAACTGATGCCTACGCTGCCGCTTCGTCCGCAGCTTACAGGTGATGAAGCGATGGCTGCAGGCGAGTGCGTTCTCGAAACCCATTTGGGCAGCGTAGATCTGGGCGTGAAAGCACAGCTGGCCGAGATCGAGCGAGGGTTCTTCGATTTGATTGAACGCCGCAGTGTGCAGAAGCTGCAAGAAGAGTAAGCAATGGAGCTGCTGACCACCTACTTTTCGCGACTTAAACAGCGTTCGACCTGGCGCTGGCAGGGGCGCGTCCTTGAGGCTGTCGGTCAGACGATTGAATCTTCCGGACCATTGTGCTCGGTCGGCGAATGCTGCGAGATCATGGACGGCAGCGGCCATCCGCATCTTGCCGAAGTCATCGGATTCCGCGGAAATAACGTGCTTTCGATGCCGCTAGAAAGCACTGAAGGTATCCGTTTCGGCGACAAAGTCTCAGCATTGGGTACGCGTCCTTATCTCGAAGCGGGTGAAGGGCTAATCGGACGGGTATTGAATGCTTCCGGCCAGCCGATTGATGACGGACCGAGGCCCCTGACCCGGGTAGCGGTTTCGCTCGATCGTAGTGTGCCGAATCCGCTCGATCGAGTTCCTATTCGGAAGCCATTGGGTACGGGTATCCGGGCGATTGACGGCATGCTTACTGTAGGACGAGGACAGCGCATCGGTATTTTCGGCGGCTCGGGCGTCGGCAAAAGCACACTGATCGGGATGATGACGCGCAACAGTGAGGCGGATGTCATCGTCGTCGGGCTGGTGGGTGAACGTGGGCGCGAGGTCGGCGAATTTCTTGAAGATAGTCTTGGTTCAGAAGGAAGAAAACGCTCCGTTGTTCTCGTATCCACCTCCGACCAGTCTCCACTGCTGCGGTTGAGGGCTGCTCTCTCGGCTACAGCTGTCGCGGAGTATTTCGCCTATCAGGGGAAACATGTACTGCTGGTTCTCGACTCCTTGACACGCTTTGCCATGGCTGCACGTGAGATTGGGCTAGCCGCCGGTGAACCGCCGACAGCGAAGGGGTACACACCCTCGGTTTTCAGCCGCATGGCGCGACTGGTCGAGCGTACGGGACAGTTTAAAAAGGGAAGCATCACGGCGTTCTACACAGTGCTAATGGAAGGAGACGATCAGCAGGAGCCGATCGTCGATGCAGCTCGGTCTTTTCTTGACGGACATATCTTTCTCTCTCGTGATCTGGCCGCCGAAGGCTGGTATCCACCTATACAAATATTGGATTCGGTCAGCCGCCTCATGCCAGCCATTATCGACGAAGAACATAAAAAAAGTGCTGCGCTGATGCGGCGGATGCTTGCCGTATATGCGAAATCGGAGGATCTCATCCGCATCGGCGCATACAAGCCGGGAGCGGACTCTGATCTTGATCGCGCCATTCAGTCACGACCGCTCTTGCGAGAATTCCTGGTACAGGAGGCGCAGGAGGATGTTTCCCTCGCTCAGGCGCGTGAGGCGATGGAACACCTGGCAGCCAGAGTGGGCAGATGAAGCATCCCTTGCAGCGTATTCTCCGTCTGCGCGCGCTTCTCGAAGAGATCAGCCTGATCGATCTTGAGGCCCGATTGCAGGAGGTGTCGAGAATAGAGACTGGGCTTGGGAATGTTCTGCGCGAACGTAAGCAAATGCGTCAACTGCTTCATCGGGAAATCCTCGAAAAAGGCGAAGACTGGCAGGAAACGCAGATCGTCGATGAGTGGCTCGCCCACGAATATCTGATGCTCGCGCCATTACGAAAAAAGAAGCAGACCGAGGCCGATGTCGCGAGGGATATCTATCTTGAGCGTCGCAAAGAACACCAGCAGATCGGAACTGTGATCGAAGCAGGAATTTCTGCCGCAGGCATCGCTCGCAGCCGACGGGAACAGCTGGAACTGGATGATTGGTTTGGCCAGCGTAAACGAGAACGCCACTCAGCATGAGAGTTCTCTAACCGCTTCTCCTTCATCCTGGCAATAGATCTGCATGGAATCCTGCAGGAGAGCAAATCGTGCCAGTTCCTCCAGCTATAACACCAAGCAGTACCGGCGTCTCTTCGCAGGCTTCTTCTGTATCTACGGAGCGCATCTTCAGTAAGGGGATGGAATCCGGAGCAACGAAAAGAGGACTGATTCCGTCATTTGCGGCGTTTCTGACTGGGCACGCCGAGGTACAAACCGAGCAAGGCGAAAAGGTGCAGGAAGACTCGACCGGAGATAGAGAGACGCAGATGGGCGAATCTCTTACCGGTGCGGCCGCTGCGATGCGTGAGCTTCTGGGGCATCACGTCGTCGAAGAACAGAGGACACCCGTTGTTATTTCTTCAGCCCATCCTGTCGCCATTGAGAAGAAAGCAAAAGAAACGAGGGAAGTTGGGAGTCGGCTGGTTGGAGCCTCGAGCTCGCAGGAGGTAAAGAGGCAGGAAGTGAAGGGTAAGGAAACGACGCAGCCAATGGTTTCCATCATTCCCGTCCACGCGCAGGTCCCGGCCACACACTTGTCAGGAAGATGGAATCCCGGCTCCTTCTCCTCCGGTCCTCTTCAGCCGTCCGGTTCCCGCGCAGAATCGTCCACGGTAATCACCTCGCCCGGTCGCGCTTCATCTGCGACCGCAGCGGACGTATCAGGTAAGTCCTATGCGCCAGCGATGAAGAACGGCACGCCCTCACAGGATTTTCCGTCTGTCACAACTTCAGCTTCCGTTGTCCATCCGCTGCCTCATGCGGACGCGTCAGCTGAAAGTATCCGTCAAGTGGAGAGACACGATGTGAATGCAGATCCGATGATTTCGACGGCAGACTCACAGTCGCTAGTTTCTTCGATGTCAAAAGTTCAGAGCAAACTCAAAGTGGAAGAAAAACCATCGGTCGGATCGACGAAACTCTCTCCGGCTTCATCATCCTCAGATATCGGCGTGAATCCATCGCGAGCTGTTTCTGATCCCGTTTCCATACCGCATGCGGAAACATCGGTGAATGCAGGCGCAAAAAGGCAGCAGGCGCCGCTTGAGGTTAACAATGCCTTCCAGCGCCTCGATGCTGGTGAAGCGCCGCCTGCGCTGCTTCACAGTAGTGCACACAGCATTGCCGTCGGAGTGCATGATCCTGCGCTGGGATGGCTCGAGGTGCAGACGCAGAACTCGGCGGGACATCTCAGTGCTACCTTGACCACAGCCTCCGCTGAAGCGCATGAGAATCTCACGGCGGATGCGCCTGCCATCACGCAATATCTTGCAGACCGAAACATCGCCGTGCATAGCCTGCATGTCGGTGGGCAGGGCAGTTCGGCTGGGAGTGGAGAAAGTCAGTCGGGCTCTGGAGATCCACGCCAGCAAACTTCTGCGCAAAAGGAGAATGCTTCTCCGGAGCCAGAGCGCTCTGTGCGACCGATTGACGTTGCACATCCAGAGGTTTCAGCAGCGTATGGGAGCTCACGTATCAGCGTTCGCGCATAAACAAATTCAACAGGAAAGAAAGGAAGTAACGATGCAGGCGGTACATCACCACGTCACGTCGCCCATAACAGCGCTCGACAGCTCTTCTGGATCGAGCGGTACATCCGGTTCGTCGGGTTCAAGCAGCTCGAGTAGCGACACAACAATTACAGCCAATGATTTTCTCTCCCTGCTCGTAGTTGAGATGAAAAATCAGGATCCGACAGCAGATACGGATCCGAATGCATATATTGATCAGCTGGTACAGGTAAACAGTCTGCAGCAGTTGATTCAGATCAATCAGGATCTTGGTAGTGGCAGCTCATCGTCAGGTTCAGGTTCAGGAGCGAGCGGAAGCTCCAGTGCGTCTTCCCATGCGATCAGCTCGGCCAGCAGATTGGCGACTTCGCTGGCGGCCCATCATACACAGACCGGAAATCGAACAGGCGGCACGGATCAATCTTCACAGGCGCTTTCATCCGCGGCAGCTCAGGCTGCTGCGAAATTCAAGCAGGCAATTCATCAATCGTAAGTTTCATAAGGATACGGAGGAAACATGCCATCGTTTTTTATTCCACTCTCAGGTCTTGAGGCTGATAACACTGCGCTCAATACCATTGCCAATAACCTTTCGAATATGAACACTGTCGCTTACAAGAGTCAGGACGTGCAATTCAGCGATCTCTTTTATCAACAAGTGGGAGAAACCGGCTCCGGCGATCCGGAACAGGTTGGCGCGGGAACACAGGTGGGCGCCATCTCAACTGATTTTTCAACCGGTACACCGAATCCGGCAACCGGCATCGCTCAAGACGTGGCCCTGAGTGGCGATGGATTCTTTGTCGTCAATAATGGCGGCGTACAGGAGTACACCCGGGCTGGTAATTTCTCGATTAGTTCAGATGGTCACCTGACTTCGCAAGGGGGCCAGCAGGTGAAGGGATACCCCGCTTCCAATGGTGCAGTCAACACCAACGCGCCTCTAGCTGCGATCCAGATTCCGATTGGACAGGTGCAGCAACCGAAAGCTACTACCTCAATGTCGCTTACCGCGAATCTCGATGCCTCCGCTGCCGTTGGAACCTCAGTTCAGGGGCAGGTGACTGTCTACGATTCGCTGGGTGAGTCGCATATTGCCACGGTAGATTTCCAAAAGACCGCGGCAAATACCTGGAGCTACAACATTGCGCTGCCTTCAGGAGACGCCGCCAGCAGCAGCGCGAATACGGTCGGATCGTTAACCTTTGATTCGAACGGCAACCTGGCATCAACGACGGATGCCAGCGGCAACGTGACATCCCCTGCCCAAAACCTCACCGGTATTCAATTCAACGGACTTTCCGATGGCGCGAGCAATATGAGCTTTAGCTGGAACCTGCTCGATTCCACCGGTAAGCCGACGATCGATCAGGTAGCCGCCGGCTCAGGCGTCGCAAGTTCGAATCAGAATGGCTATTCCAGCGGGCAATATCAGAGTTTTACCGTGGATTCGAACGGCGTTGTCTCAGCCACCTACAGCAATAACCAGACTCAGATTGTCGGGCAGCTTGCCGTCGCCAGTATTACCAATGAGCAGGGGTTAACACGGCTAGGCGACAATAATTACCAGACGACGCTAGCCTCCGGCCAGGCAGCAATTGGAATTGCCGGCACCAATGGACGGGGCACCATTCAGGATCAGGCAGTGGAAGGGTCGAATGTAGACATCTCGACACAGTTCTCTGACCTGATCGTGGCCCAGCGCGCCTTCGAAGCAAATTCAAAAGCAATCACAACCTTTGATACAGTCACGCAGGAAACTATCAACATGATTCACTGATACTGGATGGGCGGCCTTTCGGGGAGAAGCGAAAGGCCGCTCATCTTGAGCTAAACCCCTATTCTTAGAATCTCCTAATTTTCCTGTCCTGATTCCGGTCATCCATTTGCAACCTCTTACGGCATGACGCCAGAATCTTCAGCTATCCCCGGTCCCGAAGAGTCCTCTCAGGTCGCGAGTGCTGCCGAAGACACTTCGACTGCAGTTGTCATGCAATTGCCGGAAGAGCAATCCTCCGATTCGGTTCGCGCCTCAGTTGCCGGACTCGCCATGCGGTTGCCATTGCAGCTTGACCTCCGCGTGCCGCTCCCGTCGTTTCGCGTACTAAATCTGCTGTCCCTCGAAAAAGGCCAGATCATCGAATCGGCGTGGCCGCATACCGAAGATCTTCCGCTCTGGTCCGGGGATGTTCATCTGGTGTGGGCGGAATTTGAAGTCGTGGACCAGAAGCTCGCAGTCCGCGTGACACGGTTGGTGTAATGAAACGGGGAGCAGCAACAATGATGGCGGAAAAGCCGAATAATGTCTGGACGGCACTTATGAAGGCGTTTGCAACTCTGCGCGTAACCCGTCGCACCGACTTGCCGAGCGCACTCAAAATAGAAGAAAAACTCTCGCTTGGTCCCAAGAAGACGCTTTACCTGGTGCACTGCAAGGGTCGCGATCTCGTCGTCGCCACTGGGTGCGATTCGATTGTCTCCGTCACGGAGCTTTCGTTGGTAGAGGTTATCGCAGCGAAACCGCGTCCACGGCTGCAGAAGTCAGCGAGGCTCTCGTGATGATGTTTGCCCTGTGGATTGGGAAGGCTCCAAAGCCGCTTCCGCTGCCCGGCGTCGCTCAACATCTGACCAACAACAATGGCGTGCCGTGGACGATTGTCTTCTCACTTACGCTGATTACGCTGCTGCCGGCGATTCTGGTTTCTATGACGCCGATGGTGCGTCTGCTGGTCGTCTTCCACTTTCTGCGGCAGGCATTGGGAACGCAAACTGCACCCAGCAATCAGGTGTTGATGGGGCTGGGGTTGATGATGACCTGGTTTCTGATGCAGCCCGTGTTGATGGCTGTCGATCGGCAGGCTGTCGAGCCCTTTCGTCAGGGCCAGATCTCAGGCATGGAGGCGATTGAACGCGGGGTCGAGCCACCGAAACATTTCATGCTCAAATATGCGCGGGAAAAGGATCTTGCGCTTTTCAGTTCCGCCTCCCTGATTGAACGTCCCAGAACGGCCGACGATCTGCCGTTACGAGTTGTCGTTCCTGCCTACATGCTCTCCGAATTGAAGGCCGGCTTCGTGATTGGCGCCGTGCTCTTTCTGCCATTCCTGCTGATCGACATGGTGATTGCTTCGATTACGACGTCTATTGGCATGTTCCAGCTGCCACCAGTCGTAGTTTCAACTCCGCTGAAGATTTTGCTCTTCGTCATGGTGGACGGCTGGAATCTGCTGGCTGGCTCTTTGTTGAAGAGCTTTTGAGGATTGAAAGGAAGGAAGACCGTGAGTCCCGATCAGGTAGCGGAGTTGATGCGGCATCTTTTGAAGGAGGCGTTGATCGTCAGCGCACCGATTCTTCTTCTCGCTGCAACCATAAGCTTTCTGTTGAGCCTCTTCCAGACCTTGACTTCATTGCAGGACCAGACGCTGAGCACCGTACCCCGGCTCCTGATTGTAGCTGTGGTCATGCTGGTCGGTTTGCCCTGGTTTTTGCGTCGCATCATCTTCTTCACCGTAACCATGTGGAACGACTTTCACCGTTATATCGGTTGACTGCAATGGATGAGATTTTCACACGAGGCAATCTTGATTGGACACATTTCCTCTCCGCCATGGTTCTGGCCATGGTGCGGTTGAGCAGCATGATGGTTTCAGCACCCTTCTTTTCGTCGCAGGCAATTCCGAAACAGATTAAGGCCATCTTTGTTTTTGCAGTGTCGATTCTTTTGGCGCCTGTCGTTGCCTCCTTGCCGATGGCGCGAGTTGAGTTGGGCGTGGCTCCCTTAATCGGCGAAGTTGGAGTAGGGCTGATCTTCGGTTTCTCGCTCACTTTGCTTAATGAAATCATGCTCTTCGCCGGACAGGTGCTGGGCGTGCAATTCAGCTTCTCGCTGGCGAATCTGCTTGATCCAAACTCTGAAGTTCAGACGCCGCTTTTATCGCAGATGTTTTCTCTGATGATGGTGACGGTGCTGATCACTTCCGGCCTGGATCGTTCGATACTTGCTGCTCTGATGCGGAGCTTCGCTGAAGCCCCGTTAGGTGGATTTATCTTCCGCGGTGAGCAGACGACGGTGCTGATCAAGATGATGAGCGGGGTCTTCTTCGCCGCGTTGCAACTGGCGGCTCCGGCGATGGCCGCGACCATGCTCGTCGAGATAGCAGTCGCGCTTGCCGGCAAGATGTCGCCCCAACTGCCGGTGATGGCGCTCACCGTTCCGGCGAAGACGCTGACCGGCTACATCGTCCTTATGGGATCACTGGCCTTATGGCCTCGCTTTATCGAAAGTCACTTTGACCGCTTGCTTGCGATTGCGGAGAAGATGATGCAACAGGGAATGGGTCGCGCATGAGCGGAGAGCGCACAGAACGAGCCACTCCACGACGGCGGCAGAAGGCGCAGCAGCAAGGCGACCGCGTGCGCAGCCGCGAACTGACAGCAGCGTGCGGCATGCTTGCAGGTGTTCTGATACTCGGTATTCTTGCGCCACGCTGGGCTTCAATGTGGAGCGGATTGATGACGCAAATGCTGGCCCTCGGATCGCCTGCTGTCTGGCACGAGGATCAGATTATGCAGACGGCGCTCACCTTGCGCCACGCTGTGCTGGTCGTCTTATCGCCACTCGCGCTCCTGTCGCTCGCCGTGGCCGCTTCGGCACTCCTGGTTGCGATGGCGCAGGGCGGCGGCCTTCGATTTAGCTCTGAGTCGCTGCAGCCGAAGCTCTCCCGCTTGAACCCCGGAGCGAATATCAAAAACATTTTTTCTTTGCAGGGCCTCTCACGTCTGGCAAAGTCACTTGTACCCGCAGGCTTGATCGTCCTCCTAGCGATACGCAAGGTGCAGGAGCAGCTTGCGGTGCCGCCCTTCAGCGTCGCCCATCTGCCCACAATGTTTTCTTCTGCTTACGATCTGCTTCTCGATACCGCCTGGATTCTCGTCGGCTGGTCGGCAATCGACTACATCGTACAGTGGCGCAGCTGGGAAGATCGCATGCGAATGAGTAAGCAAGAGATCCGCGAGGAGATGAAGGAGACCGAAGGAAGCCCACAGGTGCGCAGCCGCATTCGTGGCCTGCAGCGGCAGATGCGTCGCCGGAAATTGAAAGCCGACGTCAAACGCGCAACTGTTGTCATCACCAATCCTACTCACTACGCAGTGGCATTGAGCTTCGACTTCGAAACCATGGAACCACCAAAAGTGCTGGCCAAGGGGCGTAATCTGCTCGCCGAGCAAATAAAGAGCGAAGCGCGCTGGGCTGGTGTTCCTATTATCGAGAACCCTCCGCTGGCGCGCTCACTTTATCGAACCGTCGCAGAGGGGCAATCGATTCCGGTCGATCTTTATGCCGCTGTCGCTGCCATCCTCGCCTATCTATATCGCAAACAAGTGGAAGAGAAAGTACGTCGCCAGCGCGCCGCTGAAGCTGCAGAACAAGAAAAGCAGGCGGCCGCCTCTTCCGCAGTACAACAACCCAAGAAGGAGATTCGATGAGTTCCACAGCTGTTCTTTCCCCACCCGCGGCTGCGGGTGAATCTCAAAGACCTGTCGTAAAAATTCTGCGGCTTGCGAAAAGTCTCTCGCTACCTGTCGGGGCCATCAGCGTTATCTTCGTGATGCTGATTCCGGTGCCGGCCTTTGTATTGGATCTTCTGCTGGCCTGCTCGTTTTCTGCTTCAGTGCTCGTCTTTCTTTCGGCAGTGCAGGTGATGCGAGCGGTCGACTTTTCAGTATTTCCCAGCTTGCTGCTGCTGCTTACACTCTTCCGTTTGTCGCTCAATATCGCTTCCAGCCGTCGCATTCTCCTTCATGGCGGCGAAGGTACTGCAGCGGCCGGCAGCGTCATTGAAGCCTTTGGGCAATTCGTGGTCGGTGGAAATTATGTCGTTGGCTTTGTGCTCTTCCTCGCGCTCATCGCCATTCAGTTTCTCGTCGTCAGTCATGGGGCGGTACGGACGGCAGAAGTAACAGCTCGTTTTACGCTCGACGCATTGCCAGGAAAGCAGATGGCAATCGATGCCGACCTGAACGCCGGTTTGATCGACGAAGCCGCTGCTCGTAAGCGTCGCCAGGCAATTGCGCAGGAGGCCGAATTCTACGGTGCGATGG
>Ga0206951_1222_pt1 | contig 11021 bp, 6 predicted proteins | sample Alteio_BWOrgHeat_38_FD_152974 | JGI IMG/M metagenome (GOLD analysis project Ga0206951, IMG submission 152974) | Enriched cells from forest soil in Barre Woods Harvard Forest LTER site, Petersham, Massachusetts, United States -... | ecosystem: Environmental > Terrestrial > Soil > Temperate forest > O... | reverse complement strand
CCAGTCCGAGATTCAGTTGTGTCTCCTGCTGATGTGGGCTGATACTCAAAACCTGTTTGTACATCTCAATCGCTTCGGTGTAGCGGTGAGTTTTGGCGTACAAGATGCCAAGATTAGCGAGCGCGCTGATGTTATGCGGATCCAGCTCGAGGACTTTGTGAAAACCTGCCTCTGCCTGCGCGTACTCGCCTGCATTCAACGCTCGTACTGCTGACTCGAAGGCTTGCCTCGCCGTTTCCGATGCCACACAGAACCCACCGGTGGATGAGAACAGCAGCGCGATTGCGAGGGCTAATGTGCGAGAGTTCATGAGAGCGAGATACTGCGGACCACGCGAGTGGAGGCGGATTTTCCTTCTATCTTTGACAAGAGAGTATGACATATAAAACGAACTGGCCAGACTCACGTCGGATGAGCCTGGCCAACCCGAGTCAAGCGCAAGTCAGAAGTAGAACTTGCCGCCGATTTGTAATTGACGGGGATCACGCGCAGATGTGATCTGGCCGGAAGCTCCAGCGTTTGCGCCAGAGAAGGGCGTACCTGCCGTTGGCGCAGACAAGCTGTTATTGATGGTTCCCCACTGCGTATGGTTGAAAACGTTGTAGCCTTCGAACCGCAACTGAATCCGCATGTTTTCAGTGAAGTTGAAGTTCTTGAACAGAGACATGTTCCAGTTGTCGACACCCGGTCCGTAAATCGTGTTGCGATGGAAGTTTCCGAAGCTGCCATTCGCCGGCGACGCAAACACTGCGGGGTTGAACCACTGGGGAAATTGTCCTGCGGGAACATCGTGATGATGAGGGGTCAAAATCGTACCACCCAGATAGTCAGGACGAATATGACCGAAACCTCCGTTGCCTAAGTTCCCGCTCGAAATAAGATCACAGGAATCGCTCGTAGGGCTGTTATTCGCGAGGCAAGGCGAACCACCCCAGAACGCTGTAACTCCTGACACCTCCCAGCCACCTGCGGTAAGCTGCACGAACTTATTAAAGCCTTTGAAATCGGGAAAGTTATAAACGTATTGAAAGTTGAAGACACTGCGCCGATCGAAACCTGCAGGTGCATAAAATCTCTTCAACTGCGTGTAGTCAGGAAAAACATCGGCGTCATAATCCACGTCGTCCAGGTCGATCGCTTTTGACCACGTATAGTCTGCGTTGAAGGTGAGCTTATTGCTGAATCTACGCGATACTTTGACCTGCAGGCCGTTGTAAGTGCTGCTGGCTCCAAACTTGTTGTAGTGGATGGAGGTGTAACCTTTGTAGGGCAAGATTGCTGCCGAAACGTTGTTCACCGTCGAGAGAATATTGGAACTCGTGGTGTAACCTAGCGGTAACTGTTCTAACTCCTGGTTATACATCTGGTGACGGCTGGCGTTGCCGACATAGCCCATGTCAAGAACGAGTTTGTAAGGCAACGCCTGCTGAATGCCAAGATTATAGCCGTAAGTTGTGGGAATCTGCCCCGCTCGATCCGCAGAAAGAATGCCGCCAGATGGCGTCAGAGGCGCTCCGTTGACCAGTGACGGAGAGATGTCGCCGATGTTGCCGCCGTAGATCGTTGGCGTGTAAACCTGAGGAGGATTGCTGATGCCTCCAAAGTTGAACGCGTTCTGCTGATAGCGCTCATAGAACAGGCCAAAACCACCGCGAAGAGCAGTCGTCCCGTTTCCGAAAACGTCGTATGCAAAACCAAGACGTGGACCGAAGTTGTTCCAGCGATAGTTCAGGCCGCCCTTCGGCAAACCGTTGGTTCCCTCCTGGACCATGCCGTTGTAAGGATTTCCAGAACCGGTGATGATGGAGCCTTGCGTCGGCACCTGTCCCGGAATATTGGGCGCGGTATTGATCTGAACCGCAGCTCCCGGATCATAGAAATTCGGCTCGAAATAATACTGATAATAAGGCGCAACCGTATAAGTGGGACCGACGAATTCATAGCGTAGACCGTAGTCGATCGTAAGTTTCGGAGATACCTTCCAGGTGTCCTGTGCGTAACCCTCATATTGAAAAAAGTGGAAGTGGCCAAAGGCATAAATATCCGACTGGCTGACGGTCGTGTAGTTTCCGAGAAGCGTGTTCCCAATTCCCGAGTTGCTGTTATTAGGGTTCTGGTTGCTGGCCCCGAAGTTGATCGAAGGATTTTCCTGCCAGGTTCCCTCCTGACCGTTCTCATTCAGATCGGCGAAGAGACCAAATTTAATGACGTGGTTGCCCCAGACCTTAGTCACGTCGTCCGTCGCGACAACGGTATTGCCTGTAGAAGTCCATCCAGAAGGAAAGGGCGAAATGTTAATGTAGCCATCACCCGTATTGATATTCGGCGCGAGATCATGAGTATTAGTCGACGGATAAATATCACTGAAGGTGAAGCCTACAGTGGACTTATCGTATAGATCTTTTGGAGTGCCAGGGACGATGTCGACCACCTGAGTCAGGTGCAGCCAGCCAACACTTGCTTCATTTGTCAGCGTAGGAGAAATTACATTTACCAAACTCCACGCATAGCTCTTGCCTGGCTTTTTACGGTATTGGGGCAGCACGGGGAAGCTGTTCCCCGAGAAAATGCCAAAACCCTGGCTCTCCTGCTGACGGTCATCCACATAGCGGAAAAAGGCATTCGCCTTCGGACCGAAGTTGTAGTCGACGCGCACCACGTATTGGTTCTTATAGAACGTGTATGTGTCCTGGAAGTTGATTTGCTGTTCGTCACCGAATCCATTATTGAAGGTCGGATGATTGAAGCTTCCCCTATAACCAGGAGTAAAGTACTTAATCATCGCGGCATACTGACTGTTGAATTGCGAGGCAGGAATGATATTGCCGGAGTAGACCGTACCGGTCTTAATCTCACCAATCGAGTCATACTGGACCGTACCCGGCACAAAGACCTGACCGTTCTGCACGAGGTTCCCACTCGTATCGTGAATTGGCGTACAGGTTGAAGTCCCATTGAAGTCGCACATGTTGCCCGGACGATAAGCGGGCGAGAGATCTGCTTCTCCGTTAGGGGTTCCGATTCCGAGCATGGAAGGTTGCGGCATGGTGTAATACGTGCCGCCGCTCGGGCGGCTGGATCGCGTCCCCTCGTAGTTAAAGAAGAAGAAAGCCTTCTTGTTGCTCCGGGGTGAGATTTTCGGAATGGGGATGTAACCGCCAATGTTGCCGCCGAACTGGTTGAATCTAAGTACGGCTCGCGACGAACCCGCGTGATTGCTGAACCAGTCGTTGGCGTCGAAGACTGTATTGCGGTCGAACTCGTACAGAGTACCGTGAAAGTTTTGCCCGCCACTCTTGGTATTCACGAGAATCATTACGCCAGGGCTGCGGCCGTATTCTGCGTTGAAGTTGCCTGTGAGAGTTTTGAATTCGCCCACAGCGTCAATGCTCAGATTTGTGTATTCACCGTCATTGGCGCCGACGTCGGTATTGATCACACCGTCGAGAAAGAAGTTATTAGCAGTCCCGCGCATTCCGTCGACGTAGAAATCATCGGTCTGATTGAAGACGAGCCGGAATTGCGATTGGTTATTTGTCACCACGCCCGGCAACGTCGTCATCAGTGATTCGAAATCGCGTCCATTTAAGGGCTGTTCGACGACCTGTCGTTGATCGATGACTGCTGAGTTGTTTGAAGTTGCAGTGTCAATTAAGGGCGTTGCTGTGCTCACGGTTACGGTCTGCGACGCCTGCCCGATGGTCATTTGCAGTTGCCCTAAACCGAGGCTTTGCTCTTCATCCAGCACCACGCCCGTCCGGTCCAACTCTTTCATACCAGACGCGGTGATTATGATTTTGTATGTGCCGGCGGGAATATTCAGCGCACGGAATGTGCCTGTACCATCAGCCGTAGTGTTGCGAGTCACGCTGCCGGTCGCCTGATCGATGATCTGGACCTGAGCTCCGGGCATTGCGGCGCCGGAAGGATCGACGATTGTGCCAGTGATCAGGCCGGTCTGAGCCTGAAGCTTCGTACCCGGGACGAACAAGACAAATAAAGCAAGCAACGCAAATAATGCGAAGATGCCTTCCTTCATGAGTTTGCGGGAGTTTTCTGGCTGTCTCTTACCGAAAGCCGTTGCACTATGGCAAGAGATCTGGTCACGGCTCAAGCTATCTTCGAGGCGTTTACATGCGGAATAAATGCTCTTCACTCGAAACATAAACAAATCCTCTCTGTCAAAAGCCTTATCGATTCCAGAGGTCATTGAGCGCCGTGATTTACGTCGCGCTAAGTTTTTCGGAAGCGCTTTGATATCGTTATCGGAATCGCGCAAGACGATATGCAATTCAGTGAAACATTGTCAAGTTTATTCTGAATGTTCACCGAAGATTTGGAACAGCGTTGCCTTTTCTATTCATTACTGATAAACCGTTTGACTAAGCCAGAACGAGGTTCTCCATGCATTCCTGCTTTCTGCGGCGCATTTTCTGCACATGGGGCACGATGCTCCTTTCGTTAACTGCGAGCGCTCACTCGGCAACACCAAATCTCGGTATTTTTCAGGACCATGGAGATGTGGGAACGGTGTTACATCCGGGATCGGTAACATACGATCCGGTTTCAGATAATTACATCGTCAGCGGCAGCGGCGAGAACATGTGGTTTGGACAGGATGATTTCCACTATCTCTGGAAAAAGATTTCGGGTGATGTTTCCCTCACGGCCGATATCTCCTTCATTGGCCAGACTGGAAATAATCATCGCAAAGCCGTGCTGATGATCCGGCAAAGTTTAGAAGGCAACTCACCATCGGTGGACGTGGCGCTACACGGCGACGGCCTCACATCACTTCAATACAGAGATGCTATCGGTGCTGATACACATGAGGTTCAATCCAATGTGTCTGCGCCGAGAACTGTGCGAATCGAAAAGCATGGAGCGTACTTCTACGCATTCGTTTCCAATAAAGATGGCATGCTTCAGCCTGCCGGTGCATCGACCAAATTGTCTCTGACTGAGCCTTTCTATATCGGAATCGGTGTTTGTTCTCACGACAAAGATGTTACAGAGAAGGCCATTTTCTCGAACGTGAAGTTGGTGTCGCTGACAGCCACGCCGGACAAATCAGTTTTATATAGCACACTTGAAACCATCACTGTTGCTTCAACCGACCGCCGTGTGGCATATGTGGCACCCGGTCATTTTGAAGCACCGAACTGGTCCCGCGACGGGTCATTCTTTCTCTTTAACAGCGAAGGCCGGATACACCGATTGGGTTTGAACGAAGCTGAGCCTACGTTCATCTCAACCGATCCCCAGGATCGGTGCAATAACGATCATGGAATTTCTCCTGACGGACAGTTGATAGCAATTAGTTGCCAATCGGAAGGCAATCAGCAGTCGTCTATTTTCATTTCGCCGATTGCTGGGGGAGAACACCGACAGGTGACAACCAACTCGCCTTCGTATTGGCATGGATGGTCGCCGGATGGCAAGACGCTCGCTTTCACCGGTCAGCGAAATGGCAACTTCGATATCTTCACAATTCCGGCAGCGGGCGGTGAAGAGACGAGATTGACGAAGGCTGAGGGACTTGATGACGGCCCTGGGTATTCGCCTGACGGAGATTATATTTATTTCAATTCAGAACGAGCTGGCCTGATGCAGATATGGCGCATGAAGAGTGATGGCAGCGGGCAGAAACAGGTGCTTTCCGATGATACGAATGACCGGTTTCCTCACATTTCACCAGACGGCAAGTGGATGGTATTTCTCTCCTATGCAAAAGATGTGACCGGCCATCCTGCCGAGAAGGATGTCGTGCTCCAACTTGTGTCAATGGAGGATAAGAAAGTGCGGGTGCTGGCGAAGTTGTTCGGCGGGCAGGGGACCATCAACGTTCCATCGTGGTCACCCGACAGTCTTAAGCTCGCATTTTGTTAGCTATGAGCTTCTGCCAGAAGAAAGTGTCAAGTCAAAGTAATACTGGATGAAGGTACGCTGCCAAGCTCCTATTGGTTACGTTACCATCCCAGTCTTTTCCGAGTGGCCTGTTGCTTTCTGTCCTACGATTGTTAGGATCACTCCACATTGCGTCGAGTGTATCCGTCTTTCTGTATGTTATCGAGCACACTCGCAGGAGCTAGTTATATGATCCAGTCGCGCCGCATCTACCTCGTCACCGTGACGCTTTCGCTTGTTCCCGCGCTGTTCGCACAGCAGCGGCTTTCTGCCGTACCGAAGCCCGATATGATCGACTATCTGCCAGCGGGTAAATCCGCTTACCAGCACTTCGCCGTAGAGACAGAAAAGATGCTCCACGAAGATGTGCTCGACGTCTGGTATCCGCGTTCTATCGATAACACTCATGGCGGCTTCAATGCCGATTTCTCCCGCGACTGGAGCCCACTCGCGAGCCAGGGTAAGTTTTCCGTCTTCCAGGGACGTATGACCTGGGTGGCCGCACAGGTTGTTCTCCGCCGGCCATCTTTGCGCGAACAATATCTTCCCTATGTGCGCCATGGGTCCGACTATCTGGCGAATGTGATGTGGGATAAGAAGGATGGCGGCTTCTTCTGGGGTTTAGCTGATGACGGTTCCATTTCGCCGGTTTTTACCGATCATAAGCATCTCTATGGCATCAGCTTTTGCATTTACGGTCTCGCCGCCGCTTATCAAGCTACACACGACGCACACGATCTGGAGCTGGCACAGCGCGCCTTCCGCTGGACGGACGAGCATGCGCACGACGCAAAGAATGGCGGCTACTTTGAATGGCTTACGCGAGACGGTACGCCTCTGCAGGCCGAGCCTTACACGGCTACGGTCGCCACTGTGCCGCCCGGGGGCTTTCCGGTTGGATACAAGTCGATGAATACTCACATTCACTTACTCGAATCCTTCACCGAACTGCTCCGAGTCTGGCCGGATGCGACGCTTCGAGCACGTGTCGTTGAACTTCAGCACCTGGTGCGCGACGTTATTACAGTTGAACCGGGCGCCATGAATCTTTACTTCACCAATGCGTGGCAGGCTGTGCCTGAATATGACTCCTATGGCCACGATGCCGAAGTGACTTATCTCATCGACGAGGCTGCCGACGTGCTGGCTCAAGCGGGTTCGCCATTGTCGGCATCCGAACGCGAACGCAATGACAAAGTCGGACGGATGCTGATGGATCACGCGCTCGCCTATGGCTGGGATGAGGCACACGGAGGGCTTTACCACTCGGGTCCTTTCATCGGCAAACCAAATGATTTGCTAAAGGAGTGGTGGGTGCAGATGGAATCGTTGAATACCCTGCTGCTCCTGCATGAGCGCTACGGCCGCACGACAGACGTCTACTGGAAGGCTTTTCAGCTGCAGTGGCACTGGATACAGCACTACCAGGTGGATCATCAGTTCCACGGCGAGTACGAACTTATAAAGGCCGACGGCACGCCGGTCTCGTCCGGCAAGGGAAAGATGTGGAAGGCTGCTTATCACGAATCCCGGGCGCTGATGAATGTCAATGAACGCCTTCAGCGGCTTGCGAACGCTGCGCCTGAATGAGACCTAACTAAACGTAGCGTCGTCCCAGGATTGCTTGTCATCCCACATTGGCGTCGGTTCGAAATAACCTGTGCCAGGTTTCAGATGTCGTTTCACCTCATCATCGTTCAAGGTAATTCCCAGGCCCGGCGCATCGGGAACCTTGATGAAGCCCTTATTGATAATTGGCTTATCGATTCCCGTCACCAGATCCTGCCAGAATGGCACGTCGAGCGAGTGGTTCTCGAGCGCGAGAAAATTACGCGTCGCCGCCGCACAATGGACTGCCGCCATGCAGCCTACAGGCGTACCCGCATAATGCATTGCCATCGGCACACCGTAGCGGAAGGCCATGTCACCGATTTTGTGGGTTCGAAGAATGCCTCCGGAGGTGCCGATATCAGGATGGATCTTGTCTACAGCATGGTTCTTGCATAGATTTTCGAAATCGGTGAATTCGTAGATATCCTCACCGGTAAGCGTAGGCGTAGGACTGGCGTCGGTGATCTCTTTCCAGAGGTCGGTGTAATACCAGGGAATCAGATCTTCCATCCATTCCAGATTGAACTTCTCATATGCTTTGCCCAGACGAATGGCGGACTTTACACCGACATGTCCGAAGTGATCCATTGACAACGGCATGTCATATCCGATCGCATCGCGCACCGCGGCAACATACTCGCAAAGCCAGTCGATGCCTTTGTCGGTGATCTCAGTGGCAATAAACGGATGAGGCTGGCTACGCTGCTCCCACTGACTGAGGCCGGATGGCTGCATCACAGTGTTTGGAATTCCTTCGAGCGTGTCGATGCCGAGGTCCATCTTCATCCATGTAAGCCCCATCTCCTTACGTTCTTTTGCGCGCCGTCCGTACTCCTGCGGATCTTTTGATTCCGTTGTATCTGCGTAGATGCGAACCATATCGCGCCACTTGCCGCCGAGCATCTGATAGACCGGGCAGTTGTAGACTTTTCCGGCGATGTCCCAGAGCGCCATTTCCACAGCACTGACGCCGCCCGCCTGCCGGGAGACACCGCCAAACTGGGCGATCTTTTCAAAGAGAAAGTCGACGTTCAATGGATTCTCCCCCACAATGCGGTTCTTCAGCACCATTGCATATTGCGGGCCTGCGATATCGCGCACTTCACCCAAACCATATACGCCCTGGTTGGTGTCGATGCGGATCAGAACGCACGGGCTTGGTCCCGGCTTATCGATCACGGCATAACGCATATCGGTGATCTTCAGAGTCGATGGGCTGGAATTTAGATTGATATTTCTGACCGCCGGTTCAGCCGTTGCCTCTTCGAAGGACTGCCCGATGAGGCCCCCCGCCAGGAGTGTCGCAGAGGATTTCAGAACATGACGACGATTGATCTTCAATCTGGTGTCGTTGAACATTTCCTTTTCTCCTTCAAGAACTCAACCTGATCAAGATAAACCGAAAACTGCGATATTGCTGGCGCAGGCCATCCGATCAATGTCTGTAATGCAGGTATGGTTTAATTGGTGGGCATTACCCACCCAATTACAAAAGGAGTTGAGATGCCCACGATTACAACCAAAGACGGCGTTGAGATTTTCTACAAGGACTGGGGTTCAGGTCAACCCATTGTGTTCAGCCATGGCTGGCCGCTGTCGGCCGATGATTGGGACGCGCAGTTGCTGTTCTTCCTGGGTCATGGCTATCGCGTAATCGCCCATGACCGCCGCGGTCACGGGCGCTCCACACAGACTGGCGATGGTCACGATATGGATCACTATGCCGATGACCTGGCCGCTCTTACAGCTCATCTCGATTTGAAAGACGCCATCCATGTCGGCCATTCAACCGGCGGCGGTGAGGTGGCGCGCTACCTGGGTCGCCATGGTGAAAGCCGGGTAGCCAAGGCAGCGCTTATCAGCGCAGTGCCACCCCTCATGCTGAAGACGGCGGCCAACCCGGTCGGCCTTCCCAAGGAAGTGTTCGATGATCTGCAGGCTCAACTCGCAGCCAACCGCACGCAATTCTATCGCGACCTGCCCACGGGACCTTTCTATGGCTACAACCGACCAGGAGTGAAATCTTCGGAGGCCGTCATCGAAAATTGGTGGCGTCAGGGAATGATGGGCGGCGCCAAGGCGCACTATGACGGCATCGTGGCATTTTCCCAGACAGATTTCACAGAAGACCTCAAGAAGATTACGGTTCCGGTCTTGGTTATGCATAGCGAAGACGACCAGATCGTTCCCTATGTCGCCGCCGGACCGCTGTCTGCAAAGTTGTTGAAGAATGGAATCCTGAAAACCTACAAGGACTTCCCGCACGGCATGCCGACGACCCACGCAGAAACAATCAATGCGGATCTGTTGGCGTTCCTCAAGGGTTGAAGATAATGGCTGGCTTGCTATCCATAGATGGCGGCCAGCCATAAGCGCCAGAGCCCGCGGCTATTGTGGCTCCGTCGCACCTGGAGCGTCAGGCCAGAAGGTGCTAACAGCCTGCAGCCATGCCTGCATCATCAGCCAGTGACCGGCGTATGTGGGATGAACGCCGTCCCAGCTCCAGTGGTCAGCGGGAGCCCGTTGCAATGCGTTATCGAAAACATCCTGATATCGGACGAACGGCAGATGATACTTCGCGGCCAGCCTTTCGACCACGGCTTGCCGCTTTCTCACATCAGCGAGTTCGATCGCGTAATTGACCTGATGCTTGCCTACTGGCAGTAAGAACGGCTGCCCAAGCGCAATCTTCACATGAGGAAGAGTGGTTATCGTTCGCGCCAGCAACTTGTCATAGGCCTGCTTGTAATCCTCGATCGTCTCTCCTTTCGGGCCCGCGTAGAGGGTGTCGGTAATCCCTACCAGAATACTGAGCAGATTTGGCTTCAGTGCCAGCGTATCGGATTGGCAACGAGCCGCCAGATCCAAGACGCGATCTCCACTGACACCACGGTTGATGAAGTTCAAATGCCGTTCCGGGTATTCCGCGCCAATCTTTGCGGCCAGAATGTATGCATAATCCTGACCCATGATGTGGTTGTAATCTTCCCCTTCGCGCCATCTTCCTCCGTCTGTAATGGAATCTCCCTGGAAAACGATCACGTCATCCTAATGAAAGAACGGGAGCGTTGTCTGGCCCCAGAGGTACGGAATTCAATAACATCCATAACGTGATTCTCGAAAAGATCTTCATCCCGGTCGCTCGCGAACTGATTTTGTTTTCTGACGCTCGTTGCCGTGGAGCGCCTTTCATGTGCATGCAAATGATAAAGTAGACGCTAACGTGGACTCGTTTCGAATCGACGCACATCACCATTTATGGCGCTACTCGGCTGAGGAGTATGGCTGGATTGACGATACTATGCAGCCGCTGAAGCAGGATTTCCTCGCTTCCGAATTGCTGCCAGCCCTGATTTCAGCTCGCGTCGACGGCGCCGTTGCGGTACAGGCGCGGCAGACAATTGCTGAAACCGAGTGGTTGCTTGCCATAGCCCGAACGACTGCTTCGATATGGGGAGTTGTGGGCTGGCTTCCTATATCCTCGCCTGATTTTGGGAGTCATC
>Ga0206951_1221_pt1 | contig 11027 bp, 9 predicted proteins | sample Alteio_BWOrgHeat_38_FD_152974 | JGI IMG/M metagenome (GOLD analysis project Ga0206951, IMG submission 152974) | Enriched cells from forest soil in Barre Woods Harvard Forest LTER site, Petersham, Massachusetts, United States -... | ecosystem: Environmental > Terrestrial > Soil > Temperate forest > O... | reverse complement strand
TGAGTTCACAGCATTATCGGATTGCGTTTCGGTCTCGAATTGGGGGTGGGAGATGAAGGTGATTCTCGCAAGCGACCACCCAGTTACCGACGAAGCATGCATGGCGGCGACTGGAAAGACATTTCCAGAATGGTTTGGAGAGATCGACAGTTTGGGTGGTCCTGCGATCGGGCGAAAAAAGGTTATCGATCATCTGTATGGGAATTTGAAAATTGATATGTGGTGGATTGCGACCATCAACGGGCTTTACGAAGCTCACAAAGGGGTGGTCGAAAAAGATGGCCGTGGGAAGGGGTTCAACATTTGCGTCACGAAAACCATTTCGGCCCCGCTTGAGAAGGTCTACGGAGCGTGGGCGAACTCAATGGAACTCTCTAAGTGGTTTGGTGACGACACGAAGGCGGACGTAGTTGATGGCGGTAACTATAGCAATTCGGATGGAGACACAGGCACTTTCAAACGAGTGCGCCCAAATAAGGATCTCAGATTCACTTGGGAGAACCCATCGCACCACCCCAGCATGGTCGACGTCACCTTCACCGACAAGGGGAACGGTAAGACTTACCTCCTGGTAAACCTTGACCGCGTCCAAGGACGCCTTGAAGCCGATGGTCTCCGAAAGGCCTGGGGCGAAGCCGTCGATCGATTGAAGGCGCTCGTTGAGGGATAGCGTTGAAGCGTTGGAGCGTTAAGCGTTCCAGGGCGGGTGCTACCTAGTAATCGCCCTTGAACGCTCCAACGCTTCAACGCTCTAACGCTTCCCCACACATTAACGCTTGAACGCCTACGCGAAAAGCGTCGGCGTTCCGCCGGTGTGCCAGAAGAGGACACGGCCTTTGAGCTCTCCGGTTTTGGTCAGTGCGATTAGGGCGGCAAAGGCCTTACCGGAATAGATTGGGTCGAGAAAGATTCCCTCGGCTCTGGCGAGTCGTTCGATCGCAGAATTACCCTCCTCGCTTGGGATTCCGTATCCAGGTCCGACGAAATCGAAGTTTAGGTCGTAGTCATTTGCGGAAAGATCAGGGCCGTCTGGCAGGATTGCTTTCAAGCCCTTGGCCAACTCTGCAAAATCGGATGCGATGTCCGGCTCCGGATCACAGGCGATTCCGAGGACCTGTGTCCCACTTTCGTGAAAGCCAAAGGCTAGCCCGGTATGCGTGCTTCCACTTGAGCTTGCAAAGACAACCGAATCGAAAGATTCGGTAACCTCGCTGACTGACTCGTAGAACGCGTACGCGCCCAATGCAGACGAACCACCCACTGGGATACGATAGGTTTTCAACCCGGAGGCTTCGTATTCCTTGGCTAGATCTTCAGCGTATTCATACAGTTCCTCCCAGGTGCCATCCGGATGGGTCCGAAGATCAATGCCGAGAATCTTGTCCAAAATCAGGTTTCCTCTGTCCTCACCTAGTGCAGGATTGTGTTGGACTCGCCCTCTAGACACGTCGGAAACCACGTTTGATGAAATCACGAGGCTCGTACTGTTTGCGACCTCGTATGGCAATGTCATGATCGCAGCAGCGCATTTGACTCCGAGCATGGAACACGCGGCCCCAAGCTGACGGATAAAATTCGATTGAGCCGCTCCGCAGGTCACCACAACCTGTGCCCCATCCGCTATGGCAGCGGCCATTAGGTACTCGAGCTTACGGCCCTTGTTGCCTCCCATTGCGAGGCCGGTAAGATCATCCCTTTTGATCCAAAGGTCGATGCCAAGCTCGTTCGACATACGGTTTAGCCGGTGGAGCGGCGTTGGAGTCTGAATGAGCGGTATCCGAGGAAGCTTCACGTACTTCAGTTTACGTGGCGGGACATAATCATATGCATGGGTCTTGGAAGGCGGATCGTTCGACGGATTGGCTGTGGGTGTCTAACCGTCGCTCTCCTTGTTGTGTGCTTTGTTTCGTTCACGGACATCGGGCACACGTTCTGGACCCTTTGGCGTCACGGGAAGCTAGACAATATTATCGCATCCGACCAGGATCTTAAGTACGAAGCAAGCGAGACCGGAAACTTAAAAGAACTCTACAAGGCGATGATGCTGTATCACGACTCAGAAGGCCAGTGGCCGAGTTCGAAGGGATGGATGGATGCAATCAAGAATCGAATCGGAACGGCTGATTTAGCCAAAGGCGAAGCAGATAAAAAGTTCGTCAGCCCATCCGTGGCCGGCAGTGCGGGTCAGTACGGATATGCGATGAACGACTTGGCCAGTGCAAAATACAAGGGTGATATCAAGAACCCAAAGACACCGCTCCTATTCGACTCGAGCGACACATCACGAAACGCACACGGCGATCCTTTAAAGTTGCTTCCGAAGCCTGCAAGACCCGGCGGGAACGTAGGTATCGCGGTGGACGGAACGATCCTCAAGCTATAATTTGATGCTTCTTCGCAGCCGAAGAGCCAACCCCTCATTCAACGACGAATAAAGGAAAACTATGTCAACTATCTCTGCAAACAAGGCCTATTCAAGGCTCGACTACCTTAGGCTTATGCTCCTTAGCCGAGAGGGAGATCGACGAGAAGGAATCCTGCTACGGCAAAGTAAGGGTTGGTTTCAAGTTAGCGGAACGGGCCACGAGGCCTTGGGAGCACTTGCTTTAGCGTTGCGTTCGGACGATTACATCTTTCCTTATTACCGCGACCGCGCGATTATCTTGGCTCGAGGATTAACCACATACGAACTTGCGTTGGCATACTATGCGAAGCGTGGAAGCAGCTCCGGCGGCCGGCAAATGCCGGGGCATTATTCCGACCGAGAAAAAAACATCTTTAGCGTCTGTACACCCACTGGAGGCTCCTTGCTTCCTGCTTGCGGCACCGCTTGGTCGATGAAAATGGCAGGCAAAGACTCGTTGTGTCTAGCGAGCGTCGGAGATGCGGCTTCGCGCCAGGGTGAATTTTTCGAAGCAGTCGCCTTCGCGGTCCAGGAAAAGCTTCCGGTAGTTTTTATCGTTGAAGACAACAAGTACGGAATCTCGACTCCTACCGAGAAGTTTCTACCATTTAACCTCGGGATCATGAACGACGATATGATCGTCAAAATCGACGCACGGCGACCCGATAACGTATATCACGCCGGTCGCGAGGCCGCAGAAAAGGCTCGGCGCGGCAATGGTCCTTCGTTGATCTGGGCCGATCTAGATCGTCTTTCGCCCCACACTTCCAGCGACGACCACCGCGTCTACAGAACCCTTGAAGATATCGAGGAGATGAATAAGCGAGATCCGATACGCCTTTTTGCGGAAGAGCTCATAAAGTCGGGCGAGTTAAACGAAGCGGCATGGCAAGAAATGCAGGATGAGATAGCCAAATCCGTAGATGCAGACTATCTCAGAGCTGAGAAAGAGCAGGATCCGCTTCCCGAAGAGACCTTGATTCACAATTTTGGGCCAGACCCAAAACCTGAGTCACCTCCGATTCAATCTGGACAGCGGACGACGATGGTCAGTGCGATCAACAACACCTTCCGCAAGGCCCTCGATGAAGATCCAAAGATCGTTTTCTTTGGTGAGGATATTGAAGATCCGAAAGGAGGAGTTTTCGGACTAACGAAGGGGCTCAGCGACAGTTTTCCCAGCCAGGTAATCAACTCGCCACTTGCGGAAGCAACGATTATGGGTGTCGCGGTTGGAATGGCAGCCTACGGATATCGACCCGTATTCGAATTGCAGTTCATTGACTTTATCGCCCCGGGTTGGAACCAAATCACGACAAACATGTCCACACTTCGGTGGCGCTCGTTTGGCGAATGGAAGTGTCCCTGTGTGATTTATGCGCCTTACGGGGCCTATCTTCCCGGTGGTTCGCTCTGGCACAGCCACAGCAATGAGGCTTCCCTAGCCCATCTTCCGGGCATTCGCGTTGCTATCCCATCCACGCCTGAAGACGCTTCGGGCCTGCTGTGGACGGCGATGCACGCCGACGATCCGTGTTTTATCTTAATTCCCAAACATATCTTCAGAAAGCAGATGGACGTGGAAAATGTTGTTCCAGTGCCGTTTGGCAAAGCCAAAGTGGTCCGCGACGGCACTGACGTGACGTTGGTGACTTGGGGAAATTGTCTAGAACTTGCTCAAGAGGCGGCGGCGTCCGTGTCAGCCAGCGTCGAAATTATCGATCTTCGTTCGATAGTTCCGTGCGACTACGAAACAATAGTCAAATCCTTGAGCAAAACGGGGCGGCTGGTGGTCGTACACGAAGACAACCGAACAGGCGGTTTTGGCCAGACGATTATCTCGGAAGTCACCTGCGTCCCAGATCGGTGGAACCTATTCTTGTCTCCACCGCAACTGGTTGCAAGAGACGACGTCCACATCGGATTCAACCCCATCTACGAATACGCGGCGTTGCCAGATGTGAGCCAAGTTATCGACGCAATCTCGGTTGTAATGGAATAGGTAGAAGTGGAGCACGGACCCCATGGTCCGCGTTATTGAGACTGGCATTGAAGGGTTCAACCGTGTCCCGATATCGACACCACTTCCAACTTCCCAAGCAGACGAAGGCGTCCGCGACCCTTGTGCGGACCATGCGGTCCGCGCCACTGATTCGCGCTAACTGGCAAAGGCTGTGTGAGAACTGGGCGGCAGTTCCCGCACCACTTGAGTCGTCTGATGCTGCGGGATCAGAAAGCCGGCGAGAGCTGCCCAGCCGATTAGCGTAATCACGACGAAGAAGGCGAACGCGAATTTCTGCACTGCGTTTTGGGCCTTGTCCGAAACGGTGATGCCCCAGCGGATGCAGAAGTTCCAGATTCCGTAGGCCAGGTGATACGATGCGGTCGCAACCCCGACGATATAGACCACCAACCAAAGGTAGGGTGCGGTGGCCAGCTTGTCATGCCAGGCTGCGTACTCGACGACCTTTGAGGAACCTGTCGCATATTTGTATCCGGTTGTTGTGACGACGTGCAAGATTAAGAAGAAGAAAAGGAGGATTCCAGACCATCGCTGGAACGTGTACATCAGGTTTTGAGACCAGCCGTAGACACTCCCGAAGTAGTTTGGTTTTGCCCGAGATACGATGAAAATTCCATATATGGCATGGAACAGAAGCGGTATCCAAATGGCGCATATCTCCATCGTCAGCAGGAAGAACTTCGGCATGCTTTCGAAGAAGCCAATCACCGCGTTGAATTTCTCGGGCCCGCCAAGCGTGAAAGAATTCAGCACGAGATGCTGAACCATGTAGTAGCCGACCGGAATTATCCCGCTCAATGAATGAAGCTTGTGAAGAACGAAATTCTCTTTACCGACTGCGATCGCCATGGCGGCTGCAAGCTTACCCGCCCGCCTTCGACGCGTGACTCGCTTCGCTCGGTAACGGGCTTTGCCCGGTAAGGGGAGTGACTGCTTCGCGGGTAAGCACGCGCCGTGGGTGCATGCATCCGCCAATGAGGACGATGCCGTTGCGGCAGCATATTCCTTACGCTTAGACAGTTTGTTTACCGTCACCCGCGAAGCGGTCACTCCATTCACCGAGCGAAGCGAGTCACGCGCCGAAGGCGGGTACCCTTTGGGGGATGCCTTTTATTGCCGATATCTCTGCACGTGAGATCCTCGATAGCCGAGGAAACCCCACTCTTGAAGTAGACGTTTTGCTGGACAGTGGAAGTGTGGGGAGAGCCGCGGTACCTAGCGGAGCAAGCACAGGTCAATTCGAGGCGGTCGAACTTCGAGACGGAGACAAGAAGAGATACTTCGGTAAAGGCGTCCTAAAGGCGGTTCAGAACGTTAACGACCTGATTGCTCCGGCTTTGCTCGATAACGACGCAACCGATCAGTCCGCGATCGACGCCGAGTTGCTGGAGCTTGATGGAACGGCTAATAAGTCCCACCTCGGGGCGAACGCGATTCTTGGAGTCTCACTTGCGGTAGCAAAGGCGGCTGCCAATCAAGTAAAGCTTCCGCTTTATCGCTACATCGGCGGCGTTACTGCTCGGGTTCTCCCGGTACCGATGATGAACATCTTGAACGGCGGAGCTCATGCCGATTCTAACGTCGACTTCCAGGAATTCATGATTCTTCCGGTTGGCGCTTCGAGTTTCGCCGAAGCGCTACAGATTGGTTCTGAAGTTTTTCACACGCTTAAATCTGTCCTCAAGGCAAAGGGTCTGAACACAGCGGTCGGCGACGAAGGCGGATTCGCCCCTAATCTGACCTCACAAGAACTAGCGTTTGATTACATCGTCGATGCGATTACCAAGGCCGGATACACACCGGGGAAACAGGTGTTTTTAGGCATCGATCCAGCGGCATCGGAATTCTACAGAGATGGAAAGTACTGCTATAAGGCGGGGGCCGTTCGAGAGCGAGGAAGCGACGAGCAAGTCGAATATCTCGTTGATCTCTGCAACAAATATCCCATCATTTCCGTGGAAGACGCATGTGCCGAAGACGACTGGGCTACCTGGAAGAAACTTACCGATGCTTTAGGGGACCGAGTCCAACTCGTAGGTGACGACTTGTTCGTGACAAATGTAGAGCGACTATCCAAAGGCATTAAGACCGGTACTGCCAATTCGATCTTGATCAAGGTCAACCAGATCGGCACCCTGACCGAAACATTGGCTGCCGTCGACATGGCGAAACGAGCCGGTTATACGTCAGTCATGAGCCATCGCTCCGGGGAAACGGAAGACACGACGATCGCCGACCTTGCCGTTGCCACGAATTGCGGCCAGATCAAAACCGGCGCACCGAACCGCACGGACCGGGTTGCCAAATACAACCAGCTTCTAAGAATCGAAGAAATGCTCGGATCCACCGCAACTTACGCCGGAAAGTCGGCATTCGGAAACTTAGCTTCGAAGTTGAAATAATCCGACTACTCGCTCTATTTCTAAGCCTCTGCGCCTTCGGACGCTGTCGCGCCCTGCGGGGCAGAGGCATACGAGATGATAGCGGCCACAGCATTTTCCGGGTCCGGCCATCACTTCAATACTTCAACACTCCAATACTCCCCTGCTCCACGACTCCATCACTCCAAGTTAGCCTGTGGCAGGCCCGACAAACTTCTGCTAGGTCAGATAGGCCGTTAGCTGCTCGACGTGATACATGTCGTGAGCCAAAATGATGTTTGCTTGCTCCATGATCGATATTGGGCCCAAGACTGGGTTGATGAAACACTTTTCGAGTTCAAGTTCGGTCAACGAGCTCAGAAGAATTCTTGTCTTTTGCCGTTGCGCGCTAAATATATTCAGTTGCTCATAGAGATTCGACTTTGAATAGCCCATTTCGATTGCGCGCTGGCCTTCGTCGTGGACCACGATCGAAGTATAGGGGCGAGCTAGCGCCCGATCCATCCGGCCACGATACAATTGCTCCCAATCGGCTAAATGGGCAATCACCTCTCGAACCGTGAACCTTCCGAATTCGAGTGGGGTATCGATCTTGGAGTCCGGAATGAGGTTGACCAGTCGGCGCATGATCACCGGTCCATTCCCAATACTCTTCAGAAGATACGGGTTCACCTCCTAAGGATACCGTTGGGGCGTCAAGCTTGATCTCCCGAGACAGCCTTTTGAGCGTCATACGGATCGATGTGTACGACCGCCTGTGCGGGCTGTAGCGCCAATTCCAGAGCCGATTCGATCTCGTCGGCGAGAGTGTGACCTTGTACGACTGTCCAGTGGTTGGGAACGACCACGTGGACGTCGATGTAGTGGACGTTACCGCTGTGGCGTGTGCGCAATCGATGGTAGCTGAGCAAGCCCTCAAAACCTCGGAGCGTCTCGCGAATCTTGGCGATTTCGTCGTCCGAGACGCGCCGGTCGATCAGTTGCTGCACCGACTCACGTGCCATTGATACCGCATTAAACGCAATCCAGACCCCAAGTCCGATCGCGAACCAAGCGTCGGCGGTCTGCCAGCCCGTGAATTTCGTTACTACTAGCGCAGCAAGTACACCGGCACTCGTCCAAAAGTCGATCATCACGTGACGCCCATTGGATCTCAAAGCAATGCTGTCAGTCTGAGCTGCTATTTTGCGTACATAGGGTCCGACGGTGAGGCTCGCCAGCGCGCTTAAGCCCATAACCCAGAATCCTATCTCAATTTTTTTTACTTCTCCACCGTGGGAAAGCCGATCGACAGACTCCTTGAAGATTAGACCCACCATCATCAAGAGTAAGATCGACTCTCCGAAGCTAGCAAGACTTTCGATTTTTCCATGCCCGTAGGGATGTTCTTCGTCTGGCGGAACCGAAGATGCCCTTACCGAGAGATACGCAGCTAAGGCCGCAACCACGTCTCCTCCCGAATGGATGCTCTCAGACATCAAGCTCATTGAGCCGGTAATCAGCGCCGCCACTACCTTCAACAAGGTCAGGCAAAGGTTTGTAACGAGCGACAGTAAGGATGCCCGCCGCTTCCGGTGCTCAACGTTAGCGTCTATTGGGTACTTTCCAGACATCGAGTTCCCAACAGTAAACCTTGTTTTCGCGTTATGTCGGGACGGGCCGCAACGCAAACACCTCAAGCGAGCTGACGCTCCAAAGCGGCACTCCGGCGGGTGGCTCAATGGTGATCAGTATTCTCGACTTGCCTTTTGTCAGATTTGAGTCGATGCCAAAATCCGAAATATGCCAGCGGTTTGTCCGGTCTTCCGACGGCTCATACCACCAACCCGCAAACTCCTGGTCGACAAAGACTCTTGCGCGCTGTCTGCCATGAAACCGATCGTAGGTTTTGCGAAGCGAAAGCCCAATGTTTCCCTCCGGGATCAGGCACCAGAAACTAGCGGCATTTAAATGGCTCGCTACCGGGCCTACATGGGTCGTTTTGTCTGCAAAGCACGATTCCAGGGAGAAAACCGCGCTTAGATTTTGTACTTTAAACCCCCGACTCTTAAGCGCCACTTCATCATCGATCGAGAAGAAATCGACTCTCTCACACGTGATGGTTGGTACCGATACGATCCCCACGCTTCCTCGCGACCGAACCGAGCGGAAGAAAGGGATCGCAAATCCTTGTGACGGCTTTGGAGCATCTTCGTGGCGTTCGTCCACGACAAGCGACTCGGAAGCGCTGATAATCCAGCCGGAACCATTGAATTCACCGCAAGTCAAAAATGCATCGCCTTCGACCGGACACGTTCTTCCAAGAACTACTTGAACATCTACATCACCCTCGTCCAGTGCTAGGACTATGGATCCATTTTCAAACGAAGCCTCGAACCGAAGTAGGGTTTCCTCCCCTCTTACATGCATTAGCGGGGGGACGGCAGTAAGCACGTTGAGATATCCTGCCCCTTCGACGTCAACGATCACCCGGCGACCCCGATGATCTCGGTATAGACAATTGGAACCTTGGAATTGAAACTGACGCGAATCTTCTCGAGACGAAATTGATGCAGGCATATTCACATTACCGATATCGAGCCGACTCGGGGTTGATGGAAACACGATGAAACCCGGAACCGAAGACCAACTAATTTGGGATGAGACTCAGAGGATACTCGCAGCCCATAAGCTGAAATGTTGTTCACTTTGCGGCGCAGTTAACGCATCCGCAAACAGCGAGTGTTTTGTCTGCGGGTGGCACGGAAAATTCGAATACGACCGAGTTCACATTCAAAAACAGATCCGTCTGCTACTTGATCGTTGCCCTGAGCTTGCCAAGGCGATGACTGAGAACAAAACGAACACAAACTCAACAAATCATTGGTTTCGACGCTTTGTTTTGCGAATCGTCACCATACTTTTTTGCGCCAATAAAGTGTGACAAAATCGCGATCCTTGTTACACGAGTTCGACCGGCGCGGGCCTATAATGGAAGCTCCCCGAGGAGCCGCCGTTGTCGTTTGGACCCGAAGAACTTACACCACTCTATAGTTACGAAGCAGAGATGAGCACGCTTGGCTCGATGCTCTTGTCCGAGCGAGCCGCAGAAGAAATCGTTACGATTCTCGATGAGCAAGACTTCTACCGACCCGCTCATCGCCTGATCTTTAAGGCGATGAAGCAGCTCACTCAAAACAACAAGCCGATCGATATCTTGACGCTTAAGGACGAACTTTCCGCGCGCGGCAATCTATCGGACATAGGAGGCGAGGACTACCTTCTTGAGATAGCGGAATATGTGCCAAGTCCGGCTAACTCGAACTACTACGCGCAAATTGTGCTCGATAAGTCGACTCTCCGGCGCCTCGAAGATGCAGGACAACGTATCCGCGGGGTCGTGCACGATCCGGACGCAGGTTCGGTCGACGACAAAGTCGACCGAGCAGAGCAGCTAGTTTTCGAGGTGGGCCGAAAGTCGCTTGGAAAGTATTTCCAGCATGTTCGGAGTCTCGCGAAGGAGTTTTTTGTCGATGTCGACAACATTATCGAAACGGGCCGGCCAATGTCCGGACTCAAGGCTGGCTTTTGGGATCTGGACCGGCTCACAACCGGCTTCTATCCGGGCGACTTCGTCATTGTCGGTGCTCGACCATCAATGGGAAAGACTTCGCTTGCTTTGGACTTCGTTGTGAACATTGCCCAACGGTTGGTCCGTGAGGAAAAGACCGGAAGCATCGCGGTCTTCTCTCTCGAAATGAGCGCTATTCAGCTTGTTCGCCGTATGGCGTCCATGATCAGCGGTGTGTCGGCAAACGTGCTCCGTCAAGATAAACCGATTACTGATCGGCAGTATAAGCAACTTGCGGATGCATGCGACGAGTTATACAGCCTCCCGATATTTGTCGACGATGCGTCGGATGTGACGCCACTTGAAATGCGTGGGAAATGCCGACGCTTGAAGGCGGAACATGGTCTGACGATGGTTGTCGTCGACTACTTACAATTGATGCGCGGCAGCCGCCGCACCGAGAACCGAGTCCAAGAAATCTCTGAAATAGCGCGGGCCTGCAAGTCAATGGCAAAAGAATTAGAGGTTCCGGTCATTGCGTTGAGCCAACTGAGCAGGGCGGTTGAAAACCGCGATGACAAACGCCCGCAGCTGAGCGACATTCGAGAGTCTGGCTCCATCGAAGCAGAAGCGGACCTAGTGATGCTGCTTTACCGGGAGAGCTACTAC
>Ga0206951_1215_pt2 | contig 11057 bp, 6 predicted proteins | sample Alteio_BWOrgHeat_38_FD_152974 | JGI IMG/M metagenome (GOLD analysis project Ga0206951, IMG submission 152974) | Enriched cells from forest soil in Barre Woods Harvard Forest LTER site, Petersham, Massachusetts, United States -... | ecosystem: Environmental > Terrestrial > Soil > Temperate forest > O... | reverse complement strand
ATTCGTCGTGCGTGGAACAGCACGCAATTGCCGCATTGGCGATGATGGAACGTGAATTCGAAATGGAGTTACCGTGCGTATCCCCTTTACACGATTTGACAGTTTTCACCGGCAAACACAGTAGACAAAATTCCGTGAGAAATCTACCTTTCACACGCGCGCGCTTTTGTTTGGAGATGCGTCGTGCCGGGCAGGAGGCTGTTTATGCGATTGATCAGGATCGGAATCGGGCTCGCATTTCTTATCACATTGAGTGGCTTCGCTGCCTTGGCACAGGCACCGTCGAGCTCCGAAGTAGGCCAGGTGCGGCAGGAGATTGAACAGCTGAAGCAGGACTACGAGCAGATGAACCAGGCGTACGCCGAGCGCTTCAGAAAGCTGGACGAAAGGCTCAAACAGTTGGAGACCGCAACTCCCGAGCCCGCGCTCGGTTCTGTCGCCATGAGTTCTACCTCCAGGCCCCCGTCGCCCACGGTGAGTACACATGCAGCCGAGACATCGGTGCATCCGCCTTCATCGCAAAACGAAGGTCAGGTCGCACCGGCGCAAACGATTTCCGAAGATCCAACTGATTCCATTCAGGTAGCTCTCGCGCAGCAACAGAACAACCCCGTCCGCGAGAGGCTGGAGACTGTTCTGCAGAACTTCGTCGATGTGACGGGATACTTCAGGGCGGGATACGGACGTGACAACGAAGGGGGTCCCCAGGTGGGCTTCCAGGCGCCCGGAGCCCTGGCAAAAGGACGCCTGGGCAACGAAGCTGATAACTACGGAGAACTCGCCTTCAGCAAGAATTTCTATCTTCCCGGTGCATTTTCTCTGAGCCGGAATTCCGCTGGCGGCCCCTCCACCGTACCCCTCCCCCGCTTCCTCGTGCGGATGTCCATGTACAACCCGTATCAGAGTTACAACTCCCCGGCTGACACTACCTTTGGCATCGCGGAAGCCTGGGGAGCAGTCGGAAACCTGAGCGCCAGGCAGCCTTCCATGAACGTATGGGCAGGCAACCGGTTTTACCGGCGCAACGACATCTACATCGACGACTTCTTCATGTACAACATGAGCGGCGGAGGCGGCGGAGTTGAAGATATCAACATCCACTTTGGAAAACTGGCCTTTGCCTGGATTGGCTCGGGGTCGCAAAGCGGGTTCAGCGATGTTCCGCAGCCCAACCCTCAAAACAAGGCGGGATTCAACAAATCGAATTACGATTTCCGCCTGTATGACACGAAGTTTCTCGGAGGCACAGGTGAGTTCGGCTTCGACATATCTCACGCTACTTCGGGAAAGGATCAGACAGGCGTGTCGGCACCCAACGCCACTGGCGTGTCGTTCACGTTCATCCACACAGCCGAGAAATGGGCGGGCGAGAAAAACATGAACAAGTTCTATCTTCAATACGGACGCGGACCCGCCAAGACATTCACATCCGGCTTCGAAACCTATACGACAACTGCCGGATCTTTCATCCGGCCCGATGCTCCCGGATCATACCGCTTCCGCGTTGCGGACAACGTCATCTTCGAAACCGGGAACCACTTCTCTGTCAGCCCCCTGGTGCTTTACCAGTTAACCGATTACAAGCAGTATGGAGGCGAGCAGCGCTGGTTCTCTGCCGGTGTCCGTCCCCAGGTTAATTTCAACGACTACTTCAGCCTGGCGTTCGAGCCGTTCTACGACTGGGTCGATGACAAGAACACCAATATAAGTGACTACCTGTTCAAGTTTACTTTCGCTCCACAGGTCTCGCTTGGCCGTCACTTCATGAGCCGGCCATCAATTCGCGGGTTTGTGACATACGCTCAATGGGGCAATGGCTTCAAAGGCCGAGTAGGCGGCCCGGACTATATCGGCGCCACCCAGGGCCTCACCTGGGGCGCGCAGATGGAAACCTGGTGGTAAAGCACACTGGTGAATCCTCTTCTCCAGCCTTGTTGTGATCTTCGGGCAGTCTTGTTGCCGGTGTGGAGTTGGGTCGCCAGGTCGCCTGACAGGTGGCAGCACCGGCTGAGTCGAGGCGGCCGGTACCAGGTTCGCCGCGCCCACTCAACTGACATACTTATCAAGAGACGCGAGCTTCGATACGGAAAAGGCGAATGAGATTGCGCTTCACGAGTCGTCGAAATCGTGATGAGTGACGTGCATTTCAGCCGCATTCCCCAGAATTCCTACCGCATTTCGTGCGCGACCTTGAGGCGTCGGACTGGCCACTAACGAAGCGCTGATCCCCCTCCTTGAGTCTCGCCAAGGCATCGTCAGGACTTTACCGGGGCTCTTCGCCGGCTGTAGGACGCCCCGCCTGTTGTTGTGGAGGTGCATTCCCTACAGTGGGAACAGAGTTGCGGCACGGAGTAAAGCGAACATCTTTCTTCGGTCGAATCATCTGTTTCAGTACATCAGAAGCTTCACGCTCGACCTTGAGATTGGTCTCGCCGCAGCGCCGCTCATCTTCCGGCGACTTGTTTCCTAGTAATCTCAGCCATAACTCCTGCAGCACTCTTCATCAGAGCCTCCGGCGTCAGGCGTGCAAACAGATCGAGTTCGCGAGCGACCAGGCCGGTCCAGCCGGTTTGATGGCTGGCGCCTAGCCCGGCGCCGTTGTCGCCGTGGAAGTATTCGTAGAAAAGAATGTAGTCTTTCCAATGCGGATCGTCCTGGAACTTCTTTGTTCCACCATAGACAGGACGCTTACCGTCGGCATCACGCAGAAAGATGCTCGCGTTCCGGCGACCGATTTCCTTCGCCACGTCAAACAAAGTCATGTATTTGCCCGAACCGGTTGGGCATTCGACCTTGAAGTCCGGGCCATAGAAAGGATACATCTGCAGCAGCCCGCGAATGATCAGCGCATTTACCGGCATCCAGATCGGACCGCGCCAGTTCGAGTTGCCTCCAAACATACCGGTATCCGACTCAGCAGGGATGTACTGCACCTTGTACTCCTGCCCCTGGAGGAAGAAGACAAAAGGATGCTCAAGGTGGTACTTCGAGAGCGAACGAATCCCGAATGGGCTGAAAAATTCGTTCTCGTCTAGCATATAGCCCAGAATTCGCAGCAGCTTTTCCTTATTGCAGACCGCTGCGAGCCGGCGTCCCATGAACCCACCTGCTTCGCGATCCTCGGCCGTCGCCACCTTTTCAGCCACCTCGGGATGCCTTTTGATGAACAGCTTTATCATCTCGAACATCCGTGGATGCGCCGCTGCGGTCCCCGCCTCAAACACATTTGCAGCACACATGGGTAGCAGCCCGACCATGGAGCGAATCTTCAATGGAATGGCTTCGCCATTCGGAAGGTGCAGCAGGTCATAGAAAAATCCGTCCCGTTCGTTCCACATCGAATTGTGGCCCGCACCGATCCGATCCATCGCATAGGTGATCCACACAAAGTGTTCAAGGAACCGGAAGGCGATCTCTTCGTATATCTCGTCGTACTTAGTGAGAATGAGTGCGATCTCCAGCATGCAGATGCAGTAGAACGCCATCCACGCGGTGCCGTCCGCCTGGTCGAGGTGGCCGCCTGTCGGCAGCGGAGCACTGCGGTCAAAGACGCCGATGTTATCTAACCCTAAGAAGCCGCCGGCGAAGACATTGCGTCCCTCTGGATCTTTCCGGTTTACCCACCAGTTGAAATTCAGCATCAGCCCTTGGAAGGAGCGCTCCAGGAACCGCAGGTCTGAGCGGCCCAGTTCCGTCTCAATCCTGTAGAGAAACAGCGTCGCCCAGGCGTGAACCGGCGGGTTCACATCCCCGAAGTTCCACTCATAAGCAGGGATCTGCCCATTAGGATGCGCATAGAGGTTGCGCAACATAAGCAGGAGCTGGTCTTTGGCAAAGTCGAAGTCGACCAGTGACAGGGCAATTGTGTGAAACGCTAGGTCCCATGCCGCGTACCAGGGATACTCCCACTTGTCTGGCATGGAAATAATGTCACTGTTCAGCATGTGGAACCAGTCGGAGTTGCGGCTGGTTCCCAAGCCCCCACCTGTCATCGGATGGGCATTGTGCTCGGTAAGCCACCGATCAAGATCGAAATAGTAGTACTGCTTGGACCACAACATTCCCGCCAGCGCCTGGCGGTGAACGCGGCGTTCGTCTTCGCTCAGGTTCGCCGGAGTAATCCGATCGTAAAACTCGTTCGCATCGGCGACGCGAGTTTCGAAAGTCTTATCGAAATCAATGAACGCATTAGGAGCGGCTTTCGCGCTTAGACGCAGACGCACCACTTCGCTCCCGCCGGCCGGCACCCTCAGCACGTAATGCGCTGCAGCTTTCGTACCCTTCTTCGCAGGATTCACCGCGCCCGTCTCCCCGGAGATCACGTACCGGTGAAACGCATCCTTGACATAAGGAGAGACATTCGCGTGCCCCCAAAGCTTTTCGTTATTGGACTCATTCTCCGTGAAGAGTAGTTCGGTCGCGCCCTCGCATTGCAGAATGTACTCGCCAAGCGAATGATGTGAAGCGTGGATCTTATTTCCATCGAGCTGCCGGATCATCGGCTTGGGCGAGTCTTGCTCCCAAGTCCAGTCGTTCCGGAACCACAGGGTGGGAAGAACATGGATCTGCGCATCTTCCGGTCCGCGGTTGTGAACCGAGATGCGTACCAGTGTGTCTTCCGGATCGCCCTTCGCATATTCGACGAACACATCGAAGTAGCGGTCCTCATCGAAAATGCCCGTATCCAGTAGCTTGTATTCCAACTCCTCACGCGAGCGCCGCTTGTTCGTCTCCACCAGGTCGCGGTACGGATATTCGCCCTGCGGATATTTATAGAGGTACTTCATGTAGGAGTGCGTGGGAGTGCTGTCAACGTAGAAGTAGTATTCCTTCACATCCTCGCCGTGGTTCGACTCGTTGTTCGTCAGCCCGAACATGCGCTCCTTCAGAATCGGATCCTTGCCATTCCAGAGCGCTATGCACAAGCAGAGCAGCTGCTTGTCGTCGCTGTAGCCGGCGAGGCCATCCTCGCCCCAGCGGTAAGCGCGCGAGCGTGCCTGATCGTGGCTGAAATATTCCCAGGCGTTGCCATCCTGACTGTAATCCTCGCGAACAGTGCCCCATTGACGTTCGCTCAGATAGGGACCCCATTTCTTCCAAGGAATTTGCTTTTCGCGGGCCTCGTTCAGCCGCTTCTGCTCAGTGACTTCAACATAGGAGAATGAGGTGGATTGATGTTCTTTCTGTGCCATTTCGGCTTCCTCTATTCCGGCATTTGGTGGGAAACAGGTGTTTCACTGTACAGTCAGCCCATAAAGACCGTCATGACACACCACTGGAAGATCGCGCACAGTATAGGAACCCGCGTCCCGCTGCGGAACTGGTAGAACTGACAGCTTCACCGCGCCCGGCTCCGGAAGGATTGTGTGGCTCCGCCGAATGCCGCGGACTGTTCAGATCCGAAATGAAGAGCAAAGAAAGTTGCCATCATGCTTCGTTGATGCGAACCGGCGGTACGCGCCAGATCAACGGCATTCATTTTAAGGTGCGTCAGCCTCAGTCCAGATCGACATCTTTCGAGTACTTGGTGCTCTGAAAATCAGTGGGTTGATGTTCTCTCGGTGTCGTTGGTATCCTCCGCTCTGGTGGCAGGACAGCCCTTTCAATCAGTCCAGTGTCCAGCGCATGAAAGTTGTTATGACACACCGCGTCAGATCGTTTGCAGTCTAGGAGCTCCTGCCCGCTACGGAATCGGTAAACGTAACCGTTCACATCACCAGTTCCCAATGGGTTGGCATCGCTTTGAGAAATGAGAATTCACAGGTACCGAACTCTCGTATGCGGTCTGAGTAGGACGCGCTGAGCCACATAAACTGTAAGAACTGTCAGTTGTCTGACGCGGACGCCATCGCCTAATTTCGGAACGTGGTGGCGACACGACAGTGAGTGCTAGCAGAACCTTAGCTGAAGTGATGAAGCGCCTGCTCAACGAAATCGGCCGTAACTCGTTGTTGTGAGGATTGGTCTTCGTCCTGATTCTGTTCGCGCCCTCGCCGCGTTGCATTTCGGCCAGTACATGCTAGTGAAAGCTTCCGTCGCTGGTGCGATCGTGGCCAATATGCCTTTTAAGCTGGGAGCATCGTTTCTACTCGGCGGAATGAAATGCCATCTGCGGGAAGATAACGGAGTCTTTTCTTACACGCTGAATTGAAGCAGCGACCAATCATGACGCGTACCTCCAGGCTCCGGGAAGAAGAGACGAAGCTCGTACCAGGGAAACGTAGGGGCACGGAGCCGTTCCCTCCGCCGCCGCTATTGCGGCCCTTACGATGTCTTCGGGGTAGCCGCAGGCGTTGTACAGAGAACCGTCGGTACGTATGTCTACTTCGTAAAGTCGACTTTCTCGGCGCCAACGTAAGATCAAGGACAGTACTTTGAAGAACCAGCTTGTTCTTAGCGGAGACGTAGCATGGCCTCTTTGTTGAAGCTCACCGTGGCGCGGTGGGCTGCTGGTCTAATCGTCAGTGTCACAATTTGTAGTGGATGCGGCGACTCAATATCTGAACCCGGCCACACGGCGCTCGTTCGGGTAATCAACGCCTCCACGAATGCGCAGGCCATCAACGCGAGCTATGGGACCATGCCGTTTGTCCTCAATCAGGGACCCAATACCTTCAGCTACTATGCTCCGTTGACTCCGGGACAGGTTACGGTCAGCATTTCTTCTGTGAGCAATCCGCAAAATACGGTACAGACCGGGCACAACTTCCTCGCGGCACAGGAATACTCTGTTTTCGTTACCAATAACGGACTGGGCTATCAGGCAACGATTCTCAACGACCAAAGTACAGCCCCACCAGCAGGGTATTTTGCTGTACGTCTTCTCCAGCAGGCATCGAAGGCGGGGAACGTCGACATATACCTTTTACCTTCCGGCGCAACGTTAGCCAACACGAATCCATTGCTTACAGCAGTTAGTCCGGGCACAGCGTCATCCTATATAAATGTTCCTTCTGGCCCATATGCAATTGTGATTTTTCCCACTGGTACAAAACTGCCTCAAGGTAATCCTGTGGTTTATACAAGTGCCTCCACGCAATTTTCCGATGGTCAGGCACGCACGATACTAATCGTGGACCAGCAGGTCGTGAAGACGCCAGCCGTTAACGCGGTGATCGGAAGCGACTGGAACTAGTGATCAGCGATTATCGCTTCTAGTTTATGATCAGGGGCAGTCGTTCGGGCTGCGTGGTGAAAGGAGATCAAGAGTATGCAGCGCATCGGGGTTCGCATGATTCGGTCTCACCAAGAAGCATTCGAGATGCGCCAGCTCAGCTCTTGAAAACTCAATTATTCGCCTCAGAGTGCGATTGGAGCATCTGTCTGATAGCGCGCTTGTCGCGCGCATAGTTGTTGTGCGCCTTCGTTGGATTCTCGATAATCCAAAACCAGCGGGTGGAGTTCTTAACGGTGTAATTTTCAACTTCGACGCCAGGAAGGTTGGGAACTGTCCATGTGAGCAGGTCGCTTGGATCATTGAGTGCAGTAATGCGCGGAGGCCGACATCCCTGTGATGCGCCTGGCTTAGACTTGAGATAGTCGCACCTGAGTTTGCCCCACGATTCCAGATGCGTTGCGAGGTTTCTATCGGTAGGTCCGTCGAGGCTTGCCAGTTCCAGCAATCGCAGCTGATTCGCGAAGAAGAAGACCATCGATGTGCGCTCGAGGACCTGCTCGAATCTGTTTCCTGATTGCTGTACAGTAGTCGTCTTCGTGGTGGTCTGATTAATGTCCAGCGCGGAGAAGATCAGGTAGCTGCCGAGGCTATGGGAAACAATGATGAACTCCTGATCGACGGGTCGGGGGATCGAATCAGAAACGCCGGCCGCGCGCGAATCTCCTTGAGACTTCAGAATCAGCTGCCGAATCCCATCGAGTACATAAAGTCGAAGCGGACCCAAGGCCAGGACAGCATCGGAGAATCCCCAGTCCATGAGTCCGGTCTTTAACTCCCGATTGGCGCGTGCTCCCTTAGGAGGGAGCTGAGCCATCCGGGTGGCCTCTTCTGGGGGAATCCAGTCGTAAGACTTGAATCTCTGAGGGACAGTGAGATTGGCTTCTCGACGGGAGCAGGTCTTAATTCTGGCTTTGTTGGGGGCCACGAAGGAGGCGTCACTCGCGATGATTTGGCGACATTTGAGCGAAAAGGTTAGCGGCCACCAGTTGAGTTCATCGACGTAGAGGTTTTGGCCATTGGCCCGAGTGAGTTGAAAATGTATCGCGTAAGGAGCGGAAGCGCGCCATTCATCCGCACTCTTCCAAACCTGATCGTCCATGTACTCAAGTTTCGGAACGGGAGCATCAGGCTGGAATTGGTCCTGATCGGCATAATCCCATTCACCAATCGGTGTTCCAGCCGGAGAGGTACAGTCTTTCAGATAGGCGCAAATGCTGATTCTGAGTGGAAGGGAGTCATAGTCATTGGGGCCATCAGACCCGATACCGTGGATATAAAAGATGTGAATCTCTTTGCCTTCTGAGTGACGCAGCGAGTCGCCAAGGGAATCTGTTTTCTGCGGAGTTGGATCGACGGATGCAGACTGAGCGAGAGAAGAACCTACCAGACAAAATAGTAAAAACAACCCCAGCGCACCGGAACCCCGGTTGATTGCAATTTGCTCTTGAATTTGCGCGTGAGGAAAGAAGTTTTTGGAGTCCGACCAGGAAATCACATTCCCAGGCAGAGGAAAAGAAGTCTCGCGGGGGCGTTGCACTGGGTGGGTTACATTTTGCTCAAAATGCATTTTTCTGATGTGTTATGTCTTCAGTCCATACCGTCCACTCATCATTAGAGCCCCTCCTAATCCTGCAAAGGAACTGTCATTTGTAACAGCATTCGCAAGGGTGAATCGAGCGTATGATTCCAGTGTTCTAACGAAGCTTAGTAAATCGAGTCTTTCGTTCGAACCATGCCGTTACTCGGGAATCCTGGGACAGCCTTCGATCTGCGACCTAAACGGTTCTCCCAAGTCGGCTCAAGGACTGCCTCGGTTGTCTCGATCCGGTTTCTCAGTTCGGCGTCAGGTTGTGGTTCGCGACTGATCCGAAGACTCTCTGCTATCGACATGCGACCCTGGCGGCCAGCACATGCGTGCTCGTGTTCGCGATGTGTTTCTTCAGCCTGGGATCTATGACCAGATATCTGGCAAGCCGCGCGCTAAAGCGCCAGACCAATGTGCTGGCTCGCGGCCTACGAGAGGCGGCCACCGGCACACGCCACGAACTCGAACAATTGCCGCCAATCGAAGCGCTGGACTGTCGGAACGGCACCAGCGATATATTGGCCCAGCGAACCTTTGAGAACCCATATGTTCGCTGGATTGGCATTCGGCAGGCGGGGGAAATGATCTGCCGCAGCGGTGTCGTAAACAGGGACCCTGGACCTTCTGCCCATGTCCACCCCGTTGACGATGTATGGTCGATTGAGTTAGTGGACGACAAACCGGGCGTTGTTTATTTGATACAGCGCCGAGCTAACGCGGAGTACATCGCAATCCCGGAGACGATGCTTTTTGACTTCGAAAGCTCGATCGATTGTCCGCAATGTGTGACATACCAAGTGGATGTCCAACAGCCAGACTTTCAAGTGAAACTTGGAGACTGGAACCGAGTCGTCCTTCACCAAACGGAAGAAGCGATAGTGGGCCGCACTCGCGCAAAACTCACGGTGGGAGTGTTGCAACGCTATATTGACCAGCTGCAGTTCGAAGGCCGTATCTTAGCTGCGGGTATATCGGCAATCGTGGCGTTGACTTTGAGCTTCATGTTGTATGGCTTGCTGATGCGGCAAACTTCAGTGGCAAGCCTGGTGAGACTGGGGCTGCGCCACAATGAATTTCTGCCCTATTATCAACCGATTGTCGACGGCCGTGACGGATCCGTGTTGGGCGCGGAGGCCTTGGCGCGCTGGTATCGCCGGGGCAAAATGGTCCCGCCGGGACAATTTGTTCCATTTGCCGAAGAGAACGGATTGATCGGGCCCATCACCGAGCAGATCGTGCAAAAAGTGCTGAAGGACCTCAAGGATCTGGGTTGGCTGGGCACGAATCGCTATATCAGCATCAATGCCGAACCTGATCAGATTGTAAAAACTGATTTTTGCCAGTCGCTCGTGAAGCAACTGATCGAGAGCGGCATTCCGGGGAGGAACATTGCAGTCGAGATCACCGAACGGCGCCAGTTGACAAATCTTACGGAAGCGCGCAACCGTCTGTTTTGCCTCGCTGACGCGGGAATTGACATCAAGATCGATGATGCTGGAACGGGGTTCGGAGGATTTTCTTACGTCCAGGAGTTGCCGGTTAGCACCTTAAAAATCGACAAGATGTTCGTTGACACGCTGCGAACCGAGGGTGATGCCAAAAGGCCGGTGCTGGACGCGATTATTCATTTCGCAAGAGCGTCGGGCTTAAGCACGATCGCGGAGGGTGTGGAGACGAACGAACAAGTGGACTACCTCGTCAAAGCTGGCGTTCATGCCATTCAGGGCTATGTGTATTCGCGGCCCATGTCAGCGGAAAAGCTGGCGAGTTGGATGAAAGAACATGAAATGGAGACGCCGGGCATGATTACCGGCTCTAGATAACGGTGACGGTGAGAGATGTTTTGAGGGCAACACCGACAACACAGGCGGTCGTCGACTTCGTGCGCGTATCAACCCGCTCTCGATTGTTGAATATTGTAGTTACTGAAAACCAGACATAGCGACCCCGAACTAGTTATCCCTTAGCTAACCACCCGAAAGCTCAGGATGCCAGCCCAGCAATGCGGCTTCCGAATCTGTAAGCCACAGTTTGCCCATCCAGCCTTCTATAGATTGAGCTTTGCCGAGAACCTCCGTAACCTCCGCAGTACCGTGCAAGGTTCGTTGCAGGACTCGGACGGCCTCAGATTCATCTTTATGCCATTTTTCACAAAAGAGAGAACCTTCCATTGGCCGATCGGCGGGGAAGATGACGCTCCGATACCGATCCCTTTCCTCTTCTTGGCCAGCAAAAACCTGGACAAAGAACTCTCTCTGCGTCTCGACTCCCCGGCCCCCCGTCCACGTCCATGTC
>Ga0206951_1220_pt1 | contig 11082 bp, 8 predicted proteins | sample Alteio_BWOrgHeat_38_FD_152974 | JGI IMG/M metagenome (GOLD analysis project Ga0206951, IMG submission 152974) | Enriched cells from forest soil in Barre Woods Harvard Forest LTER site, Petersham, Massachusetts, United States -... | ecosystem: Environmental > Terrestrial > Soil > Temperate forest > O... | reverse complement strand
GACCACAAACAAGAACGGCGCCCGAGGGCGCCGCTCCCAATTCGTCACTAGTACCAATCAGGCCTTCTTACGTCGGCGCATGGCTGCAAGGCCGGCAATGCCTGCTCCGAAAAGCGAAAGAGACACCGGTTCGGGAACGGAGGTAGGGATGGAGCCCGGCCGAAACGCGGCCGAAAGGTCGGGCGAATTGCAAGCAGCGTTCAAGCAGGCGCCAGTCTGAAATATTTCCTCGTCGGTCAAAAGATCGGCACTGTGCGTGACTGCTTCGGTGACATCAAACGCATTTCCGACTGCATCCTTGGAAATGACAATTTCGGGAATGGTGTAGGCGGACGTGTCACCGCCCTCGCTTTCGTCAAACCAAATCTCAATCATCCCGGTCCCGTTCTGGAAGGCTGTCGTTCCCTCCAGCTCGGGGACGATGATCGACAGGAAGTTGTCGCCCTGCGCGACCGCCGCCTGATCGCCCGTGTACAGGGTGCCGTTGTAGGTGAAGCCTCCATTCAAGGCGCTGTGCATGTCGTTGTACTGATTTGGAGTGATCCAATTGTAGGACGCATAGCTGTTGTTCGTGATATCGCTCTGCAATTGCGAAAAGGTCTTGCCGACGGCGGGATTGTTGTTGCTGTCGGTAAAGAAGGCCATTGGATTGTGCTTGACGGCGTAATTGTATTGGAGCGTCCCGTTATAGGGGTTGGTGGTCACAGTGTTGCCATTGTGGACGCCGCCAGTGCCTGATGCGCTGACCAGCGGTGACGACGAATATTGGACATCCTCTTGATACGAGTTCCAAGAAATGCCTTTTTGCGTCAGCTGTCCGGTGAGACTGGTGGCCGTCTCGATATTGTGGGCGGATGCCGAGGGATCGCTGTCGGCGGCCACGCCAAAATTCGAGCCGCCATTCTCCCATATGTAGTTGGGTTCGGATGGATGCACTCCCGACGCGACGTTGGCCATGTTCGAAAAATAGGAGGTGTACTGCGCGTTTGAATTTCCCGGCGTTACGAGGCTGTTCAGGTAAGGCGCGGCAGAATTTCCGTAGATCTGCTGGATCGTCGTATAGGAGCTCGGCTGCGTGAAGTCGTGATTCTCCATCGCAATCACGAATACGGTAGATATTGGATCGGCCTGCGCGCTGTTCGACATTATGCCCGCGCACAGAAGACCAATTCCAAGTGCCGTCGCTCGCGCAAAAGTTGTTCGGCAACCGTTCGAGTTCTTCAGAGAGCGGGTATTGCGAAACCTCGTACAGCGGACGCTTTCACTGGAACGATGATATCGAACCGTCATACTTCACCTCATCACGTTTTGCCGAGTAATGAGGAGCAACAAGTGTGCCAAGTCGGCGATGTAATTCGCTGCGAGCAGTTGTTCGGGTCTTCTAATCGAGGGGATTTGCGTTTGTAAGCGCTACTTACAAGCGCTGTGCCTTCGCGAAGTTGCCGCCGGAGGTTCCCGAATCGTAAAAGTGCAATAAATGATTGGCGCGGATTTGCAGGACTGAGAATTGTAGACAAAGTGGGCGTGGCTCGCCTCTGCGATGCCAACAACCCACGCTAGAACTGTGACATTCGAAAATTCACGTGTACGGCGTGCATATTTTTGCCGGTTGTTCCGACTAAACGTCGCTTCTGAATTCTTGCTGACAGGCGCTGGCGCTCACTACTTGGCGGTTTGGGGGGCCTTCATTTTCGCGCGCCGGACTAACTAGTCTGACTAACGCGAGAATGCCAATTGCGGCAACCGCGATTGTGAGCGCCATCCAGCTGCCACTTGCAGCAACGGCGCCGGCCGCCGCCCAAACTATGGAAGAGAACGCCTCGGCAAATGTTGCAATGCGTGATGAGGTATGGCGGCGGCGGAAATGGCTCCGCTTGGCTTGGGACCGAAACCACAATTGAATCATCGCAGAAGAAACAGACGACGCGGCAATACCCGAAGCAGCGATTATTGCCTGTGCCGGCGAGAACAGCGCAAGGCTAATAACAAAGGGGCAGAACACGACCAGAATGCATTCCATGACTGCTTCAATCTTGGCTTGCAGGACGCGGGACTGGAGCACGGGCGCCGTCTGCACTAGATCCTTTGCCTCTTCTCCGGAAATTGTCAGCCATGCCAAACCGCCAGCCAGCTGGCCGGCGGCCATAATTAGTACCGGAACGAGAATGACGGCGACCCGCCCAGACAACGAGAAACTCTTCGCAAGAAGAAACGCGGGAGGGATGAGGTAAACCAGCTGTATTAAGGACTGCGACATCAGCCAGGGATCACGCAGCAGGAGAAGCATTTCCTTGTGGCGCAGCGCCGCAAAAGCATTGCGGACACGGAATGGGAGGCGGACGGCCTTCCGACTATTCCGCCTTCGGGAAATGCTCGACGCTTCAATGGTGTATCCGGCGAAACGGGGGGCATAGTATGCGGCCACCAGTAGAAATAGGGCGAGACTCGTAATGAAAACCGCTCCAAGGGCTGACAGATCGCCCAACGCACTGCGAGCAGGCCACCAGAATGTGCTGTTTATGTTCGGAACATGCCCCTCAACAATTCGGGACCGAAGGAATGCGAACCGAGACATGGTGCCGGTCGAAAACATGGCCGCCAATTGAAGTCCGACGATAAACGCTCCACCGACGAGCGCGGCAGCGATCTGTGCGGCAAGCCGCGTGCGTTTAGGGCCGATAGTCCGAAAAAGCGCGACGGTTGAAACGATGGCGGCCGCGGTCACGGTCAGGGAAACAGCAAAGACCACGCCATAACCGCCAAGCCAGCGCGGGCCTCGAAGCCAGGCGAGTACGTCTATAAATGGACCAAGCAAAAACAGAGACATCACGCCCACCGACAATACTATCGTGGCCATCCTTATCGCGAAAAGACGCTCGGTCCTTGCCGGCGAACTCAAAATCAATTCCAAATCTGAACGCGTGTAAAAAATACGTGTCACACTTTCTATTGCCTGGGACAGCATGGCCGCCGCCGACAATAAGATGGTGCATGTAACTGCGATCAAGGTGGGCAGGTCACGTTCGATCGCAAGTGCAGTCGCGCGCCTCAGCGCGTAAAATGCAACCGCATGCATGCAAAGTATGAAGGTGGTCAATCCAAGCGCAAGTTTCCACCCCCGGCCCGGGCGGCCGGCGGTCATCATGGAGATGCCATCGCGCCATGTCAGCCGGAGTTCATGGCGGGCAAACCAGACAAGGGTGCCGGGCTTGTTCACGAGGTTGTCGTGTCCTGCCCAACAATGGCGAGAAACAATTCCTCGAGCGTTGCGTCGCCCGAGCCCACACGGTTGCGCAATTGAAGCAGCGATCCCTCGGCTATTAGTTGCCCGTCTGAGATCACGCCGATCCGATCCCCCATGCGCTCAGCAATCTCGAGGATGTGGGTCGTCATAATGATAGCGCAGCCGGCGCGTACGCGCTCCAGAAGCACGTCCTTGACCAGGCGGGCACTGCCAGCGTCCAGGCCCGTAAGCGGTTCATCCAGAATGATGAGTTTGGGTTCGTGCACTAAGGCGCCTGCCAGCGCCACCTTCTGTCGCATTCCGCGGGAAAAATGTTCGCAGCGTTCGTGGGCATGTTTTTCAAGACCCAACCAGGCAATGAGATCTCGCGCCCTGCGTTCGGCAATATCGGTTTTGGCGCTCCAAAGACCGGAGACAAATTCCAGATATTCTGTGGGCGAGAGCTTGTCATAGATCATCGGCTCGTCCGAGAGCCAGCCGATAATTCGCTTTGCGGCCACAGGATCGGCAATCGCATCAATCCCAAACACCGAAATCGTGCCTTCATCCGGGCGCAACAATCCGCTGATCATCCGCAGGGTAGTTGTCTTGCCGGCCCCATTGGGACCGAGGAGCATGTAGAACTCGCCCGGCGACACGGCCAAGTCCAGCCCGTCTACGACGGCTCGGTCGAATCGCTTTCGAAGGCCTCGTATTTCAAGAGCTGCCGGCAATTAATTTCCGTATTTTTGCGTTGAATGACGAATCGCCCTGCAACTTTATACCCATGTATTCACCTCAAAGGTAAGCCGATCCATCCCGACGCTACGCCGGTCCTGCTCTCGGACGAGAAAGCTCGCGACACGTGGATGGCTGCGCCTTGGGAGATTGCTCGCGACCTTCAGAAACCGCCACCGAAGGCGCCCTGAAGATTGTCGCGGGGCAAAGATCGACGTTAAATGCGGGTGCCCGAGGAGCTTCTGGCAATGTCCGCTTCTTCAAAGCGGACTTTCGTATCGGCAGCTTTTTTACCCCTCGCACTCTGCCGGTGGGGCGATCGATTAGGCAGCCCCGCAGGCGTGCGCAGCCGCCCCAGAACCCTGAAATAAAGCCCCAATCCGTTCGGAAGCGTACCCCCGTTGCCAGTACCGGTGCCGTCTGGCTGAATGGTGCAAAACAGGCTGTGGGGGCTGGGCGTGTCTGAGCTTAAAAAATGGACCGGCCATTGGAGGACACGTTTGACGCGTTTTAGAAGTCTCGTGCGTACGGTCGTTTCTCCCGCATATCTTCTCGCGCTTTGGGGGCTTGTCGCATCCTGGCCCGCGGCGGCGGTGGGCCCCGACGGTGCGGCCATCTACGCAAAACGCTGCGCCGGATGCCATGATCAGACCATTGCGCGAATTCCGCCACGTTCGGCGCTGGAAAAGCTGTCGCCCTCGCACATCCTCAAGGTGCTCGATTTCGGCGCCATGATGGCCATTGCGTATCCGGTCACGCGCGATGAACGCGAAGCCGTAGCAAAATTTCTTGGCAAGGGCGCCGAGGATCCTCCACCTCCGGCCAGCGCATTCTGTACACCGGAGCGGCGCATCATGGCGGGGCCGGTGCGGGATAGTTGGGAAGGTTGGTCGCCTTCGCCCGAAAATACCCGGTTCCAGCCCACGGACCGTGCCGGGCTCAATTCGGCCGACGTTCCCAGGCTGAAACTGAAATGGGCCTATGGCTTCAGTGGCGATGTGACGGCATTCGGCGCGCCGACCATCCTGAACGGCACGATTTTCATTGGCAGCGCCGGCGGCGTGGTTCAGGCACTTGATGCCAAGAGCGGATGCATCCACTGGCTCTACCAAGCCGATGGCCCGGTACGCAGCGCCATGGGCGTGTCACACGATTCGGGCGGCATCACGCTGGTGTTCAGTGACCAGAATGGATGGGTCAATGCGCTTGATGCCGGCACCGGCAAACAGCGCTGGAAAAAGCGCGTCGAAGAGCATGAAGGAACACGGCTGACGGGCTCTCCCATCGTCCATAAGGGCGTGGTCTTCGTCCCCGCGGCCTCGTGGGAGGAATCGCGCTCTCTCGATCAAGGCTATCCCTGTTGCACCTTCCGAGGCAGCGTCACGGCGCTGCGGGTGCGTGATGGCGTGGTTGTGTGGAAGCGTTATCTCGTCGATCCGCCAAAGCGGACCGGCACTACCGCTGCTGGAACGCCCACCTTCGGGCCATCCGGTGCAGGGATATGGTCTGCGCCCACCATGGATGCCAAACGCGGGCTTCTTTATGTCACCAGTGGTGACAATTATTCTCACCCGGCAACATCGACCAGCGACGCGGTTCTGGCACTTGATCTGAAGACGGGGCATATCGCGTGGTCGGTCCAGACCAGGGCTGAGGATGTCTTCAACTCCTCCTGCCTGTCCAAAAGCCCGAACTGTCCCGATGGCTCCGGGCCCGATTATGACTTTGGTGCATCCGCGATCCTGGTCACAACAACATCGAACAAGGATGTGCTCGTTGCAGGCCAAAAATCGGGCATGGTCTACGCGCTTGATCCCGATGCCAAGGGCAGGATTATTTGGCAGACTCGCGTAGGTAAAGGGGGCACCAATGGCGGCGTGCAATGGGGCATGGCAAGCGATGGCCGGAATGTCTATGCTGCAGCGTCCGACCTGACCCGGCTATCCGGCAAGGGCGGCACGGTGGTGAGCGGCAATGCGGATTTGGATCCGAACCAGGGTGGCGGCCTGACCGCGCTCGATCTGATCACCGGCAACAAGGTCTGGTCTACGCCCGGCTATGCCTGCACACCGCCCCGACCCCGTTGCAGCCCGGCGCAGTCAGCCGCGGTGACTGTGATCGCTGGGGCACTATTTTCGGGTTCTATAGATGGTCATCTCCGTGCCTATTCGACCCTCGATGGCAAGCTACTCTGGGACATGGATACGCGAAAAAGCTTTGCCACAGTGAACGGAGCGCCAGCCAAGGGCGGTTCGCTTGACGGCGCCGGGCCGGTGATCGCTGGTGGATTGGTATTGGTGAATTCGGGGTATCCGCGCTTCGGCGGTGAGCCGGGTAATGTCTTGCTGGCATTTGGCGTCGAAAATACGCGGCCCTAGTCACAAGGCCGTCAATTTCAGGCAGCCCAATGTGCGCTATTGGCGCAAAGCGGGCATTGGGCTGTTCGGGGCGGAACGACCGCTTTTGACAAAGCGGACATTGCCCTTGAGCGCCATTCTGGCGAGGCGGAGCTTCAAAACCAGATTCGCGCCGCTGCCTAGAACCCTGAAATTGTGCCTCATTCCATTCGAAATCGTGCCCATGTTGCCAGTGGCGCTCCCGTCTGTCTCAATGGCGTAAAACAAAGGCTGTGGGGGCCGGGTGTCTGAGGAGGAAGTCACGGTCCGCGCCGCGGCTGACAAAGCCGAACGGGCGAGGGTGAGCACCCATGGCTGAACAAGACCAGGCCTTCTCCAAATGCGCATGGCGGCTGATCCCGTTCATGGGGCTGCTTTATCTGGTGAGCTTCATCGACCGGACGAATGCCGGCCTGGCGGCCCACACGATGAACCGGGATCTGGGCTTCTCGCCCGCCGTGTATGGGTTCGGAGCCGGTGTTTTCTTTATCGGCTACGCGGCGTTTCAGGTGCCGTCTAATGTCATCCTGGAAAGGATGGGTGCGCGTCGCTGGATATTCTGCATCATGGCCGCGTGGGGTCTGCTGGCGGCCGCGAACGCGCTGGTACGAGATCCGATCAGCTTTTACGCCGTGCGCTTTCTCTTGGGTGTGGCCGAAGCGGGATTTTTCCCCGGCATGCTGCTCTATCTGAACTATTGGTTTCCGAGGCGCTATCTCGCGCGTTGCATTGCCTATTTCATGGTCGCCCTTCCGGTATCCTTCATTGTCGGCGGACCGCTCTCCAGCTTCATTCTTGGCATGGACGGCATGGCCAGTCTTCATGGCTGGCAATGGCTGTTCCTGCTGGAAGGCTTGCCGGCAGTTGTCCTTGCTTTCGTGGTTCTCGGATTTCTGCCTGACGGCCCGGCGCGCGCGTCCTGGCTCACAGACAAAGAGAAAAGCGCCATCGCCGCGCGCCTGTCGGCCGAGGAACCGGCCGGCCGGCCCGATCTGTGGAGCGCCTTGCGCGATCCGCGCCTGCTAGCGCTCGCTTGTGCCTCCGTCTTCCTCTATGCCGGCGCCTTCGGCATCTACCTGTGGCTGCCGCAGATCGTGTTGGCGATGGGTTATTCCAGTTTCGCTACCGGCTTTGTTGTCGCCCTGTGTTATGTGGCGAGCATTCCCGCGATGATCCTGGTCGGGCATTCCAGCTCCAGAAGAGGCGAACGCATCTGGCATCTGGCACTGCCTTGCCTGTTCTCGGCTTCGAGCCTTGTCCTCGCCAGTCTTGCGCCATCCAATGCCATCGCGCTGGTGGCGCTAGCGCTTGCGCTGATCGGCAATTTTGCCGGTGTCGGTCCTAATTACAGTTTGCCGTCCTCGTTCCTGCGCGGCACGGCGGCGGCGGGCGGCATCGGTCTGGTCGGCACTTTTGCCAATGTCGGAGCATTCTTGGGACCGACCTTCACCGGCCTTTTGTTGCAGGGAAGCGGCGATTACAAAAGTGGATTCGCGGTGGATGCGGTTGCTTATGCGCTAACCGCGCTCATCGTCATCGCCGTTGGACGCGCGCTGATGGCGCGTCCGCTGGCGTCCGATCCGGCGGCGGAAACTGGACATGCATAGTAAACCCGCGGGTCCAACCCCACAGAGCGAGGCGTGGAATGGAGCTTTGGCAACGCGATGCAAGCGATCTGGCGCGGCTGATAAGGCTGGGCCAAGTCTCCAGCCGCGAGGCGGTGACATCCTGTCTTGCACGCATCGACGCCGTGAACGGCAAGCTGAATGCGGTCGTGCGCCGGATGGACCAGGAGGCCCTGGCCACGGCCGACGCTTGCGACGCAGCACGCGCCCGGGGCGACAGTCTGGGACTACTGCACGGCGTTCCGGTGACCACCAAGATCAATGTCGACCATCGCGGCCATCCCACCGACAACGGGGCGGCTGCATTGAAGGATCTCATCGCGCCGGAGGACGCGCCTGCCGTCGCCAATCTGCGCAGGGCGGGAGCCGTCTTCATCGGTCGGACCAATGCACCGGCCTTTTCGATGCGGATATTTTCCGATAACGCCTTGCATGGGCGCACCTTGAACCCTCTGGACAAGTCGATCTCGCCTGGAGGGTCTTCCGGGGGAGCCGGTGTTGCGGTCGCGTCGGGGATGGGGCCCATTGCGCACGGCAGCGACATAGGGGGGTCGGTGCGGATTCCGGCTTATTGCAATGGCGTCGTAGGCCTTCGCACCGGACTGGGTCGCGTGCCCGCCTATAGCACGACCACGTCGGCGCCTCGCCCGATCGGAGCGCAGTTGATGGCAACCCAGGGGCCGCTGACACGCTCTGTCCGTGACGCGCGGCTGGCGTTCGAGGTGATGGCGGGAGGCGATCCGCGCGATACCCGCTGGGTGGGCGTGCCACCGCAGGGCCTGTCCCCCCGCCATCCGATCCGCGTCGCTCTCGCGCCAGAGCTTCCTGGTGGCACCACGCACCCTGCCCAGTCCGAAGCCGTGCGTACCGTCGGACGTTACCTGGCAAGAGCCGGTTATGTGGTTGAAGAAGTGCTGCCGCCGGAAACGGAGGAGGTCACCCGTCTCTGGCACGTCATCGGCATCGGCGATGTGTTCCGGGACGTCGGCCCGAAAATCGAACGTATGGGCGATGCCGACGCGGTAACGGCGCTCCGATTGTGGCTGCAACTGAATCCGGCCCCGAAAGATGCGAACACTGTGCTCGACGCCCTGGCCCAGCGCGATCGTCTGTTGTTTCTCTGGCAAGGCTTCTTCCAGGACTGGCCGTTGGTTGTGATGCCCACGCTTTGCGGCCTGCCTCCGCCCCAGGGTGAGGACCAGACGCTGGAAGGATCGCGCCGGATTCTGGATTCCATGCGCGTCTCCCTGCTCGCGCCTCTGCTGGGATTGGCGGGCCTGTCGGTGCCGGTCGGCCGTCACGGCGCATTGCGAACTGGGGTCCAGATCATCCCAGCTCGCTTCCGTGAAGACATGGCACTGGACGCCGGAGAGGTGATCGAGGCGGCCGAAGGCGTCGTAGAGCCAGTCGATCCGGCGTGGTAAATGGGCTGCCAATGCACTGTCGAATATCCGCTTTTGGCGCGCAACGCGGACATTGGACTGAACGACCGCTTCTGACCGATTGTGTTGAAAAAGTCCTGCTTGTAGGCGTTCTGGGGTCCTGATTCACTTTGTCTTGGTGACAGGAGTCGCGGGCGATGATGGGCGAACGGACTATGATGCAGGAGGCGCTGTTTTACGGCTTTAGCCTGGAACGGCATGTCCCGAGCGATCACATGTTGCGGTCGATTGACCAGTTCGTCGATCTGTCGGGCGTTCGGGCTGATCTTGAGCCGTACTACAGCGCGATGGGTCGACCTTCGATTGATCCCGAATTGATGATCCGGATGTTGCTGGTGGGCTATTGCTTCGGTATCCGCTCCGAGCGGCGCCTGTGCGAGGAAGTCCACCTCAACCTGGCCTACCGCTGGTTCTGTCGACTGGGCCTCGACAGCGAAGTGCCCGATCATTCGACCTTCTCCAAGAACCGTCATGGCCGGTTCCGCGATAGCGATCTGCTGCGGCAGGTGTTTGAGACCGTGGTCGCACGCTGCATGGCGGAGGGGCTGGTGGGAGGCGAAGGCTTCGCGGTCGACGCCAGCGTGATTGCCGCGGACGCCCACCGGCAGCGCGGTGTCACTGGCACCGGCGACCTGGCCCCGATCTCAAAGCGCGCGGTAACGGAGTATCTGGCGGTGCTCAACGATGCCGCGTTTGGCGGCGCAACCCCGGTCGAGCCGAAGTTCGTCTCCCCGACTGATCCCGCGGCCCGCTGGACCGCCGCCGGTGGCGGGCCTGCCTTTTACGCCTATGCCGACAATTATCTGATCGACCTGAAGCATGCGGTGATCATGGACGTGGAAGCCACGACCGCCGTTCGTCAGGCCGAGGTTACGGCGGCCAAGACGATGATCACCCGCACCGCCGACCGGTTCGACGCACGGCCCGCGCGTCTGGCGGCCGACACTGGTTATGGCTCGGCCGAGATGCTCGCCTGGCTGGTCGATAAGCGAGGGATCGAGCCGCATATCCCGGTGTTCGACAAGTCCGGCCGCAAGGACGGCACGTTCTCGCGGGACGACTTTTGTTACAACCATGAGACAGACGTCTATGTCTGCCCAGCTGGCAAGACGATGACCACGACGGGCACACTGACCGATGATGCCGCGCTGCTCTATCGGGCCAGCAAACATGATTGCGATGCCTGCGATCTGAAACCCCGGTGCTGCCCGAACGCTCCGGCGCGCATAGTGCCACGTTCAATCCACGAAGCCGCCCGCGACAAGGCCCGCGATATTGCCATGACGGACGCCTACCTGACCTCACGCCGAGAGCGCAAGGAAGTCGAGATGCTGTTCGCACACCTCAAACGCATTCTCAGGCTCGGCCGATTGCGATTACGAGGCCCCTGCGGCGCCCGCGACGAGTTCCTCCTCGCCCCAACCGCCCAAAACCTCCGCAAGATGGCCAAGTTAATCCCGATGATGCAGCCAATACCTGCCATGTAAGGCCGGACGCGCCACCCTCACCGTGCCGACCCGACCGCCCCCGCGTCCAGAACCGACTTTTTCAACACAATCGGTCAGAAGCGGTCGTTCGGCCTACGTCCGCTCTGCGCCCTAAGCGGGCATTCGGAATTCGCCTTGCGCGGCGTGTAGAGGTTGCGCTGCAGGTGCGAA
>Ga0206951_1219_pt1 | contig 11083 bp, 8 predicted proteins | sample Alteio_BWOrgHeat_38_FD_152974 | JGI IMG/M metagenome (GOLD analysis project Ga0206951, IMG submission 152974) | Enriched cells from forest soil in Barre Woods Harvard Forest LTER site, Petersham, Massachusetts, United States -... | ecosystem: Environmental > Terrestrial > Soil > Temperate forest > O... | reverse complement strand
CTGCAGGAATTCTGCCACTTGCAGCCCGAAGCAGAACGCATCTTACAAAGTGTGATGGATAAATTTCATTTCTCTGCGCGCATCTATCACCGCATTCTGAAACTGGCGCAAACCATCACCGATTTGAAGGCCGGTTCCGGGATCGCCGCGGAGGAGGTCAGCGAAGCCCTGCTTTATAGGTGCCTGGATAAACAAAAAAACTTGTTTGGATTAAGCTATAATTAGTGTAATCGGTATATAATCTCCGCATGAGCGGGAATAACTGAAAGGAGCGCAGTTTATGCCTATTAATTTTTATCCTTATGAAGAGGACCTCAAAAAAGACGTCAATACGCCACTGGACGATAAAATTGAAATTCTCTTAGAAGCGGCTGAACGTTATAAGGCGCTGGTGACGGATCCGAGCAATACCGCAGTCACTGAAAGCAAACAAGGCACGGTTCCTGCGGATTTAAAATACGCCTATAACTGGGACGGCCTGGCAGGGGTCCTACGCGAAGTGCGCCAATTGACTGAAGCGAATCCAAACGAAAAGCGCATCAAAGGAGAACGCCTTTTGAAATTAGCGGAAGTCTATGAAGTGCTGCGCGCCGCTAAAATGCAAAAACTGGAAGCAGTGCGTCTGGCCTTAGTGAGTGAATAATTTAAATTAATACCTCCTTTCCCTAACCCTTTCCTCCACCAAAAACGTGGAGGAAAGGGGATGATAATGATAGGGATATTTAGTGGAGGAGAGGAAGTTTTACCGAGGCGGCTATTCAGGGGATGACATGGGGGTTTTTATGAGGTAAGCGAACTCTAGCAAAGGTTAGATTTAAAAACAAGCACTGCCGTTTCGCGTGCTGTCATCCTGAGCGCAGCGCAGGATGACAGAGACATTGCTCAGGATGACAGAGGCATTGCTCAGGATAACAGAGACATTGCTCAGGATAACAGAGACATTGCTCAGGATAACAGAGGCATTGCTCAGGATAACAGAGACATTGCTCAGGATGACAGAGATTTTGCACAGGATGACAAAATCAAGTTGACGCTCTACTAGAGCCTAGATAAATTCTTTTTTATCAAGCGCTCATCGCTTCTTCCACTGCCTCCAGTTCGCGTGGTGTGCCCACGTTATACCAGAGGCCTTGGTAGCATTCGCCGGTGACTTGCTTCTGTATAATGGCGTCCTTCCATAAATCTGCCAGTCGGCTGTAAATCGGTTGACGTCCAGCAAAGAGTTCGGGGCGATAGAGGCCGATATTGGCGAAAGTAAAGGTTTTTCCTGGGCCGAATTCAATTTCCTGCTTGTCATTCAGACAATAATCGCCCTGCGGCTTGAAAGACGGATTTTCAATCAAGACCAGATGGGCCAGTCTCAGGGGTTTTGCTAAGAGTTTCACGATCGGGTAATCGGTAATGAGGTCGCCGCTGAGCACTACAAAGGGTTCACTGCCCAGCAAAGGCAGCGCTTTAACGATGCCGCCGCCGGTTTCAAGGCGCTCTTCTTCTTCCGAATAAAAGAGTTTGACGCCATAGCGCGTACCATTGCCTAAGGCCGCGATGATTTGCTCTTTCAGGTAGGAAACATTAATGACAATTTCTGTGATGCCGGCATCCATTAGGGATTGAATGGCATGTTCGATAAGATAGGAGCCGGCGGCTTTTAATAAAGGTTTGGGCGTCTTTTCTGTCATCGCCCCCATGCGCTCGCCTTTACCGGCGGCTAGAATCATCCCCCGCATTGTGCCACCTCCTCTTCATGGACCGGCAGACTTAAGTCACTCACGAAAGCGTGAAAAGCTTGCAGTTCCGGATAACGCGCGCTGATTCGCACGACATAATTCAGGGTTCGCGGCAGGAATTTCAAATAGCGCGGGGTATGATCGCGCAAATATTTACGCGCGAAAATAAACAGGGCTTTCATGTGGCGCTGCAGGCCCATCCAGTCAAACTCGATCATGAACTGCTCCAGGCTCACTTCGGACAATTGCTGGTCGGCACGCAGCCGCTCATAATAGGAAGCCGCCCAGCTTTGCACTTTTTCGTCAGGCCAATCGATATAGCAATCCCGTAAGAGCGAAACTGGGTCATAGGTGACTGGCCCGATGCAGGCGTCCTGAAAATCGAGAATGCCGACGGCTTGCTGAGGTAGCACCATCAAGTTCGCTGAATGATAATCGCGGTGAATAAAGACTTGGGTTTGTTTTTCCGCGGCGACGCAGAGTTGGTTGAATGTGGTCTGCAGCAGGGTGTTTTCTGGTGCGGAAAAAGAAAGCTTGAGGTAACGTTCTAAGAACCAGTGTTTGAATTCGCTCAACTCCCGCTGCATAAAGCGCTGATCAAAAGTGGGTAAAGTCCAATCTCGGACCTCGCGGCAGGTTTGTAAGCGAGCGAGTGAGTCCAGGGCCGTTTTATAAAGGCTGTCCGCGTTTGAGTTGCTCAAGGCGTTTAGGTATTGCTGATCACCGAAATCGGAAATCAGCATGAAACCCTGGGCTAGATCTTGGGCCATAATTTCAGGAACGGTCACCCCCAGCGACAGCAGGGCGCGGGCAATGGCCGCATAGGGCTCAAAGCTATCCCGTTGCTGGGAAGCGTCCATGACCATATAGGACTGGGTTCCGCTTTTTAAGCGAAAATAGCGCCTGAAGCTGGCGTCTCCGGCGATTTCTTGCAGAGCGTCAATCGGGAGTGCGCAATTTTCTTGCAGCCATTGTTTCAGAATGGGGTTGGTTGGGCTCACTTCTTCTCCTTTAAATAGGCGTTTGGGAGGAGTGGGGGTTATTCTAGCAATTTATAGAGGGGGACGGCAAATTTAAGGTGGGATTGATTTTTTAGTACCTCCTTTCCCTAACCCTTTCCTCCACCAAAAGCGTGGAGGAAAGGGGACTCTTTAGCTTGGATCTCTTTAATTTGGATTGCCTTTAGCTTGGCTCTCTTTAATTGGGTTGCCTTTAGCTTGGCTCTCTTTAATTGGGTTGCCTTTAGCTTGGCTCTCTTTAATTGGGTTGCCTTTAGCTTGGCGCCTTTTTAGAGAAGGCTGAACTAAGTATCCCCTTTCCTCCACGCTTTTGGTGGAGGAAAGGGTTAGGGATAGGAGGTATTATTGATTCCCTCCCCCAATACTTTTCGCTACACTGCTCGGGTTGGAATGGATCAAATAATGGCACATTATAAACTCAGCTATCGACAGGGGCTTTTTTCGCTTATTTTCTTAGGCTTGGTCTTCTTTGGCTTAAATTGTTCCCTGCAGGCTCAGTCTGTCAAAACACCGGCGCCCAAGCCTCGGGAATTAGCTGAGCAGCTTGGTTGGGTGGAAAGCCCGGGAAGCCATTGTGGAGGTTATTATCTCGAAGATCCCTTTTTATCGGCCGAGAGCCTGAAGGAGGCGGATAAGCTGCAGGTGACCTCGAATCAATACACTATTAACCAACACGGCACCTCGATCCTGGAAGGGAAGGTCACGGTGAATTACGGCTCCCGGCAAATGACCGCGAATCGAGCCTATCTTTATCGCGATCCGGTCACCGGTAAATTGACTGGCGTTGACCTCGCCGATGCGCTGCATTTACGCGAACCCAATACCCTGATCCTGGCTGAAAAAGGCCATTTTGACCTCAAAACCAAGGCGAACGCCTTGTCTGGCATCGTGTATCGCACGGCGATTTACGGCAATCTGATGAATAACTCGGAATACACCGAAGCGATGAAGAAGAAATCGCCGGTCGCGCTTAAAACCCTGGTCAAGCCGCGTCAAGTCAAGCCATTGAGCGCCTGGGGACAGGCTAAAAGCTATTCTCAATCGGAGCCTAAAATTTACCATTTTCAGGATGTCAGCTACAGCACTTGCCCACCGACGCACAGTTTCTGGCAGGTCAAAGCCAGCAAGCTCAATCTCAACAAGGAAACCGGCAGAGGCAGCGCCACGAACGCCCGCCTGCTGATCAAGGGTGTGCCTGTTTTCTATTCACCCTATATGAATTTTCCCATCGATGCTCGTCGCAAGACTGGATTTTTATGGCCAACGCTCGGCTCGGTAAACCGGAACAACTCTTACTCCGGCTATTATCTCGGACTGCCTTTTTACTGGAACCTCGCCCCGAACTACGACACAACCCTCACGCCGACTTATTACACGGAGCGTGGCTTCCAGCTGGCCGATTTATTCCGCTACCTCACCCCCAAAAGCGAGGGCGACGTGCACGTCAGTATTTTCCCCGATGATAAATACTTCCCGACTTTCAAAGAAAAACTGCAGCAAAAATACGCGGGCTCGACCGACCCTTTCAAGCAAGCTGAATTATTTCGCCTCCTGAATACGCACAACACGCGCTCCTCGCTGAGTTGGAAACATGAAACCCGCTTTAACGATCATTGGTCCGCCACTATTGATTACAACTATGTGAGCGATGATTACTACCTGGAGGACTTCAGCAAAAACCTGACGGAAAATGCGCAAAACAACCTGCCGCAACAAGGCGAGCTGAGGTATGACAGCGAGCACTGGAATTTTATCGGCCGGGTCCAGAGCTATCAAACCCTGCATCCTGCAGACGTCGACTCCGTTTTCTTCAATCAATATCAACGCCTGCCGCAATTACTTCTGGACGGCGATTATCCGGACCAATGGGGAGGCCTGCATTATTTCATCAGCAATGAGGCGACTCACTTCGGCATTAAAAACACACCGGGCGACACCACCAAATTCCCCATCGGCGACCGCATCCACATGCAGCCTGGCGTCGAGTTACCGCTCAATTGGCCGGCTTTCTATATCACACCGCGCGCGCAACTCGCCCTCAGTGAATATGAGCTCGGCCATGTGGATAATGTCACACCCAAACACCAGGACCGCGGCCTGCCCATTTTCGATCTCAATACTGGCGTTTATCTCGATCGTAACCTGACTTTTTTTAATCATGAATACCAGCAAACTCTGGAACCTCAGCTTTATTATGTGTATATCCCGTATCGCAATCAGTCGCAGATCCCCATTTTTGACACCACGGTCAACACGCTCATCTATGATCAACTCTTTGTTTACAACCGCTTCAGCGGCATTGACCGTATCAATGACGCCAATCATGTTAGCGTAGGAATCACCTCCCGGTTTATTGATTCAGAGACCAGCGTGCAAAGTCTGAGCGCCGGCATCGGTGAAATCATTTATTTTAAAAATCGTGCCGTGACCCTTTGTCAAAATCCAACTATTTGCACAGATTATCCGGATAACAACGACAATAAGCGCCGTCTCTCTCCCATCTCGGGAACACTCAACTACAACGCCAGCACGAAGTGGAGTGCGACCGCGGACGCCATTTGGGATCCGCAGACCAAAGAATTAAGCAACCAAACAATTACCCTGCATTACCGGCGGGACCCCGAAAGAGTGATCAATCTGGGGTTTAGCTATGTGCGCAACGCCGACCCGCTCGGCGGCATCGTGCTCAATTCCAACGCTAGCGTACCGGGAATTGGCAATGAAAATATCTTAAAATTGACTGATTTATCATTTAGTTGGCATCTAGCCGAGAACTGGGGTGTGGTCGGACGCTGGAGCGAGGACTGGAATGCCCTGCATTTCCAGAATCTCTTTTATGGTTTACAATATGACAGCTGTTGTTGGGCTGCTCAGTTTGTCGCTGGTAGAACGCTGACGGGCGTTCAGGAAACCCGACCTCAGTACAGTAACCAATTTTATTTTCAGGTCATCTTAAAAGGGTTAGGCACTTTTAACCCGCGAGGTGATCCAACAGCAGCATTGAGAAATAACATTTCCGGTTATAACTCACGATTTGGACAGGACATATAAATATGACAGCCTCTTGCTTAGCTACACTGCGGACTCTCGCGCTCAGCGCGCTGGTCATTTTTGGGCTCACGCACAGCCTTAACGCCAATGCCGCTTTAAAACGCGGCGAACAAGCTCTCGATAACATTGTCGCCGTGGTCAACGACTCCGTTATCACGCAGAGCGAGCTCAACCGCGCTGTCAACATCGCTCGAAGCCAGATGACCGCGGAAAATCTTCCTCCGCAAACGCCCAAAGCCTTGCGCAAACAAATCTTGCAGCACTTAATCAACAACAAACTGCAATTGGATGCGGCGCAGCAATCGGGGATTCATGTCGACGATGCGGAAATGGACTCGGTAGTCAATCGTATCGCCCAGGACAATCACCTCACTGTCAAAGAATTCTATGAACGTATTGCACATGAAGGCTTGAGCGCCAAAGCCTATCGCAAGCAAATTCGCGAATCCCTGACCATGCAGCACCTGCAACAGCGGGAAGTGGCTTCGCACATCACTGTCTCGCCGGAAGAAATCAATGACAGCGTGAGAACAGCCAAGCTGGAAACCGCCGGAGAAAAGGAATATCACATTCAGGATCTTCTCATCCCTGTATCGGATACTCCGAATCCTCAGGAAATCGCCATCGCTAAAAAATTCGCCGAGGATATCGTCGTCCGTCTGCGCAAAGGGACTCCGCCCAATCAGCTGGCGTCCGCAGAAGCCGATTCAGTGCAAGACAACGATTTAAGCTGGCGCAAACTCGCCGAAGTACCGTCTGCCTTCACAGAGCCGGTCACGCACATGAAGTTAAACAGCTTTTCCAGCCCCATTCAAACCTCGAATGGCTTTCACATTATTCATCTCGTGGGCCTGCGTAGTCTGAACGAACACACCACGAAACCGCAGCGCGAAGAGATTGCACAGGCCATTTTCCAGCGCAAGTTCGAGGAAGCCATGCAAGGCTGGCTGGCCAAAATTCGGGGGCAGGCCTTCATTGAAGTCTATGATAAGGCCATCGTGTGAAAGTCCCCCGCATCCTGATGACGTCAGGTGAGCCGGCCGGCGTCGGCCCGGACCTGGTCGCGCAAGTGGCGCAGCAGTCCTGGCAGGCGGAGCTAAGCGTCATCGGCGATCCGGAGTTGCTTGTGGCGCGCGCCACGCACTTGAAGCTGCCGCTGACTCTGCTTCCGTTCGATGCAAAAGCCAAGCCTGAACCGCTTCCGCCCGGCTATTTAAAACTGCTGCCTATCGCGCTGCGGCAACCCTGCGAGGCGGGAAAGCTCAATCCGCAAAATGCCGTCTATGTGCAAAATCAACTGGAACAAGCGGCCCAAGCGGCATTGACTAAAACAGTGGACGCCCTGGTCACCGCTCCGGTGCAGAAAGCCCTGCTTAACGAAGCCGGACTGCCCTTTCAAGGCCATACCGAATTTTTTGCAGCGACGGCTGGCATCAAAAAAGCGGTTATGCTCTTTGTCGTGCAATCGCCTTTGACCCAAACCTGGAAGAAAGGCGAACTCAAGGTAGCGCTCGTCACCACCCACCTTCCCTTGGCGCGCGTGCCGCAAGCCATCACCGCGGAAACCTTGGAAGAAACGCTGCGCTCTTTGTGGCAAGCGCTGGTCACGCAATTCAAGCTGAACAACCCGACCCTCTTCGTTTGCGGCTTAAACCCGCATGCCGGCGAAGGAGGCTATCTTGGCCGGGAAGAAATCGAAGTGATCACACCAGTCTTGGAAAAGTTGCGCCGCGAACAGATGAATCTCATCGGCCCTCTTCCGGCGGACACCCTTTTCACTGAAAAATACCTCAAGCAAGCCGACGCTGTGCTAGCAATGTATCATGACCAGGCGCTGCCCGTGGTTAAAGCGCTGGGCTTTGGCAAAGCGGTTAATGTTACCTTGGGGCTGCCATTTATCCGCACCTCCGTTGACCATGGCACGGCCCTGGATGTTGCTGGAACTGTAAAAGCCGATGCCAGCAGCCTGAAAGCGGCGCTTGATTTAGCAATTCAGTTCAGCGTTATTGCCTAAGGCATCACCGCGAGTATTTATATTTAGGGTGTTTTTAAAACAGCCATCGTTAGACGGCTGACGCTCACCCGTTGTTTTTTTTCATCAAAAATCTCAATACCCCAGACCTGCGTCGTTCGGCCGAGGTGATAGGGCTTGGCGGTGCCAAAAACCAAGCCAGAGCGTATGGCGCGCAGGTGGTTTATATTGATATCCAAGCCGACGCAATAATAACCCTCTAATACACAGAAATTAGCTGCAGTGCTACCGACCGTTTCGGCCAGAGCGCAGGAAGCGCCACCGTGCATAATACCGACAGGTTGTTTCGTTCTTTGATCAATTGGCATCGAGGCAATCAAAAAATCATCGCCCACTTCGGTAAATTCGATGCCAAGGTGATCCACCATTGTGCCTTTACAGCGCTCGGTGACGCGTGTGAGGTCTATTTCACGTTTCCAGATTTTCATTTTAGTGTAAAATTAACTCCTCTTTCCTGGTCTCGGTAGTGGTACTCCAGCCCCAGGAGCACCTGCTGCTAACTCTGCGATAAAGTCTTTTACGAGCTGAGCCAAACAAAGCCTCAGTTTTGCCGGGGCACAGGTGGCAAGAAGATTTGCATTCATTCTACGCAAACTACCCGGGCTACTCTTATACTTCTCTACCTGTGCAACACGCATAACTGACTCATGCAGGGCCATATATAGCGGCTTTAAATGATGATCTCCTTCTTGTTTATTCTCAGGATAATCAACAAGATCGAAATCTGGATTTAAACTAAGATCGGCTCGGTGACTAAAGTCAATTTTAGAGTAACAATCGATTAAGAACCAAAGGTTTTTTGTAAGTTTTCTTATATGATCAGGATGTTTTAATTCCGCGCATAAGTCCTCTTGCATCCTCCTTCGTCGATCAGGATCTCCATTTGCCTCCATATCCAAGCAATCATCCAAAAGCTGTCGAAATGAGGTTTCTGTTGTTTCACCTCGATTTCTTATGATAATGCCATCAAACAACACCTCTTTAACAAATGTTTCTTCGAAACTAGCAGAGGAAGAGGAGTGATAAAATAGCGATGAAATAAGCGATGAAATAAGCGATGACATGGAAGGAGGTAAACGAAATCGACTCTGACCAGGCGTAGCAGCAGGCGCAGCTAGAACAGAAGATCCATGACTTCCCGCTCTAGCTCCTTCAGACATATCAGGCGCAACAGCAGGCGTAGCTGGAACAGAAGACCCATGACCTCCCACGCCAGCTCCTTCAGACATATCAGGCGCAGCAGCAGGCGTAGCTGGAACAGAAGACCCATGACCTCCCACGCTAGCTCCTTCAGACATATCAGGCGCAGCAGCAGGCGTAGCTGGAACAGAAGACCCATGACCTCCCACGCCAGCTCCTTCAGACATATCAGGTGCATAGCCAACAGCAGCAGGCGACCCTAAATAAAGCTCACGCAATGTATGCGGACCTCTCGTTGGTATGACCCGATGTACCGAAGAGGAAACAGCAGATAGATAACCTTGATTACATTCCTCCCTTAAAAAAAATTCACCCCTCAATGCAAGCCCGTCTCTCGAAGCAAAAGGAGGCGGTGGGGGCTGACTACCCCAAGGTTGCACAGAAAGGAGCCATTCAAAATATTTATAAGCATCTCCTACCGAGCCCCCGGAAGCACTTATAAGAGTAGAAGCTACAGAGGCTCTATCTAACCTGTCCCTTCTACGATCTTTGAAGCCTTGAGGGATAAGCTCGTCATCTGCTTGCGCAATTGCTGCCCTTTTACTGTTTGTGGTGGAAAGAAAGAGAAACAGGTCTAGGGAGCTGGGACGAATAATCCCGGCCCTCAGAAAAATTCTATCCAGATGATCCCTATTTCTAGCAAGCGCCTTGAGCCAAGCTGTGAAACTATCCCTGTATTGCGCTACATAGCTCTCTAAAGTGTCAATGATGACCTGGTGCGCGCAATCACGCTCATCATTTGCAAGGCTTAATGTCAGTGTTTGATTAATTTTTTCGCGCAACGCAGAACCAACTGATGATGCCTGCCATGTAGAATAGATACATGATTGAATAAAGAACTGAAGGTTATTATATAGGTCAGCGTCTAGCGGTTCCCAATTGAGATATTCCGCATGCCTGTCACGTTCAGGCAAGCTTTCGCTGTTATTATAGAACATATAATAGGCAATTTCAAAAAAAACAAATGCTGCGAATTTTCCCTTATGAATTGAAAGCAATGTCTGTATTAGTTCTAGATTTCCTGAAATACGAATTAACGCAATTTGATTTATAGAATCGCCTATCTCGGGAAGAAAGTTCCGCAATTCCCTCGCTAATGCTTTAACCTCGGGTGTAGGTGCTGGTGCTGCTGTTGGTGCTGCTGTTGGTGTTGGTGCTACATAGCCCCTCAGTCGTCTCATCGTCATAAAAACCCTCATTTTTCCACTATAACGTTATAAATATTGACCCCTCTTGATCAAAGATAGCTGGCGAGCGGTTATATTTTTTGTCATGCGCCGAGACTCTAAAGTTAATAACATTTACCCCGTAAAGCAAGCACCGTATAATGCTCCTTTAGATTCAAAAAACTGACTCCACGGCTTTCCATATGAAAAAATACGGTCTCACTCTCTTAGCCTTGCTCCTCAGTCTGTCATCACCTTGTCAGGCCGCCAATTTATCTGAGGTTTTTCGGCAGGCTTTAATCAGTGATCCAACCTACCAGCAGGTTCTTGCTCAGCGCCTTTCCACCCAGGAAGGGGTGCCCATTAGTTTTTCCAGCTTGCTGCCCAGTTTGAGCGCACAGTTCAACCCAGCGATCAGCAAACAAACAATTAGCGGCGCCGCAGCGACCTTTGAAGCCGGCAACATCATGAATCGAGGTTATACAATTGGCTTGAATGTGAATCAAACGGTTTTTGATTTCAGTAAAATTGCCAATTTAATGGGTGCGCGCGCCCTTTCAAAGCAGGCGGATGCCACCCTGAGCGCAGCGACACAAGATTTAATGACGCGCGTCGCCCGAGTCTATTTCACCATCCTGCAAGATGAAGAAAATCTCGTTTATAGCAAATCCAATAAAACCTGGCTGGCCAAATTGCTCGATCAGGTGAGACAGCAATATCGTGTCGGTCTCAAGACCCTTACCGACGTTTACGCGACCCGGGCCAATTATGACTCGGCAGTGGCGGATTGCATCACGGCTGAAAATCGGGTCCTGACGGACCGGGAAAACCTGCGCGTTATCACTGGCAAGTATTACGAAGAGATCAATCAACTCAATGGGAATTTTC
>Ga0206951_1217_pt1 | contig 11132 bp, 9 predicted proteins | sample Alteio_BWOrgHeat_38_FD_152974 | JGI IMG/M metagenome (GOLD analysis project Ga0206951, IMG submission 152974) | Enriched cells from forest soil in Barre Woods Harvard Forest LTER site, Petersham, Massachusetts, United States -... | ecosystem: Environmental > Terrestrial > Soil > Temperate forest > O... | reverse complement strand
GGCTCGACCCACAGCCCGAAATCCATTCCCAGCGCGTGAACCTTGTCGATGAGCGGCTTCAATCCGTGCGGAAATTTCTCCGGATTCACGTACCAGTCGCCCAGGCCGGCATGATCGTTCTTGCGCTGTCCGAACCAGCCATCGTCCATCACGAACCGGTCCACACCCAGCGCCGCCGCCTTCTCCGCCAGCGCCATCTGGCCCGCTTCGTTCACGTTGAACCCGGTCGCCTCCCACGAGTTGTAAATCACCGGCCGCAGTCGCGGCGTCTCCGCATCCGCCTTCTCGTTTATGTGCGGCAAAATGTGCTCGAGCTCAAACCGGTGCAGCACGCGCGATGCCCCGCCCAACCCATCGGATGAGTAGCCGCCGTAAAACACCGGCGTCTCCAGCTTCTGCCCCGGCTTCAATACGTATCCAAAATCGAATGGATTGAAACCGCCAGTCACACGCACTGCGTCCAGTTGATCCTGCTCCACCGTGATGCGCCACGATCCGCTCCAGCCCAGCGCGCCGAACCACACATCGCCGTGCTCTTCATCGGGCGCTCCAGCTTGGATCGCGAACCACGGATTGGCCTGGTGCCCGGTCGAGCCCCGCCGGCTCTCGATCACGCGCTCGCCGTGCGCAATCGGCTCCTGGTTCAGCGTCCACTCGCCCGCCCACCGGCCGGTTAGATAGTTCAGCGTGTAGCGCCCCGCCGGCAGCGCCCACGCCGCCGCCGCTGCCTGCTCCACGGTCACCGGAGCAGCCCCGCGGTTTTCAATGGTCGCCGAGCGTGCCAGGATGCCGCTCTCGGGATTGATCGCATAATGCAGCGTCACAAAGACCGGCCGCTCGATATCCTTGAGCGCCACGTCGAAGCCATGCGCCGTGGCCGTGTGGCTCTCATAGTGCAGCACCAGGTCGCGATTGCCGTCAGGAAACGTGACCTTCAGCGCCGGCTCCACAAAAAGTCCCGCACCCCACCCCGCGTACTCCTCCGGAGTATTCGTATTCGACGAATCGAAGGATGCCCACTCCCGCATCGGCTGCGCCGCGGGAAAACTATCGTCGGCGCCCAGCCGGCCGCCCCAGTAGAGCGCTTGCAGTTCGCCGCGCGCGTTCACGCCAAACACGTAGGAAACTTCGCCGCCATCCAGCCGGAAGATCCTGTTTGCCGCGTCGAAGCTCACAGGAGCGGGCTGCGCGGCTGCCACCGTCGCGCAAAGCAGCGCGGCCATTGCTGTAAAGGACTTCAACATCGACGGCCCTCCCTCTGCACTCCCAAGCCGCCTCATCATACCATCCATGCTTTCCCTCCGGACCGGCGTGCGCCGCCGTCTTCTACATCCAGCGGACGCTCTTCCGGCCTGCCCCATTTTCGGCGGCCGCGTAGTAAGCTGGTCTACAAACGGACTGGATCATAGGAGGAACCATCGTGGTACCCAAATACATCGTGCCCCGTTCCATATTTGCCGGCGCCTTAGCCCTGCTGACTCTCACCGTCGCGGTTCATGCGCAAAGCTCCTCCCCGCTCACGGGCGGCGCAATGATGTCGGCGCAACAACCCTCGGGCCCTCAAGTCGACGTACAACGCGCCTACGCAGGATTCAAGGGCAACATCCTGAAAGCTGCCGACAAGATGCCCGCGGACAGCTACTCGTTCAAGCCCACTCCGGATGTAAGAACCTTTGCCCGCGTGGTCAATCACGTCACCGAAGCTCAGTTGCGCAGTTGCGGTGCACAAAATGGAACCGCCCCGGACACCCTTCCGAAAGTGCCGCCGGAGACTGCCGACAAAGCCACCATCGTCGCCGCCCTGCAGGCCTCGTTTGCGGAGTGCGACAAGGCCTATGCATCGCTGAACGACGCCAATCTTCTCGACCGGATTTCCCTTGGGCAGAATACCCGCGCCCGCATCAGCCTCGCCTGGCAGAACGCGGCCCACGACGACGAGCAGTACGCCACCCTGGCCCTCTATCTGCGTCTCAAAGGCATCGTTCCGCCCAGCAGTGAAAAGTAGCTGAGCATCGCGTCGATCTCTGATAATTCGAGCATTCAGAAAATCGACAGAACTACGGGTGTCCCACCCTTTGCGCGTTCTTTGCGTGCGTATTCTTTGCGCAGAGGGTGGGAACCCACGAACCTCGGTCCGCTTGCAATCGGTTCGACTCCACTCTTGAGATAAGCTCGCCGAATATTCCTTTCCCTGCGTCAACTCCTCCCCTCTCTGCGCGTCTAAGTGCAATAAGGCTCACCGCATCTTCCCTTCGAATCGATGGCCACTCTCACTGCGCCGGTTACCTCCGCCCAACAAAAAACAGCCCTGCGCTGGCGGCTTGCCTTGGTCGTTCTCGCGGCCTTTGCTCTCCGCCTGGTCGTCGTGCTCTTCTATTTTCGCCAGTTGCCCGACGCCGACCTGCACTACGAGCAGTTCGGCTGGGAAGTAGGATGGGTGGCCCGCGCTCTCGCCAGCGGCCACGGCTTCAGCTCTCCGGTCTATCCCATCACCGGACCCACGGCCATGGTACCCCCGCTCTACACGTTCCTGCTGGCGGGCGTTTTCAAGCTCTTCGGCATCTACACGCTCACCTCGGGCTTCATCATCCTTTCCCTCAACAGCCTCTTCTCGTCGCTCAACTGCATCGCAGTCTATTTCAGCGCCAGGTACGCGCTCGGTCCGCGAGCCGCGTACATCGCCGCGTGGGCGTGGGCGTTTTATCCCTTCGCCATCTACTTCTCCGCCGACCGTGTCTGGGAGTACGCCCTCACCTCGCTCCTCTTCACCACCTGCTTCTGCATCGCGCAGCGGCTTCCCACCGCGGAAAACAGGTTCGCCTGGGCCGGCTTCGGCCTGCTTTACGGCGTCACCGCGCAATCCAACCCCTGTGTGCTTTCCGTCTTCCCGTTCCTGTTGCTCTTTGCGTTGTGGAACACACGAAAGGCCGGCCGCCGCTGGCTCGTTCCCGGCATCCTCGCCGCCGGCGCGCTCCTGCTCGCGCTCACGCCGTGGACCCTCCGCAACGTCCGCGCCCTCCATGTGCTCTGCCCGGTCCGCGACGACTACTGGATCAACATCTACGCCGGCAACTACGACAACACCTCGCCCATCAACCCGCCTTCGAATCCCTCCGCGCATCCGCCCTCGAATCCTGCCGAGATGCAGAAGTTCCTGGCCATGGGCGAGGTTCCCTATCTCGCGGAGAAGCACGCTCTGGCCGCCGCATGGATTCACGCCCATCCCGGCGGCTATGTCCGCGCGATCGCCCGCCGCGCCGTCTACTATTGGACCGGCTACTGGTCCTTCCGTCCCGAATACCTGCAGATCGAGCCCACCGAGCTGCCCAACATGTTTTACGTCTGCTCGGTCACGCTCCTCATGCTGCGCGGCCTGCGCCGCCTGCTGCGCGCGAACCCCTCCGCCGCCGTCCCTTACCTGATCCTCGTCGGTGTCTTCCCGCTCACCTACTATCTTTCCCTGGTGCTGATGGATTACCGCCAGCCCATCGAGCCCGCCATCGTCGTGCTCGCCGTAGCCGGCGCCGTCCCGTTCCAGCGCATGCCGCGGAATCCACAGGACAAAACACAACAGCCCGGGTGGTAGCAGGGCTCTTGAGCCTTGAAGCGGAATGATCTTGAAGGGCGCGCCTTCAACCTGAACGGCAGGATTTCAGCCCATCCAGAATCGGCGAGCAAATACCCAGGCCGCGCCAGCCATCGAAAACTCCACGGAAGAGACACGAAGTATCAGGACGCGATTTCAGTCTCTCCGCAAGAATGCGTTCGGTCTTCGGCCCAGCGGGCAGGCTTTCCCAAACTTACCCAACATTCCGCGCCCTTCGTCGCCCGCCCCCCAATCGTCTATCCTTGAAGCTGTGCCCCCCGGAGGTTCCGGATGCTTTCCTTCGCCGTCACCGCACCCGCCACTCCCACACCACCTGAAGAGATTGCCGAGGCCCTCAATCACATTGGCCCGCTCCATGGCCTGTCTTTCGAGGAGCGCCTCTGGCTGGTCAACCATGGCGATGAGGTGGCCGCCAATGCCGGCGACGTGCTCTATGAGGAGGGCGCCCCGGCTGATCACATGGTCCTCATCCTCAAGGGAGAGATCCACGTCCGCCGCCAGCACGGCGGATCCATGGCGCTGTTCATCGGCCGCGCCGGCCAAATGACTGGCATTCTCCCTTTTTCCAGGATGAAGAGCTACGGCGGCCAGGGATTCGCCGTCTCTCCGGTTCACGCCCTGCTCATTCACAGATCGCTTTTCCCGGCGATGATCGAGGCCATCCCGTCGATCGTCCAGCGCTCCGTCTCCGTGCTGCTTGACCGCGTGCGCGAGGTCACGCGCATTGAGCAGCAGGCGGAAAAACTCGCCGCCCTGGGCAAGCTGGCCGCCAACCTGGCGCACGAGCTCAACAATCCCGCTTCCGCCGCGCAGCGCGCCGCCGCCAGCGTAATTGAAGCCCTGCAGGCCAACCGCAACAATCGCTTCAAGCTGGTCAAGCTCGCTCTCAACGCTGACCAGATTCGCGCCATTGAAGCCTGGGAACAAAAGGTGCTCACCCGCACCCTGCCCATGCCGTCCGCCGCGCCGGACCCAGGCGCGCTCGACTACATCGCCCGCGAGGAATCCGTCCGCTCCTGGCTCGGCGCCATCGGCTGCCACGAGGTGTGGGAGATCGCTCCGCAACTGGCCGAGCAGGGCGTCAAGGCCGCCGATCTCGACGAATTGCGCACCGTTCTCAGCCCCACGGAACTCTGCATCTCGCTCCAGTTCTTCGCCCGCTACCTGCGCTCGGCGCGCGCCGCGGAAACCCTCGTCAACTCCACCGCCCGCATCTTCGACCTCATCGGCGCCGTCAAGGACTACTCCAATATGGACCGCGCGCCGATTCTCGAAGTGGATGTGCCCGCTGGCCTCGATGCGACGCTGCAGATGCTCCGCTCGCGCATGGACCACATTGAGATCGAGCGCGACTACCAGCCCAACCTGCCCCGCATCAGCGCCTACGGCGGCGAACTCAACCAGGTATGGACCGCGCTCATTGAAAACGCCCTCGACGCCCTTGGCGAAGCGATTCCCTCGGACAGGTCTTCATCCGTGGTGCATAAGCAGGGCCTGCTCCGCATCGCGTGCAGGCTTGAGGTCGACATGCTGCTGGTTGAAATCTGGGATACAGGCCCCGGCATTCCGCCCGATCTGCAGGAACGTATCTTCGAGCCCTTTTTTACCACCAAGGCGCCGGGCCGCGGCCTTGGCCTCGGGCTCGACTACGCTATGCGCATCGTCCGCAAGCACCGCGGCCACCTGAGCGTCCGCTCCGAGCCCGGATCCACCTGCTTCCGCGTCCGCCTGCCCCTCGACCAGTTGCAGGCCTACTGATCCGCAGTTCAAGTTTTGAAGGGAACCCCGTCAACTATCGACTGAACTTTGGGTGCCCCAGGTCTGGATTTTCAGACCTGGGATAGCACGAACCCAAATCGCAGCGGGTCTCTTTGCATTTTGCCGGGTACCCACTCATTCCGCATTTTCATCGCGGGATGGGTGGGACACCACGAAGCTCGATCGACAAGCGCTTTCCGAATCTTTCAGAAAGAAACATCCGCCGGCGCCGTCACCATCAGCACCGACTGGTCCCCGGTCTTCTGCTTCCACGCCGCGCGGATCGCCGCGATCTTGTCCCGATTTTCCTGGTTGTCGGGGTAGTCGATCACCAGCAGTTTCGACCGCAGCCGCTCCGGCGTAGCCGCGCCCTTGCTTTGCCACTGCCCATACACGTCCATCACGCTCAGGCCGTCGGGAAATCTCGGCGTCACTTCCTTGTCGAGAAACGCCCGCCAGGCCGCCTCGCTGACGCCCTTGCTGGCATCGTCCGCCGGACCAAGCCCGAAATAGAGTTTGGTGTCAACCCATCCCTGGGTGCGCCCAGGATGCGCCGGATCCCCCGCGAGAGTGGGCGCAGCGGCAGCCGCCCCAGGGGCGGCAGGCGGATGCACGCACCCCGCGGGCGCAAGGCAAATCAAGAGCAAAAATGAGCGTGCGCGCAGGCGCATTCAATCTCCGCGCTAAAGGCAAGAAATGTTATTGAGCAAAACCGCCGTACCCACCAGCCCCAAGTCCTAGTCCCTAAGTCACTGGTCCCTTAGTCCCTAGTCCTAAGTCCCCGCCTTTTCCTTCACCACTTCCACGCCCCGCCAGAACGCAACATAGCCTTTGATCTTGCGCGCGGCTGGCTTCGGGTCGGGATAGTACCAGGCCGCGTCCTGATTGTCCTGCCCGTCGATCAGCAGGCTCATATAGCGGGCCTGGCCCTTCCAGGGACAGGTCGACGTGGTGCTGCTGGGCCGAAAGTACTCCCGGTTGAGGCTGTTCTCGGGAAAATAAATATTCCCTTCCACCTCTTCGGTCTGATCGCTTTCGGCAACGACTTTGCCGTTCCAGATTGCTCGTGCCATGTTGATTCCGGTTAATTCCAGTCGATTCCGTCTTCCGCATTCCGCATCGGGCCGCATCCAGAACCGCTGCGGAGGAACCGATACGACCCTACCAGAGAGTGCTCTCCCGTGGCGAGTCCCCGCCGCAGCAGCGGAGGCAGTACGCCTTACTTGGATTCAGCAATGGAGTCGATGTGGACGCTCATCTTGCTCGAATCGGCGGTCGCGGTTACCGTCACATGATCGCCATAGAATTCCTTCACCGCATCCGGGTTGTCGATCGACCAGACCTGCTTTTTCCCCTCGTCCACGAACACCGGCGCCTTGCCGCTCTTGATGCATCCCTTCACGCACTCTGCGCCGCTTCCGGCATGCTTGGCGCCACAGGACGAGTCCGAAATCCAGCCGCTGATCTGGGCTGAGTCAGCCGCGCGGGCCGTCAGAACCGTAAGAGCAAAAACCGCCGTCGCCACTGCAAGGACACGTTTCATGGAACCCTCCGGGAAGAACTCTGATTGCGAGACAGATAACATGATGCGCCCCAGGACTTCATTACACAAGGGGACGATTGTCAGCGAAATGTAAAAGCATTCTGTGCGGCCAAACGGTGGGCCCGCGCGGTCTTTATTTCGTCGTGCGCGCGTCACGGGTGGCGTTCACGTGCTTCAAGACGCCCTCATACCGCTGCGCGGCCGCCGAGAACCGGTTCACCAGGTCGCTGGTCTTGGCCATAAACCCCGGATTCTTCTCCCGGATCGCCTCCAGAATCGGCGCGAATTTAGCCAGCAGAAAGAACCCCTCCCCATTGCAATCTACAAACAGCTCGGCAGAGACCGCTCCGTGCAGCACCATCGCCGCAGCCATCTCCCAATAGGTGAGCACCTGCCGCAGCCACGGGCTGTGCGGGTCAACAGCGCTTTCGTACACGGCGAAGAACTCCTCCGCCGTCTTCGGCCAGAACTCGCCCGTAACCCAGGCTCGGGCCTGCCGCATCACGGTCTCCGTGCGCAGCTTGTACAGCTTCAAAACAATCTCCGCATCGGCCGGCGTGGCCAGCATTCGCTCCATTCAAGCCTCTCAGATGCCCCATACTACAGGATTCCCGCGAAGCGTGTCGTCCCGCCGCGTCTTGGACAGGGCGCAGCGCTGCGCCCTCGTCAGGCCTCCAGGATTCCCGACTTCCAGAACATCTCCAGCGCTTCATCGAGTCCCGATTCAATTTCCTCCTGGGGCGTCTCCGTGAACTCGCGCTCGAGCGCATCCAACAACTCATCGCGCGTACGCGTTCCGTCCGCCAGTTGCAGCAGGCGCCTTAGACGCTCGTCGAGTTCGACCACCATGTGCAGCAGCGAGGTCGCCCGCGCGGATGCGCGCCCCTCCTGCCGGCTCACGGCGCTGGCCCTGGGGCGCTCCGTAACGCAGCCGGTCACAGGAGCATCCCAGGTCCGCAAATTGACCATTTTCGCCACGATCAGCCGCACCAGCAGCGCTCTGCCATCGTCGTCCAGCGTAAATCCCACGGCAGCCAGCTTCGGCTCCAGTTCACCGAAACTCAGCGCCCGCGGCCACGCTCGCTCCAACTCTTCGAGCAGAACCTTCACCGCCGGGTGATTCGACTCCATCCGGATGCCTCCGGGCAGAACAAACGCCGTGGCGCCGGGGGTCTTCCCAGGTTCCAGCTTCGCCATGGAACAGAAAAGCAGCCGGCGCAAATTCTCCGCCGCAAAGTCGCGCTGCGGTGTACAGCCCTCCTTCACCAGCAGCGTCTCGCGAAAGGCCCGCATGCGCGCAAAGTCCAGCGCCTGTTCCACGCGCAGAGGATCCCCGCCCTGCTCGCTCTCCAGCATCGAAACAATCTCTCTTTGATAGCAGGGGTCCGGAGGCGGCGGAAGCTCCGCTTCGCACAGGTAGTCGAAGCCGTGCCTTTTGGCGTGCTTCGCAAAGTCGAGGAAATACACCGGCCGGAAGCCCTCGCTCATCTCATCGTGGCGGGTAACGGCAGCCACGCGCGCGGTCAGGCGCTTCAATTGAAAGTCCAGAATTTCGCGGTAGATATCCCCTTCCTTCCGCGTCTCCGCAACGAAGCGCACGAAGTCCAGTCCCGCCCGAACCCCGTCCTCCCAATCTTCGATGCCCTCGGCCCGGAACACCAGCATGTCGCGAACCATGGAGCGCAGATGGCCACCCGGCTGCGCGTTGTAGCTCACGAAAAGCACCCCATTAGGAGTCAGCCATTCCCGGCAGAGCGCCAGCAGCCGGTCCCGCACCGGCTCCGGAACCCAGGCGTAGAACCCATGCGCAAGGATGTAGTCGAACTGTCCCAGCTCCGCGCCCTGGTCCAGAAGATCGCCCTGAAACAGCCGCACGTTTTTCATTCCCAGTTCGCGGATGCGCGCTTGCCCGCGCTCAATCGGCAGTTCCGCCAGGTCGAATCCCACAAACTCGCTCCCTGGCATCGCGTACGCCATGGGAATCAGGTTCGAGCCGTCGCCGCACGCCACCTCGAGCACGCGGCAACTATGAACGGGGGTTGGCGAGAGCCCGTGCAGGACTGCCATGGTCGCCAGACGGTCAGGATGTGTATTTGCGTAAGCCAGCCCAGGATAGGCCGTTGCGTCGTACGGATTTTGCGTCACGTGCGGTGTCTTCCCTTCCTGAATCGGATCGACTCCGCAATGCTATCGCGCCCCAGGCGCAGCTTCCGCATCAGATTTCTTCTTGAGCTCGCCCATAGCCGCTCCCGCGGCCAGCTCCTCGTCGGTATAAAACCGCCCCGAGCCGTCGAGCTCTCCCGAATCCAGCCGCCGCGAAACCTCGGCAAGTCCGTTGTCGACTGCGTCAAAAATCTCCTGAACAGCCATGGTTCGCATTTTGTCATCTCCTCGATCTTTGACCATGCGGCCTCATCCACGACGACAAGCGGCTTAGGAGCCGCACGACGCGCCACGAGTTTCAACCCGTCGTCACTATTATCATAGATAGTGGCATCATCCACCAGCGGCAAATAGAGATTGCGCATATTCCAAAGCCCCGCGCGGTAGCGCCGATAAATTACCTCTTTAGGGATCGAATGACCGCCTTGGCTCACTCGTCTGGCAACTCGAGCCGCCGAATACTCGGGGAAAGGAACCCAAAGATAGATTAAGTGATATCCTCCAGCCCGCTTCCTGGCAGTCGTGAAGAAACCTGGCATAAGTATCAGACGCCCGGCCCCCAAAGCTGCCGCTTCGACATTGCCCGGCGAAATCTGACGCGCGAACTCGTCGGCATTCAAGAATGCATCGACGGGAAGCCAGTCTGGAAGGAGAATCCTTGCTGCGGTCGTTTTGCCCGCGCCGTTCGGTCCGCCGAGAATAAAGATATCCTTTCCTTCTTCTCTCAACGGACCACTCCAACTTACGCCGGCTGCAGCTCCCGCCTCTCGTCCTTCTTCTCCACCACCGGCCCATGCGTCTCGGCCGTCGGCGGAGGCGGCGCGTCGCCGATGCGCTTCGAATAGCTGCACACCACGGCGCTTTCCTCGGCGGCAGGCGCCGCCTTCTTGGCGCGCTTCTTCGGCGCCGTCTCTTCTTCCGCGGACTTCTTCTTGTTCGGGCACTCCAGGTATACGCCCGATTTCAGCGTCTTCTCGATGAGGTACGGACTGCCGCACTCCGGGCACTTCTTCGGCACCGGTTTGTTGTTCGACGTAAAGTCGCACTTCGGATAATTCGTGCAGCCCCAGAAGATGTTGCCCCGCCGCGCTTTCCGTTCGGCAATGTCGCCATCGCCGCACTTGGGGCACTTCATCCCTTCGATCAGATTCTGCTTGATGTACTTGCACTTCGGGTAGCCCGAGCAGGAAACAAACTCCCCATACGCGCCCTGCCGCAGCACCAGCGGCTTGCCGCACGCCGGGCAGGCCTCGCCGGTCGGCTCGGGCGGCTTCTGCTGCTGCTTCTGGCTCAGCTTGCGGAAGGTCCGGCACGGTGGATCGGCGTTGTAATCCGGGCAGGCCATGAACGGCCCGAACAGCCCGCGCCGCAGCACCATCACCTTGCCGCAGTTCTCGCAATACTCCTCGGTGTCGCCCGCTTCCTGCGCCTCGGGCGTGTTCAGGTCCGGCTTGGAGGCGATGTTTTCCTTGGTGAAGGTACAGCTCGACGGATCTTTCTTGTCGTAAGCCGAGCAGGCAAAGAACGTGCCGAACTTGCCCCACTTCAACACCAGCGGCGATCCGCACAGATCGCACTTCTCGTTGGTCACCTGCTCCATGCGCTTGATGTTTTCCATGTTCTTGCCGGCGGTCTTCAGTTCCTTCTCGAAGTGGTCATAGAAGCCATTCAGCAGATCGGTCCACTTCTCCTTGCCCTCCTCGATATCGTCCAGCTCTTCTTCCAGCCGCGCCGTGTAGGTTGTGTCAAAGATGTAGGGGAAATTCTTGACCATCAGGTCGCACACCACCACGCCGATCTCGGTCGGATAAAACCGCCCGCGCGATCCGCCATGCTTCACCACATACTCGCGGTCCTGAATGGTATTGATGATCGAAGCGTAAGTCGATGGCCGTCCGATGCCCCGCTCCTCCAGTTCCTTCACCAGCGAAGCCTCGTTATACCGCGGCGGAGGCTGCGTCGCATGTTCCTCCGGCAGCAGATCGTCCATCTCCAGCGTCTTCACGCCGTCCAGGCTGGGCAGCCGGTTGGCCGACTCGTCGTCCTCGTCCTTCTTGTCTT
>Ga0206951_1216_pt1 | contig 11147 bp, 8 predicted proteins | sample Alteio_BWOrgHeat_38_FD_152974 | JGI IMG/M metagenome (GOLD analysis project Ga0206951, IMG submission 152974) | Enriched cells from forest soil in Barre Woods Harvard Forest LTER site, Petersham, Massachusetts, United States -... | ecosystem: Environmental > Terrestrial > Soil > Temperate forest > O... | reverse complement strand
GCATAGGTGCAACTACGCCGGGCGAATACCGCAAGTCGATCGAGAAAGACCGCTCGCTTGAACGGCGCTTCCAGGCGGTGAAAGTTCCGCCGCCGAACGAGGAAGACGCGATCAAGATCATCATGGGTATCAAGGACCGCTACGAGAAATTCCATGCGGTCAGCTATACCGATGATTCGATCATCTTCGCTGTGTCACACTCGAATCGCTACATCCCTGACCGCTTCCTGCCCGATAAGGCTATCGACCTGATCGATGAGGCTGGCGCGCGGGTGAAGCTGCGGCAGACTTCCCTGCCCGAGGAAATTACTGAAGTCCACAAGCGGATCAAGTTTATTGTGCACCGCATGGACTCAGCGATTGCGAACCACGAGTTCGAGAAAGCCCGGTTCTACTCGGATGAAGAACGTAAGGAACGCGAGAACCTGCGTGGGCTGCGCGACAAGTATCATCTCGATGACTCAGCTGCGGGCATCGTCTCGCGTGAGGATATCGAGGATGTCGTAAGCCGGTGGACTGGCGTGCCCGTCACGTCCATTAAAGAAGAAGAGACCCAAAAGCTGCTGCGCGTGGAAGAAGAGCTGCACAAGCGCGTCATCTCGCAGGAAAAGGCCATTTCGGCGCTTGCCCGCGCGATTCGCCGCTCACGTGCCGGTCTGAAATCGCCGCATCGTCCGATTGGCTCGTTTCTCTTCCTCGGACCTACGGGCGTTGGTAAGACGGAAATGGCTCGTACGTTGGCGCAGTTCCTCTTCGGCTCGGAAAAGGCACTCATACGCTTCGATATGTCGGAGTTCATGGAGAAGCACTCGGTCTCGAAGTTGATTGGTTCGCCTCCGGGATATGTGGGCTACGAGGAAGGCGGTCAGCTTACCGAACGGGTCAAGCGGTCGCCGTATTCCGTTGTGTTGCTGGATGAGATCGAAAAAGCGCATCCGGATGTCTTCAACATCCTGCTGCAGGTCTTTGAAGATGGCCAGTTGACGGACGGTCTTGGCAACACGGTTGACTTCAAAAATACCATCCTCATCATGACCTCAAACATCGGCGCGCGGCATCTGCAACGGAAGCAGGGTCTTGGCTTCCAGAGCGACCGCGAAGACCTGGTGGTGGATAAGATCGAGGAACTGGTGAAGAACGAAGTCAAGAGAACGTTCAATCCGGAATTCCTCAACCGACTGGATGAAATCATCATCTTCCAGGCGCTCTCGGATGGCGACCTGATCCAGATTCTCGAACTGCTGGTACAGCAGCTCAACGCGAATCTGGCGCAGAAGGCAATCACCATCTCCGTCAATGAGGAGGCCAAGAAATGGATTCTCGAAAAGACGCTGGTGGATCGCACTTATGGGGCGCGCCCGTTGCGCCGTGCTCTGCAACGGTATGTAGAGGATCCGCTCTCGGAGGCGCTGATCGCTGGACACATCCAGGATCGACCTGCCTTCCTTGAGGTCTACCTGGAGAACAACCAGCTCTTCTATCGGCCCGTTGGCAAAGAAGGCGAACCCAGCAACACCGATGGCGTGCTGCTCTACAGCAACTAACCTAAGCTGCAGACCTGAAGAGCCCCGTCCTCGCGGACGGGGCTCTTCTTTTGTGAAACGATTCTTGGAGGCAAAGCACCAAATATGTGACGCAACTCTGCGTCAGTTTTGGAAGGAGCTTTGCGATGATCCCTACTTTTCCGACTGTACTAATAGTTTCATTTTTATTTGGAGTCTGTCTCGGCTTCAGGATGTACCGCCATCAGACACCGCTGCTCCTTTGCAAAGATGTGAAGCGTGAGAATATGGGATCGCGAGAGACTTCTCGCAGCATGCCATCGTAAGCACTATTGCAAAAACCATCTGTAGGCGGCAGGGCTGGCGATGTGTTCTCTTGGCGGGGCTGCGCCAGCAGACTATTCTGAAGATGTATGCCAATTGCGACCAATTCATCTTTTCCCTCAGCAAAACCACGCCGCACCGAAACCACTCTGCACGGGCACACGCTTGTCGACGACTATGGGTGGCTGCGCGATAAAGAAAGTCCAGAAACAATTGCCTATCTCGAAGCGGAGAATGCTTATACCGCGGCTGCGCTCGAGCCGACGAAGGAACTGCAGAATACGCTCTATCGAGAGATGTTGAGCCACATCAAGGAGACGGATATTTCGGTTCCCTTCCGCGATGGTGATTACTGGTATTACACGCGGACGGAAGAAGGCCAGCAATATCCAATTTACTGCCGCAAGCAAGACTCGCTGGATGCACCAGAAGCTGTAATTCTGGATGTAAATGAGCTGGCGAAAGGCGAGAGCTTCATGGCGCTCGGCGGGATGACCGTTTCTGATGACGGTAACCTGCTGGCATATTCTTTCGACAATAAAGGCTTTCGTCAATACACGCTGCGTGTAAAGGACCTGCGTACTGGCGAGGTACTACCAGAGCAGGTAGAGCGCACTGGGTCGGTTGTCTGGGCGGCAGATAACAAGACGATCTTCTATACCGTCGAGAATGAAGAACAGAAGCGGCAGTATCAACTCTTTCGGCATACACTGGGCGTTTCGCATGCGCAGGACGTGCTCGTCTACGAAGAGACAGATGAACGGTTCAACATCGGCGCAGGTCGAACACGTGATGACAAATATATCGCTCTGGAGTCGGGCAGCCACACGACGAGTGAAGCGCGGTTCCTTGATGCGGAGACGCCAGATGCGACATTCAGGTTGATCGCACAGCGGCGTGAAAACATTGAATATTACATCGATCATCGCAACGGAAAGTTCTTTATTCGCACCAATGATACCGGGCGTAATTTTCGATTGGTGACTGCTCCGGTAGAAAATCCGGATACGGATAACTGGACGGAAGTCATTCCGCACCGCGCTGAAGTGATGCTGGAAGATATTGATCTTTTCGCTCAGTTTTATGTTGCTTGTGAGCGTCGCGACGGCCTGCAGCATATGCGTGTGCTGCGTTTTGCAAACGACGGCACTGAAACGCAGCCTGTGCAGGAGATCGCTTTTCCCGAGCCGGTTTACAGCGCCCATCCGCATGTCAATCGCATCTTCGACACAACGAAGTTTCGCTATGCATATCAATCACTCGTGACACCCAGCTCTGTCTACGAGTACGACGTGATCACGGGAGAATCGACGCTGCTCAAGCAGCTTGACGTGCCTGGCGAGTTCGATCGCACCCTATATGCTTCTGAACGGCTGTTTGCGATTGCGCCCGACGGCGTGAAAGTTCCTGTATCCGTTGTGTATCGCAAGGACAGATTTGAGCGCGGGAAAAATCCGCTCTATCTCTATGGCTACGGTTCGTATGGTTACTCGCTGCCGGTTGGCTTTAACAGTAATCGCCTGAGCCTGCTTGATCGCGGCTTCGTGATTGCCTATGCGCATATTCGCGGAGGCGGCGATCTGGGTAAACCATGGCACGATGCCGGCCGGTTGATGCAAAAGCTCAATACGTTTACGGATTTCATTGCCGTGGCAGAACACCTTACAGCAAGTGGTTACGGCGATCCGACGCGAGTCGCGATCGAAGGCGGCAGCGCTGGAGGATTGTTGATGGGCACAGTTACAAATATGCGGGCCGATCTCTTTCGCGCTGTCATTTCGCATGTGCCATTTGTCGACGTGATGAATACGATGCTGGACGCTTCCCTGCCGCTCACGGTTCCCGAGTATGAGGAGTGGGGCAATCCGAACGAAAAGGAAGCATTCGAGTACATGCTCGGCTACTCGCCTTATGACAACCTTGAGGCAAAATCATACCCGGCGATGCTGGTGAAGACATCGCTCTACGACAGCCAGGTGATGTATTGGGAGCCCGCGAAATATGTCGCAAAGCTGCGTACGCTGAAGACGGATAATAATTCGCTACTGCTGCACACGAATATGACTGCCGGGCATGGTGGCGCTTCAGGACGCTATGACTACCTGAAAGAAATTGCTATGGACTATGCGTTTCTACTGCGTGAGCTAAACGTCTCTGCTTGATAGAAGAGGGCGCGTGTGCGCCCTCTGATTTCGTCGCAATAACAGTTACATTAAGCGCGGTCGTAATGCCGGAAGAAGAGAGACTGGCTTGCTACGGGCTCTGTTTTCGCTTCGAGGGTGGCCATCTGTGAGATGCTGAGTGGCGTATACGCACGCGCCAGGGCCACGTTTTCTTCCAGTTGCGCTACCGAATCGCAACCAATGATGACCGTGCTGACTGGATGCGAAAGCGTGTAGTACAGCGCTTCGCGCATAGTGATGGTACCGGATCTCGGAGCGAGCACCATACCTTCCCAGCTATGTTTTTGTTCTTCGATGGGAGGCGGTGTCCAGGTTGAAAGGATGCGGCCACGCGCAGGAATCTTCATGCCTATGATGCCCATCTGCTTTTCGACTGCGAGGGGTAAAAGCTGGTCATGGAAACTGAACTGGTGCGGATCAGCAGCGTTGAGCGCCATCAGGATCGTATCGAATGGATAGCGGTGGATGCATTCCATGAGTGCATCGGGACGGTAATGGCCGGTGATACCGAGGTTGCGAACGACCTTCTGATCGTGCATTTCGATCAGCGCTTCCATCGCGCCGCCCTTGGCAAAGACTTCGTTGACATCAGTCATAGTGCCAATGTCATGAAGCTGCCAGAGATCGACGTGATCCGTCTGAAGAAGCTTTAGAGACTCTTCGATCATGCGCATGGAGTCGTCGCGGGTACGCTCTTTTGTCTTGGTGGCGAGAAACGCTTCGGAGCGGCGGGTCTTCATCACCTTGCCGAGATATTGTTCACTCCAGCGGGGAGGGCCACCGTAGATGGATGAGGTATCGAGGTAGTTCACGCCGAGATCGAGGGCGCGGTTGATGATGGCTACGGAAACCTCTTCGTTATTTGGGCGCTCGAGAGCGGCCTGACCGCCAAGGCTGAAGACTCCGACGCGATATCCGGTCTTGCCGAGGTTGCGCGTCGGCATAGCTTTGGGTGTGACGGGATTCGATGGGAGCTCAGGCAGCGTTCGCGCAGCAGCGGGGAAGGTTGCGCCTGCGCCGGTTACCAGGGCGGCGGCTACTGCCCCACCCGTTTTGAGAAACTGCCGCCTGTCATGATTGGTTTCGTTCACCACCACACCTCCGATACCGAACGTTATTATCTTAGCGCGCCAACCGAAGGTGTGTGTGAATCGTTTTACTTGCCCATGCTTGCCCACTTCTTCCACATCGTGGGATCAGCGAGCATCTTCATGTAAACGCCACCGACGACGGAGCGCGCTTGAAATCCGACTTGGCGTCCATCTGTCGTTTCAAACCAGTCACTCAAGGGAACGCGTGTCGGCGATTCGGTCATATATTTATAGAGCGGATCAGTGAGCGTGATAAAGTCACTCTGCTTGTCGCTGAGTGTCGCTGTCCACACGATCCAATCGAGTTTGGTATAGGTTTTGCGATTATCGAGCGGCAATCCGAACTCGTTCTGATGTTTAAGGTAGAAGGCCATCTCCTGATCGACAATCTGCGGCGAGAAGAGATGCAGGCCGAGCACGCGATCCCATACAAGATTGTATTTCTGGCTCCAGCTTCCCTGCTGGTCGAAGGCAAGCTTATAGTGGTCGCCGTCGACCGCCATTTCCTTCCACTTGGCAGCCATCTGTTGGGCGAGTTTGCGGTACTCGGCTGCCTCCTGTTTCTTGCCGAGCATTTCAGCCAGCTGTGCGTAGCTGCCTAAAGCGTCGATGGCTTTGATGGAGAGATTTGTGTTGTGAGGAAGATGGCCGGCAAAGTCATCGGTGCTGAGCTGATTTTCCGGGTCCAAGCCCTTTTCCTTCAGATATTCAGCCCATTTCGTCAACACGGGCCAGTATTTTTCGGCGAAGGCGGCCGAGCCCTGCGCGTGCGCCAGTGCATTGGTAAGGATGATGAGATTACCGCTCTCTTCCACCGGCATCTGATCTTCCTCGGTGCGTTCGCCGCCGCCGTAGACCTGTCCATTCGCGAGCGGATATTGACCAAGATCATGTGGCGCGAAGGGCCACCGCCAGCGCGGAAGGCTCGCATACTCCATCATCGGGTCAAGCTGCGCCTGCAGCAATTTTGGATTCAGCAGCAAAAAGAACGGCCCGGATGGATACGTGACATCAACCGTATCGATGCAGCCGTTGCTGAAGTTCTCTTTCGAGAAAAGCATTGGATTGCCGTCTACGTCGGCAACCAGTTTGTGTGCAGCGATCGTCTGCCGAAAGGCGAGCGTTGCCAGTTGCGCGTAGTGCGAGCCACCTTGTTGTGTGAGGTCGGCTACCAATTCTTTGTCGAAGGATTCGGCTTTGGTGCGCAGTGACGACTCTTCGGCTTCAGCCCTTTCCAGCATTTCCGCTGTGGTCATGCCATTGCGGCGCCAATAGGCCCGAAGTTTCCGATTCAGATATTCGATGGAGAAACGATCATCGTAAGCCAGCAACACACGGCGCGAAACCGTCGCGCTCCCTATGCTGCCAAGGTCGAAACGAACTGCCAGGAGCGGCTGACCATGCTTCACTGTGGCCGGCATATCGAGGTCGTCCGTAGTCAGTAAGGATCCATTTTTAGCGAACTGTTGGCGTGCCTCCCAATTACTGGCCGCTGTCTCTGTTCCAGGTTGCGGCGGAACAGCCAGATAGAACCATCCCCAATCGATGCGCAGATTGTCGCCTGATTTTGCGAGCACGGGCTGCGCATTTGTTCCGATGCGAAGGGCCTGCATGTCGCCGACTCGCTCGCGTCCCCAGACAACAGTGTCATCGTCCGTATTGGTCGCCAGTTGCGCAGTTGCGTCGAAGTAAACAGATACGTTATGCGGCTTGCCGTCAGCTGAGTGGACGTCCCAGCTTACATAGCTAACGGGGCGCGAGAGTATGTCGAGGTCCTGCGGCAAGGCCGGAGTAAAGAACGTCAGCGTCAGGTGGATTCCCGCATCTTCAAAATCGTAGATCGTCCGCGTCGGCCATATCGTACGCGAAATCTGCTTCAGTGCCGTGGCGTCCCGCTCGTCGCCGAGAAATCGAAACGTCTTTTCATCGATACGCACAAGGCCCGACATCTGTTGATGAGTTCCGGTCCAATGACGCGTCGGACCGTCCGTCAATGCATCATTAAACGACCAGACGCTGAAATAAGGATCATGCAACACAAGCGGCGTGGCGGGAGTACGAGCCGTAACAGGCTCCTGCGCCTGCATTCGATAGCCGCCCAAAGCAGAGGCTAATATCAGTGCGGAAAGCCCTAAAGCAGAACCAGAAGAGCGGAAATTTTGCATGTCCATTGAATACCATTGTTTTCAAAGAGTGTAAACGCTTCCACATATGCAGCTTTGAGCCTGATTTGATCTGGGCAGTTATGCCTCAACCGGATCTTCAGCCATCACAAAAGATTTTCGTTCGACGGCCGGGAGGCGAAGTCCCAGTGTGGCCGCGCGCAAAGCCATAAAGGCCAGCATCGCGCACCATAGACCGTGATTTCCGAAACGAGCCGTCAGGACTACAGCCAGGCCTAAAAATCCGATAAGGGAAATCAGCATGCTATCTCGCAGCTCTTGGGCACGAGTGGCTCCGATGAAAACGCCATCGAGCAGGAAACTCCAGACAGCTACCAGCGGAAGCACGATCAGCCAGGGGAGAAACTCCTCGGCAAGTGAACGAACGGCATCCTGGTTCGTAAAAATAGCGATGATATGACGCCCAAATATCAGATACAAAAATGAGATTGCTCCGGCGACACTAAAGGCTGAAACCGAGCTGGCTTTGAGCACGGACCGAAAGTCCGACACTCGCTGTGCGCCAATCGCTTCGCCCACCAGCGCTTCTGTGGCATTAGCAAACCCGTCCAGTCCGTAACCCGCTATCCAAAGGAAGTTGATGAGAACGGCGTTTGCGGCCAAGATCGCGTCCCCGCTGCGCGCTCCAGTACGCGTAAACCACGCGTAGGCGGCGACGAGACTCAGGGTGCGAAGAAGAATGTCGCGATTGAGAGCAAAGAGACGGCGTAGGCTGGCGGCGTCCATCAACTCGCTCCAGCGCAGGTGCCTGAGGCGTGCCCCACTGGCCAGCATGAGCGCAAAGCCGATGAAGCATCCTGTCCAATCCGCAGCCATTGTTGCGGTGGCAATGCCCGCAACGCCCCAGTGGCGCCACAGAACCAGAGTGAGGGCTACTGCCACGTTGACAATATTGATTGTCGCCTGGAGAAGCAAAGCAGTTCGGGCGTGCTGCCGACCCAGCAGGTATCCGAGGATGGTGTAATTTGCCAGCGCTGCCGGTGCCGACCAGATACGGATGCTGCAATAAATCAGCGCCGCCTGGCGGACTTCCGAGTGAGCGCCAAGCAGCGTCAGCGCGGTTGAGATAAGCGGTTTTTGAATCAAAAGGATCAAGGCTCCGATCAGGCAAGCAGTGAGCAGCGCCCGTCCGAAGTGATGCATGAGCTTGTCGTGGTCACCGGATCCGTGGGCCTGAGCGACCAGTCCCGTAGTTGCCATCCGAAGAAACCCGAAGGTCCAGTAAATGGAATTGAAAAGAATGCCGCCCACGGCAACTCCACCGAGCACGGCCGCGCCCGGCAAATGGCCAGATAGAATCGTATCCACTGTGGAGAGCAGCGGCTGTGTCAGATTGGAAAGAATCAGCGGGATGGCTAGCAGAAAGACGCGCCTGTACCAATAGGACATTTTCTTGATTGTACGATCTGCAGTTTTATATTCGGATGGCGTTTCGTTTTCACGAGGTCTCGGAGGAGCTGCAAGAACATTTTGCATGTAGACACGCAAACGCCAGCGGAATTAGAAATCCCGCTGGCGTCGCTTTTTGAGCAGCGCTCCTCCCCCGAGGTCGCTACTCAAAGGGGGAAGTCGCAACGAATAAATAAGATGCAGTACATTGAGTTTTGGTTTTCAACAGCTGGCAATGGATTTCGTCGTGAGGCAGCGGGCCGGCAATCTGTACGCACCGACAGGTAGATTGGAAGTGTCGATTCGACTTATTTGCAATGTTTAGTGAGGGTAGACGTGTGGTAGGATGGGCGGTCTAATTTGAAGCAGTCGAGGAGTCATTATGATCAGCATTTCAATTTCGAACGACGATACCGTAGATCTATTCGTCTCTGTGACGGATGAGAACACATCTCCTCCCAATACCCTTCCTACATTTCGGGTGAATGTGGGTCAATCCTCGTCAATTCAAGTGCAAGAGGATGGCGATGGAAAATACCTGATCGATACGGTTGCAACGGATGCACATGACAGTTCTCGTACTAAATCTGTCTCGGGCCAGTCTGGAAGCTCTGGCGATCCCGTCTCTCTGGATTTGTTCTAGACTGCAGAACTCGCCACATTCTACCGAAATCCTTGAGAAAGTTTTGGAGCCGGAACGACCGAAAATGCCGAAGAGCAGATTTTGACGGAGATTATCCCACTGAAATCCCTAAAGCCGGGGACTTTGAGGGTTATGGCGCCATATATCGGAGCTGTAAGTCTTTGAAAGGATTGGCTCCTCAGGTAGGACTCGAACCTACAACCCTTCGGTTAACAGCCGAATGCTCTGCCATTGAGCTACTGAGGAGTGTCTGGCGGGTGACTTATCGCCTAAAGTTTTTATATCAAAAGCTAAGCTGTTGCGTCAAAAGCTGGTCTCCTAATTCGGTCCCGTCGGCGGCTCCGGTTAACCCATTGTGGTCTTACCGGTAAACGAGGATCAGCCCCTATGATTTTTGGACAAGACGTTATCCTTCGTTATGCCTAAACGCAGTGCCGGACTATTGTTATACCGACGAACCGATCGTCTTCTTGAAGTGTTTCTCGTTCATCCCGGGGGGCCATTCTGGGCGAAGAAAGACATGGGAGCGTGGTCCATTCCAAAAGGCGAATACGCTGAGGATGAAGACCCAATTGTCGTCGCAAAACGCGAATTCGAAGAAGAAACCGGTGTCGCTATCGATGGAGCATTTGTCAGTTTAGGAGAACTCAAACAGACGGGCGGAAAGATTGTAAGCGTCTGGGCACTCGAAGGAGACTGTGATCCTGCCAGGCTCAAAAGCAATACATTCCCGCTGGAGTGGCCTCCCCGCTCCGGACAAATGAAAGAATTTCCAGAGGTCGACAGGTGGGAGTGGTTCTCAGCGGATGCAGCCCGTGAACGCATTCTCAGTGGACAGAGGGCATTTCTCGATCGCCTTCAAGAGCTTCTCAAAACTCCCTGAAACCTTACTTTCGATCACTGCGTACGGGTTAGGACTGACGAGACCACATCTGTTTCGAAACCTCAGCCGCGTGTTCCGTCAATCATGCTCAGATGGTGGCGCACATCAAATCCCTGAACCCAGAAAATCACATCCTCGGCGATGTTTGTCGCGTGGTCTGCAACACGCTCTAAACTACGCGCAATCACAAGGGCATCGAGAGCCTGCGGTGTGAACTGCGGCTGTTCGCGCATGACATTCAGCAGTGCGTAATGAATCGTCTCATTCATCTTGTCCACGCTGTCGTCCATGGAAAGCACCGACTCTGCCATCTTGGCATCGGCCTCAATAAACGATTGAAGAGCCTTACGGACCATAGCCGCGGCGATCCCTGCCATGCGGGGAATATCGACGGGAAGATCGACGACCGGATATGCGCTCGATGATATTTACCGCAGAATCCCCGACACGCTCGACATCGGCGTTAATCTTGATGACGGCGAGAATGAACCGAAGGTCAATGGCCATCGGCTGTTCCATTGCCAGCAGATCGAGCGACATCTGGTCGATCTCGCGCTCCATACGGTTAATGGCCAACTCGCTTCGGTCGACCAGATCGCAAATAGAGAGATCGCGCGTGCGATAGGCTTCTACCGCGCGCTGAATCGACTGCTCAGCCATGCCGGCAGTTACCAGCAGCTTCTCTTTCAAGTCATCCAGGCTTTTGTGAAAACGAACGCGCATCATCCGAATCTACCAGTAATGTAATCTTCGGTCCTCTTGTCGCCGGGATTTGTGAAAATCTTGTGAGTTGAATCAAACTCGACAAGCCTGCCATTCAAAAAGAAACCGGTGCGCTCGGCGACACGAGCTGCCTGCTGCATATTGTGCGTCACAATCACGATCGTGTACTGCGACTTAAGCTGGAAGATTAAATCTTCAATCTTTGCTGTCGAAACCGGATCAAGGG
>Ga0206951_1214_pt1 | contig 11271 bp, 14 predicted proteins | sample Alteio_BWOrgHeat_38_FD_152974 | JGI IMG/M metagenome (GOLD analysis project Ga0206951, IMG submission 152974) | Enriched cells from forest soil in Barre Woods Harvard Forest LTER site, Petersham, Massachusetts, United States -... | ecosystem: Environmental > Terrestrial > Soil > Temperate forest >... | reverse complement strand
CCTGCCGGCGTTGCAGGAAGTGATAGACCAGCTTAAAGCTTATGCTGCCGAATGGGCAGAGGTCCCCATGTTGGCGCATACCCATGGCCAGCCCGCCTCGCCCACTCGTTTGGGTAAAGAGTTGATGGTATATGTAGAGCGATTAGAGGCGCAGTTGGATTTATTCTACCAAATACCTTACTCGGCTAAGTTTGGCGGAGCTACCGGCAACTTTAACGCGCACAATACCGGTTATAAAGCGATTGATTGGAAAGCCTTCGGCAACAATTTTGTAAACAATACCCTCGGACTTAAACGCTCACAATTCACTACGCAGATCGAGCATTATGATAACTTCGCCGCCCATTGTGATAACCTGAAACGCATCAACAACATCCTGGTCGACCTTGACCGCGATATGTGGACCTACATATCCATGAACTATTTTAAACAGAAAATAAAAGCGGGCGAAATAGGCTCATCGGCTATGCCGCATAAGGTTAACCCAATAGATTTTGAGAACTCAGAAGGTAACCTGGGTATAGCCAATGCTTTGTTTGAGCACCTGGCAGCCAAACTACCCATAAGCCGTCTGCAGCGCGACCTGACTGACTCGACCGTTCTGCGTAATATAGGCGTACCAATGGCCCATACCCTCATCGCCATCAAATCAACCATGAAAGGCTTGGGTAAACTGTTACTCAACGAACCTGCTTTAAAAGCGCATCTCGAAGCCAATTGGGCCGTGGTTGCCGAAGCGATACAAACCATCCTTCGCCGCGAAGGATACCCCAACCCTTACGAGACGTTGAAAGACCTTACCCGTACCAATGCCGAGATAAATGCCGAAACCATAGCCGCGTTTGTAGGCACGCTGGATGTGGATGATGCGATAAAGAACGAGATAAGGGCCATAAGCCCGGCAACCTACACCGGTATATAATTTACAGGTCATAATTGGTAAACCTGCACGCAAAGACCAAAAAGCATAGTAATTTTGTAGCACAATTTTTGAAAGGAAGATAACATGAATATCAACGTATATACCGAATCGACACCGAACCCTGCCACCATGAAGTTTATTGTAAATAAACTGCTCATTAACGGAAGTGTGGATTATGCTACTAAAGAAAGTGCCGAAAAATCGCCTTTCGCAAAGGAATTGTTTAAATTCTCGTTTGTTAACGGCGTTTTCTTTGCCAGCAATTTTGTAACCGTAACCAAAACCGAAGGCAGCGACTGGAACGACTTGGAGCCGATACTGAAAGAGTTTGTTAAAGGTGCAGTTGAAAGCGAACTGGCCGTACAACTAAAGGAGCAGGAAGAAGTTGCGTTTGAAGGTACTGATGCCGAAATTAAGATACAGCAAATATTGCAGGACTACGTTCGCCCGGCAGTGGAACAGGACGGCGGTGCGATAACCTATAAATCGTTTAACGAAGGTGTGGTAACCGTTGAGCTGCGCGGTTCGTGCAGTGGTTGCCCGTCGTCGACCATCACGCTGAAATCAGGCATCGAAAACCTGTTGAAACGTATGGTGCCCGAGGTTACCGAAGTAGTTTCGGAAGCGATGTAATATATTGATAACGCTATCGTTATGATAATGATAGTACAAAGTGTTAATTGTTTTTTACTATAGTTGAATTAAATACCGGTTTGCGCCAGCGGGCCGGTATTTTTTATGAACAAAAAAGCCCTTGTTGAAATATCAGCAAGGGCTTTAAAACCTTTCAGCTTTCTGCTTTAAGCCTTCAGCTTGATTTATTGTTTGTCAAATTCAGTATTTGCGATCAGAGTGATCTCGTCGCTTAACATAGCCGCACCAAAACCTGTACCTACTGCAAAATCCTGGCGGTTAATGGTGCCGCTTATTTTGAAACCTGCAACAGGTTTTTTGTTCATACCCATACCTTGGCGCAAAGTAGCATTTAAAGTAACCGGTTTGGTAACACCGTGCATGGTCAGGTCGCCGGTTACAGCATAAGTTGTAGCGTTTACTTTTCTGAATGATGTGCTTTTAAATGTGATTGTTGGATATTTGGCAACATCTAAAAAAGCATCGCTTTTTACATGTTTGTCGCGCGCATCCTGCTCCGTGTTTAAACTGGCAGCATCTGCAGTTAATTGAACGGTTGCTCCGGTGAAATCATCACCTGTTGAAGTGATGGTTGCGTCTGTGATTTTGAACGAGCCTTCAACATCCGATACACCCATGTGTACAATGCTGAAACCTAATTTTGAGTGGGCCTTGTCAACGGCCCATGTCGACTGCGCTTTTGATGCGAACGATAATAATGTAGCTAATGCTAACGCTAATGTTACTTTTTTCATGATTGTGTGTAATTGGGTTTTAATTTTTATAAAAGTTTTGATCTGTATAATTTTCAAATACAAACATACGCATAATAATATATGTTATAACATGTATTCTATTCTTATTAAGAATTATACAAAATGATGACAACAGCTTTTTGTCTGGCATTAAAATAATTCGTTTTAGCGGTAAAATCAGGCATCTTCACATAAAACAATAAAAAAAGTAAAATTCTTGTAACATAAAGAAAAACAAATGCGTAAAACTACCCGATTAAACAAAAAACACTGACACCTGTAAAACTTTGAAAAAATGACTACTTACATCACCTTCTTCGCAATCTTGTCCCTGTCGGGTATATTATACTCGATATACTACTCAAATTACGTATTTGTACCAAAAATGAAAAAGCTTAAAATGGTACAGGAATTTAGGTACGTATCAAATTTAAACAGCGACCTGATTCAAATGCTGAAAAAGTATGCTGCAGATTTTGACGCCGAAAACCAGATCTTTTTACATGGCCTTACTTTTGGCTCAATGATCAGCAGCCTTGAGCGCTTACGCGATAAATCGTATAACCACGATGTGCTGAAAACACTTAAAGCGAAAGAAACCAGTAAAGCAACACTTTGCAATCTCATTATTGACATTCGTCATCAGATTGAAATACATCATGAGGTAAAAGACAATTTGAATAAAGTTTTAAGAAATGTTCAAAGACACAGCTTTGCCGCTGCATAAGAACCGGCCTAAGGTCATTTTTCAAAAAATAGTTTTTTCATACAATCCGATACGTTTGAACAACCATCGGCAAATCAAAAGATAAAAATAGTACAAGCCCTGCATCGCCTGTAAAAATTAAAGAGAAGTACTTTCTCGTAATAAAGCGTTAAACTATCACATAATAAAAAAAGCCCTTAAAAGGGCTTTTTTTATTTCTGTCCTTTAATCATCGTATCTGCGTTACATTTACAATCTTGAATATCTGTTTGCAATCGTCAAGGTTTAGTTCAAAGTCCGGGTAAGAATCCTTATCCGGGTTAAGCGAAAGGCATGTAATAATCCCCGTTTCCACATCATGTTTTATAATGCGCTTGATCAGGATTCCCTCTTTATGCACAATTACATAATCTTTAAATCGATGGATGTGGAACCTGCTGCTCCATAAATGCCTTTGTATTTCGCGCCCTGTAACTGTACTGCCTTCCGTTATACTCTCATCGGTACCATCGCTCATGCTATCCCCTATCACCTGGAAAGCCATGTATTTTCCCCTGTGTTGTTTATTCACAACAAAGCTATGCTTAGGTAATTCTTCAATATATTCCTCGTCCTGGTAGCCTGCCAGGTATCCTGCATAGGCGTAGTCTTGCACCAACGGGACGATCATGATAAATTGCCCGGTACCCAGGTCTATAAAAGGCGAATCAGTATCATTTTGTTGAATTTCGCCTACCAAAAAACCATTGGAGCTCTTACCCATTATCGATTTCGAATCGGGGATAAATTTTCTGTATTTTTCTTTAAACAAATTAAGTTTATCCAGATCAATATTCTGCCTTCCCTTTATAATTTCTGTAATAGAACTGTTCGTCCTATAGCCTAATTCGGCTGCCAGTTGAGTGTTATTAGTAAATGCAATTCCTTTTAGCTTGAGGTAATAGTCAATAAATTCAAGTGTTTCAGGCCTTTGAATCTTGATTTTAAATGCTTTTTCTGAATTCGACATGGCTTAAAATAAATTATTTTTTTTCTTGTATTATACAGAAATTTCTGTATATTTGTACATCATAAATCAAAGTAACAAAACATTTTTCATTAATACAAATACAGAATACCTATTTAATTTAAAAAACCATCATCAACCATTTTATCACATTTAATTTTTTACAGCATGACTTATGTTAAACTAATAACCAGCACACCCAATGCACCTCACCCGGTTGACAAACTCTTGGACTATATTTTTGCCGACAAGCGGTCAGTTTATGTAGATGATGTAATATTGAATGCCGACGGAAGTTTTGAAGTGAGCTGGTGCCGGCAATACACGCTTTATATGGGCGATCCTGCCTGGATGGATACACATATCGACCGCGATCAGCTGATTACATTTATCACTGTTGAGAAACTAAACTATTGGGAGTCTTTCAGGTATGATCATCAAACAGGTAGCGTACAGCCATTTAGCACTGTTACCCACGACCTTGAAACCTTTTTGGATGAAAATTTCCGTGATGTTATTACAGAATATATGAATCAGATGCTTACTGCCGAAGAAGAGGCATTTGTTTCATTGCCAAAATATGATGTCGAATCTATAAAACCAATTAACAGCACCTCGCAAACCAAAACATTAAATTAAATGATATATAAACCAAACACACTCGATGAATTGAAAACCATTACCGCACAAACAGGTGATGCATTGGGAATGCCTGTTGATCCCGCCGATATTGCCGACGTAATTGGTAAGATCAACTTGCTAATCATGCTGCTCGGTGTGTCTTGTCATGCGGTAGCACTTGCCGAACGGCTCTATAATCACAAAATGTTTTACCTGTCCGAAAAGGTGAATAGCAAACCGCTTACGGCCACCGACAAAAAGCTGATTATGGTCGGCCTGGCACGCGTTGAGGCTTACTACGTTACGTTAACCGAAAGACAGAACAAAGCCATTATACATTCGCTCGATGCCCTTAAGGCAATAGCCAACAGCGGTCTAACCGATATAAAATAATCATTTAATAACACATAATCACTTACCGATGACTGATGAAATTATGACCATTGATCCCCTAATCAATATAGTGGATCAAAAACAAGAAGAATTGATTCTCATGATCTTTAAAACACACCGTGGCGAGTGGCTCAGCCCTACCCAGGTAAGGGCAATTATGAGCGCCATTACGGGCACCGATATACTGTTAACATCGGTACGCCGGGGCATCAGCACCTTAACTAAACAAACAAGATTGGTCAAATCGAAAAGTGCCACTACAAAAGGGCAATATGGTGTTAACACCCATACGTGGACAGCACGTTAACTATCCCGTATCTACCAGATTATAAATTTTATTAATTAATATGATTCACCTTTTCTATGCCCCCGGGTGTTCGGAAGCTTGGCAACCCTTACATAGTATTTCTTAAAACATTTTCCACAGTAAAATCTCCTGACAGGCAACCCTGGAAAGAAAATTTTTAATATTAAATGCCGGTGCGAATGGTATAAAAACGGACTGTTACATTTTGGACAATTATATAACGAGGCTTTGTACCTGTCCGTCTTATCGTTAAAATACATAAATGGGGAATCAGTGGTTGGCAAAAATACACTTTAAACGCTCTAAAATCAAACTTAAAATATAAATTACTGTAAAAAAAGACGCTACCATTATAAAATATAAGGAATAATAACATATTATTTATTGTACTTATGTCAGCCATATTTTAAAAGTAGTTCCTTTACCAACTTCACTTTCAACATCAATGCGCCCTCCCATTGCTTCAACCTGGTTTTTCGTAATAAAAAGCCCTATACCCCTGGCATCTTTGTTACCATGAAAGGTTTTATACATACCAAACAGTTTATCGCCTTGTCGCGCAAGGTCAATACCTAAACCATTATCAGCTATGAGCAAAACATCATGGCCATTTTGCTTTAAACAGTCGATTAATATATTGGGGACGGTTTCAGGATTGCGGTATTTAATACCGTTAGTTATAAGGTTCAATAAGATACTTTCGAGATAAGCTGGATTATATTCGATTTGGTATGCGGTATTAACCTTGTTCTTAATGCATACTTTATGCTTGCTGATGTCGGCAGCCAATACTTCAATTGTTTGACTAACGTATTCGTTTAGGTTTAAGGTAGCTTTTTGATGCTTAATAGTTGTTTGGATGGTGACCACCTCATTCAGGTTAGTAATAGTATCGTTCAACTTACCGGAAACGCTTTTAAGATGGTTAAGCAACTCTTCTTTCTCATCAACACTGGTTTCGGGGTCGGCAAACATATCAAGCAGCATTTGAAAATTACCTGAATGCGATCGCAGGTTATGCGATACAATATGGGCAAAGTTTAACAGTCGGTTATTTTGTTCGCTTATCAATGCCAAAGTATTTTTTTGCTGCTGCTCCCGCTCTTTCCGTTCCGATATATCTGAGTGAGTACCTATCATCCTCACAGGTTTTCCGCTCTCATCCCATTCAATAATCTTACCACGGTCCAATATCCATTTATACGATCCGTCTTTGCAGCGGGCCCTATGCTCGTTTACATAAACTGGTACTTTACCCGCTAAATATAATTCAAGGTCAGTATCATGCTTTTCCCTGTCATCGGGATGTATCTTGCTTTCCCAATCACTACGAGCTATTAGCGGGTCATCATCCAGGTAACCTACCATTGCCTTACATTCTTTCGAATGATAAGAGGTATTAGTTAATAAATTCATGTCCCACAAACCGTCCCCTGTACCCTCGAGGGCAAATTGCCAGCGTTGCTCACTCTCACGCAATTCGTTTTCAACCCGTTTAATATTGCTAATGTCAACGGCCATATATAAAAACCCGGTGATATCATCATTTTCAGCCAAAACTGTGCTTACGGTTACCTGTGCTGGGAAAGAGGATCCGTCTTTTCGCACATAAACAGATTCTCTTGTTTCGTAACCATTTAGCCTCACTTCGGTAACGCAGATATCGAAACCACGTATTTCCTTTTTATATTTTGCCGATACTTCCTCGCCCCTTTTCAATATTTCGGAAGTGGTATAAAAAATGGCCGAGGTCGTTTTATCAACAACATCTTTGGCTAAATAACCCAACATACGCTCGGCTCCTCGGTTAAAATGTTTAACTATTCCATTAACATCGGTACTTATTATGGCAACCTGGGTACTTGACCTTAACAGTGCTGTAATCTCGCTGTTAACCATCTTTAAATCATCTTCTGCCTTTTTACGTTGGGTTATATCATTATACTGACCAACAAAATGGCTGATATTGCCAGCTGCATCCTTAACCACAGATACACTTACCTGGCACCATAAAACATTTCCTTTTTTATTTACATAGCGTTTCTCGATCAGGTAATTTTCAACTTTATTAGTGGCAAACATTTCCATCATTTCCCGGGTATCAGCCTGATCACCCGGATGAGTAATATCACTGGTATACATACCGATCAGTTCTTGTTCGGTATAACCTATCATCTTTAAAAAACGTTTATTTACTTTTAGTATTTTCGTTTCAGGTGATGCTATTACCATCCCGAATCCGGAGTGTTCAAAAGCACCTCTAAATTGGGCTTCACTAATAGCCAGGTCTTCCTGTATTCTTTTTTGGCTGTCAATATCCTGGTATGTACCATATATCCTTATGCAAACTTCATTTTTAAATTCAGCATGTGCAATTGCCCTTATCCATTTTTCATTCCCTTTGGCCGTAACCATTTCGATTTCAATATCTGCCGATTTCCCATACATTATTGCCTCGCGCATCGCATTCAAAGCATTATCACGGTGCACACCTTCTTTAATATACTTCATGCCTGAGCCTGTTAAGGGATCGAACCAGGGATCATAATCATCGGGTACTTCTACTATTTGTTTAGTAATTTTTGACCATGTCATTTTATGGTTAACCAAGTCTACTTCCCAGCCACCTACAAGCGCCACCTGCCCGGTCTCGTTAAGCAGAGCTTCAGTTTTTCTTAGCTGCTCTTCTATTTTCTTTTGCCTTGTGATATCAATATGGCAGCCAACCATGCGCAGCGGTTCATTATCAGGGCCCCACTCAATAATCCTTCCTGTAGATCGCAACCATATAATAGAACCATTATGATGCCTGTATCTTAATTCAATATCATAGGGCACCCTGCCCAAGGTGGTTACATGTTCATTATATTTATCGCCTGCTTTTTTCTTATCCTCATCTAATAAAAGTTCATAAAACTTCGAAGTTGGGGCAAAGTCGTCGTCACTGAAGCCAAACATTTTTTTGTACGACTCGCTGTATTTTTGTGTATTTGCACAAATATCCCAGTCATAGAACCCGGCAGGTGCATCTTCAAGGATAGTTTTGTAAATGTTATCCATACTAAATAGGCTAAAGCTTAGTTACAGTATAGGTATGCAAATTGTATAATTGGTTATAAGCGTGGTGTGCTCTGTGAGCTTACTCAACTAACTCAAATAAATTATATGCAATTTACATAACAAAATTCCAAGTGGTCGAATTTATTTTATTGAAAATAAGGTAGTTTATAAATAACCGGCTATCTCATATATACTTTAGCTTTCGGGCACGGCTTCTTTAACATCAGAAATAAGAGTAGGTTAACTACCAACCTCCTCGTAACCAATTAATTTCCAGCTGTCTTTTCCCTTAGTTGTTGTTTTGGCAAAATCAACCCGGTAAGTGGTAACAGGTGCTATGGTAAATTGAAAACTAAAACTCATTGCTGAACTATCTTTGGGGATAAACTGTGGCAAAAGCTGTCCGGCTAAAAACTCAATATCTTCTGCTTTAGGCATGCAATTATCCCATATATAACCAAACAATACAGGCAAAAAACAGGAATAACACCACAACCAAAATAAATTTCAGTATCACGTTTACGTCTCTTTCAAAATCACCTGTGAGCCGGGATGGCTTTTTAATTTTAAAATTCGATATGGCATCCAGGCTTTGGGATAAATTTTCGTTCAATATTTCTATCACCATGGGCGAAGGCGCTTTGGTAATACTTTCCGATTTGTAGTCAATAGGCGGGAATTTATATATCACAGGTTCCGGCTTTTCCTCTTCAACAGGCTGATGTCCAAGTTGGAGCTCTTCGTGTTTAATTTCATCATACCATGGTAACCTCGGCTCCTCGCCCTCTTCGGGTTTTGGCTCAGTATACCAGGGTAATTTCGTTTCCTCCGGCTCTTCCGTCTTCGCTTCAGTGTACCAGGGTAATTTCGTTTCCTCTACCTCTTCGGCTTTAGGTTCAGTATACCAGGGCAATTTATCTTCTTCTGGCTCTTCGTCTTTTTTTTCAGCGTGCGATGTTAGGTTAGTTTCCTCTACCTCTTCAGGTTTTGTTTCCGTATACCAGGGCAATGTAATTTCGTCGGGTTCGTAATATTTAGGTTCATTTGCCGGATAGTTAACAGGCTGTACGCTATCCACAGTTGTTACCTCTTCCGCAGGGGCATTGTCGGGTGTGGGTTCGTTTTTCGCCCCGCCCGATTTTTTTATGACGGCCAATACCGGTTGAACTGCTGCTTCCAATTCATCCTCGCCATTTTCGGGATGATAAGATAATCCCTTTTGAGTTAACTTAGCCGCAATAACCTTATTGCTAAGATTATATAAACCATTAACCATGGTCCAGTGCAAAAATTCGTACGAACCATTAATGCCTATTAGTTTATTATTGGACAAATAATCAAGTGTGGATTTAAATTCATTCCGTTGTTCAACAGAATCCCTCTCATTTAGTACGTATGCCCTAATATCAATATACCTGGTAGTCGCGTCGTTTGTACGCAGGTAATCAATTATTTTTATACGTAACGCTTTACTCATTTACCGAAGGCTAATATTAACTTTTAAAAGTAATAAAATAGAGCAACAACCGTGCCATGCAACAAATAAAATATTGTTTTTTTGCGGGTGTATTATAGTTTGTCACCAAATCAGTAACTAAACAAGCGTTTTAATCATATTGTAAAAAAGGCCTGATCATTCCTCTCCGCTTATTAAAAAAAATCATTCCTTGTCTTTTTCTTATGCTGAAAAATTCGTATCTTTACATAAATTTATTACTATAGGAATTTTTGTAATAAGATATTGCGTGGCCTGGTTAGTTCAAAAACCAAATTGGCTGCTATTAACCATTTTTTATAAATATTGTGATGAGCAAAAAACCATCATCTTCCATACCCGGTAAAGCAACCGTGTATAAATTGACGACCATACAAAAAAAAGCTATCAAATTATTTAGTAGCAGAGCAAAGGAATTTTTACTGGTTGGCGGAAGCCGGTCGGGCAAAACATTCATTATCATTTATCGGCAAATACAAATGGCTATCACCCATTCAGAGTCGAGACACTTGATTGCACGTTTTAGATTTAATCACGTCAGGAACTCCGTATGGCGTGATACCTTGCGTAAAGTGATAAGACTTTGTTACCCGGAGGAACAGATAACCTGGCGAAATACCGACTATTACATCGAATTTGAAAACGGTTCACAAATATGGTTGGCAGGCCTCGATGATAAAGACCGTACCGAAAAAATATTAGGTATGGAGTTCTTAACAGTGTTTTTAAACGAGGCCAGCCAAATATCATACAACGCTTATACTACCATTAAAACCCGGTTAGCGCAGCGTATGGATAATGTGCACCCGCTTTTATTTATCGACGCCAACCCGCCAAGTAAAAAGCATTGGAGATACAGGCTGTAGCCAGTCGAGCTGAAGGTGATGCCAACTCCTTTTTTACAGGCGTTAACGATTTCATGGCTGATAATGCCGACTACTTCCGCAAATACATTGAGGCGGAGTACACAGGCCGTCCGGGCGATGCTTTACGGAAAGAGAATAGCCGCAGCGGCACACGCTTATCGGCAGTAAAAGGTCGCTACCATGCGCAAGACAAAAAACACTATTTAAACTATTAATATGCCAGAGAATAAAAAAATATCAGACCTGGTTGACGATACCGGGGTATCGCTGAGCGACTATGTACCAATTGTTACTACGGGTGTTAGCCAAACCCGTAAAGCTACCTTGGCGAGGGTTTTGGCCCTTGCCGAAGGTAGCGGTGGCAGCGGCATAAGCGAAGCCGTTTTTTTAGATGGTTTTGAAGTTGACCTGGCTGAAAATGATACCGGCATCCCGAACGGGACACAGGTAAATGCCGGCGATTCGATCAGTTCGTTTTTACAGGCAGCTTTTCGTAAGGCTACGCCG
>Ga0206951_1213_pt1 | contig 11381 bp, 9 predicted proteins | sample Alteio_BWOrgHeat_38_FD_152974 | JGI IMG/M metagenome (GOLD analysis project Ga0206951, IMG submission 152974) | Enriched cells from forest soil in Barre Woods Harvard Forest LTER site, Petersham, Massachusetts, United States -... | ecosystem: Environmental > Terrestrial > Soil > Temperate forest > O... | reverse complement strand
CCAGCGAAATATGCGCTGCAGCAGGACCGCTCTCCACGGCGAGACGTGCGAGGTCGTCGTAGTTGAAATTTTGTCCGGCGGCTTCCCAGGCACGGCGACATTCCTGGAGAACCCAAAGGCCCGCGATGTTCTTGAGGAAACGAATCGTTCCGCCCAGGCCGACCTCATTGGTGAAACCCGCCTTGTTCGCATCGTCAGTCATGATCGGCGTCGAGAGTTCCGCGCCGAGCAACGACCACGTACCTGAACTGAGATAGGCCCAGCTTTTATCGCCTTGCGCGGGCACAGCGGCAACGGCCGCGCCGGTATCATGCGAGCAGGTTGCGATAACCTTGGCGTTGGTCAGGGAGGAAAGTTTTTGCAAGGGCCCGGTCAGCGGACCCAGGACGGTCCCGCTTGGAACGATGCGCGAGAAAAAGGAGTCGGGAAGGCCGAGCGCGGAGATAAGTTTTTCCGACCAGGCGCCGCGTTTGGGATGGTAAAGTTGCGTGGTACTGGCCAGCGATTGTTCCGAGGCGGCAACGCCGGAAAATCGCGCGTTGAAGTAGTCGGCAATGTTGAGAAAATGGTCCGCGGCAGAAATCGCTTTCGGCTGGTCGTGTTGATCCGCATCGAGTTGATAGAGCGTATTGATCGCCATGAACTGGATTCCCGTTTCCGCGTAAATTTCGGAGAAAGGCAGCTTCTTAAGAACACGCTGGGAGCTTTCGTTGTTGCGCGGATCGCGGTAGCAGTGGGCTTCGGCAACGGGCGCGTTCTGCGCATCGAGTAAAACATAGTCAACCCCCCACGAGTCGGTGCTGAGGCTGGCGATCGGTTGTCCGCGCTGCGCCGCTTTTTCGAGTCCGCTCGCGATCTCCTTTTCAAGTTGCGCGAGATTCCACGTGAGACTGCTTCCCTTTGTCACGACTTGGTTTGGAAAGCGATGAATTTCCTCGAGGCTCAGCCGACCATTCTCGAGCGTACCAAGCATGACGCGTCCGCTTTCGGCCCCGAGATCAATGGCGAGATAGTGGGTTGCACTCATAACTTCAGCATTTTTTGGCGGTAATGCTCATCGGGACGCGAATCGATCCGCGCCACGTTCTGTGGTGTCAGCGAAACCGGTCCACCCAGCAAACTGGCTCCAATGAAAATGCGCGCGGTTTTCTCCGCCATCAAGGTGGCCGCGAGGACTGAGCCGGTCGTTCCGCCGCAAGCGATGATGCCGTGGTTCTGGATAAGGATCAGGCGAGGCGGACGATTTTCCGCCGTGACAAACTTCACCGTCTCGTCGCGGATCGCGCAGGCCAAGCGCGTACCGGGATCAACATACGGGACGAGCACAGACTTTGCGCCGCAACAAACAATCTCATCCGGGAAGCGACGTAAATCGGCAAATTGGCGGCTTGGACCATCCCCCGCGCAAAGAATCTGGTTTACGGCAATCGCGTGCGTGTGACCAATCACCTCAATGCCCGGCAACGTGAGCAAATAGGCATGGAAGACTGCCTCCACCGAGGGCTTCGGCTGGGTCGCATCGACCCGGGAAGCGAGCAACACTTTCTCCACCTCGGCATCGCTGATCTCGGGCTGGTCCAACAAGGGAAGCAGGGTCGAGAAGCGACAGAGCACGAGTTGATTTTCCTGCAGGTTCGCCAACGAAGAACCGCTGGCCTTCACTAGAAAGGTGTCCTCATCGACCCGGCAGGAGGTATTACCTTCGCCTAAAATGGCCAGGTCGCGCTCTTCGCGGCCAAGGTCGTGAGACAGCTTCAGAAGTGCGGCGATTTTTTCGGAAGGGGGCTGGCTCATACGTATTGATGGATAAAAGTGAGTTTTTTGAGACTGGCAAACCTTGCCGCATACGCAAGGATGAAGAGACGTCGATTGCGAATTTGATCTTCGAATTCCACGGAACGAATTTTACGGCGCGGCGACGGTGATGGTCGTGAATCAGGAACTGAATCAGGGGTTTAACCGGAAAAGTCCCTCATACTACTAGATGCTGTCCGAAAAGTCGGAGCGGGTCACGTCGAAAGGATTTTGCAGGAGTTCGCACTCGCACTCGCACTCGTGTCTGCTAACATCACGTTTCCATCATGCTCGACGCCTTCAAGATCCTCCGCTTCGGCCTGCCCTATCTCCGCCGCTACTGGCTCCGATTTGCTTTGGGGACTCTTTTCGGATTTCTCTTCGGCCTCTCCAACGGCTTCACCATGGGCAGCGTCTACCTCATCCTCAACCGCCTCGGCGACCCTGCCCGCGTTCAGCAACTCACCGAGGAAGGCCACAAAGACCGCGAAGCCGCCACGCAAAAAGAAGCCCAGGAAAGTCCTGCGGTTCACACCTTTCATGCCGCCACTCAGGAAATCACCCAGCGGTTTTATGCCAAGATCGATCCCTGGCTGCCGCTTGCTCATCGCCCGATCGATTGGAAACAGGTCCTCGGCGGTTTTCTTCTTTTCCCCCTCATCGCCAGTTTTCGTGGCCTGATGAATTACGCCACCACCTACCTCATGACCTGGGCTGGCCTGCGCATCGTCAATGACGTCAAGGAAGACGTCTTCCGCAAAATCAGCTCCCTCTCGCTCGACTTTTACCACAAACACACCACCGCCGAATTGATGAGCCGCATCAACGACGACACCGGTGCGCTCAGCCAGTGCCTCCGGCTCGGCCTTTCCGACCTGATCAAGGAACCGTCCACCATTATCATCCTCTTTATCTGGCTTCTCGTCTTCGACTGGAAACTCACCCTCATTTCCGTTGCCTTCATCCCGCTCTGCATCGTTCCCGTCCGTCTCATCAGCCAGCGGATCAAATCGCGAGGCCGCCAGGACAACACCGCCTACATCCACCAAGCGGGTCTCGCCATGGAATCATTCCAAAACGTCCGTGTCACCAAGGCCTACGAGCTCGGCGACCAGCACGCCCGACTTTTTCGCCAGGCGGGCAACAGCGCCGCCCGTTTCTCCCTCAAGACCACGCAAGCCCGCTCCACCCTTAATCCGCTGCTCGAAACCATCAGCTCCCTCGGTATCGGAGCCGTCGTGATCTATGCCGTCTGGGCCAACATCCCCGTGAAAATTCTCGGCAGCTTTCTCATCTCCATTGTCTTCTTCAACACTTCCTTCAAAAAACTCAGCGGCATCCAGGTCTATTTCTCCCAGGCGGGCCTCGCCATGGAACGTCTCATGGCCCTTTTCCAAATCCAGCCCAGCGTCCGCGAAGCCGACCAGCCCGTGCCCATGGCCGACTTCACCCGCGGCATCGAATTCAAAAACGTCGGCTTCTCCTACGGCGACGGCCCTGTCCTCGACGATGTCAGTTTCAAACTCACCCGTGGCCAGCGTCTCGGTCTGGCCGGTGAAAGCGGCTCCGGCAAAAGCTCGCTCATCAATCTCCTCTTCCGCTTTTACGACTCCACTGCCGGACGGATCGAAATCGACGGTGTCCCCATTCAATCGCTCCACCTGTCCGAACTGCGTTTTCACCTCGCTCTCGTCAGCCAGGACATTCTCCTCTTCAACACCACTGTCGCGGAAAACATCGCCTTCGGCAAAATTGGCGCCACCCGCGACGAAGTCATCGCCGCCGCCCGCGAAGCCCACGCCCACGACTTCATCCAGGAACTCCCCCACGGCTACGACACCGCCCTCGGCGAACGGGGCCTGCGCCTCTCCGGCGGTCAGCGCCAGCGCATTGCCATCGCCCGCGCCTTCATCCGCAACGCCCCCATCCTCGTCCTCGACGAAGCCACCGCCTCGCTCGACTCCCAGTCGGAAGCCGAAGTCCAGAAAGCCATCGACCACCTCGCCGAAAACCGTACCGTCATCTGCGTCGCCCATCGCCTCTCCACTCTCCGCTCGATGGACCAAATTCTCGTCCTGCAAAAAGGCCGCGTCGTTGAACGAGGCGGCTTCGATCAGCTTCTTGGCCAACGCGGCATCTTCACCGCCATGGCCGCCCGCCAAAGCATCTTCCCTCAGGCCGCCTGACCAAGGAAAAAGTTAAAAGGAGAAAGGATTTCTCATTCCAAATTTGCTGCCCTCCGCAGGAGTTTTCCCTTTCCACTTTTCCCTTTTTCCTTTTACCTTTCCCCATGAGCGACGACCACCCTCCCTACAGCCAATCCTATATCATCACCTGGACCGCTCTCTCTGTCCTCGTCACCCTCATTCTCTTCGGCATGCTCGTTTTCGGTGACCGCCTCCTCGGCGCAGGCCACATCGTTTGGAACCTGCTCCGCTGGCTCTCCAGCCCGATCATATAAAAGTCTTCTGTTGGTTGCCGTTACCTGGGTAAACAAAAAAAAGCGGCCCCCCTTGCGAGGACCGCTTTTTATAAAATTATTTACGGTTTAGTACCGGCCGCGACCGCGATCTCCGCGATCTCCACCGCCACGGCGATCTCCACCGCGACCACCACCGCCGCCGCCACCCCCGCGATAACCACCACCACCGCCGCCACCGCCGCCTTCGCGCTGTTCCATCGGGCGAGCTTCATTGACGGTCAAGGCGCGACCGTTGATTTCCTGGCCGTGGAACTTGGCAATCGCTGCCTGGGCTTCTTCGGCCGTGCCCATTTCGACAAAGCCAAAGCCGCGAGGACGACCCGTCACGCGATCATTGATCATTTGCACCCGGGCGACATTGCCCGCCTGGGCAAAGAGATCGGTCAGGTCGTTTTCCGTCATGCTGAAGGGCAGATTGCCCACATAGAGTTTTACGCTCATTTTTTCCTTTTGGATGGCTTGCTGATGTCTCCGGGATCGGATCTACGCTGCCACTGAGCTAAAACTCACCTAGCATCGAACGTCAACTTACCTTGAATCGGGATCGTAGAATAAGGGTGGCCCTGCGCAAGAAAATTCGGGCAGAGAATCTTCATGCCTCTTTAGAAAATCTTTTTAGCGCCGGTCCGAAATCAATTCCTTCATCCCCTTCATGTTTTGCCCGTCAAAAAAATCTTTTGCGAAATATTTCATAATCTCGTTGTCTCCTGAATTCCTTCAGTTACGATTGACGCCGTATGATCGTTTCTCGCCCGAAGCTCTCGTGGTTCGAGAATCTTTATTTGCCCGGCATCTTTCAGGGCCTGACGATCACCGCGCGCCATTTCATTGACCAACTTCTCGGCCGTCGCAAGGTCACCATGCAATATCCCGAGGAGAAATGGCCCATGCCCGATGGCTATCGTGGTGCCCCCACTTTGGTGAAGGACGAGGAAGGTCGCGAGAAATGCGTCAGTTGTCAGCTCTGCGAATTTATCTGCCCGCCCCGCGCCATCCGCATCCAGCCGGGCGAAATTCCGCTCGATTCTCCTCACGCCAAGGTGGAAAAAGCGCCGAAAGCTTTCGATATCGACATGATCCGCTGCATTTATTGTGGCCTCTGCGAGGAAGTCTGTCCCGAGGAGGCCATCTTTCTGCTTAAGGATTACGCCATCACCGGCCTGACGCGCGCCGAAATGGTTCACAACAAAGCGAAGCTTTACGAACTGGGCGGCACTCTGCCCAAACCCATTCACAAGTGGGACGAAACCAAGTAGAAAGGGAAAAGGGAAAAGGCCTGACGCGAATTTTCATGCTAGCCGCGCTCTGGATTTCTTCTTTTTAATTTTTTCCCTCTTCTTTTTACCTTTTTACTATGGAAGCTCTCTTTTTCTGGTTATTTGCAGCGGGCATGATCGTTTCCGGGCTGGCCGTTATTTTAAACCGCAATCCCGTCGCCAGCGCGCTTTGCTTCGTCGGTACGATTGCCTTCATGGCGGCGCTCTTCTTCATGCTCAGCGCCTTCTTTCTCGGCTGGGTGGAAATCCTCGTCACGGCTGGCGCGGTCATGGTCCTCTTTCTCTTTATTATCATGCTGCTCGACATCACCGCTGCGGAACACGTCCCCCGCCAAAAAATCTGGATGGGCTGCGCCTTGGTTCTGGCGCTCGGTTTCATCTACCTCTTCGCGCGTACGCTGAATGCCATGCCCCAAGGCTTCGTCACCACCGACTCGCTTCCTTCCATCAGCGCGCACCCCCTCAACCTGGGTAATATCAACCCCCAGACTCCCGACACCCTGGACGACACCCACCAAATCGCGCGCCTTCTTTTCACCCGCTACGTTGCGCCCTTTGAAGTCACCAGCCTGCTCCTTCTCGTCGCCACCATTGGAGTCATCGTCCTTTGCAAGCAGGACGAGCCACCTCGCCCGATGCCCCGCGAAGAAATCGTCCGCGAAGCACCGCCCAAGGAGACCGTTTCCACCCGCTAAATCGATTTCCCACCATGGACATCACGCTCAATCATTACCTGGCTGTTGCGGCCATTCTTTTCGTCATCGGCCTCACGGGGGTCATCGTACGGCGTAATCTCATCGTGATCTATATGTCGCTGGAAATGATGCTACAGGCCGCGAACCTGACTTTTGTCGCTTTCAGCCGCTTTAACGGTCTGCTCGATGGGCAGGTCTTCGTCTTTTTTGTCATCACGGTCGCGGCGGCAGAAGTGGCGGTCGGGCTGGCCCTGATCGTTGCGCTTTACCGCCTGAAGCAGACCACCCAGGTCCAGGACCTCACCACTCTTAAATTCTAACCGGCCATGGAACACTATATCGCTTGGTCTCTTTTGATCCTCCCCTTGGTCGCCTCCGTAGCGATCCTGCTCGATCTCTACCGCAAGCATAACGAAGCGGTTTTCGCCTCCGTCGGCTCGGCTTCCCTCTGTTTTCTCATCGCCCTGCTCATCGCCTTTGGCAAAATTCCAGAACCAGTCGCCTGGACTTGGATTTCCTTCCCCGGCTTCAACGTCGAGATCGGCATGGTCTTCGATTCCCTTTCCAAGGGCATGCTGTTGATCGTCACCGGCGTCGGCCTGCTCGTTCATATTTTCTCCATCGGCTACATGGCCAATGACCCGAGCCGGGGACGCTTCTTTGGCGGCCTCTCCATCTTCATGTTTTCGATGACCGGCATCGTCGTGGCCACCAACCTGATCGAGCTCTTCTTTTTCTGGGAAGGCGTCGGCCTCAGTTCCTATATCCTCATCGGTTTCTGGTTCCAAAAAGACAGTGCCGCTCTCGCCGCCAACAAAGCCTTCGTCTGCAATCGTCTCGCTGATTTTGGATTCATGACCGGCATCCTCACCTTCTGGTGGTTGACGGGTACCGTCTCGGTCCGGCCCGAGGTGCTTGCTCAGATACAAGCCGGCAATCTCCTGGCCCACTCCTGGAGCTTCATCATCGCGCCTCTCCCCCTCATGGCCCTCGGCCTTTTCGCCGGTTGCGTGGGCAAATCGGCCATGTTCCCGCTCCACGTCTGGTTGCCCGACGCGATGGAAGGCCCCACCCCGGTCTCCGCCCTCATCCACGCCGCGACCATGGTTGCCGCGGGCGTCTACATGCTTTGCCGCGTCTACCCGCTGCTTATTCTCTCACCCCACGGCATGCTCGTCATCGCCCTCATTGGTTGCTTCACCGCCATTTTTGCCGCGCTCATCGCCGTGCAGCAAAACGACATCAAACGCATCCTGGCCTACTCGACCCTCTCCCAGCTCGGCTACATGGTCATGGCGGTCGGTTGCGGCGGCCCCGATGCCGCCATGTTTCATCTCTCGACCCACGCCTTCTTTAAGGCACTCCTCTTCCTCGCCGCCGGTTCCGTCATCCACGCCCTGCATGACGAACAGGACATCTGGAAAATGGGTGGCCTCGGGAAAAAAATCCCCCTCACCTCCTGGACCTTTGGCATCGGCTTGCTCGCGCTCATCGGCGTTCCGCTTTTCTCCGGCTCTTTCAGCAAGGACTACGTTCTTTCCATAGCCTACGCCTACCATCCCGGCTCCCAAATTCCCTACTTCTACTGGGTTGGCGTCTTCACGGCCTTTCTCACCGCTTTTTATATGACGCGCCTGTTTGTCGTCACTTTCTTTGGGTCGGCCCACGTCCCTGAAGCCGAGCATCCGCATGAATCACCCCGCGTGATGACCGTCCCGCTCGTCATTCTCGCCGTGCTTTCCGTCATCGGCGGCTATTCGATCGCTGGTTATGGCATCAAAGATTATTTCCACACTTGGTCCGTCGATCAGCTTCAGGCCATTGGCCAGGTTTCCAATACTGGCGCACCTGAAATTGACTGGATTCTCGAAATGGTGGTGCCCTTCGTATTCGTCGTCTTCGGTGTCGGCTTGGCCTACGCCCTTTACCGGAACCGTCGCACCGACCCCATTCATCTCGCAATCCTGGCCCATAAATTCTACTTCGATGAGTTCTACGACCGCAGCATGGTCGGCGGGCAACAAATGGCCGCCAATTTTCTGGCCTGGATCGATAGCTGGATTCTCGATGGCTTTATCATCCGCGGCACGGCCTACTTCAGCGTCGGTCTCGGTGAGTTATTGAAACTCTTCCAAACCGGCAGCCTGCAAGGTTACGCCTTCCTTTTCAGCCTGGGCAGCGTCGTGCTGATTTATTTCACCCTCTTCTGGCACTAACCATGACTCCGGCCATCTCTCTACTCCTCGTCCTGCTGATCGCCCCGCTCGCGGCCATCTTTTTCATCATCATCAAAGCTCCCGCTCGCCGCACGGCGAGTTTTGCCGCCGCTTTCAACCTGATTTTTTCCCTCGGCCTCATCTGGAACTATCACCCCACCGTGCCGGGCGGCTATGACTACGTGATGGATTGCCCGTGGATCAACCTTCATGGCCTGCCGCCCATCCACCTGCATCTGGGCGTGGACGGCATCAGCCTCCCGCTGGTTTTTCTGACCGCCATCGTCACGTTCGCCGCCATCGCCATCTCGCCCAGCACGATCCGCCGCGCGCCGGAATTTTACTGTTATCTGCTGCTGATGTCGCTCGGCGCCATGGGCGCGTTTATCTCGCTCGACATGTTCTTTTTCTTCATCTTCCACGAGTTCGCCCTCATCCCCACCTTCCTGCTCATCGGCATCTGGGGCGCGCAAAACCGGCAATTTGCCTCCTTTCAGGTCACGATCTATCTCATGGCCGGAAGTCTCATTCTACTGGCCGGGCTGGTCGCGCTTGTCATGGCTGTACCTTCCGCCGCCCGCACTTTCGATATCGTTTCACTCCAGGCCTATCTTCAGAACCATCCCATCGCCGTTGCCTCGCAAAACAACATCTTTCCCCTCATCCTGATCGGCTTCGGCATTCTTGTCGGCCTGTTCCCCTTCCATTCCTGGGCACCGCCAGGTTATGCCTCCGCCCCGCCCGCCACCGCCATGCTCCATGCGGGCATCCTGAAAAAATTCGCCCTCTATGGCCTGATCCGCATTGCCATCCCCATGCTTCACGATGGCTTTGAAACCTGGCTCCCCGTCATCCTCACGCTTCTTGTTGGCAATTTTATCTATGCCGGATTCGTCACCATCGCGCAAAAGGAACTGCCCACCATGATCGGTTTTTCCAGCATCATGCACATGGGTTACCTCTTCCTCGGAATCGCCTGCTGGAACGTCATCGGAGTCAGTGGCGCGGTCATTCTTATGGTCGCCCACGGTCTCTCCGCCGCGCTTCTCTTCGGTCTTAGCGGCGAAATCACCCACCGTTCGGGTGAAAATCGATTCGCCGAACTCGGGGGACTGGCCCAGCGCGCACCCCTGCTTGCCGTCCTTTTCTCCTTCGCCTCGATGGCCTCGATGGGCGTGCCCGGACTTGCCAACTTCGCCGGAGAATTGATGGTTTTCTTTGCCTCCTTCGCCACCGCACCGGCTCTACCTCTTCTTGGCTCCGGCTTCGCGGTCATCGCGATTTATGGCACCGTCATCACTGCCATTTTCCAACTGCGTGCCATTAAAAATGTTTTTTACGGCCCCATGCCGGAACGCTATCGGCTGCAAAAAGTCGCCCCCTCTGCCGCTGGTGGAGAAGAGGCTGTGGAAGTCATCGGCATGACTGACACTGCCTCGCTGGCCGAATATGCCCCCTACGTCCTGCTCATTCTCGCCTCTCTCGTCATCGGCTTCATGCCTTTTCTCCTGATTCACCTTGTCCAGCCCAGCGTTTCCCTCCTGCCCTATATCCCCCAAAGATAGCTTCACGATGCACCACCTGTACGCTTTTCATCCCAGCCTCTCTCCCGAAGTCGTGCTCGCCGTCTGGGCCATGCTCCTGCTCATGGCCGAAGCATTTTTCTCCCTGACGCCCCGCCAAACCACCGTCTTCGCCCTGATGGGCCTTCTGGTCACGGCGGTGCCCGCGCTCCTGTTCAGCAGCACACCCACGCTTGTTTGGAGCGGCCTCTATCGATGGGACGGCGCAGCCAAGTTCTTCCATCTCTTTTTTCTGACCGTTGCCGCCCTGGTCATCTGGATGGGGGAGGAAGTACAGGAACCGGTTCCGCATGGCCGGGGCGAGTTTGCCATCCTGCCGCTCTTCACCACCGTTGGCTTGATGCTCCTGGCTTCGGCCAACGACTTCATGCTCCTGTTTGTCGCGCTCGAACTGGTGACCATCTCCTTTTACATCCTCGTGGCCTATCAACGCCGCAACCCCCTCGCCCTTGAAGCCGGCATCAAATATCTCATCATGGGCGGTCTTTCCTCGGCCTTTCTTGTCATGGGTGTCGCCTACATCTTCGGCCTGGCCCATACCACCCAGTTCGACTACATCATGCACCGGTACCATTTTAACACTAGCGCGCTGCCCGCTGGCGTTGGATTCGGACTGCTCATGGTCCTCGTCGGCATCGGCTTTAAGATAGCCATGGTGCCGTTCCACATCTGGGCACCCGATGTTTACGAAGGCGCGCCCAACTCGATCACCGCCTTTCTCTCCGTCGGCTCGAAAGCAGGCGGCCTGATCATCCTCATGCGTATCGTGCTGGGCTCCTTTGGCGGGCTGGCTGCCTCCGAAATTTGGATCCCGGTGCTCTCCATCGGAGCCATCCTTTCTCTTCTGCTCGGCAATCTCGCCGCCATTCCTCAACGCAACCTTAAACGCATGCTCGGTTACTCGAGCATCGGCCACACTGGTTTCATTCTCGTCGCTGTTATCGGCGCGGCCACCTACCTGCCCGGCGAAGGCCGCCCGCCCATCGAAGACCTCGAAACCGGCCAGGTCGCCGTCACCGTCTATCTCGTCACCTACCTCTTGGCCACCTTCACTGCCTTCATTGTTCTGGCTGTACTAAACCGCCGCCTGGCCGGGCTTGAAATCCATCACCTCGCCGGACTCTCCCAACGCTCCCCGTTACTCGCCGCCGCTTTCGCCCTCTCGCTCGTTTCGCTGGGCGGAGTCCCGCCCCTGAGCGGATTTGTCGCCAAACTGCTCGTCGTCCTCGTCGCTTGGAACCGGCACCTCTACGTACTCCTTTTCTTCACCATCTTCGCTGCTGTCGCGGCCCTCTATTACTACCTTGGTCCAATCAAAGCCATGTATTGGTCCG
>Ga0206951_1209_pt2 | contig 11501 bp, 13 predicted proteins | sample Alteio_BWOrgHeat_38_FD_152974 | JGI IMG/M metagenome (GOLD analysis project Ga0206951, IMG submission 152974) | Enriched cells from forest soil in Barre Woods Harvard Forest LTER site, Petersham, Massachusetts, United States -... | ecosystem: Environmental > Terrestrial > Soil > Temperate forest >... | reverse complement strand
TTGGATTTATACCAAGGGTGCCACCGATTTCGCGCAGATGACGACAATTGCCAAAGATCAGCATGCGCTGCTGACAGAGCATTTCACGCTGGAGCGGCCAGTGCTTGCCAAATCGCTCACCTCGTTCGACTCCACACGCAAATGGTTGGTGGAATTCGAAGACGGTAACAAAGTCGAAACCGTGTTCATCCCGGAAGACGACCGCGGCGCGCTGTGCGTGTCGTCGCAGGTCGGTTGCACGCTCACTTGCAGTTTCTGCCATACCGGCACCATGCCGCTGGTGCGCAATTTGCGCGCGCGCGACATCATCAACCAGGTGATGATCGCCCGCGACGGCTTGAATGAATGGAACAAAAAACGCGAAGACTGCCTGTTCACCAACATCGTGATGATGGGCATGGGCGAGCCGCTGTATAATTACGACCAGGTCGCCAAAGCGCTCACCATCATCATGGACGGCGAGGGCATCGCCATTTCCAAGCGCAAGATCACGCTATCCACCTCCGGCATCGTGCCGATGATCGAAAAATGCGGCGCCGAGCTGGGTGTCAATCTCGCGATTTCACTCCATGCCGTGCGCGATGAACTGCGCGATGAGTTGGTGCCGATCAATAAAAAATACCCCATCGCTGAGCTGCTTGAGGCGTGCAAAAACTATCCCGGCTCCAGCAACGCCCGGCGCATCACGTTTGAATATGTAATGCTCAAAGGCATCAACGACACCGACGCCGACGCGCGCGAACTGGTGCGCCTGCTCGCTGACATTCACGCCAAGGTAAACCTCATCCCGTTCAACCCGTGGCCCGGCGCGCCGTATGAATGCTCAAGCAACAACCGCATCAACGCCTTCGCCCAGATCGTGAATGATGCCGGCTATTCCTCCCCCGTGCGCACGCCAAGAGGTCGCGACATCTTCGCCGCCTGCGGCCAGCTCAAGTCGGATTCGGAGCGGAAAAAGGGAGAGAAGGTCTGGCTGGGAAATTAGTGGAAAAGGAATTTTATGCCCCAATTTGATCTTAACGGAAAAACGGTTATGATCACCACTGCTAACAACGAGTCGGTAGGGTATCTATATAGTGCGCTTAAAAACCTCGGCGCTGAAGTAAAGCCTATGAAAGATTTACCTTACGTTGTTCATCATGTTCCTGAAACCATAACAGAATGCGGCCAATACCCTAAAATGGATGCCTTCATTATTCATGGGGTTCGCGCCGATGATCTTGAACGTTCGGAAACCCGGAAGAAAATACTCGAGCTTATTCAACAATTCAAAGATAAATGTCCACTCGTCGTTTGCAGTTCATGTGAAAGCAAGGTTGCTCTGCAGGAACTGCAGAACGCGGGTGTGAAGCACCTAAATTACATGGATATGGATGAAGAACAACTCGCCTCCTCCATAGCTGATATAGTGGCACAGCAGGCACGAAGAGGTCATTCACATGCGTAAAATCATCATCGCAGGCATGATCGGCAACGGGCTGGAGTGGTACGATTTCGCTCATAATGTTGCCAGAAAGGTGAGAAGGTGTGGCTGGGGGATAAGATCTAGGAAAATAATGGCAACGAACCGCCCACTAAGAAATTCTTGAGAGGAAATATTTTTGTTTCACTTTTTTTAATTGGCAGATGACGACGAAATTCAATAAATTGCTCTGAGTCATATATAACCCAATCGTCGTTTTCCTCGGGTTTGTTGTTTGCGAAAGCTTCCACCGATATCGCTCCGCAGTTTATACCGTTTTTGACTCTGGCAGAAAAAAACAAAAAAGCTTCTACACCGGCATTTCTCATTTCATGCCCCAATGTTTGTGATTCTATATGTGAAAGAGGGTTGCTAATGATATTCCGATATCGTGAAAAAGGTGTTGCGGTTAAATCGATGCCTTTGTTTGTTTTTATTTTTACTGCAAATTTTGTGTAGTCCACATTCATTGCTTGAATAGTCGCTTTACTACACGCTCTGAATACAAAACGTTTATAGGCAATCTCTGCCATCACCGTCTCCAGCTCTTTAGCGCCATAGAATAGACTTTGTTCCGTGCGGCTATGAAATCTGCCGCCATTTTGTAATGGCGGATATCTGAAGGGTGTGAATAATAACCAGTGTAACTTTCCTCTCCCATTTCTCTCGGGAAAAGGTGGCTTTGATTTTTCTAATTCTTCTTCCAGGATTCGCTGTTCTTCGTCTGAGTCTACCAGTGATCTGGTGGCGATATAGGACTGGCTTTCAACCATTCGCTGTATCTTTTCGCTAATAGTAACGAGATGCTTTTCGCCTTTTGTCGCTTGCCAGATATGCATTATCTGCCGCGTATGCAATCAACATATTGAACAAGATTTGCTAATCCTTCGACGGTTTGCATTAGTTTTATAGGCGTTCCGCTCAGTGCAGCATTTGAAGCGTTAAGCCACGATTTCTCATTGTCTAAATGCCCGCCCATATAGGCATCCAGACCTCTGTAGACTCTTAAAAATAAAACCGCAAGTTCCCACTCTTTGCTGTTTTTGCTTATAAAAAACTGATTGCGCCTGAGTCTTGAAACGCTCGAATTACTTAGACCCAGAATTCCACATAATTGTTGATTATTTATTCCCCAAAAGTCTGCAGCTCTACAGACCGCTTTACTTATGATCGCGGTTTTTTCATTGTCCGGAGTAGGTTCATGTAATGAACGATTAGACATAACACCTCCCTTGAATCAGCAGTCTACGATATTTCTACAGAAATAATACCTCATATATTATTCCACAGAAATACTAAATAATCACTAATGTTTTTATTTAACATGAAAGATATTGGTCGAGAAGTAAGAGTTTCTTTCTTCTTTGGTTGCTATTAATACAGCAAAAGATTAAGTATAAAGAAACACTTAAAGGTAGTTATGCGTAAAATCATCATCGCCGGTATGATCGGCAACGGGCTCGAATGGTATGATTTCGCGCTGTATGCCTATACGGCGCTGATCATCAGCCAGCAGTTTTTCCCCGCCGGGAATGACGCAGCGCATTTGCTTGCCACCTGGGGGATTTTCGCAGTGAGTTTTCTGGCGCGCCCTTTTGGCGGCGTGTTTTTTGGGGTGATTGGCGATCGGTTTGGGCGGCGCGCGGCGCTGGTACTGTCGATTTTCATGATGGCGATTCCGACTGGTTGCATCGGCCTGCTTCCGACTTACGCGCAAATTGGCATTACCGCGCCGTTACTGTTGATCGTGATCCGTATTCTGCAAGGTCTGTCGCTCGGCGGCGCGTTTTCCGGGTCGATGGCGTTTTTGGTCGAACATGCGCCGGTCAATCGCCGCGCGTTGATCGGTAGCGCCTCGATCGTAAGCCTTGGCATTGGGTTTTTGCTGGGTTCGTTGATGGCGGTCATCGTCAAAGCGCCGCTCACAGAAATTCAATATGAAAGCTGGGGCTGGCGGATTCCGTTTTTGCTCGGCACGTTGATCGGCTTTATCGGGTTTTACATTCGTCATCACTGCGAAGAAAGCCCGCTTTACGAAGCGGCAAAGCAGGATGGAACTTTGTCCGCAACTCCCGTGCGCGACGTGATTCGCTATGAATGGAAGCATATGTTACAGGCGATCGGGATTTATCTCACCGTCACCATGCCGTTTTACCTGATGTCGGCTTATTTCCTCACCTATACCGAGCATAGCCTTGGCCGTAAGCCCGAAGAGGCGCTGATACTGGGCAGCGTGAACATGCTAATTATGATTGTGTTAGCACCGGTTTCGGCCTGGGTTTCTGACCAGATCGGGCGCAGGGCCGTGCATGCGGTGGGAGCCGCTCTATTTTTGTTCGCCAGCATTCCGATTTTTACGCTGATGCAGCAGCCCAGCTTCGCCTCCATCGCGGCGGCGCAGATGCTGTTTGCGCTGATCGTGGCCATCTATGTCGGCCCGATTCCGGCACTTCTGGTCGAGATTTTCCCCACCCGCGTGCGCTATACCGGCATGGCACTGTCTTATAACATCACCGCGGCCCTCTTCGGCGGAACGGCGCCGATGGTCTGCCAATGGCTGCTTAACACCACCCATGACAGCTATTCCATCGCCTATTACGTGATGATTTCGGCCTTAATCTCGCTTGTGGCTCTGTTTTTCTATAAAGAACGGCATACTCAAGCGCTAACTTGACTTTAAGCGTTCAGTCCTTTACCTCAGGCAGCCTGTGGAGGAGTGGCCGAGTGGTCAATGGCAGCAGACTGTAAATCTGCCCGCGCAAGCGTTCGAAGGTTCAAATCCTTCCTCCTCCACCACGCTTCGCCCCGATGGGGCTACGCGTGGCGCAGCCACGGGGAGCACCAGCGACTTGGGCGAAGCAGTGCCCGGCATAGCCCGTAGGGCGACGACGGGCTGGAGCAGTTTATGTGGTATGTTTACATTATCCGAAGCATCAACTTTCCAGAGCAGGAATATATGGCGACACAGATTTTTGTTGATAGTGATGCTTGTCCGGTAAAGGATGAAGCAATCCGTGTTGCTACTAGATACAGCCTTCACATTACATTGGTTAGTAATCAGGGGATGCGTCCTATATCCGCAGAAAATATCAAACAAATCGTAGTAGGTGCAAAGTTTGATGAAGCGGATGATTGGATTGTTGACCATGCAACCGCTGGGGACATTGTGATTACCGCTGACATCCAACTTGCGGCGCGTTGCCTTAAAAATGGGTGTAAGGCGTTGAGTCATGCTGGCAGCTTATTCACCGCTCAAAATATTGGCTCTGCCTTAGCCATGCGTGAATTAAATGCCCATTTGCGCGAGACGGGAGAAATAAAAGGCTATAATCCCAGCTTTTCGAAAAAAGACCGTTCCCAATTCCTGCAATCACTCGATATGCTGATTCAGAAATCATCCTGATTAAAGGGAACGAATCGGAATAATGAAACCGAGACAAGCGATTGATTTCGTGGTTGGGTATAGCTGATAATTATTGTTACTAATCAATGTTTTATAGCTGTAATCTGCCCGCGCAAGCGTTCGAAGGGTTAAATCTTTCCACCACCACCATCACTCTTAATAAAAAATCTGGCTGGCGCCAGGATTCATAATGAGGCTCTATCCGTTTGATAAACAAATATATTCCATTTTGCGGAGAATACAATTACCGTCATATCTACCGCCAATTGTGGCCGCTGCACATGAAAGACAGCATATAAATCATCGCCGTGGCTGGCTTATTTCTCAGTTGGTGTTTTCCTTTGATTCAAACAGGTGAAACTTCACTGTCGTCGGCTCTATCTTCAATTTAAGCGGTGTATCATTGTCGTTTTCCGCCATGCCATAAGCGCAGGTGATGACCAGCAACCGATCATGACCGTGCACTTGTGCGCAGTTCAGGGGATTGATGGTATATAAGCCGTCATCCTCATCCTTACTGACGAAATCTTTGAGCGACAGCGCTATTCCAAAATGTTCGGCGAGCACATCACATAGCGCCTCATGATTCTTGCGTTCACGCTCCTTATACGGAGCCAAAAGGTCATTATTGGAAAGACACAGCAATCTATTCTCCTGACGCGCCTGTTCGATACAGCGCTTGGCATCAGCTGGCGAAAGGCGGCGATGCATGAAGGTGCCTTCGGGTAAATTATCCAGGCATATATCCCAAAACGAAATAAACAAATTGTCACTCATGGCCGCGCCTTTCTGTAACGCATGATTTCATAATGTCCGTTTCTTCTAGCTCCGATAAAACATATCAACCTAGCAGCCATCAGTCCGGCGATGTCGCGTCGTGCAGTCCGGGGAGTGCTCCGCCATTTGGAAACAATGCTCTCAGCTTTGACGCGCTTACCCTGCTGTAGCTTACCCAAGAACCATAGCTGTCTCCGGTTCAATTGACCACCGGCTTGTAAATCTACGACAACATTTATACTGACAAATCTGTCACTATAAATACCCTGTCGTGGGTGTGTTCCGGGATGTGATAACCGCATCTTTTGCGGAATGCCATTCTGTACGCACAGTTCCCATACGTCGCTACGATCAATCAGTTCCAGCATCATGCGGAGCATGCTGGGATTACCCCTTACCAGCATGAGAAAATTAGCGGTATTCGGGGCGTTTCTGCCATTATACAATTTAGCAATAGTGTTTCTATTCAGCTCTGACGTTAATGCGATTCGCTTAATCGGAGCGTCTGATTTTGGATATTCTTGACGTAATATCCCGGCGACCAAAGCTGCCACCCTTTTATCCGTAATAATGGCCGGTAATTCTTTGCCTTCCCGTGTGCAAGACATTCTGTAGCGCTCCTGTTAAGTTCATAAAAGAGCCGAAACGCTTAACATTTGCTTTATCAAAAGCAGCAATTTACAGGAGCAACACCGTGCAAAACACGTTGAAAGACAGTGATTCCACCCCTGTACCACGCAGGGCAGCGGCGTATGTCCGGGCGGCCATCAAACATAAGAAATCTATCAAAAACCAGATAGCGGCTATTAAGCGCTATGCCAGTCAGCAGGGTTTCGAGATCGTTTCCTATGCAAGAGACTAAAGATGCCCGGAAGCAACCCACACTCATGCCGCGTAGCGTAGCTTAAAGGGCATGAATGGTTGACTGCACTGCCGATCATATCTCTGGCTCCGTCCTGACCAAACCGCTGATTCCCGCAGTGCAGTATCTGCGCATGTCTACGGATAAGCAGGAATATTCCATCGACCACCAAAGAGACCATATTGGCAAATTCGCAGTACAGCATGGATTTGGGATCATTCACGATTACATAGAGCCAGGCATTAGCGGCGTTACCGCCCAAGATCGACCGCAGTTTATCAAAATGATCGACGACCTAAGTTCCGGCAGGGTTCACTGTAAGGCGGTGCTTATTTATGATATGAGCCGTTTTGGGCGGTTTCAACCGCCTACCGAGAGCATGTATCACGAGCACAAGCTGGTGATGATGAATATCCGCCTGATCCAATGCACCAAAGAGTATCGGGAACAAGAGAATGATGCTGATACGCTAATGCGTTTTCTGGAGGCGCGGGCGGCAGGACAGCAAAGCCATGATCTCTCATGGCGCGTCTATCGCGCTGCTATGCGTTTTATCGGCATGGGATTCAAGCAGGGTGGCGTGGCCGGTTATGGCCTGCGCCGCTTCGAGATAGATACACGCCGCCAACTCATCGATGCAAAGCCTATGGAAAATCAGCAAAGGAAACGCTTTGCCACCTCGCGCGTTATCCTGATGCCAGGGCCGGATGAGGAAGTGGAATGGGTGCTGTGGATATATGATCAGTTCGTTTATCATGGACAAAGCCCGGCACGGATCGCCACCATGCTCAACGCACAGGGCATCAAAACCAGTCATCAGCGCGATTGGACGTCCGCTACCATTCTGCAAATCCTGACCAACGAAAAATACATCGGCAATCTTGTCTATAACCGCACTTCTTGCAGGATCACTACCATCGGTGCCAATCAGGGAAAGCACATCAATAACCCTACATCGGAATGGGTACGGTACGAAAAAGCCTTCCCGGCGCTCATTGACGATACATTGTTTGAGCAAGCGCAGAGCATCTTAAATACCCGCCGCCGCAAACTGTGGCAGGATGACGACATGCTGGCCAAGCTACGCGATCTTTACCGTGAGAAAGGCCAGCTATCCGGCATCCTGATCGAGGAAGCGATTGGTTTACCGCCACAGGACGCTTATCGCAGGCGGTTTGGCAGCCTGATCCGCGCGTATCAGCTGGCGGGTTTTACGCCGAACCGCGATTACCGCTATCTGGAAATCAATAAACATCTGCGGCGCACATTTGCCACGGTATGGGATACCGTCAAGAATACCATCGTCGGTTATGGCATCAGCGTGGCGGAAGATGCTGCCTGCGATTTACTCACCATCAACGATGAATTTACCGTTTCACTTATTATCGCTCGTTGCCAACCACGCGATTTAGGGCGCTGTCGTTGGCTCATGCGTTTCGACACCAGCCTGCGCCCAGACTACACCGTGGCCGTGCGCATGAACCCGGATAACGAGACCATCCGCGATTATTACATCCTTCCCATCACCGACATGAATTTCCACCGCCTGCATCTGGCAGAGCACAACGCCGCGTCGCTTGACAGCTATCGTTGCGACTCGCTCGACCGGCTGTTTGGCGCTGCCCGCAACGTTGTTTTAACTCAGGAGGCTGCCTAATGAGCAATGCGCGAAAAGTCCATCTGATCCCCGTCGATCACATCCGTGTGGTCAATCCTCGAACACGTGACAAAAAGAAGTTCGAGGAAATCTGCACCAATATTAAGAATATCGGGCAGAAAATGCCGATCACGGTGCGTATTGCCGAACAGCGTGACGGTATTCAATATTACGATCTCACCTGCGGTCAGGGTAGATTGGAAGCGTTTATTAAGCATGGTCAGAAAGAAATTGCTGCCTTCGTAACCAAAGATACCGAAAAAGATAGCCTCCTTAAGAGCTTAGTGGAGAACATAGCCCGCAAGCGTTCCTCAGCGATGGAGCAATTCTCCGAAATCCGCGTACTTAAAGAGCGTGGTTATAGTATTCAGCAAATCTCTAATAAAGTAGACCTTGATCCCGAATTTACTCGCTGCGTGGTGCATTTAATCGAGCATGGTGAGGTCAAGCTGATCAATGCCGTGGTGGCATCGCGCATTCCGATTACGCTGGCCATGGCTATCTCAAAGCTTGAAGAAGGCGCGATTCAGGATGCCATCGCCGAGCTGTATACTCAGCGCAAGCTGAACGGCAGGGCGGTAGAATATGCCGTCCGGCTCGTACAGCAGCGCAAAATCGGCAAGAAATGCACGATGGGAGTGGCGGGTAAGAGACCTGCTATCACCGCCGAATCCTTCAAGGAAGAATTTGACCAAGAAATTGCCAAACAGCAGAAGGCATGGAAGGATTTGAAGCTGACCGAGTCGCGTCTGCATTCCCTCGAAGATGTGATGCGCCGGTTAATCAAGGATGAGAATTTCATCACGCTGCTGCGCGCTGAAAACTTGAATCAGATTCCAGAAACTGTAGCAAAATAGGTGGACACACATGACTAAGAAAATCACCTTTGGATTTGATCTTCAGGAAATAATGCTGCCGCTGGAGCGGATCGTACCACAAAATCCGATTACTGATAAAATACGTCAGTCAGAAAAATACCAGCAAGTTGCGGCATCGATGAAGTATGTCGGTATCATCGAACCCCTTATCGTTTTCCCTATGGCAAATCAGGAAGGTTACTTTCGGCTGCTTAAGGGGCATCGACGATTGGACATTCTTCACAATACCGGCGCTACGCAGGCCGCTTGTCTAATTTCAAAGGATGATGAGGGATTCACTTATAATCACAAGACCAGCCGCCTGACTCCCATTCAAGAGCATTTCATGGTACTGGAGGCATCAAAGAAAGGCCTTGCGGACGAAGAACTCGCTAAACCATTGAATATCAATGTGGGCACAATACGGCTCCGGCGCAATTTGCTAAGCGGTATCTGCAAGGACGCTGTCGCTCGTATGAAAGATTATCCCTTTTCCCAGCCTGCTATCCGCACGATCAGTAAAATGCAGCCCACACGGCAGATCGTTGTCGTCAATCGCATGATCGAAATGAACAGTTTCAGCCTGAAATTCGCATTGCAAATGCTGGCCACCACGCCGCAAAACCTGCTGGTGCATCAGAAACCGAAATACATGGAGCATTTCAACGCGCAGACCATCGCGCAGATGGACATGGAGCTGGCGCAGTCGCGCACTCAGCAGGAAGACATTCGTGAACAGCTGGGTATAGTGAACGTGCAGCTAACGCGCCTGTCCACCTATTGCGAGAAACTGCTGCGCAACCGGCTGGTCACTCAATACCTGAAAAAGCACCGCACTCAGGAACTGACCGACATGCAAGAGTTGCTCGGCATGTACCGTGACGCCAAGCAGAAAGTGGTAGTGTGATATATCGTGTTATCGACCCAGTGTTTGGGGCTTAAACACCTCAATCTTTCCTTGTTAAAAGATTGCTATTTACAACTTGTTTCGACGCGCAGTAATGTATCAGCAGCTGTGAGCTGCATGGCCATCTCACTTCACCAAAGCAATGATGGGTAAAAACGATGAACAAGCATGATCTGATCACGGAATTAGCAGATAAAACTGACATTACCCAAGCAAAGGCAATGGAAGTGCTCGATGCCATGACAGCTATTATTTCTACGGCGATTTCTAACGGGGATGATGTCCGTATCGTTGGCTTTGGCACATTTACCGTCATACATCGTATCGCCACCGAAGGGCGCAATCCGCGCACCGGCGCTGTCATGAAGATTCCTGCCAAGAACATGCCAAAATTCAAGGCAGGCTCAGCCCTTACCGAAGCTGTCAATAAGAGTGGCAAGAAGTAACGCGCATAATTAATTCTGGGGAGCATCAGAAGCGTCTACCACTGAATATATTTGGAATGGCAAATTCAGCCCCCGTTGATGATGTCTTCGCCCTCATCCCATAATTTCTGCCATTGCGTCGTATAGTCTTTGATAATCTTGGTGCGGTTGCGGAGAACAAGGACGTTCTCCGCGTTTTTCTCTTCAGCTGATTTCGTATAATTGAAGCTACCTAACTCCAAGACCTTACCGTCAATAATCATGAATTTATTATGCATGATGGCGTAGTGGCTGTTGATACGCACCGGGACGCCATTTTCTTTGAGAAACCCTGCGAGGCTGCGCTTGCGCTGACTCTTGTCGAGAACAACCTCGACATCCACGCCGCGCTGGTGCGCCTGCACAAGGGCATCAGCAATGGAGTGGGATGTAAAGCTGTAAGCCGCAACGCGAACCGACTGTCGCGCTTTGTCTATGGTGCTCACGACCAGTTCGGTCGCTCCCTGCCGGGGCGAGAAGGCATCGACTATCGCTTGTTCTTTGGCGCATGACTGCCCCGGCAGGCTAAACTCCAAGACCATTGCAACAATAGCGCAACAAACATTCCTTATCACTTTACAAACCCCGGGAACGTGAAATATACGGCAGAAGGACGAGCAAGAAACGCGTCGCTAATATGTGACGGGTCAATGATGTATCAACATCATCGCTATTTTCAGAGAGGGGGCGAATCTAAAAACACCCCAATACGATTAATAATCTGGCTCTGGCATGCCCGCCCGCCCATAACCATAATTTCTTCACCAGTCTTATTGTCAACCATTGACATGTCGTAAATATACGCGGGGTCAAGATGTCCGATGCAAGTATCAAACTGGTTGTATGTTATAAGTAATCGGTATCTGGTTCTGAAAGTGCCATATTGCTCCAAGTGAGTTCTCTGACCCAACTTACCATCAGTAATCATTGGCCCGCTGTCTACCGCGAGGCTCCAGCCTTTCTGCTTGAATATATCTTTTATGTCGGCAATCAGCCCGCTCCCTTTTGGAACAGTTATAGATTTCTGTGTTTGGTCTATATTCTCATATTGCCGCAAATCTGCACTCATGCATGAGTGCAGATTTGCGGCAATATGAGAATATAGACCAAAC
>Ga0206951_1212_pt1 | contig 11515 bp, 8 predicted proteins | sample Alteio_BWOrgHeat_38_FD_152974 | JGI IMG/M metagenome (GOLD analysis project Ga0206951, IMG submission 152974) | Enriched cells from forest soil in Barre Woods Harvard Forest LTER site, Petersham, Massachusetts, United States -... | ecosystem: Environmental > Terrestrial > Soil > Temperate forest > O... | reverse complement strand
ATATCTGCACATTTGCACATTGAATATTTTTCCTAATTTTATTGTAAGGTATGCTGACCAATATCGACTAAAGGATAAAATCATTTATTTAAAACGATATGAAAACCTATAAAATACTGATAATCATTGGCTTATTAAGCCTGACAGCATTATCATTCTCCGCCTTTAGAATTTCGCGCAAAGCAAAGACCGCACCTGATACAGGTTTTGCCCTGGTTGAGTTGTTTACCTCGGAAGGCTGTTCGAGCTGCCCCCCTGCCGATGAACTGGTGGCCAAAATTGTAAAGGAAGACAAGAACCTGCCCGTGTATGTGCTGGCTTACCACGTGGATTACTGGAACAGCCTGGGTTGGAAAGACCAGTTCAGCAGTGCCGAGTATTCATCGCGCCAACGGCAGTATGCAAGCTGGTTAAAACTGGAGTCGGTTTATACCCCGCAAATTGTGGTGAATGGCAGGACCGAGTTTGTCGGCTCGAACGAGGGCAGCCTGCGCAGTGCTATACAAAATGGCCTGCAAAAAGCCAGTAACGACGACTTAACACTCAACAATGCTGTCATAGGCGCTAACCAACTCAGCTTACAATATCAAACCAAGGGCACGGCTGCTAACCGCGAGCTGCTGATAGCTTTTGTACAAAAGGCAGGGCGAACTGATGTTAAACGTGGCGAAAACAGCGGCCGTATACTTAACCATGTAAACATTGTTCGCGAGCTGAACAGTATCAGTCTGAAACAGCAAAGTGGCACCGCTAACATTAAGTTACCGCAAGGTTATAATACGCAAGGGTGGGAAGTAATAGGCTTTGTACAAAATACGTCGACCGGCGAAATCTTATCTGCACAAAAAGTCGTAATTGCAGGTATCTGAGCAAAAAAGTCCAGGGATGAAAAAGATCGTTGAAAAGCACTCGCTTGCCATGCGTTGGTTCCACTGGGTCAACTTCCCGGTGCTATTTTTGATGATATGGAGCGGCATGCTTATTTATTGGGGCAACGATGTGTATAAGATAGTGATAGGCCGCAAGGTGCTCTTTAATTTTTTCCCCGAAGGGTTTTACAGGTTCTTTAATATCAGTCACCGCTTATCAGAAGGGATGGCGCTGCACTTTCTGTTCATGTGGTTCTTTTTTGCCAACGGGGTGTTGTATGTACTGTATACCATCATTTCGGGCGAATGGCGTGAGCTGGTGCCACAAAAAAGATCGTTCAGGGAGGCATGGCTGGTAGTTTTACATGACCTGCATATCCGCAAAACAGCGCCGCCTCAAAACAAATATAATGCCGCCCAGCGCATTGCCTATACCTCCATTATTGTGATGGGTTTTGGTTCGATAGTTACCGGGCTGGCTATTTATAAGCCTGTTCAGTTGAACTGGCTATGTTTTTTGTGCGGCGGGTATCATTTTGCCCGCATTATACATTTCGCGCTTACACTGGGTTATGTATTGTTTTTCATGGTGCATATTTTCCAGGTGATCATGGCGGGATGGAGAAATTTTCAATCAGTAATTACCGGTTTTGAAGTGGTTGACGATAAAACGTTGAACGAATTAGCAAAGGAAGAACATGGAAGAGCCAATTAACGATCCGGAACAAACACCGGAGCCACAAACTACGGCAAACCACAAAATTAAAGAGTTGAGTACCGAAGCCTTATTGGAAAAACAGATAAAGCGGCGCAGGTTTATAGCTTTCGGTAGTTTCATTGTTTTAGAGGCTGCTGCATTTGGCGGATGGAAATGGCTCGCCAACAGCCCTACAGAAGTTAAAACAGTAACTGGTGGTGCCAAAGCGCCGTTGCGAAGAGCGCTGAACCAGACCGAATTATTTTGTAGAAGGCTGTTTAGCGGTAACCACCTTGTGAAAACCTACCCGAAGGAAATGGTGGCAAAAAACCTGCGCAGCAACAGTTATGTGGGTATGCCCGATAACTTTAACCGGGCAAACTGGAAAATGCAGGTGATTAAAAGCCCGATTGAGACCTTAACGCTTACTTTGGATGATATTAAAAGCCTACCCAAAACCGAATTGATATACGACTTTAAATGCGTTGAGGGCTGGGACCAGGTGCAGCATTGGGCAGGCGTAAAATTCAGCGATTTTGTGGCGCATTATCAACTGGAAAAGCAAGCAGCAATGGAATACGTCGGCTTTGCCACCGAAGACAAACAGTATTACGTTGGTATTGATATGCCAAGTGCTATGCACCCGCAAACGTTGCTTGCTTATGAAGTTAACGATGGGCCTATCCCTATACAGAACGGTGCGCCATTAAGGCTTATCATCCCGGTAAAATATGGTATCAAAAATCTCAAAAGGATAGCTACCATCAGCTTTAGCAACCAACGCCCGCCTGATTATTGGGCTGAGCAGGGGTATGATTATTATTCGGGCCTGTAGCTGTTAATTACCGGTACTAAAGGACAACAGGTTGATTATGTCGTCGATATTGGCGCGTTTACGGTAATCCACATCAAAATGGGCATAAATGATCTTCTCCTTTTTGTTGATGACGTAGGTGGCGGGTATAGGTAGGATATGGTCCATATTACCATTATTGGCATCCATATCGATATGGTATTTATGCATCAAGGCAAGGTCGTCGGCGCTTACAACATAATCTACCTTATAGGCCTTCATTATTTTGTAGCCCTTATCGCTGATGATGGGGAACGTTGCACCTGTTTTTGAGATGGTAGTATTGATAGCCAGCCCGGCTTCGGGGGTAACGCCAATAACTATCGCCCCTTTGCCGGTAAGCCGGCTTAGGTTATCCTGTATTTGCTTGATATATTTATTACAATAAGGGCACCATTGGCCACGGTAAAAAAACAGTACAATAGTGTTATTCTTCTTTAGAAGTGCTTTTAAGCTAAGTTTTTTACCCTGGTAATCAATACCGTTAAAGTCGGGGGCTTTTGAACCGACCGTTAAGGCCGATGGTTGCGAAAAAGAAGCCTGCGGTGTTACCGGTTGAACCGGCGGCGTAGGGTTTGTTGCCTGTTGGGCGTGTACACCAACTGATATCAACAAAACAAGAGCAATAAAAAGGCACTTTTTCATGGTAAAGTAATTCGTTTGAAATACTGTTGTTAAAGCTATAAAAACAAAACGGGACGACAAAATTTTGCCGTCCCGGGTGTGTTATAAGGTTTGGTTCAATTCTGCTAAAATACTTGCTCGAATAAATTGATGGCATCTTTGCTTTCTAATGCCGAATGTCCCATCAAAAACTCATCCACCCTCCGGGCGCATTCGCGGCCTTCGGATATGGCCCATACCACCAGCGACTGGCCACGGCGCATATCGCCGGCGGCAAATACTTTGCCGGTATTGGTACGGTAAGCACCCTCGCGGGCCTTTACATTTTTACGTTCATCAAGCTCAATGCCCAATTGCTCCAACATACCGGTATGCTGCGGGTGTAAAAAGCCCATCGCCAAAAACACGGCCTGGCACGGCATTTCACGTTCTGAGCCTTCAACTTCCACAAATTTAACGGGGCGGTTCATTATGTCGAGCTCCCAGCTTACATCAGTTACCCGTAAAGCGCGCAGGTTACCATCAGCATCGCCTAAAAACTCTTTGGTATTAACACCCCAATGGCGAACCGCGCCTTCTTCGTGAGAAGATGTTACTTTCAGCAGCATTGGGTAAGTTGGCCAAGGCATATGCTGGGTGCGTTGCTCGGGCGGTTTACCCATAACTTCAAACTGGGTAACCGATTTAGCTCCCTGGCGGTTTGATGTACCCACACAGTCGGAACCGGTATCGCCACCACCAATCACCACTACATCTTTGCCTGTGGCTAAAATATCTTCGGCGCTAAGGCCGATGCCGCTTACACGCTTATTTTGTTGTTTCAGAAAATCCATGGCAAAGTAAATGCCTTTCAAATCGCGTCCGGGGATAGGCAAGTTACGCGGGATAGTTGACCCACCGGCCAATATCACCGCATCGTTGCCACGTACCAGATCCTCGGGCATAATATCCTTACCTACTTCGGTATTCAGTTTAAACACTACGCCATCTTCTTCCATCAGTTTAACCCTGCGTTCAACCACCCATTTTTCCAATTTAAAATCGGGGATACCGTAGCGTAATAAACCTCCGGGTTTGTCATCGCGTTCATAAACCGTAACGGCATGGCCGGCTTTAACCAGTTGGGCCGCAGCAGCCAAACCTGCCGGTCCGGATCCAATAACAGTCACCTTTTTTCCTGTTTTGATCAAAGGCGCGGTAGGCTTTACCAGGTTTTTAGAGTACGCTATTTCGATGATGTGTTTCTCTATCTCTTCAATAGCTACCGGTGGTTTGTTGATGCCTAATACACAAGCGGCTTCGCAGGGCGCAGGGCATATCCTGCCTGTAAACTCCGGGAAGTTATTGGTTGATGATAGTATGGTATAAGCTTCTTCCCAGTCCTTACGATAAACGGCATCGTTAAACTCAGGGATGATATTGCCCAGCGGACAGCCTGAATGGCAAAATGGTACGCCGCAATTCATGCAACGCGCACTTTGTTCGTTCAGTTTTTCGTCCGGGTAAGGCTGTACAAATTCGTTATAGTTGGTTATTCGTTCTTTAGGGGTAATTTTTGACGGTAACTCCCTGTCGAACTCTTTAAATCCGGTTGGTTTTCCCATTATAATAATTAGCTGATGGTTTGATATTGTGCCTGTTGCAAAACTTTTTTGTACTCTTTAGGGAATACTTTAACAAATCTGAGCAGTGCTTCTTCCCAGTTCTCCAACAGGGTTTTGGCAACGCTGCTTCCCGTAATTTGTACGTGTTTGCGCAGCAGGGTAACTATCTGTTCTTTATCTTTTGCCGATAGCGGATCAAGATCCACCATTTCGGTATTACAGTTTTCGGTAAAGGTATCTTCGGGGTCGTACACCCATGCAAGGCCACCGCTCATACCGGCGGCAAAGTTGCGGCCTGTTTTACCAAGTATCAGCGCCCGGCCACCCGTCATGTACTCGCAACCATGATCACCAACGCCTTCAACAACGGCAGTAGCGCCCGAGTTCCGCACGGCAAACCGCTCGCCGGCCATACCACGGATAAATACTTCGCCCGATGTTGCGCCGTATAAGGCCACGTTGCCGATCAGGATATTGTCTTCAGGAACGAAGGTTGCTTCTTTTGATGGGTAAATAGCTAACTGCGCACCCGAAAGGCCTTTGCCTACATAATCGTTGGCTTCACCTTCCAATTCAAATGATAAGCCCTTTGCCGAAAAGGCACCGAAACTTTGCCCTGCTGACCCGGTGAACTTATAGTTGATGGTATTCTCAGGCAATCCCGCCGAACCATAACGTTTCGATATTTCGTTGGATAGCAGTGTGCCTATTGTACGGTCAGTATTTTTCACATCGAAAGAAGCGAAAACAGGGCTCTGATCTTCTAAAGCAGGTTTTGCATGCTCCAGGAGTTTCCAGTCGAGTATCTCGTCCATCCCGTGATCTTGCTTTTCGCTGTTGTAAAGCGTAGCACCTTTGGCGTTGTAAACCGGGTGCAATATCCCCGAAAGGTCGATCTTATTCAGCTTCCAATGCTTCAAGCCTTCCCTTACTTTAAGGAATTGTACACGGCCAACCATTTCGTTAATGGTGCGAAAACCTAATTCGGCCATAATTTCGCGCATTTCTTCCGCCAAAAAGCGGAACAGGTTAACAATATGCTCCGGCTTACCGGTAAACAGTTTGCGCAGTTCAGTATCTTGTGTGGCCACGCCAACCGGGCAGGTATTCAGATGGCATTTACGCATCATGATGCAACCGCCGGCAACCAATGCGGCTGTAGCAACACCCCACTCCTCTGCTCCCATTAAAGCGGCAATGGCCAGATCGCGACCGGTTTTCATTTGGCCATCGGCCTGTAACACCACACGGCTGCGCAATTTATTACGAACAAGTGTTTGATGGGCTTCGGCTAAACCAAGCTCCCATGGCAAACCTGCGTGTTTTATCGAACTGATCGGCGACGCACCTGTACCGCCATCGTAACCTGCTATCAGGATCACATCGGCATGCGCTTTGGCAACACCTGCGGCAATGGTACCTACACCGGCCTTGGAAACCAATTTTACATTGATGCGGGCAGCACGATTGGCATTCTTTAAGTCGAATATGAGTTGTGCCAAATCCTCTATCGAATAAATATCGTGGTGCGGTGGTGGCGATATCAAGCCTACGCCCGGTGTAGCGTGGCGTGTTTTAGCGATCCAATCGTCCACTTTATGTCCTGGTAACTGCCCGCCTTCGCCCGGTTTTGCACCCTGTGCCATTTTTATCTGCAACTCGTCGGCATTAGTGAGGTAATTTGAAGTAACACCAAAACGTGCCGAAGCAACCTGCTTGATTGCAGAACGCATCGAATCGCCATTTTCTAATGGGATATAACGCATTTCGTCTTCGCCGCCTTCGCCCGTATTGCTTTTGGCACCGATACGGTTCATGGCAATGGCCAATGTACTGTGCGCTTCGTGTGAGATCGATCCGAACGACATAGCACCTGTAGCAAAGCGCTTCATGATGTTTTCGGCAGGTTCAACTTCCTCTATCGAGATCGACTCGCGGTGATGTGCGAAGTCGAGCAATCCCCTGATGGTATAATGTTTTTCGGTTTGTTCGTTAATGAGTTTAGCATACCGTTTGTAAACGTTATAATCGTTACTCTTTGTGGCATGTTGTAACAAGTGGATGGTATCCGGGTTAAACAAGTGGGCTTCTCCCCTGCGTTTCCATTGATAAATACCGCCTTCGGGCAATAAATGCACCTCGTTCTTTGCTTCGCCAAAGCCTATTTTGTGTTTGCATAAGGCTTCGCGGGCAATATCATCGCTACCTAAACCGCCAATACGGGTTACAGCACCTGTAAAATAGCGGTCGACCACTTCTTTATTCAATCCCAATATCTCAAATACCTGCGAACCATGGTAAGATTGCAGTGTGGAGATACCCATCTTAGAGAATATCTTTAACAACCCATCGCTAACCGCTTTAATATAGTTTTTCGACAGCGCTTTAAAATCGAGGCTGCTATCCAGTTTGCCGTCGTTTTTATGGGTTTCGATACTTGCCAAAGCCAGGTAAGGGTTAATAGCGCTTGCGCCAAATGCCAATAAACAGGCAAAATGGTGTACTTCCCAAACATCGCCGGCTTCGACAACCAAACCTACCGAACCACGGTTACCCATTTTTATCAAATGGTGATGCACGGCCGAAACCGCCATTAACGACGGAATGGGCGCATGTTCGGAGTCAATAGCACGGTCGGAAAGGATCAATACTTCGAAACCATCTTCAACTGCATCATCGGCATAACGGCAAAGCCTCTCGATGCCTTTTTGCAGCGAACCGGGTTGGCCATCGGCCTTAAAATAGGTTTGTAGGGTTTTGGCATGGAACAAACCGGTATCAATACTACGTAGTTTCTCCAGTTCGTAGTTATTCAGGATGGGATGTTTCAGCGTTACACAATGGCAATGCATTTTGTCCTCGTCGAGTAAGTTACCGTTGTTACCTATAAAAGTAGCCAGGCTCATTACCAAACGTTCGCGAATCGGGTCGATAGGCGGGTTGGTAACCTGGGCAAAAAACTGCTTAAAGTAACTTGAAAGGTGTTGTGGCCTGTCCGACAGTATCGCCAGCGGCACATCAGTGCCCATCGAACCTATTGGTTCTTTACCATCAATAGCCATCGGCATAATGATAGTTTCAATATCCTCGCGCGAGTAGCCGAATACCTGCTGGTATTTAAAAACAGAATCCGAAGCTAAGCTCGAAAATGTTAAGCGTGGCTCGGCCAGTTCTTCCAGGCGTATTTTATAATTCTCCAACCAGCGGCCATAAGGCTGTGCTCCGGCTATTTTACGTTTAATCTCATCATCGGTAATGATCTTGCCTTGTTCGGTATCGATCAGCAACATTTTACCGGGTTGTAAACGCCCCTTGCGCAGCACGGTCGATTCATCCAAAGCCAACACCCCCGCTTCCGATGCTACGATAACACGGTTATCGCTGGTTACTACATAGCGTAAAGGGCGCAGTCCGTTGCGGTCTAACAACGCACCTATCAGTTTACCATCAGTAAATGTTAACGCTGCAGGACCGTCCCACGGTTCCATTAAGGTTGCATGATACTCGTAAAATGCCTTTTTTATCGGATCCATCTGTTCATTGCCGTCCCATGCTTCTGGTACTAACATCATCATTACGTGCGGTAATGAACGCCCCGAGTGCAGCAATATCTCAACAATATTATCCAAACAAGCCGAATCTGATTGATTATTATCGATCACAGGCAGCAACATCTCCATCTCATCCTGGGTAAAATAAGGAGAAACGTATGATTTTAAGCCCGAATAGAACCAGTTCAGGTTACCTGTCAGAGTATTGATCTCGCCGTTATGCGCCATCATGCGGAAAGGCTGAGCCAAACGCCATGATGGGAATGTATTGGTCGAGAACCGCGAGTGTATCATCCCGAAAGCCGATGCCATACGCGGATCGGACAGATCGTTAAAATACTGGCGAACCTGGTAAGTGGTTAACTGGCCTTTGTAAATGATCGTTTTGCAGCTAAGCGATGTAAAGTAAAAATGCTCGCGGGCATCTTTTATGGTTTCGCTTACTGTTTTGGTAATATAACGGCGTAATACATACAGTTTGCGCTCAAAATCGTCCGGGTTAATAATATGGTGCGGACGGGCAATAAATACCTGCTCTATGTCTGGTTCGGCGGCGAGGGCTGTTTCGCCTATGTGCGATGAGTTTACAGGTACTTTACGGTAGCCTAAAATAGGTAAACCAAGTTTTTCGGCAGCGTTCTTAATAATAGTACGGCAAGCTTTCTTTACAGCTGGATCTTTAGGAAAAAAGGTCATCCCTACACCATACTCTCCGGGTTCAGGCAGGCTGATCTCGAGGCTGGTGCATTCATCCATTAAAAACTCGTGGGGTATCTGTATCAAAATACCTGCGCCATCGCCCGATAAAGGGTCGCAGCCGCAAGCGCCGCGGTGTTCCATATTTTCCAATATGGTCAGGGCATCTATAATGATCTGGTTTGATTTTTGACCGTGGATGTTTGTCAAAAAGCCGGTTCCACACGAGTCGTGTTCAAATTCAGGCCTGTACAAGCCCTGCTGGTTACAATCAGTTTGCTCCATTTTTTATAAAAAGGTGTGATAACGAAGTTACATAATATGATGAATTTATAAAATGATTGGTGTTTTTTTTACATCATTCAATAATTAATCATATTAAATTACAATAATCGCAAAATTAACAAATATTCACTTAAAATATTATCAATTTAAAAAAAAACAATCTTATATCTTTAGCTGTTAAGATAAAGTAAAATCTACAATATCAATAGGATTTGTTTGAAAAAGTCATGTTTTGAGTTTTTCGGCTAAAAAAGATAACAATTTATGAAGATCGGAATCATTGGCGCGGGCAACATTGGTGCTACCCTTGCAAACCTTTTTATTAAAGCCGGCCACGCGGTAGCGCTCAGTAATTCACGGGGGCCCGAAACGTTAAAACCACTGGTGAAGGCGCTGGGAGATAATGCCATCGCGATGACCGTAGACGGCGCCGCCGCGTTTGGCGAAATGGTTGTTTTAGCAATACCCTGGCGTAAACCCGAAGCATTACCGGATAGTGAGATTTTAAAGGATAAAATTGTAATAGACGCGATGAACCCGTATAAGGAGACTGGCGGCCTGATCGACCTGGAAGATTCTACATCGAGCGAGGAAACGGCTAAGCGCTTACCGGGAGCCAACATTGTTAAGGCATTCAATACGATCTGGTTTAAGCATTTGGCTGAAAGTGGCCGAACCGACCTCCCTTTAAAAGAACGCAGGGCGATTTTTATGGCCGGCGACAATGTAGAATCAAAAGCAAAGGTTGCCCACCTGATAGAAGAGATAGGTTTCGCAGCCATCGATACCGGCAGCCTGCGTGATGGTGGTAAACTCCAGGAACCCGAGTCTCAATTATACAATAAAGAGATCACCTGCGAAGAAGCCCACGATCTGTTAAAAAAACCAGATACGGTTTAACTATATTTGGGCTATCAAGTTTAATTGTCAGTTTATGTTAAAAAAGATAGCCCCACTCCTGTTTCCAGGTTTACTATGGTTGCAATTTTCCGTTGCGCAATCCATTAAAATTGCTGTTGCGGCCAATCTGCAATCAGTAATTAAGGTACTCGATGCCGATTTTATCCAAAAAACAGGGATAGCTGTCGATCCGATCATCGGTTCATCCGGTAACCTAACCACTCAAATCAAAAACGGCGCGCCTTTCGATGTATTTTTATCTGCTGATATGGCTTTCCCGCAAAACCTGTATGCCAATGGTTTTGCTGTGGATAAACCTGTAGTTTATGCCGCAGGCAGCCTTATTGCTTGCAGCTTGCAAAATATCGACCTAAAAAACTGGCAAACTCTTATCTTATCGGATAATGTGGCCAAAATAGCCGTTGCCAACCCGTCCATAGCCCCATACGGCAAAGCTGCTATGGAGGCTTTAACGCAATTGGGGCTTGCCGATAGGATAAGATCAAAAATAGTGACCGGCGAAAGCATAGCACAGGTAAATACCTATATCACAACCGGCGTAGCGAACTTGGGCTTTACCAGCCAATCCTTGCTGATGGATGCCGGGCAAACCGTCAAACTCTATTGGGCGCCTGTTGATACAAAACTATACACCCCTATCGAACAGGGAATGGTCATTTTAAAACATGCCAAAGAGAATAATCCCCAACAAGCCGAGAAATTCTATCAATACCTGTTATCTTCATCCGCTAAAGCGATATTTAAACAATATGGCTATATTGTGAAATAATGAAGATCTCAATACCTTTTACCTGATGGATTGGTCCCCTATTTGGTTAACATTAAAACTGGCAGCCACAACAACGGCCATATTGCTGTTGATCGGTGTGCCATTGGCTTATTGGCTATCAAAAGGACGCTCATTTGGCAAGATCCTCCTCGATGCTTTGATCACCATGCCGCTTGTTTTACCGCCATCGGTTTTAGGCTTTTATTTATTGATAGCCTTTAGCCCTCAACATGGTTTTGGGCATTGGTTGCAGCAGACGTTCAACCTCCAATTGGTCTTTTCTTTTCCGGGATTGGTACTGGCTTCGGTCATCTACAGTATGCCTTTTATGGTTGGGCCCATTAAATCGGCATTGCAACAATTGCCTTTATCCTTATCGCAGGCATCGTATACGCTCGGCAAAACCGAGTTGCAAACCTTCCGCCGGATATTACTGCCAAATATCCGGCCATCATTGCTCACTGCTATCGTACTCACTTTCGCACATACCTTAGGCGAGTTCGGCGTAGTACTGATGATAGGCGGCAACATCCCCAATGTAACCCGGGTAGCTTCTATCGCCATTTACGATTCAGTCGAAAACATGGACTATGCCAGTGCCAATACATACTCCCTTATCCTGTTCTTGCTTACATTCGCCATCGTC